>Ga0302235_10001075_pt1 | contig 20757 bp, 17 predicted proteins | sample II_Palsa_N3_3_FD_193577 | JGI IMG/M metagenome (GOLD analysis project Ga0302235, IMG submission 193577) | Peat permafrost microbial communities from Stordalen Mire near Abisko, Sweden - II_Palsa_N3_3 | ecosystem: Environmental > Terrestrial > Soil > Palsa > Peat permafrost | place: Sweden... | reverse complement strand
GTCGAAGCCCGCGGATATAAAAACCTGCGAACCCCGTCGAACATCAGCGACGCGGCGATCGACGGGTCCATGCGGGCATCGGACCTGGACATGAAGATCGACTACCTGCGCCGCCGGAACGGCCGCCGGGTGGTCACGTTCGCCACCGCCACGCCGATCGCCAACTCGGTCACCGAGGCGTACGTGATGCAGCGCTACTTGCGGCCAGACCTGCTGCAAGACGCGGGCATCGAGGTCTTCGACACCTGGGCAGCCACCTTCGGCCAGGTGGTCTCCCAGGTCGAGCTGGCACCAGAAGGCGGCAGCAGCTTCCGGATGAAAAGCCGGTTCGCCCGGTTCGCGAACGTCCCGGAAATGCTGCGCATGTTCCACGTAGCCGCCGACGTCAAGACGGCCGCGGACCTGGCCCTGCCCGTCCCGGACCTCGCCCGGCGCGCAGACGGGCAGCGCGTGCCGGAAACCGTGACCGTCGAGCCGTCCGGGGAACTGGTCGACTACGTACGCGACCTCGGCGAACGGGCCGCCAGAGTCCGCAACCGCGCAGTCGGCCCGGACGAGGACAACATGCTCAAGATCTCCGGCGACGGCCGCCGCGCCGCGCTCGACCTGCGGCTGGCGGGCCTGCCGCAGGCAACCCCCGGCAAGATCACGGCCTCGGCCGACCGGATCACGGCGATCTCGAAAGCCCATCAGAACGATGACTACCTCGACCCCGTGGGCATCCCTTACCCGGTCCGCGGGTCACTGCAACTGGTGTTCTGCGATCTCGGCACACCCCGGCCAGGCTGGAACGCCTACGACGAGCTCCGCGACGAGCTGGTCGCCCGCGGGCTGCCGCCCGAGATGATCCGGTTCATCCACGAAGCCAAGACCGACCGGGACAAGGCCCAGCTGTTCGCCGCCTGCCGCGCCGGCCGTGTCGCCGTCCTGGTCGGTTCCACCGAGAAGATGGGCGTCGGCACCAACGTCCAAGACCGGGCCATCGCCCTGCACCACCTGGACGCGCCCTGGCGGCCCGCCGACGTCGCCCAGCGGGAAGGACGCATCCTGCGCCAAGGCAACCTTAACCGGGACCTCGGCCGCGAGGTCGAGATCATCCGGTACGTCACCGAGCGGTCCTTCGACGGCTACATGTGGCAGACCCTCGAACGCAAGGCCCGCTTCATCGGCCAGGTCATGCACGGACGGCTCGACACCCGCGAGATCAGCGACATCGGCGATACCGCGCTGTCCTTCAGCGAGGTCAAGGCGATCGCCGCCGGCAACCCGCTGCTGATGGACAAGGCTGAAGCCGACACCGCCCTGGCCCGGCTCCAGCCGCCGCGCCCGCCCCGTACAGCCGGGCGGGGATCACCGCGGCCATCCGCTTCTACGCCAGCATGCTCGACGAGATCCTGGCCTGCTGGGATCCCGAGGCGCGTCTGGGCAGCAGTCCGCTGCTTGACCTGCTGAGCGCGGTCGACCTCTACGGGGCTGATGAAGCGTCAGCCAGCCTTCCCGGAACTCCGCAGACTGGGGCGGAGTGATTTCAGCGCACGGGAAGGCCCGCTTCCGGCAGCACCGCAGCGGATGAGGAGGCTACGGTAGCTCCTTGCGCATTAGCGTGAGCGTCGTCTCGTAGCGGGTGACCGTTCCGTCGGCGGCCTCCTGGTCCCAGGAGTCGGGCTCGCTGCCGTAGGCGGCGTAGCCGAGTTTCTCGTAGAGCGAGCGTGCTCGCGGGTTGCCGTCCTCAACGCCCAGTTCGGCCCGGTGCAGCCCGCGGGCGCGGATCCGCTGCTCGGCGGCCCGGATGAGGACGGTGCCGATGCCGCACGACTGCAGCGCCGGGTGGACTTCCAGCATCCATATCGTGCCCGCGCCGGAGGTCTTGGCGTAATCGATCCCGCCAAGTCCCACTGGCAGGCCCGACGGCGGGCATGCCGCTAGGTACTCGACCTCGCCGCACCGGGTGCGTTCAAGCGCTCGCGCGATGGCCGCAAGGTGGGTAGCGCTTCCCGACCAGGCACACGACGGCAGGTCTCCAGGTTCGAGGTCGCGGACTGCCAGATGTATCACGATGTCAGGCACGGGAACCATCGTCTACGGGACGCCTGGCAGATGGCCACACGTTTTTCGCCTTCCGCCACGTGCCCGGAGACCCGGCCTCTCAGCCCGGCATGACGAGAGGGCAGCGAGCGCGCGAACGCTGGTGTCAGGGCCTTAGCTCTCAATAGCATCATAGGCCCCAATAGCGCGTGCTTCCCAGGCCACACTCATGACTCGGTGCCTTCCCCCATAGTTGGCAATGATGTTATGCTTCATCCGCAGTCGCGCACTCGGCGTCGTCGGCCAATTCAAGGGACATAGCAGTCCCGGCTCCGGGAACTCAACCGGGGTGACGCATTACCCCTGATCAGTCTCGACCCGAGGAGATGCCTTGAAGGTCTTCGTCACAGGCGTAGCTGGGTTCCTTGGCAGTCACGTGGCGGAGCGGTTTCGGGATCTTGGCTGGGCTGTGACAGGAATCGACAATCTCGCGGGCGGGTCGATTTCCAATGTTCCAGAGGGAGTCGAGTTCGTCGTAGCGGATTGCCTGGACCGCGATGCTTATGCTGGGTATCTTGCGGGTTCGGATCTCGTCTACCACAGTGCTTGCACAGCGTACGACGGCTTTAGCGTATTCGCGCCAGCGTTCGTATACAAGAATACGGCGCAGGCCACGGTTGAGGTGGCGACCGCAGCCGCTGCGTCTGGTGTGGCGAGATTTGTGCACTGCTCGTCTATGGCAAGGTACGGAAGACTTCAGGCACCCTTCCGCGAAGACATGATTCCCGCGCCCGTCAACCCATATGGCCTGGCCAAGCACGCGTCCGAACTTATTGTGAGAAATATCTTCGACACGCACGGCGGAGGCTGCTCCATCGCTGTCCCGCATAACATAATCGGGCCGCGTCAGCGCTACGATGACCCGTACCGTAATGTCGCTTCCATCATGATTAACCGTATGATGCGGGGTCTCCAGCCTGTTGTCTACGGTAACGGCTCGCAAAGCCGCTGCTTCAGCTTCGTGTCCGATGTGCTGTTCTGCCTGGAGCGCATGGGAACGCTCGATGCTGCTATCGGCGAAACGATCAACATCGGGCCGGACGAGGAGACGACAACGGTTCTCGGCCTTGCGCAGGCCATCGCCGAACTCCTCAATTTCGATCTCGATCCGATCTTCGTCTCCGACCGTCCCCTTGAGGTGAAGGCGGCGACTTGCAGCGCGGACAAGGCGCGGCGCCTGCTTGGCTACGAGACCCGGATGGACCTGCGCGGCGGCCTGCAGAGCATGATCGACTGGATTGACCGCAGAGGACCGTCGGATTTCAGGTATGACTTGGACATCGAGATCCTCACATCAGCCACCCCTGCCACCTGGGTCGATAAACTGATTTGAGAAATGGCCTCATCCCGCCCATCCCGCCAGCCGGGCGAGCCCCCGATTAGCGCTCGACTGCCAGCAGTTATCCCGCGCGTTGCGGCCGTTATGGTAGGAATCAACGACAAGAGATGGCTGGGTCCTGCCCTTGCGTCTCTCACGCAGAGCGCCGACCAGGGATCGGATTATCTTCTAGACATCTATTATGTCGATAACAACTCCGCGGACGGCAGTGCGGCCTACGTCCGGGAGTCGTTCCCGCGCGTGCGAGTCATAGAGAATGAGGCGAATCTCGGATTTGCAAGGGCAAACAACCAGGTCATGCGCGATGCACTGGATGACCGCGCGGATTACGTATTCCTTGTAAACCCAGACACGTTTACTCCTTACGAACTAGTGGGCCATCTTACGGCGTTCATGGAGGAGTGGCGCGACTACGGGATCGTCGGCCCCCTCCAGTGGAATTATTCGGGCCGTGAGGGGAGAGCCGAAGATCCCAATTCCTGGACGAAATCCGCCCTTGCAGCCGGGGAGAGCCATGGGCTTGCGGTTAACCGTGCTAGCCTCCTTCCCCCTCCAGATCCCGGTACCCCGCGTGCACCGCATACGCTTGAGCACGCGTACGTTCAAGGGGCGGCGCTTTTCGCTCGCGCGGAAATGCTGCGCGCAATCGGTATTTTCGATGAGGCATACCATACGTTCTATGAGGAGACTGATCTATGCCGCCGGGCACGGCTGGCTGGCTGGCGCGTTGCCTTGCTGACAAAGTACGGAATCTACCATCAAGGCGGGGAGGGCAGTCCATACAGGCGTCTTCTGATGATGCGGAACAAGTATTATTTCCTCTTGACCGACATTGACATGAAGGCTGCTGACATGGTTGCGATCGCCTGGGGGTGGCTGCTCCGCGACTTGGCGGGAGACGGTGTCGGGGGCCGGTCGACGCCTGGGCGTGCATGGCTTGAGCTTGCGCACAGCACCGCATGGCTACTCGCGCGGATCCCGGGCATCATACGTCGGCGGCGCATCGACGCAAACCTGCGAGTCGCCAGTGGCGACCGCTCAGTGTGACCCGTCTCAGGTGGATCCCTCCCGCCGGGCTTGGCCTATGGCCGCCGGTCCCACCATGCGATCTGGGCGAGCGTGTCGTAGAACCAGGCAGCGAACTCGGGCTGGCACGTTCGCGACATCGGCTTGCCCCCACCGCAGTAGTGCACTACCCGCGGCTCGTGGAACGGCATTTCCGAGAGGTAGTTCCAGTCCTGGGAGAGGCGATGCCACCTATTCTGGAGAATTGCGTTCAGGCCGAACTGATCATGCTGCGGCCACTTGCCCTGAGCCATCAGGTAGTCGCGATACCGGCAGCACGTCCAGAGCACGCGCGTCCCAATGTCTTCTGCGCGCCACGCATCGAGGTTAATGAGCATCACCCCGGAATTGAAGTACAGGGCCTCCGGGTCGAGTTCGAGGTCGCGCCAGGGCGCGATTGCGTCACCAGTTCGCGGCACGAAGTAGTCCAGTGCGGCTCCGACGACGGAGTCGCCCAAGTCGGTGGCCCAAAGATCCCCGAGATCCCCGTGCACCAGCGTATCGCCGTCCATGTAGATGCAGCGCCGCAGATTTGGGGGAAGCATGGTGCCGATGAGGCACCGAAAGTAATGGGGCCGCTGGACCATGGGCTCGTTCGGAAAGCCGACGGCGCGGTACGCCGACTCGTCGACATCGACCCAGTTGAGCGTGATCCCGCGCGTATGCTCGGCCAGTCGGTCCCGCGCCCACTCGCCAATGCCAGGCTGAAGTATCGTCAGCTCAACCTCCGTGGCGGGAGCGCGATTAGAGGCCAGTGAGGTTGCGAACACCGCAAGATACGGGAGGTAGCCCTCGTCGCATGCAGTCACAACGCTGACCGGTTCCCCCGAGAATCGCTGACCTGGTCCAGTGCGCTCATGGCCAGTCTTCATCTTTGCCGCTCCGTGCGCTATCGACCGTGGGCTCGGCCCACGCTACCCTTGATGCAAGCTCATTCTGCCCCATCCAAAGGCAAGGTTGCCACGCCGGTTCCGGCCCAGCGGATACCCCCGGAAGGGAGCATCATCACCGTGGCCTACGGTCGTACCCCTGATATTTTGCTGCCGGTCAAAGGCGACCTGTACCATATCGCTCCTATACCTGTCATCTACCACGAAGTACCGGTCCCCGACCTCGCTGACTTTAACGCAGATCTCAGCAGAATCGCCAGGGATTCGATGAGCCAAGCGGAAATCGAGGTGCCCGACGTCAGGCACCACGCCGACATGGGGAAAGCCATAGAATTCGATGACGACTCATGGTCAGAGACCCAGATCCCGGCCATAGGCGTGTGGCATTGTGTTCCGACTAACAACTTCCTGGAAAATCCGGCGGAGCCAGTTCAACGTCTGAAGTCGATCGTCGAGGACCTCTACAGGTTCACGGTGCAGGAGACCGCTGACATCAAGGCAGAGCAGCCGTGCATAAGTGAGAGCTGGATTCAGTTCTACAAGGACGGCGATCACAAGGTCCTGCACAATCATGAGCGCTACGGGCCGCCGTACCCTGAGGAACGCTGGTGCGGAGCCTACTATCTGGACGACGGTACGCCGGACCCGGCCATGCCGTACTCGGGAATGTTCAGCTTCCGAGTACGGCAAACGAGCTACTTCATCAAGCCCAAGCCCGGACTACTGCTAATGTGGCCTGCCGATATCCTCCACGAAGTCGCCCCGTTCTACGGTAAATCCGAACGGGTCGTCATTAACTTCAACATCAATCTACGCCCACTGTGAGCAAGCGCCAGTCAGCATCGGGCCGTCCTCGCCTCGAAGCCGTCGTCGGTCACCAGGCCCGCGGCCAGTGCTTCGCGCCTCCACCTGGCGATCCCGTCGGGCAGAGCCCAGTGCGGACGGCCTGGCGGCGTGGACAGGACGATCTCGCTCAGTCGCCCCGCTAGGCGAACTCTCTGTACCAGGGAAAGGTGGTACCCCAGTCGGCGCAACTCGGCGGATACACCGAGTTCAGCGTCCACGATGATGCCCATTCGCCCCACTGAAGAGATCACCCTTGCGGCCTCTGCCCAGAACTGGTCAAGCCCGTCCTTCAAGAGTCCAGTGGCGTCTACCGCGAGATTCCAGGGCGGATTGGCGGCAAGTGCATCGACTGTCCAGTCGCCGAGATCCAGCCGCCCAGCGTCCATGACAGAGAAGGAGATATCGGCACTCGCCCGCGCCGCGTTCGCAACGGCGTTATCGATGCGCGCCGGGTCGAGGTCAGACCCGCGGATTTCCGCGCCCGGGGCGATCCCGGCGATCTCGATCAGAATGGTTCCGTCGCCGCAGAAAGGGTCAAGGACCGTTTCAAGGGGACTGACCGAGAGCAAGCGGGCCAGTACTGCCGCCATTGGCGGGTGCAGCGTTCCCCGCGATGCATCTTGCTTATACGAGCGGCGGTGCAATGGGTCGGCCGCCAGCCTGATCGCGATTATGGCCGTGTCTGCGTTGATAAACGCCCGGACGCTGAGCGCGACAGGCTGCATCGAGGCGGAGGCGGCGGGCCGCCGGGAGACGTACCGCGCTCCCAGGTCGCCGCTCAGCGCCGAGCCGACCGCATCCTCGACGTCGTACCGCGAGTAGTTGCGGCGGCCGACGAGGCTCGCCACCACGTCGAACCGACGCGGGGCGGGCAGCTCCCGCACCCGCGCAACCATCTCAACTGCCGTGCGCCAGTCCATCTGGCGTACCTTTTCTGCTAGCCACGGGAGCACGTCCTTGCGGTGGCCCACGCCCTCGACAGATCCGACCGACAGGAAGATATCGTCCGGGGTCCGGAGCCCGCACACGGCGGGGTCTAGCCGGGGAACCCGGAACCTGACCTCGCGGGCGCCCAACGTGAGGTCGCCCGGCATCAGTGCCGTGATCTCGTCGGCGACCGCGTACTCGATTCCTCGCACGCAGCGAGCGATGAGTTCGATTTTCATGAGGTTCCTCACCGATAGGCTACGCTCGGCTAACCCACTGTGCATGCGGTCACGCCGAGGGCACGCGATCCGCCAACGCCTACCGAGGATATGGCCCTCCTCCAGTGGTCGCTGATCGCGCCTTCGCCCGGATGCAACGCCTTCTGGGGCCTCGCACTGGCTTCACCGCGCTGATGCGACGCTCAGGCGACGCTTCCAGGTACGATGGCCGCCATGAGCTCGGAGTCCTCGTTTGACATCGTCAACAAGCCTGATCACCAGGAGATAGACAACGCGGTCACCCAGACGGCAAGGGAAACCACGAAGCGATTCGACTTCAAGGGCGTCGATGCGGGCATCAGGTGGTCCGGGGAGACGATTGAGATCCAGGCTAATTCGGATCTGCGCGCGAACGCTGTCCTCGACCTCTTCAAAGAACGGCTCGTTAGACGCGAGGTTTCGCTGAAGAACATCGAGGCGACCGAGCCCGCACCATCCGGCAAGCTATATAAGATCACAGTCACGGTGATCGCGGGCATCAGCCAGGAGAATGCCAAGAAGCTGTCGAAGCTCATCCGTGACAGCGGGCCGAAGGGTGTCAAGGCACTGGTCCAGGGCGACGAACTTCGGATCTCAAGCAAGAGCCGGGACGATCTCCAGGCGGTCCAGCGCCTAGTCCGCGCACAAGACCTAGATTTCGCGGTCCAGTTTGTTAACTATCGCTAATCTCCGTTTTTCGCGGGTCGCATGTCCTTTCCGTATAGCGCTGCTCTTTCGACTACTTCATCGACGGAGATTCCTTTGTCTACTATGTGGACAATGGGGGCCTGGAAGCGTGCGGCTTCAAATGAGTGGCGGCTGTGCAGTTGTAGCACGTGTGTCTCCTGGGCCACACGCACTGGCGGTCGCTCGGGCAGCAGTTCAAGTGCTGTCACCGCGTACAGCGTGTATTCACCGAAGCCTGCCTGGTCTGCCTCCGATGTGCCGCGTCCTTCCAGGATCCGTGTCCAAGGTTGCCCGAACTGCTGCTCAAGCCTTGCGACTGCCAATGCCAGAACGTCACGCTCGAAGCAGAACAGGTCGCTGATGAAGTCGCCAAGGTCGAGTGAGATGGTAGGAGCGACACCCAGCAGTTGAGCGACGGCACGGACTCTCTGCCGTTCATACGCTAGGTGAGGAGAAGGATAGCAATAGCGGTTGACGTAGAGATACGGGCGACCGTTAGGGGCGACCAGTTCGGAGCGCGGCAGCAGCCGAGCCAGGACTGTATCGCCACTCAGGACACAGAGAATGTTGCCGCCGAGAACGTGATCCGCGCGAAGCTTAATGATCTGCTGCTTGTACCAGCCCGGAAGCAGGCTTTCCCTTTCCGACAGCACCTCGGAATCCGGTACGACCGAAAAACCAGTGAGGCCGAGTGAGCCGATGAGATCCTCACCTCGACGCGGTTGGTCCGTCACCAGATACACGCTCCGCCGATACGGGACGTACGCGGCGAGGTTCCACAGGCACTGCCGTGTAATCGCAAAGTCTCGATGGCTTGCGACCACCATCACGTCAAGGGTGCTGGAGGTCGGGCTATCGGCTGGAGCTGAGGGACGACCGGCCGGGCCGGAGTTCGCTCCGGGGCATCCTGGACTATTCTTCACTCCGGGCTATCTCTCGAGAGGCGGCTGATCGAGGTGGGCAGTACGCTCAGGGTAGCTGTCATCAATCCGCCGTTCCCGTCGCCGACCCGGCCCGGCCAATGGATCACCGTGCCTCCGGAAGGTTACGGAGGAGTCCAATGGGTCGCTGCGAACCTGCTCGACGGCTTGCTAGCACTCGGGCACGAGGTGTTCCTGCTCGGTGCTCCGGCCAGCAGGTCCTTTCATCCGCGCCTTACCGTCATCCCGGCCGCCACGCAGGCAGAGATCAAGGAGTGGGTAGGCCGCGCGTACGTTGACATCGTTCATGATCATACGAACGGGATCGTGGGGCCGGAAGACACAAGATCCGGCGTTGCCTATCTCTCTACGCATCATCTGACCGGACAGCCGAGGTATCCCGGTAACTGCGTCTACCTCTCCGCCGCGCAGAGGAGGAACGCCGGGGCTACCGATAGAGCGCCGGTCATACGCATACCGGTGAACGTGTCGCGTTATGAGATAGCCAGACGGAAGGGTGATTTCCTCCTCTTCCTGGGACGGGTGTCAGCGCACAAGGGAGCGCTGGGGGCGGCGGCATTCGCACGGGCTGCTGGGCTACCCGTGGTGATCGCGGGTCCATCTTGGGAGCCGGAGTACCGAGCGCAGGTCGAGGCCACCGGAGGCGCCTCAGTTAAGTTCCTCGGCGAAATAGGAGGCCGTCAGCGCCTGGACTTGCTCGCCAGGGCGAGGGCGGTCCTCGTGCTCTCACAGCCGAAGGCAGGCCCCTGGGGCGGAACCTGGTGCGAACCGGGCGCGACCGTGGTGTCGGAAGCAGCAGCGAGCGGAACGCCGGTGATTGCCACTTTCAACGGCTGTCTGCCGGAAATCGTCCCACAGGTGGGTCACCTGGTTCCGTTTGGCACAGCCTTCGATCCAGCCGCCGCGCGGGAACTCCTGAAGGCCGGACCAGAGCCGGCGGTGCTGAGGTCTGCGGCTGGCGCCCGATGGGGGCACGTGAGGATCGCCTCCCAGTACCTGGATCTGTACCAGGCGGTGATCAGCGGAGCTTGCTGGCAGTAGCAGCCCGCTCACCAGCGCCAAGCACTGACGGCTGGTCGATGTCATACTAAAGGGTGAAACTACGGATATCTGCCTCTCCACATTACAGAGGGTGATGCGCGGGTGGGAACCCCCCTTTCCATCGCAGTGTGCAGTAACCGCCCGCAGAACCTGGCTGGCGTCGGCCTGCTCCTCGACAGCACCGCAGAGGACGACGAGATCCTGCTGATAGTCGATCTCGAACCGGGGCCTGAGATGGGAGAGCGGCTAACCGACCTGGCAGCCCGGGGAGTCCGCGTCACCATCAACGGATGCAACCGCGGACTCGCTTACAGCAGGAACCGCGCTCTGGCCCAGTGCCGGCACCAGCACCTCGTGTACGTGGATGACGATGCAGTCGTGCCGCCAGAGACCATCGAGGCGATCAGGGACACGGTGGGCGACGGAGCCGGGATCGTCGGGGTGTGGCTGGCACCCAGGTTCCAGAGCCGACTGCCGTGGTGGCTGACCGGCGGCCAGTACCACTATCTCGGGGTCCATCACACGGTCGAACTGGCAACGACCTGGGGTGCCTGCATGGCGCTCGACGCCCGGCTCGCGAGGCAAGCCGGGCTCCAGTTCCGCACCGAACTCGGTCGGCACGGGAAAGCGCTCCTGTCAGGGGAAGACACCACCTTCCTTGCAGAGTTGCGGAGAGCCGGAGCGACCGAACGGTTCCTGGCGGGTTCGGCGGCCAGCCACTACGTGTCGGCGGACCGGACGCGGCTCGCCTACCTGCTTCGACGAGCGTGGTGGCAGGGCCGTTCAGAGATGCGCCGCTCTGCCGCGAGGACGTCCCTCAGCAAGGAGTGGCGGCGTGCGGTCGCAACCGGGCCAGCGTCTACCGCACCCGCCCGGCGGTATCTGCTCGCCGTCCTCTATGTCGCGGCCGTGGCATCGGGAATTGTCGTAGAGTACGCCACTCAGGCAGTGTCGGCCGGGCGGGGCCAGCTGTGAAAATCGCGGTCGCGACTGACGTAACAAGCGAGGGCGGTGTTGACAACTACGTCGTCGCGCTCCTCGACGCGATTCAGCGTCATGGCCACGAAGTAACGCTGCTCTTCGAGCAGACCTCCACCAGTCCCGTCGCGAGCGCGGCGGCAGCCCGACGGATAAGAGCCATCCCGCTCCCTCTCCACCGTCAGCGGCATGCACGAGAAGTAACCGAGAGCGCATGCCTGTCATTGCTGAAAGAATCACGGCCAGACGGCATTCACATCGTGGGCGGATCACCGCGATCCTGCCTGGCGCTACGCTTCGTGGCTAGAAGCCTGGGAATCGCGCTAATCATTACCGAGCAGCAGGTAGACCAGCAGATCAAACTGTCAAGCGCACACCAAGCCGAGATACGCGCCTCATACGCGACCGCTATTGCCGTTGTGTTCGTTTCATCGGGCAACCGGGACACCATGGCTGACGCGGTAGGGCTCGAAGGAGTGCGCTCCGTGGTCATCAATAACGCTGTCGACCTGGAACGCATTGCCAAATACCGAAAATTGACACTGCGACCACGCACACCTGCAAGAATTATCACAATTGCGCGGCTTGCGCCTGAGAAGTCGCTGCACACTTTGATATCTGCAGCTGGCCTGTTGCCCGATGAACTCGTAGGCGAGCTTAACATATACGGTGAAGGGCCGGCCGGGCCTGAGCTTTCCGAACAGATAAAGCGCCTGCGGCTCGGCGGGCGAGTGTTCCTGCGAGGGTGGAACGCGGACGTGCTACCACTCCTTCGCGATCACGACCTATTCGTACTCTCAAGTACAGCCGAGGGAATGCCGTATGCACTCTTGGAAGCGATGGCAATAGGGCTTCCTGCGGTCTGTACAGATGTTCCGGGTATGGTCGAAGCCCTCGCGGGAGGACATGCCGGCCGAATCGTTCCGCAACGCGACCCCCGGGCGCTCGCAGCAGGAATTAGCAAGTGCCTTGAGGATCCGGACGTAACCGAAGAGAAGACGCAAATGGCCATGTCTCGCGTTCATTCGCATTATGGGCTGACGGCAATAATGGATCAGACGACTCGGCTCTGGGAAGGGGCTATCTGAGGCATCTGCCGCCTAGCGTGATCGCCGGAACCTGCCTCGCAAAAGGAAATAAACCTCACCCCTCCGCGCCGACAGCGCGTCTACCAGCCGTATCCCCCGGACTCCCCTCAGAGTCCCTGCTAACGGCGGGAGGCGGGCGGCGGGACTCCGTCTCCGCTGGAAGCGCCGCCCGTGCGGTGCAATGCCTTTGACAGCGGCAATCGCGTGCGGAGACCATGACGGCATGGACGCGGTAACGGAGGCGAACCGGGTGGCCTGGGAGGCCGCGTCGCGCAAGCACGTCCGCGAGTACGACCACCTGCTCGCGCAGGCCGAGTCCGGAGCCTCGCTGAACGCCGTCGAGCGGGGCCTTCTCAGGGACATCCTGGACGGCGCCCCCGAGGTCGTGCACCTGCAGAGCGGCCACGGGCTGGAGGACGCCGCGCTCGTCCAGGCCGGCGCGAAGTCGGTGGTCGGGGTCGATTACAGCTGCACCGCCGCCGGGGCCGCGCAGCAGCGGGCCGGCGAGCTGGGGCTGGCGTGCCGGTACATCGTCGGCACGGTGCCCGGCGTCCCGCTCGCGGACGGGACTGCGGATCTCGTCTACACGGGGAAGGGCGCGCTGATCTGGATGCCGGACCTGGACGCGTGGGCGCGCGAGGCAGCCCGGCTCCTGCGCCCCGGCGGGCACCTGTTCTTCTACGAGGGACACCCGGCGGTCCCCCTGTGGACCTGGGACGAGGACACGCCAGGCATCAGGGCCGACCGCAGCTACTTCGCGCGGAGCCACGTCAACGACACCTTCCCCGCCCGCGGAGCTGTCGAGTGGCAGCACACCCTCGGCCAGGTCGTCACCGCCGTGATCACCGCGGGCATGGAACCTCTCTCCCTCGCCGAGTACCCGGAGCCCTTCTGGAGACCAGGCGGCGTCCGCGCCGCAGCCTGGGACGGGCGCCTGCCCAACACCTACAGCCTGCTCGCCCGCCGACCAGCCAGCCCAAGCAGCCCGTAGCCTGCCACGCCAGGCCAGCCGGCCCCGTCCCGGCACCGTAAGTGAGACGGCTCTCTCGTCCGGGGCCACTACGGTCAGCTCGTGAGGGCGTTCATCTTTCTCGCAGGGGCTCCCGGCGCCGGCAAGTCAACGGTCGCCGCCTACCGCAGCGACGAGCGTGTCGTGCCCCGAAGCGGCCCGGCCCGTGGGAGGATTCGGGCTGTGTCGGATCTGCCGGGGCCGTTGGCTGCGCTGGCGCGCCAGGTGGCGGGGGAGCTCACGGACGTGACCGACTGTTCCTGGCAGCGGGACAGCTCGGCGGTATGGCGGCTGACCGGCGCCTGCGGCGGGTGCTGGTACCTCAAGCGCCATTCCTCTGGCCGTTTTCACGCGCGGGAGGTGGCCGCCTTGCGGGGCTGGGCGCGGGCGCTCGGGCCGGGGCGCGTCCCTGAGCTGGCCGCTGCGGACCCCGGACTCCTGGTCATGGTCGTTACGGCTGTGCCCGGCGAGCCTGTCCAGGGGCTAGGGCTCGGGCTGCGGGAGGAGCGAGCGGTGCACCGGCAGGCTGGCCTGCTGCTCGGGCGCCTGCACGAGAGCAGGCAGGCGGCGGACTCCGGGGCCGATGTCGGCCGCCTGGCCGGCCGGGTGGACGGGTACCTGGGCGAGGCCGGCGGGCTGCTCACGCCGGCGCAGCGGGCACTGGTGCGCGAGTGCGCGGGGCGGCTTGCCCGGCTCGGCCCACGGGTTCCGGCCGTTGCCAGCCACGGGGATTTCCAGCCTCGTAACTGGATCTGGGACTCGGGCAGCGGCCGGCTGGGCGTCATTGACTGGGAAAGGGCCGAGCCCGCTGCGGCCGTCCGTGACTTGGCCCGGCTGGAGTACGGCCCGTGGGACCGCAGGCCGGATCTCCGCGAGCAGTTCTTCGCGGGTTACGGGCGTGCGCTTGCCCCCGAAGAGCGCGAGATGCTGGCCTGCTACGCCGTCGTGGACGCTCTCAGCGGCCTGTGGTGGGGCAGGGCTAACGGTGACGAAGAGGTGGTGAACCGGGCCTGGCGGACCTTCGAAAGGTCTCTTGACGTGCGCTGATTCCCCAGGCCGACGCCGCCGGCTTGCCGCTGCCCGCGCGGGACGGCGGCAGGAGGCAGGCGGCGCGTGCGGCTCCCGGCGGGCGGTCCTGGTCGGCGCGGAGCTGGCGGAGCAGTTCGGAGGCGGCCTGGTTGGACACGCCGACGCGGGCGGCGGAACCTGACGCCTCGGGCGCCAGCGCGGCCTCCCGGCAAGGCCGGAACCGCGCCCGCGTCCAAGGCCAAGGTGCCCTCGGCCCTCCAGGCCCGCGCCGCGCGTGAAAAGCGACGGTTAGCAGACCACCGCCGTGCGACGGCCAGGACCGGCGAAAAGGCAGCCCGAGGTACACCGCAGGTACACCAAAGGACCAAGAAAGGTACAAGCCAGGTATATCAACCTCCTGTAACAATGGGCTAATTTTGCCTCTCTGGTAACTGATTTCGGACCCGAGGGTGAAAAAGGGCATCGAAAACCGGATTTCTGTTGATGGGGGGAGTTCCGCCCCGGCCCGCCCGGGGCGTGCCCCCCTCGTTGCCGGCGGCGTGGTGGCCGCCGGCAGGGTCAGGGCCGGCCGTGCGTTCAGGAGGCAACCAGGCGTGAAGGACTCAGCGTTCCCCGGGGCAGCCCCGCCCCGGCACAGCGGTAACCGCGCGAGGCCGGGACGGGGCGGGGACGGCCCGCCGGGCCGTCCGGGACGGGCAGGACGGCGGGACGGCTGGTGAGCGCGGGCCGCCTGCTGCTCGCAGTCGCCGACGCGCTGCCGGTCACCGTGCTCGCGGTGATCGCCGGGGCCGGGTCGTTCACCCACATCCGCGACACCGCCGCCGAGCACGGCCAGGGCGGGCCCGATGTCCTGGGCGGTGGCGGTCTGCGTCGACCTGACCTGCGTGATGGCCGCCCGCGAGCGGCAGCGCGACAAGCAGCTCGGTATCACCGCCCGGCGGCTGTCGTGGCCCGCCGTGGTGCTCGCGGGCGGGGTGCTGCTGAGCCTGGCGGCCAACCTGGCCCAGGCCCAGCCGACGGCCTGGGGCCGGATCGTGGCCGCCGTCCCGCCGGGCGCGTTCCTGGTGGCGGTCTCGATGATCGAGCGCCGCGCCGCCCGCCGTCCCCGCCTCATCGCGGGCGCGGACGGCGCTGCGGGCGAGCCGTCCGCGCCGGGACGGCCGTCCCCGCTGCCGGCTGCCGGGGACGAAGCCCAGGACGGCGGGGAGGAGGCGCTCCTGGCGGCGGCGCGGCGGGCCGCCGCCGAGCACCAGGACCAGCACGGGCAGCCGATCACCCGCGACGCGCTCCGCGCCCGGCTCGGCGTGTCCAACCAGGCTGCCTCCGACCTGCTGCGCCAGCTTCGGGCCGGCGAGGGCCAGCCGCCGGCCGTCTCCCGCGCCGCCTGACCCCGGCTGCATCCCCGCGCCGGCCGGGCCGTGGCGCGGGCGGCGGCTCGACAGGCACGCGAAGGCGTGGCAACCTACCGGGACCGGCTCGACGGCCACGGGCCGGCCGGCTCACGGCCGGCACCCGCCCGCCCGGTCCGCGGGCTGGCCGCTGCCGGCGCGGAGGGCCCCCGGCCCGGTGCCCGGGGCAGAGGCCCGGGACGGTCAGCAGAATAAGCAGACCGTTTAGCCGGGTTCGCGAACCTGTCACCCCGCCGCACCGTCAGCTAATACGTACTCCAATAGGGGTACCTGCCGACAGCGGAGCCCCCTTTCAGTAGCGGACGTGCAGGACACGGCGATAATAAACCTTCCAGTGCACTCCCCGACTCATATAAGCGTAAGGCTTATAAAACAATCATCCGTGGCCCGCCGCAGATGCGTGACGTACGTCAATTCCCGGCCTCCTGTCCGTGGCCTCGTATCCGTTCAGTGTCAGCTGCTCTCACCCCTCTTGTCCGTGCCCGCAGCCCCGTGCTTGCCTGCAGACCCGTGCCCGCCCGGCCCCGCGAGGCCGTACGGGCAGGCGAGGGCAGGCGCGCGAGGTGGCTGGCGGGCGGCGAGGGCAGGCGCGGGAAAGGCGGCCGGCGCGGCGGGAAAGGTGCGAGGGCGGACGGTAATTGAATTGGCAGCGGTGAGTGACGGAATTCGGGGAAATTGGCGCGGAAATTGGCTATTTCGAGGCGGAAAGGCGTTGACTGCCTCGGAAAAGGCGAGATAGCGTCGTGGTGTGCCCGGTAATTCCGGGGGAAATTCCCCGGTAATTAATAACCTGGTCACGGCGAAGCGCGCGCCCGCCCGTAATTTCCGCACTCGCGTTTTCCCGGAGGTATTCCCGATGACCGCCCCCGCTATTCCCGCCCCGGCCAAGGGCCGGCTCGGCAACGGCCAGCTTCGCCGCCAGGTTGCCGAGTGGCTCGCCGCCCGCCCCGGCCCGCACACGGTCGGCGAGATCGCCAAAGACCTCGGCCGCTCGGCCGGGGCGGTCGGCAACGCGCTGACCACCCTGGCCGACCGGGCCGAGGCCGCGCGCCTCGCCGGCAAGCCGCTCCGGTACGAGGCCAACTCGGCGACCGCCGCCGCAGCCGCCGCGATCACCCCCAAGGCCCCCGCCCCGCCCAAGGCCGCCCCCGCCCCCGCAGCCCCCAAGCCGGCCGCCTCGCCCGCCCCGCCGGCCGAGCCGAAGCCGGCCGCCCCGCCAGCGCCGCCGGCCTCGCCGAAGGCTCCCGCCCCGAAGGCCGCGCCCGGCCCTGTGACTCGCCCTGGCGGGCAGGTCTACCGGCCCCGCGTGCTGGCCGGCATGGCCGACGTCGAGGCGCTGCGCACGCTGCGCGCCGAGGGAGTGCCCTCCCTGCTGGCCGGGCCGCCCGGCACGGGCAAGACCAGCCTGGTCGAGGCGGCCTTCCCCGACCTGATCACGGTCGCGGGCGACGGCGACACCACGGTGGGCGACTTCGTCGGCGAGTACACCCAGAAGCCGGACGGCACGTACGAGTTCATCTACGGGCCGCTGATCAGGGCCATGCAGGAAGGCCGGGTGCTGTTCATCGATGACGCCACCTTGATCAGCCCGGCGGTCCTCGCCGTCTGCTACCCCGCGATGGACGGCCGCCGCGAGGTGACCGTCAAGGCCCACAAGGGCGAGGCCGTCACCGCCGCCGACGGCTTCTACGTCGTAGCCGGCCACAACCCGGGAGTCCACGGCGCGGTCCTCACCGAGGCCCTGTCCAGCCGCTTCACCTTCCAGTTCGACGTCGCGACCGACTACGAGCTGGCCCGGTCGCTCGGCATCGACTCCCGGGCCATCACCGCCGCCCGCAACCTGGCCACCCGGCAGGCCAGCGGCGAGACCGGCTGGTCACCCCAGCTCCGCGAGCTGCTCGCCTTCGCCAAGGTCAGCAGGATCTTCGGGCTGGAGGTCGCGCTGGCCAACCTGGCCGGGGTCGCGCCCGCCGAGGACCGCGACGTGGTCGCCTCCACCCTCGCGAAGACCTTCGGCAAGCCGGTCGCCCCGCTCGCCCTCGGCCGCCAGATCTAACTCACCCCCGCCCTGGAAGGAGCGCTGTGATGAGCGCGACCCCGCCCGCCCCCGCCCCCGCCTCCCGCCCCCGCCCCGCCGCCGCCTGGCTGGCCTTCTCTGCCCAGATGACCGCGCAGGTCGCCCCGGTCGCCGGCCGCGACGACCTGACCGTCACCGTTGCCCCCGGCGCGGGCCGGGGTGCCCCGGCCTGCTTCATCCCCGCCTCGGCGGAGATCGAGGTCAACGCCGACCACCTCGGCGTCGACCCGGCCACCGCCGACCCGGCCAACCCGGCCGACCGGGAGCGCTACCCCGCCTTGTGGGGCGCGACGGTGCACGAGTGCGCGCACGCCGCCCACTCCCGATGGCGCGCCCCCCAGGGCACGGACGCAGCCTGGTCGGCCGCCGCGACCGCGCTGGAAGAATCCCGCATCGAGGCCCGCCAGGTCACTCGCCGGCCCGGTGACCGGGCCTGGCTGCGCGCCTGCACCTGCCAGATCGTGATAGGCGACTTCGCCGCCGCCGCTGCCCCGCCCGCGAGCGCGGCCGAGGCCGGGTCGGCCGCCGCGCTGATCCTCGCCCGCGAAGACGCGGGCATCCTCGAGGCGGCCGAGGTCGAGCCGGTCGCCAGGGCGGTCGCCGCCGTGATCGGGGAGGAGAAGCTGGGGCAGCTCCGCCAGGTGTGGCGCGAGGCCCACCGCACCCGCGACGACGACGCCAAGGGCATGGTGCGCCTCGGCCGCCGCTGGTGCCGCATCCTCGGCGTCGCCCCCGACCAGCCGGCCCCCAAGGCCGACCCCGCCGAGGCGGGCGGCCCGCCGTCGCCGGTCGCCTCGGCGGTCGGCGAGGCGTCCGCCCGGGTCGAGGACGCTTCCAGGGCCGAGTTCGCGCCGCCGCCACCCTTCCCGCCCGGGGCGGCCGAGGCCCGCGAGGCCGAGAACAAGGCCCGCCGTCAGGCCGGCGACGCTTCCGCACGGGTCTTCGCCCGCGACCCCGGCGACGGCTCCGGCGGCACCACGGGAACCACCCGCGAGCCCACCCCGGACGAGCAGGCCGCCGCCCGGCGGCTGGGCCGCGCGCTGCGCGAGGCCAGCGCCGGGGGCCGCGCCGAGACCGTCATCACCTCGGCGACCCCGCCGGGCCGGCTGCGGATGCGGCAGGCGGTGGCGGCCGACGCGCAGCGCGCCGCCGGGTCGATGCCGACCGCGAAGCCGTTCACGCGGGTCGAGCGCCGCCGGGTACCCGCCCCGCCCCTCGCCGTCGGCATCGCCTGCGACGTGTCCGGCTCGATGAGCGCCTTCACCGGCCCGGTCGCCTCGACCGCCTGGATACTGGCCCGTGCGACCGCGAGCCTGCCCGCCGCCCGCACCGCGACCGTGACCTACGGGCGCGACGTCCGCCCGGTCACCTACCCCGGCGCGGTCCCCGCCCAGGTCGCCGAGTTCAGCGCGACGGGCAAGTACGAGGACTTCACCCGCGCCGTCAACGCCCTCGACGGCGCGCTCGGCCTGTCCCGGCCTGGCAGCACGCGCATCTTGGTGATCGTCTCCGACGGCCGGTACAAGGGCACTCAGCACGCCGACGGGCAGAAGCTCATCACCCGCCTGGCCGCCTCGGGCTGCCTGGTCATCTGGATCGCCCCGAGCGACACCGCGAAGACGATGACCGGCGCGCGGGTGGTCATCCTCGCCGACCCCGCCGCCACCAGCGCGGCGGTCGCCCGCGCGGTCGCCGCCAGCGCCCGCACCGCCTGACCGCACGCCCCCGGGAGGCGGCCCCGCCCGCCTCCCGGCACGAGCGCCTCCCGCCGGGAAAGGCACGCGCACCAGATCGCGGCACCGAGATAAACGCAGCGAAAAGAAAAGGCGGTGGGCGCGGAAAAGACTCGCCACCCAAGTCCGAAAGCCGGAATTCGGTTCGGCTGCGTACCGGAAAACCGTCTTCCAGGTCGCTGGCACAAGTCGTAATGCCAGTTGAGGACAGGTGGACGGTGTATTTCCGCGCCCTGGCGGGCCGGGCGAAAAACGGCATCTGGAATTGTCGCGGAGCCGCTTGACTTCACGTCCGGACCAGAGCAATTGTCGTCCAGAAAAAACCGGCGCAGTCAAATCAAAACGGGAATTGCGCCGGAGGACAGAACGGAGTCACCATCATGGCACGCACCCCCGCCCCCGCCCCGCACGCGGCCCGCAGCGCCGCCGACACCGCGACGACCCCGGCCCCCGCGCCCGTTGCCCCGGCGGCGGCCGACAGCCCCGCAGCGGCCGTCCTGGCCGCGCTGTCGGCCGAGCCCGCCGGGGCAACCGTCGCGGTCATCGCCGCCCGCGCCGGCATCAGCACCCCCGCCGCCCGGCAGGCCCTGCTCGCGCACGAGAAGGCCGGCACCGCGACCCGGGTCAAGGGCAGCAAGCCCGGCATCGCCGACACCTGGACGCCCCCCGGCGCGCCGGCAGCCCCGGGCGGCGAGGCCTCGCCCGCCCAGGCCCCCGGCGCGGGCAGCATCGCCGAGGCCGCGCAGCCGGCCGCCGAGCCTGCCGGCAGCACGGCCGGCGCGGGCCAGCCCGCCCCGGCCCCCGCAGGCGGCACCGCCGAAGGCGGGGAAGCGGACCCCAGCACCGCACGAGGGCCGGACCCGGCCGTCACCGCCGAGGCGGCCGGGAGCGTCCTGGCCATCGCGGAGGCCGCCGACGCGGCCGGCAAGGCCCTCGCGGCCGGGGACCTCCCTGCTGCCCTGGCCGCCCTGGAGACGGCGCGGGAGCAGGTAGCCCAGGGGCGGCGCGCGGTCAAGGCCGCCGCCTCCGGCCGGCGCGCCCCCGCCACCCGGCCCGGCGCGCTGCGCGACCTGGTCGAGGAGCACCTGCGCAAGTTCCCCGGCACCGCCTTCACCCCGCACCAGGTCGGCAAGGTACTCACCCGGTCGGCCGGCGCGGTCGCCAACGCCCTCGACAAGCTGACCGCCCTCGGCACCGCGCAGATGATCACCGACAAGCCCCGCACCTACCAGCTCGCCACCGCCCCCGCCCCGAACGAGGCCGGTGACCCCGCCGCCAGCCCGGAGCCTGCGGCCACCGCCGCGTAACGCCCGGCCCGTGCGGACGGCGCGGCCGGGACGGCACCAAGCCGCCCCG
>Ga0302235_10001060_pt1 | contig 20919 bp, 19 predicted proteins | sample II_Palsa_N3_3_FD_193577 | JGI IMG/M metagenome (GOLD analysis project Ga0302235, IMG submission 193577) | Peat permafrost microbial communities from Stordalen Mire near Abisko, Sweden - II_Palsa_N3_3 | ecosystem: Environmental > Terrestrial > Soil > Palsa > Peat permafrost | place: Sweden... | reverse complement strand
ACACATTCTGCGGCGTGTTCCTCGAGCTGCCGCTCTCGCAGCTGCTGTACGCGCCCGGATCGCCGCCGGCCGCGATCGCCATCGAGGACAACCTGTCCAACTACCACTACGGCGTCGGCATGGCGCAGGCCGTGCTCGCCGTGTTCATCGCCTTCGCTGTTGTCGCTGTCGCCCTGGGCGCTTACCGTCTGCTCGCCCCGGCCGGCTGGCGGCGCATTGGAGGCACCGTTCGTGGCTGAGCCGATCTCCGTTGTCTCGCTGACCAAGACGTATCCAGGTGCCGCCGTACCTGCCCTGAAGTCGGTGTCGCTTGACGTCACGCCCGGGACGTTCCTCGTGCTGCTCGGGCCGTCCGGGTCAGGCAAGACGACGCTGCTGCGCTGCCTGGCCGGGGTCGAAAGGATCGACAGCGGCTCGCTTTCCATCGGGTCGCGCATCGTCGCGGACAAGCGGTCGCACGTGCCGCCCGAGCAGCGTGACCTGTCGATGGTGTTCCAGGACTACGCCCTGTGGCCGCACATGACGGCGCTGGACAACGTGGCCTTCGCGCTGCGGAGGCGGCGCCTTGGGCGGCCCGAGTGCCGGGCACGCGCCATGGCGATGCTCGAACGGGTAGGGCTGGCCGAGTTCGCGCACCGCTACCCGAATGAGCTGTCCGGCGGGCAGCAGCAGCGGGTCGCACTCGCCCGCGCGCTGATCGCGGACACCGGGTTGATCCTGTGCGACGAGCCGTTGTCGAACCTCGACGCGGACCTGCGCGAGCGAATGCGGGTCGAGATCTCCTCCCTCGTCCGCGAGGCCGGGGCAACCACCGTGTACATCACGCACGACCAGGCCGAGGCGTTCGCTCTCGCGGACGTGATCGGCGTCCTCGAGGAGGGCACGCTCGTCCAGTCCGGCACGCCGGAGGAGGTCTACAACCACCCGGCGACATTGTTCGTGGCCCGGTTCACCGGCCTGGCCGGGGAGCTGCCGGTCCGGGTGACGGAACACGGCAATGACGGCACGCTGGAGGTGACCGCCGCGGGAGGCGGTTCCGGCCGCCTGCCGGCGATGCGGCCCGCCGGCGCCGGTGTGCCAGGGGACGAGGCACTGCTCGCGATCCGGCCGACCGGCATCTACCTGGCCAGGTCGGCCTCGGATGAGCGGCACCTGACCGGGCGGGTGGCCGACGTGGCCTTCCGCGGCCGAGGCTATGAGTACGCCATCGACCTGCCGGGCCTCGGCCGGCTAACCGGCGTGTTCGCCAGGCACCGCGCGGAGCGCGGCGACGAAGTGGGCATGCGCCTCGACCCGGAAGGCTGCCATGTCTTCCCCGCGGAAGCAGCGGCGGCCGCGGCCATGGCCAGCGCGTACCCGATGCGGGCGGTCAGCGCCGGGCTTTAGCCGGCTTTGGCCTCCGGGGAACAGAACGTGACCTCGGAGTAGCGCGGCGACGGCTGGTCCAGCAGGGCTTGTGGTTCGCTCCGCAGGTGCTGGTCGAAGAAGGCCCGGAGGTAGGCGCGGGTGATGTCCAGGGACCGGGCTCCGGGGAGGCCGGCGCCGGTGTCGATGCCGATCTGATCGGCCAGTAGCCCGAGGTCGGTGAAGGAGGCGTGGATCGCCCCGGCCACCAGAAGCCACCGCTTCCATCCGGTCAGGAGTTGCCAGTCACGCTCCCAGGTGATCACGGGACCTAGCTTCCCGGGGATGTCCCCTCCGCTTCCCGGGGTGTAGTTGGACTGCTTGCCCAGGAAGAGAAACGGCCGTGACAGGCCGTCATCCGGGATCCCGGCGTAAGTCGAGCCGTCCATGTCGATGCCGGCCCGGATGCGGGGGTCGGCGAGCAGGGCGGCGATGGTGGCCGCGCCGCCGGCGGAGTGGCCGGCCATCGCGATGCGGGATTGGTCGACCAGCCCGGCGCCCGGCCAGGCCGGGTGCGCGCCGGTCAGTTCGTCGAGCACGAAGGAGACATCGGCGGCGCGGCCTGCCACCAGCTTCTCCCAGAACCCCTCGTCCCGGCGGCGTGTCTCACGGGCCAGGCAGGTGGTGACCCGCCCGTCGGGAAAGGCGGTGGCGAAGCTCTCGTAGGTGTGATCAATCCCGGCCGCGACGTAGCCGTGGCTGGCCAGGTCCTCGGCCAGGGCGGTCAGCACGCTGCGGGAGTTGGTGAAGCCAGGTGAGAGCACCACCAGGGGCAGGGCGCGCTGCCGTCCGGCCGGTGTGGCGTCGCTGACCGCGTTGGCCCGGACCGTGCTCAGCACGCCGGGCGGCACACCGGTGATGCCCCGGCTGGTGAGCTGAAGTTCGGACTCTGCTGGCGTCATGTACCGGGCCCGCGGCCCGTCCGACGGCGTCGCCGGATACCACAGGGAGACCATCAGCTCTCGCGCGCTCACCCCCGCGGCCCAGGGATCGGGGCGGGAGGTGTCTTTCAGCCACAAGGACGTGGTGCCGACCGGGCACTGACCGGTCGGCTCGGGCAGGTACGGCGTGCTCACGACAGCTTGGCAGACAGTATGCAGACAGTATTAAGCGTCGCGTTTGGAGAACATGTAGGCACCGATAGCGAGCAGGCCTACCGCGTAGCAGGCCGTCACGATCATCTGGGGCCAGGACGACCACAGGTTCGGATCGCCGCCCCCGGGGACGGTGACGGAGATTACCCGCCCGGCGGCGTCAGGGAAGAACCGCATGATGTCCTGGCGCCAGTTCTGCGGCAGCGTCTGGATGATGACCGGGATGATGAACATGAGGCCGATCACGGTGGCGATCGCACCCGCCGTGTGCCTGATGATCGCGCCGAGGCCGAACGCGATCAACGCGACCAGCGTGACGAACAGCGCGGTGCCGACGACGGCCCGGAGCACGGTGGACGCGCTGATCACGTCGATGCCCTGCAACGTCACCTTGGGCGGGCTGCCCGGTCCGCCCGGCCCGCTGAAGATCGCGTTCGCCGGGATCTTGACGTTCCCGAACAGCGAGGCACCCTCCCGGGTGCTGGCCACCATCGCCTGGCCGACGAGGAACGCGACGAACGACGTGATCAGCGCGAAGACGAGCGTGACGCCGGTGAACACGATCGCCTTCGCGGCGTAGACCACGCCGCGCCGCGGCATCGCGGTCAGCGAGGTGCGGATCATCCCGGTGGAGTACTCCGAGGTAATCGTCAGCGCGCCGAGCACGCCGATGATCAGCTGGCCGATCTCGAAGAACGGGATCAGCGACACCTGGGTGCCGTCGAACCCGGCCCTGTTGGCAATGTTGTGCGTGAGGGAGCCCGATTCGCCCCCCATGACCAGCGCGCCGACGCCGATGGACACGATCAGCAGTGCGCCCAGGGCCCAGTAGGTGGAGCGGACCGAGCGGAGCTTGGTGAACTCCGAGGCGAGCGCGCCCCGCAGCCCGGCCCGCCCGATGGCTGGCGGCAGCGTATGCAGCCGCACGTCCGAGGTCGTTATCGTCGCCATCGTTAGACCCCGCTTCCGATCGTCGTGCTCGGTTGCTGAGCGCCGGGCACGTCGGCGCGGTATTCCACGCTGCTGGCGGTCAGCTCCATGAACGCCTCTTCGAGGGAGGCCCGCACCGTGGTCAGCTCGTGCAGCCGGATGCCTTCACTGAAGGCCAGGTCGCCGAGCTGCTCAGTCGTCATGCCGCGCACCTCGATCGACCCGTCCTGGTCGGTGGCGGCGGTCGCGCCCTGGGCGGCGACCGCCCGTACGAACTCCTCCGCCGAGGGCGTGCGCACCCGCACCCAGGCACCGGAGGACCCGGCGATGAACTCGCGCATCGTGCAGTCGGCGATCAGCTTGCCCCGGCCGATCACGATCAGGTGATCGGCGGTGTGCTCCATCTCCGACATCAGGTGGCTGGAGACGAAGACCGTGCGCCCCTCGGCGGCCAGTGACCGCATCAGGTTCCTGATCCACAAGATGCCCTCGGGGTCAAGGCCGTTGACCGGCTCGTCGAACATCAGCACCTTCGGGTCGCCAAGCAGCGTCGCGGCGATGCCGAGACGCTGGCTCATGCCGAGGGAGAATCCCTTCGACCGCTTACCCGCCACCTCCGTCAGGCCGACAAGCTCAAGCACCTCACCGACCCGCCGCCTGGGCAGGCTGTTGGTCTGGGCCAGGCAGAGCAGGTGGTTGCGGGCCGACCGGCCGCCGTGCACCGCCTTGGCGTCAAGCAGGGCGCCAACCTCGCGCATCGGGTACGCCAGGTCGGGATACGACTTGCCGTCCACGGTAACTGTGCCCTCGTCGGGGTAGTCGAGTCCCAGGATGCAGCGCATCGTGGTGGTCTTGCCCGCCCCGTTCGGCCCCAGGAAGCCGGTGACCTTGCCCGGCTCGATGCCGAACGTCAGGTCGTCGACGGCGGTCTTCGCGCCGTACCGCTTCGTGAGGCCCCGCACCTCGATCATGGGAAATCGGTCCTCTCCAGTTGAGACGTTCCCCATCCTGCCCGGCCGCCGGCCGCCGCGCGTCACCCGCAGTGATGATTTACGCGTCCCCCCGCAGGGCTACTTCGCCGGCGCGGACACAGCACCGTCATCCTCGAGACCGAGGCCGCGGCGGTGGTGTAGCTAGGTCCACCCCGAGCGGTGCTGGCGCCACCCTGCGATTGGGTGGTCAGCACCACTGCGAGCACAAATAATACCCAGTATTCTACTCGACGTGATATCGAGTAAGAGTACGTCATGAGCGTCCGTCACGCGATGCTCGCGCTGCTCACCGAGGGGCCCAAGTACGGCCTGCGGCTTCGCGAGGAGTTCGAGGCCCGCACCGGCGAGGTCTGGCCGCTGAACGTGGGTCAGGTGTATGCGACGCTGCGGCGGCTGGAGCGTGACGGGCTCGTGGAGTCCGACGGGACCGGCGATGAGGGAGCGCAGAAGGGCTTCCGGATCACCGCCGAAGGCGAGCAGGAGCTAGCCAGGTGGCTGCGTACGCCGCCGGACCTGAGTTCGCCGCCACGCGACGAGCTCGTGATGAAGGTGCTGGTGGCGCTGCGCGTGCCAGGCACAGACGTGCCCGCGATGATCCAGATGCACCGGCGCTACCTGGTGGAGCTGATGCAGCAGTGGACCCGGATCAAGGAATACGACGCCCGGGGTGACCTGAACATGCTGCTGGCGGTCGACGCCGAGCTGTTCCGGCTCGACTCGGTCGTCAGGTGGCTGGACGCCGCCGAAGCCCGCGTCAACCGCGCGGCAGCCGACGGGACGATCGCCTGGGCGGACCAGGCGAGCCCGGGGAACCAGACCCGAACGCCGCTGCCACGGCAGCGGCGGGAAGCGAGAAGATGGCGATGAGCATGCTGGAGCTGCGTGCGGTATCCAGGTCCTACGGGCAGGGCAGCGCCGAGGTGCACGCGCTGCGCGAGGTCAGCCTGACGGCGGACGAGGGCGCGATGGTCGCGGTGATGGGACCCAGCGGCTCGGGCAAGAGCACGCTGCTGGCCATCGCCGGGACCCTGGAAGATCCGACAACCGGCGAGGTGCTGATCGACGGCAAGCCGGTCAGAAATGAGTCCCGCGGCGCCAAGGCACGGCTGCGGCGGCGCGTGGTCGGCTACGTATTCCAGGATTTCAACCTGCTGCCCGGGCTGACCGCGGCGGAGAACGTCTCGCTGCCGCTCGAGCTGGACGGGGTGTCCGGCCGCAAGGCCCGGATCGCGGCGCTCAAGGCGCTCGACCGGCTCGGCCTGGCCGAGCGCGCCTCCCATTACCCGGACCAGATGTCCGGCGGGGAACGGCAGCGGGTCGCGATCGCGCGCGCGATGGTGGGCGAGCGCAGGCTGCTGCTCGCCGACGAGCCTTCCGGGGCGCTGGACTCAGTCAACGGCGAGGCGGTGATGCGCCTCGTCCACGAAGCGTGCAAGAACGCCGGGATGGCCGCGGTCGTCGTGACCCACGACGCGCAGCTCGCATCCTGGGCGGACCGGGTAATGTTCCTGCGGGACGGCCGGGTGATAGATCAGACCGTTCCGGCAGCGGGTCCGGAGTCACTCCTTACCCAGGACCGGAACCAGTGACCGCCACGGCGGTAGCGGAACGGCCCGCGGAGAGACCGTCAGACGGCGGTGTGCCTGCCCGCCGTGCGGTCATCCGGTGGGCGATCAGGCTGCTGCGCCGCGAATGGCGGCAGCAGCTCCTCATCCTCGCGCTGATCACGGTCGCGGTCGGCGCCACCGTTGTCGCCTCCACGGTCGCGACCGACACGCCGGCCCCGATAGCCGGGGTGCTCGGCACCGCGCAGGACGCCGCCTCGATCTCCGGTACGTCCGCGACTATCAACGCTGGGATAACGAAGCTCGAAAGCCTTTACGACAAGGTCGACGTGATCGAGAACGAAAGCGTCCCGGTTCCCGGCACCCTGAACACGTTCGACCTGCGGGCGCAGGACCCGCACGGGCCGTTCGGCGGGCCGCTGCTGAGCCTGGTCAGCGGCCGGTACCCCGCCACGGCCAACGAGATCGCCGTCACCAGCGGCGTCGCGACCGACTTCAGGCTCAGCATCGGGAGCAGCTGGACCGTGGCCGGTCAGACCTGGAAAGTGACCGGCATCGCCGCGAACCCGCAGAGCCTGATGGACGAGTTCGCCCTGGTCATACCCGGCCAGGTCAGCAGGCCTGACCGCGTCACGGTGCTGTTCGACGCTCCGGGCCAGACAGCGGGCACCCTCCAGGCGAAGACGGGCCTGAACGTGACCACCGCCCAGACGGTGACGAACAACAACGAGATCAACCCCGAGACGATCTCGATCGCCGCGGCCGTGCTCGGCATGCTGCTGATCGCGCTGGTGGGCATCGGCGGCTTCGCGGTCCTCGCGCAACGCAGGCTCAGAGCGATCGGCATGCTCGCTTCCCAGGGCGCGACGGAGCGGCACATCGGGCTCGTGGTGCGGGCCAACGGTGCCGCGACCGGCGTCGTGGGTGCCGTGGCCGGGTTCGTGCTTGGCTTCCTGGCGTGGCTCGCCTACCGCCCTCAGGCGGAGAACAGCGCGCACCACCGGATGGGCACGTTCCAGCTGCCGTGGACGGTCATCGGCATCGCCATGGCCCTCGCGGTCATCGCGACTTACTTCGCCGCCTCCCGGCCCGCCCAGGCCATCGCGAAAACCCCGATCCTGGCCGCGCTCGCCGGGCGCTCGCCCGCGCTGAAGAAGACCCGCCACCTGGCGGTCCCGGTCGGGCTCGGCTTCGGAGTCGTCGCGTTCCTCCTGCTCGGCATGGCCGGCGCGACCGGGGGCAACGGCAACGGCAACGGGATGCTGGAAGTCGTCGTCGGCTTCGTCGCGCTCGCTGTCGCCATCGTGCTACTGGCCCCGTCGCTGCTGGCGGTGGTGGCCTCCGTCGGCAAGCACGCCCCGATCGCGGTAAGGCTCGCGCTCAGGGACCTCGCCCGGTACCGGGCGAGGTCCGGCCCGGCGCTCGCGGCGATCAGCCTGGCCACGCTGATCGCGGTCATCATCTGCGTGGCCAGCGCCGCCCGGTTCGGCAACGTCCTCGACTACGCCGGCCCCAACCTCACCTTCAGCCAGCTCATCGTCTACGCGCCGGTCGGAAACGTGCGGACCGGAGTCGGCCCGACGGCGGCCCAGACGGCGGCCGGAGACGAGATCGCCCAGGAAATCGCCGCCGACCTCGGCACCACCGCCATGATCGCGCTGGAGACGACCAGCGCGGGCCTCACCCACGCGGCGGACGGCCGCTCCTGGTCCGGCCCGATCTACGTGGCGACCCCGCAGCTGCTCAAGGCGTTCGGCATCAGCCAGAGCGAGATCAACCCGGACGCCTACATCCTCACGATGCGGCCCGGCCTCGCCACGATGAGCCTGATGCAGCTCACCTACGGCGACGGCAAGGGCGGCAGCTTCGCCAACGGCGGCGGTAACGGCGGCGGGCCGAACGGCGACAATCAGTGGCCGTGCCCAGCGGGCTCCTGTCTCGCCAACCCGCCGATCCTTCAGATCAGCCAGCTCCCGTCCGGCACCTCCGCGCCGAACACGGTGGTCACCGAGCACGCGATCACCACGCTCCACCTGCAGAGCTCGGTCCAGACAAGAGGCTGGCTCGTCACGGTCCCGGGCGGCCTCACCCCCGCCCAGATCACCACCGCCCAGCAGCTCGCGGCCAGCGCATCGGGGAACATGAGCGTCGAGACCCGCAACAGCATCCCGTCGCTGGCGCAGATCATCGACGCCGCCACGATCTTCGGGATCGTGCTCGCGCTCGGCATCCTCGGCCTGAGCGTCGGCCTGGTCCGCAGCGAGGCGGCCCGCGACCTGCGCACCCTGACCGCCGCCGGGGCGAGCGGCCGCACCCGTCGCACGGTCACCGCGGCCACCGCGGGCGCGCTCGCGTTCACCGGCGCCGTGGTCGGGATCATCGGCGGCTACCTCGCGGCGATCGGCTTCTTCCGGAGCAACTCGCTCGACGGCCTGTCGTCGCTGGCCAGCATCCCGGTGACCAACCTGCTGGTCATCGGCGTGGGCATGCCGCTCGCCGCCACGGTCCTCGGCTGGCTGCTGGCCGGCCGCGATCCGGCCGGCCTCGCCCGTCAGCCGCTCGAATGAGGAAGTTGGCCGGGCAGGAGAGCCACCTTTCGTTCTGAGTAGATGTCGTCATGCCACGGATGCCGCGACGGCCGCGACGACCGGGCTAGCGGATGCCTGGCTGGACGAGCCCGGCCTCATAGGCCAGGACCACCACCTGGACCCGGTCGCGCAGGCCGAGCTTGGCGAGAATCCGTCCGACATGGGACTTCACGGTCGCCTCGGAAACGTAAAGCGAGGCCGCGATCTCGGTGTTGGAGAGCCCGCGGGCCACGGCGACGAGGACCTCGCGCTCGCGTTCAGTCAGCGCGGATAGCTGCGGGTAGCGCTGCGTCAGCCCGGAGAGGGGCAGCACGTGGGCGTACTCTTCCAGCAGGCGGCGGGTCACCCGGGGCGCGATAACGGCGTCCCCGGCCGCGACCGTCCGGATGGCCGCGACGAGCTCACCGGGACGCACGTCCTTCAGCAGGAATCCGCTGGCACCGGCGCGCAGCGCGCCGAAGGCGTACTCGTCGAGGTCGAAGGTGGTCAGGATCAGCACCCGTACCCGGGTGTCCGCGGCGGTAATCCGCCGGGTGGCATCGATGCCGTCGGTGCCCGGCATCCGGATATCCATCAGCACGACGTCCGGGATGTGGCGCCGGGCGAGATCGACCGCTTCGGCGCCGTTGCCTGCTTCGGCCGCCACGGTGATATCGCCTTCGGCCTCCAGGATCATGCGGAAGCCGCGGCGCAGCAGTGGCTGGTCGTCCGTCAGCAGCACGGAAATGCTCACGCGGGCACTCTCCCGGGCCGCGGTGCCGGGGTGCGCAGCATCGCTTCGACCAGCCAGCCGCCGCCGGGGGCAGGTCCGGCGGATAGCGCACCGTCGTGCAGGGCCACCCGTTCGCGCATGCCATCGAGGCCATGCCCGGGCGCCCCACCCTGGCCTGACCCGGTGGGCTGGCCTGGTGCGGGGCCGTCATCGGCCACTCGTACCCGTACCTCGGGATTGTCGTAGGTGATCGTGACCAGCGCGCGCCTGGCCTCGGCGTGCCTGAGCGCGTTGGTCAGCGCCTCCTGGACGATGCGGTACACGGTCAGCTCGGCGGCCGCGCCGAGCGGGAAGCTCGGCCCTTCCACGGCCACTTCGGCCGCCAGCCCGGTGGCGCGGACTTGCTCGACGAGCGCCCCGAGTTCGGCCATCCCGGGCTGCGGAGCTAGCCCGGACGGGCCAGCTAGCCCGGACGGTGACGGGTCGGTCCGCAGCACGCCGAGCATGGCTCGCATGTCAGCCAGGGCGCGGCGGCCGGCCTCGGAGACCTCGGTCATCGCCTCGGCCCCTTGACCGGGATCGGCGCGGCTCACGATCGCCGCGGCGTCGGCCAGGGTGATCACGACCGACAGGCTGTGGGACACGATGTCGTGCAGTTCCCTGGCGATCCGGGTCCGCTCGGCGGCCGCGGCGATCTCGGCCTGCTGGTCCCGCTCGATCTCAAGCCTGCGGGCGCGCTCGTCCATCCAGGCCAGGTACCTGCTGCCCGAGGCCACGGTCAGCCCGGTGAACAGCGCGGCGACCACGGTGGCGGTGAGAAAAAGCAGCGAGCGTTCCGGTGTCCCGGCAGGCTCCCACTTGACCGCGGCCATGACGGCACCGGCTTCGAGCAGCCCGGCGGCCAGCAGGGCGCGGAGCCGTGACTGGTGGGCGGCCACCGTATACAGCGCGACCAGCAGCGCCGCGTCACCCATCAACGGGAAGCCAAGCAGCCACTGGCCTAGCCCGATGGCGCTGGTCAGCAGGAAAACGGCAGACGGCCAGATGCGCCGGGCGGCGATAGCGGCGATCAGCGCCGTCTGGACGACGATGGTGCGCGGGCTGGCGAACCCGGACCCGGCGAGCCACACGGTGGACAAGGCCAGGAGCACCGCGGCAGCCAGCGCGTCGGTCGCCAGCGGGTGAGTGCGCACGACGCGGCGGCCGCTGGCGAACAAGACGCCAGGGATCTCCTCCGGCCGCGGCGGCGGGGCTAGCTCGGTCATGGTGCCCACATGTGTGTCCTTCGTGGTGACTTAACGGCAGCGTACCGCTTTCAGTCGTGCCCCCAAGGACCAGTACAGCCGCATTTTCGCAGGTTAAGCCCGTATCTCACGGATCGCCATCCAACCTGAGGATGAGACCGGGAAACCAGATTTCATTCTCTCGGCCATCCCGCTGCAGGGTGGGCGCGGAGTAGCTTGGCGTATCACCGTCGCAGCATTGGAGAAAGTCGTGCCTGCTCCCGTGGAACTGCCGTCGTGGCTGGACCGCGCGCTACGGCTCGTCCGGGTGGACTTCAATCCGGCGCCCCGGCAGCCTTCGGCCCTACGCGTGCTGGTCGCGCTGGTCATCTCGGTAGCCGGGTCGCTGGCGGTCGACGCGCTCCTCGTCGCAGCAGGCACGGCGATCTTCCCCTCCACCAAGGGTTACGTGCACTTCCAATTTCACGACTACGCCAAGCTGACGATCATCGGAGTGGTGATCGCCTGCCTGGCGTGGCCGATCGTGACCCGCATTAGCTCCGCGCCGCGCTGGTTGTTCTTCCGGCTGGCGATTCTGGTCACGCTGGCGCTCTGGCTCCCGGACCTGTACATCCTGGACCTGGGCCAGCCGGGCCGCGCGGTCGCGGTGCTGATGCTCATGCACCTAGCCATCGCCCTGGTTACCTACAATGCCCTCGTGCACATCGCCCCGGTCAAGGCCGCCGGGCACCCGCACCACCGCGCGGGACAGCCGCCGGCCGAGCCTGACAACACGGGTCCTGACCGCTACGCCGGACGCGGACATTGAGGCCAGCGGCCGAGAGCCGGACCGGCGGGACCGGCGTGTCCTTCTTCGCCGAGCCGCTCGCGGCCAAGGTGCCCGAGATCACGTTCTTGTTCTGGGTGGTCAAGATCATGACGACCGCCGGGGGCGAGGCCCTGTCGGATTACCTGGCCCTGGGCAGCAAGGTGACCGGAGCCGCGGTCGAGACCCTGTTCCTGATCGTGGGCCTGGTGTGGCAGTTCCGGACCCGCCGCTACGTCGCGGCGGCGTACTGGTTCCTGGCCTACGCCATCGCGACCTTCGGCACCGGAGTCTCGGACACCCTGCATCTGGTCGTGGGCATCCCCTACGCGGGCACCACGACCTTGTGGGCCGTGGTCCTGGCCCTGGTCTTCTGGCGCTGGTACCGCAGCGAGGGAACGCTGTCGATCCACAGCATCACCACCCGGCGGCGGGAGGGCTACTACTGGGCCACGGTGTTCGCTACGTTCGCGCTGGGCACGGCCCTGGGGGACTTCACCGCGACGGCTCTCGGGCTCGGCTACCTGGCGTCGGGCATCATGTTCGGCCTGATCATCGGTATCCCCGCGGTGGCCTGGGCGCGGTTCGGCCTCGGCTCGATCGCGGCCTTCTGGTTCGCCTACGTGGTGACCCGGCCCCTGGGGGCGTCGTTCGCCGACTACTTCAGCAAGCCGCACTCGATCAGCGGCGCCGGTTTCGGCGACGGCCGGACGGCCGTGGCCGCCGCGGTCGTCACCGCCGTGCTCGTGGTTTATCTCGCGGTGACCCGGCACGACATCCAGCCGGCAACGAGCCCGCGGGCGGTTTCCCGCGCCGCGGTCAATGACGACGCCTGGGGTAGATGACGAGCGTGGCCGGATTAAGCGACGATGCCGGCCACCGACACGATCCCGTCGTTGGCGCCAAGCACACCGGCCCGCAGCCAGTTCAGCCGTCCCGCGGTGCCGGCCGCATGCGGCTCCCCGGGATGCGTTGGCCGCCCCTCGGCGGCCGCCTGGACCTGAGCATCGGAGGGCATATCGTCAGCACTCATAGCCTCCACTAAACCAGCCGGTGCTGGCTTCGGCACGGCCGCGCCCTGGGGTGAGTCCTCAGTGCGGCTTAATGCGGGAGCGGGCCGCCGGCCAGGGAGATGACCAGGCCGACCGCGCCGGCCGCGAGCAGGGTGAACATGACCCCGCGGCGCAGCCCGAGCAGGAGCAGTATCGCGGCTGCCAGTACCGCGTATTGCCACGGCTGGGTCAGAGCGGCGGTCAGCGGGATGGCCGAGCCGAGGATCGCGCCGATGGCGGCGGGGCCTGAGCCGTCCAGGAACGCCTGAGCGTGGGCGTTGCCGCGCAGCGAACCGAAATACCTGGCGCCGCCGAGTACGAAGACGAACGAGGGCGAGAACGCGATCAGGGCCGCGAGCAGGCCGCCGCCGACGCCTCCGGCCGCGTAGCCGACGGCGGCGACGGTCTGCACGACCGGTCCGGGGGTGATCTGGCCCAGCGCGACCGCGTTCAGGAACTGGCTGCTGGTCATCCAGTGGTGCCCTACCGCGTCGGCTCGCATCAGCGGGATGATGACGAAGCCGCCGCCGAACGACAGCGCCCCGACCTTGAGCGCGGTCCAGGCCAGGGCGGCCAGGCCGCCCGCGGCGACCGCCGTCCCGGCGGCCCGCACCGCTACCCCTGGCACCATGACCAGCGGAAGCGGCGTGATCCGCGGGGCGGAGCGCGGGCCGGGCGTGTCCCCGGAACCGGCGCGGCGGGGGTGCCGGATGGCGAGTTCGGTGAGCCCGCAGCCGAGCAGGACCAGGACGAGCCACGGGCCGATGGCGGCAGCGGCGCCGCCGCCGGCCAGGAGGTAGAGGACCCAGCGGATCCGGCGCGATGATCCGGCCTGCTTCGCCCGTGTCCAGCTGGGCAGGAGCAGGTTCGCACCGGCCTGGATCGCGACGGCGGCGACCGCGGCGCCCGCCCCGGCGCCGATCCCCTTCACCCACAGCGGCGGAGCGCCGGCCAGGAACAGAGCGGAGAGCGCGAGGATCACGATGAGGCCGGGCACGATGAACGCGGCGCCGCCGATCAAGGCGCCTAGGCGGCCGCGTACCCGCCAGGCGCAGAAGATCGCGAGCTGGGTGGAGGCGGGTCCCGGCAACAGGTTGCAGGCACTGATCGCGTCCTCGAACTCCGTCGCATCGAGCCAGTGCTCCCGGTCCACGCACAGCTTCCGCAGCAGAGCGATGTGCGCCGGGGGGCCGCCGAACCCGATGCATCCGATCCGGCCCCACTCCCGCAGCACCGTGGCCAGGCTCGCCTGGTACCTCACCTGCGGTTCACCCGCAGGGGCTGGTTCCCGCCCTGGTTCGTCAGCCGCCGGCATGGCCGAGGCGCCCGAGCAGGTATCCGATCCGGGTATGCAAGTCGGCGGCCACGGCGCAGAACGCCGGGTAGGTCTCGGCGTCGCTGCCCCCGTCGGCCGCGGGGTCAGCGATGCTCCAGTGAATCATCTCGGGGTGGCCGGGGAATTCCGGGCATACCTCGCGGACCCGGTCGCACAGGCTGATCACGTAGTCGAAGCGCTGCCCGGCGAACGTGCTCACGTGCTTGGCTTGACGGCCGGTTATGTCGATGCCGTATTCGAGCATCACCCGGACCGCGTTGGGGTGCAGGGTCTTCGGATGGCTGCCGGCGCTGGCCGCTTTGATCGTCTCACCGGCCAGATGCGCGGCGAACGCCTCGGCCATCTGGGAGCGGGCGCTGTTCCCTGTGCACAGGAACAGGACCCGGGCGTGCACCTGGATCGTTCCGGCTGGTGGCGGGATGAGCCGCAGGCCAGGGTGCAGCGCCGCTCCGCTGGCCGCCAGGAGTTCCGCGCAACGTGCCAGGTCGATCCGGTAATAGGCATCGCGGCGGTCAGCCGAGCTGCGCCGCATCGAAACCAGCCCGCCGGCCCGGAGCTGGCCGAGGTGATATGAGACCAGGCTCTGCCGCTCGCCGGTCAGCACTTTCAGCTCGCGGACCTGGCGGTCGCTGCGCGCGAGTTCGCTCAGCAGCAGCCAGCGCAGCGGGTGGCCGGCCAGGCGCAAGAACCCCGGCGGGCTGCTGTCCTGCCGCGTGGTCACCCCGGCCACAGTACATCAATACGATTTGATCGATCAATCTGAATTGTTCGATTGGGCCGGCTTCCCGGGTCAGCCGCCCAGGTAGGCGAGGACGGCGAGCACTCGCCTGTTGTCGTCGTCGGATTGCTGCAGGTTCAGCTTGAGGAAGATGGAGGCCGTGTGCTTGGCCACGGCGCGTTCGGTGACGACCAGGCGCTGGGCGATCGCGGCGTTCGACCGGCCCTCGGCCATAAGCGCGAGCACCTCGCGCTCGCGCGGGCTGAGCACGGACAGGCTGCCGTCGCCGGTGGTGCGGGCGAGCAAGCGGGAGATCACCTCCGGGTCCATCGCGGTGCCGCCGCGAGCGACCCGGCGGACCGCGTCCGCGAACTGTGCGCTGTCGAACACCCGGTCCTTGAGCAGGTAGCCGATGCCGCCGCTGCCGCCGGCCAGCAGCTCGCGCGCGTACAGCTGCTCCACGTACTGGGACAGGACGAGGACCGGAAGGCCGGGGTTTTCCTTGCGGGCCTGCAGGGCGGCGCGCAGCCCCTCGTCGGTGAACGTGGGCGGCAGCCTGACGTCCACGATGGCGACGTCCGGCGGGTCTTCGCGGAGCGCTGCCAGGAGGGCGTCGCCGTTGTCCACGGCGGCGGTTATCGCGAAGCCGTGAGCTTCGAGCATCCTGGTCAGGCCGTCCCGGAGCAGGAACAGGTCCTCCGCTATCGCGACGCGCAAGGAATCTCCATGGTCACTGCGGTCGGGCCGCCGGGCGGACTGCTGACCGCCAGCACGCCGTCGAACGCGGCGAGCCGCCGCTCGATCCCCTGCAGCCCAGTGCCGTTCCTCGGGTCGGCGCCGCCCTGGCCGTCGTCGGTCACGGTGATCTTCAGCATCCCGTCATGCTGCCTGAAGTCGATCCAGGCCTGGCTGGCCTTTGCGTGCTTGGACACGTTCGCGACCAGCTCGTTCACCGCGAAGTAGGCAGCGGACTCGATTGACGCGAACGGGCGGGCCTGCGGTTCGAGGTCGCTGGTCAGGTGGATGCGCAGCGGGGTGTCCAGGGCCAGGGCCCTGATCGCGTCGGCGAGGCCGCGGTCGGCAAGCACCGGCGGGTGGATGCCGCGGACCAGGTTGCGCAGTTCCTGTAGCGCCTTGGCGGAGTTGTCCCGCGCCTCGATCAGCAGCGCCCTGGCCGCCTTGGGGTCCTCGTCGATCAGCTGACCAGCAGCGTCCAGCGTCATGCCCATCGCGACCAGCCTGGCCTGGGCGCCGTCGTGCAGGTCCCGCTCGATCCTGCGGATCTCCGCAGCGCCGGAGTCGAGGGTCTCGGTGCGGGTCTGCGACAGGTGCTCTACCCGTCGTTCCAGTTCCGCGCTGCCGGTGGGGGCCAGCATCGACCTGCCCAGCCGGCCGTACGCCGTCAGCATCCGGGGTGCGCTATAGAGTCCGGCGGCGATGAGCGCGACGCCGAAGACCAGGATCGACGCCGTGCTGTTTCCCGGGTACGCCGGCGGCGGGATCGCCCCGATCAGCCGGGAGCCGAGGAAGCCGATCACGCCGATGCCGATGAGGGCGGCTGGCAACACAACCAGGAGCATGCCCAGCCATGAGCCCACCGATAGCCACAGCATGTCCCGCCAGGTGGCCGGGTCCCTCCTGGCCGGGGTTTCGTGCCGGTACGGATCGGCGATGGGGACGCCGCACCAGTCACCGGCCAGCCGCCTGGTCAGGCCGGCTAGCCCGCGGGTGCCCTCCGCCAAGCCGGGGATCAGCGTCGCGGCTAGCACGACGACGCAGGTCAGCGGCAGCACGATCAGCAGGGTACGCAGCAGGTTCTGGTCGAGATACGGCCCGCCGGCCGACCTCTTCGCGACCACGAACAGCAGGAGGATCAGGGCCATTCCAGCGGGATTCAGCAGGCCGAGCACCAGCCCTCGGGCCGCGGCCCGGCCGCCATTCCTGAGTGTTCCCACGATCGTGCCTCCTCCGGCGGACTCCTCCGGTTCAGTCTGCCTGGACAGCGGCCGGGCCGGCAGTGACGCTAGCCACCCGGTTCAGCTGGTGTACCTAGGTCTACCCGCAGACGCCGGTCAGCCCTGTGTGGGTGTTACCGGCCCGCTTCCTACCGTAATCACATGAACGTCATTGAGACAGCATGGCTGGGGGAAGCGCTACGGCCGGACCTGGGCCGGATCGTTAGGTCACAGGGGACCTGATTGGCCGCCTCGGGCCGTCCTGGCGGGCTGGCCCAAAGCTCCCCCAGGCCGATTGGTCGAGCGTTTGACCAGGTGGCAGGACCCTCGATCACGGAAATTACAGGTCGGCGCGGTCATGAGCTGAGGCCGCGTTGCTGCCTCCCGGACCTGGCACCGCGGGTCCCGCGGCTGGCCGGCGCATCCCGGGCAAATTTTGACGTCGTTCGCCGTTTCGTTCCCCCGAAATGTCATACCCGCTCGCTAGAATCGAACAAGAAAGCTACAAGCGGACTCTGGAACCGGACCGCCCCGGGGACCACCCGCCCGCAGACCCCGCAGGCTCCCGGAGGGGAGGTGAGCATCGCCGTGACCGCGCCCGCGCCGCCCGCCACCAGCAGCGAGGCACTGGCCATGCTGACCGCCGCGATGGGCTACCTGGCCGCCGCGGACCCGACCCAGATGCCCGCCGCCGAGCAGGCCCGGGCCCTGGCCGCGCTGGAACGGCTGGACGCGATGGAAACCGCGGCCCGGTCCCTGATCCTGGCCGCGTTCACCGCCGCCCAGGGCTACCGCGACGACGGAGACTACAGCCCCCGCTCCTGGCTCATCCACCGCACCCGGATAACCAACGCCACCGCCGGCGATCACGCCGGCTGGTCCCGCCGGATCCAGGCCCACCCCCACATCCTGGCCGCCCTCGCCACCGGAGACCTGTCCAAGTCCTACGCCCGCACCATCTGCGCCTGGACCGACAAGCTCCCCGACCGCTGCCGCGACAAGGCCGACGCGATCCTGGTCAGCGCCGCCCAGATGGGCCTGGAACTGCCCGACCTGGCCGCCCTGGCCGCCGAGATCCACGCCCGGTCCCGCCCCGACGCCCCCGATCAGGACGACCCGCGGTTCGAGGACCGCGCCGTCAAGCTCAAGACCACCTTCGGCGGCGCCGGGGTAATGACCGCCAACCTGACACCGGAGTGCGCGGCCGTGGTGACCGCGGTGCTAGATGCCCTGTCCGCGCCCCGGGGCGCGGAAGATGACCGCACGCACGAACAGCGCTACCACGATGCGCTGGAGGAGGCGTGCCGGCGGCTGGTCGCGGCGGGCATGCTGCCCGAGCGGGCCGGCCAGCCGGTGAAAGTGACGGCGTACATCCACCTGGTCGACCTGATCGACCTCGACACCGATTCCGCGCTGCAGAAGGAGTGGACCGAGCGGGTCCGGGGCCAGTGGGCCGCCGCCCGCGCCGCCGCCTCGCTCCGCGGGTCGGACGGCTCGCCGTGGCTGGACGGCGAGGCCGCCGACGGGTTCGCCTGCGGCGCCGCGCTGACCCCGGTGGTGTTCGGCACCGTGAACCCCGGCGTGATCGAGGACCTGGTCCGGTTCTGCCTCGAACTGGCCGGGCACGGCCCCGGCCGCTGCACCCCCACCCCCCACCCCGACGACGACCACGGCGGCCCGGACCACACCGACCGGGATCACGTCGGCCCGGACCCGGCCGGCCCGGGTGAGCCGGTGCCGGGTCCCCAGCCGCTGCCGCCCGGGCTGAGCCGCGAGTCGCTCGAGCAAGCCATCATCGGCAAGGCCGTGGAGTTGCTGTCGGGCCCGGGTGGGCTGGCCTCGTTCTTGCGCCGCCGCGAGCTCGGCGCCCGGCTCGGCGGGCCCAGCCAGCCGCTGGACATCGGCTACAGCGACAACGTGCCGACCGGGATCCGCAACGCGATAAAGGCCCGGGACCTGCACTGCCAGTGGGCCGGCGGGTGTGATCAGCCTGCGTCGGCCTGTGAGGTGCACCATCTTAAGCACAAGGGGCACGGCGGCGAGACCAGCCTGGAAAACTGCATCCTGCTCTGTTTCCATCACCATCATGTGATGATCCACCGGATGGGCTGGACCCTGGTCCGCAACCCCGATGGCACCACCACCGCGTGGAACCGGAACCGGACCAAGGTGCTGCGCAGCCACAGCCCGCCCGCCCGCGCCGGGTAACTCCCGGCGCCCTCACCTGGGGTGCCGGGCGAGCTCACGTAGTTCCCCGGCGGCGCACCGCTCGAGGCGCGGACGAGGTGAAAACGACCTCAGATCATGGTTACTTGAACATGTGATTCCTGTGATCAAGGGCCCTGCCACCTGGTCAAACGCGTCGACCAACCGGCTTGGGGGAACTTCGGGCTAGTGCACTCCGGGGTGGATGAGGCCAGCCTCGTAGGCGAGCACTACGACTTGGACCCGGTCGCGCAGGCCGAGCTTGGCGAGGATCCGGCCGACGTGGGACTTCACCGTCGCCTCGGATACGTAAAGCGACGCCGCGATTTCGGCGTTGGACAGGCCGCGGGCCACGGCGACGAGGACCTCGCGCTCACGTTCGGTCAGGTCGCCCAGCCGGGGGTAGCGCTGGGCCCGCTGAGCTGCGGTGAGCGGAAGCGACCGGGCGTACTCCTCGAGCAGGCGGCGGGTCACCCGGGGCGCGACGACGGCGTCGCCGGCGGCCACGGTCCTGATCGCCGCGACCAGTTCGGCCGGGCGCACGTCCTTGAGCAGGAAGCCGCTGGCCCCGGCCCGCAGCGCGCCGAAGGCGTACTCGTCCAGGTCGAAGGTCGTCAGGACCAGGACGCGTGCTCGCGAGCCGGCGGCGACGATCTGCCGGGTGGCCTCGATCCCGTCGGTGCCCGGCATCCGGATATCCATCAGCACGACGTCGGGCGTGTGCCGGCGGGCCGCCTCGACCGCTTCCTCCCCGGTACCCGCCTCGGCGGCCACGCTCAGGTCGCCTTCGGCCTCGAGGATCATGCGGAAGCCGCGGCGCAGCAGGGACTGGTCATCAGCCAGCAGCACGGAGATGGTCATCCGGGCACCGGCCTGAACCTCGCCTCGACCAGCCAACCGCCGTCGTCAGCCGGGCCGGCCCGCAGGGTTCCGGCGTGCAGGGCCGCCCGCTCGCGCATGCCATCGATGCCGTGCCCAGCCCCAGGCCCAGGCGAGGACGGCGTACCGTCGTCGGCCACCGTCAGCGTGACTTGGGGCTGGTCGTAGCCGATCGTGACCCGCGCGTGCCGGGCCCCGGCGTGGCGGAGCGTGTTGGTCAGCGCTTCCTGGACAATGCGGTAAGCGGTCAGCTCGGCGGCCGCGCCGAGCGGGAAAGGGCTGCCCACGACGTCGAGGTCCACGGCCAGCCCGGTGGCCCGGACCCCATCGACCAGCGCGCAGAGATCGGCCGCGCCCGGCTGGGGCGCCAGCGCGGCCGGCGATTCGTCGGTCCGCAGCACGCCGAGCATGGCCCGCATGTCGGTGAGGGCGCGGCGGCCCACCTCGGAGACCTCAGTCATCGCCTCGCCCGCCCGGCCAGCGTCGATCCGGCTGACGACCGCCGCGGCATCGGCCAGGGTGATCACGACCGACAGGCTGTGCGACACGATGTCATGGAGTTCCCTGGCGATCCGGGTCCGCTCGGCAGCGGCCGCGATCACCGCCTGCTGGTCCCGCTCCACCTCGAGCCTGCGGGCACGCTCGTCCAGCCAGGCCAGGTACCTGCTCCCCGAGGCCACGGCCAGCCCGGCGAACAACGCGGCCACCACGGTCGCAGACAGGAACAACAGCGAGCGTGCGGGCGTCCCGGCCGGCTCCCATTTCACCGCCGCCATGACGGCACCCGCTTCGAGGACCCCCGTGGCCAGCAACGCGCGGATCCGCGACTGGTGTGCTGCCACCGTGTACAGCGCGACGAGCAGCGCCACGTCACCCATCAGCGGGAAGCCGAGCAGCCACTGGGCAAACGCGAGGCCGCTGGTGAACAGGAAGACCGCGGAGGGCCACAGGCGGCGGACCGCCACCGCCGCGATCAGCGCGGTCTGCACGACGGCCGGGCGGATGCCGGAAAAAGGCACCCCGGCCAGCCACACCGAGGACAGGATCAGCAGGACTGCGGCCAGCAGCGAGTCGCTGGCCAGCGGGTGGTTGCGGACGAAGCGGCGGCCGCGGGAAAACAGCCCGCGAGTGATTTCATCCGGCGGCCGGAACACGGCCTGCTCCGACTGCGCGGTCCCGTTAGCCGGTGCGGTCCCTGAAGGCGGTGCGGTCCCTGAAGGCGGTGCGGTCCCTGAAGGCGGTGCGGTCCCTGAAGGCGGTGCGGTCCCTGAAGGCAGCGGAGTCGCAGGGAGCATTGAGGGAAACTCGGTCGCGGTGCCCATGTGCATCCTTAGCGGTGACTTACCGGGTAGCGTACCGGCCCGGTGCCGGGCAGCCGTCGGTCCGCCAGGCATCGTAGCTGGTAGCACCGTATTTCACCGCCCGCTGTCCTACCTGAGG
>Ga0302235_10001059_pt1 | contig 20920 bp, 19 predicted proteins | sample II_Palsa_N3_3_FD_193577 | JGI IMG/M metagenome (GOLD analysis project Ga0302235, IMG submission 193577) | Peat permafrost microbial communities from Stordalen Mire near Abisko, Sweden - II_Palsa_N3_3 | ecosystem: Environmental > Terrestrial > Soil > Palsa > Peat permafrost | place: Sweden... | reverse complement strand
TAGTGCGGTGCACTAGACATGACCCTCACCACCTACGTCACCGATGGAAGCCACCAGGTCCGGCAGATGGTCGCGAACCTGATCACCACCCGGCAGCGGTGTCCCTCGCCGTGCCTAGGTGTAGTTCCTTCTCATATGGCAGCGACGCTCTCGTCGTGTTGAGACCAGTCGAGCGTGAGGTTCAGCGCAACGCGGAACGGGATCTCGAGCGGCGCCCCGTCGGCGGTTGGCACCTCGGCGACGCCGGTCTGGACGATGCGCCGGTAGCGGAGTTCGATCCGTCGCCGCGTGTGCGGTGGCACTTCGATCGCGAGCTCGCTCGTGAATGTGCGCTGGCGAGAATCGGTCAGGGAGTAGTTCGCCCGCAGCGCCTGCTCGACCTGCGCCGTCAGCGACACGACCTTGCCGGCGCCGATCGTGCCGCCGATCTGCCCCGTCGACGTCGTCTCGCGTTCTAGCTGCAGCGTCTGCGTCCACTGCTCGCTGACCGAGATCGTCTGCGTCGTCGACGTCGTCCCTTCGCGGTTGTCGAAATCGCGGTTATCGTCGAGGTACGGCTCCTCGATCCGACCGGTTTCCCGAATCCGGATCTCGTACGCCGGCGCCGGGGCCGGCGGCGGGTTGGCGGTCTCCGCGCCGGCGTAGACCGGCCACTGCCCGGAACACTTGGGGCACGTGGCGACGACGCCGGCGCGGCGCTCCGGCGCGAGCGAGGCGAGCATGCGCAAGGCGCCCAGCGGGGCGCCGTCGGCGCCATGGATCTTTGCCCTGAGCAGGAACTTGCCGCAGAGCGGACACTTCTGCGTGACTGTGAACTTCCACTGCTGGGCCGAGTACAGCGTGCTCATGCGTCTGAGGATCGCGCGTCGCGCAGCCGCCGTCAAGCGGCCGCGAGCGTGCCGGCGCTGCGCTCATGCTGACGAGGGCCTGGTCCGGGCGTCCTCGACAGGAGATGCGGACTCGGAGTCCGGACCCGGACGATCGATGCTTGTTCGCTCAGTCTCCTGTCGATACGCGAGGACCGCCCGATCGATATGTTCCATGAGGTTCGGCGGCATCCGGTAGAGCTCTTTGCGGTCATACCACGTGGTTACGAGGATGCCGAGCGCGACCCAGAAGCTCAGCCCGATGCCGCTTGCGACCCATGCTCGGGTTAGTCCCGCATCGCCGCGAGCGTCAAAGTACAGGATTGCCCTGACCCCATCGAGGATCTGCCTGAGCGGTTCGAAGTTGGCGAGGAATCTGAAGAAGCCCGACAGCGCATCCAGCGGAACGGTCCCCCCGGACGAGGCCAAGGCGAGATAGACAAACACCAGCATGGCAACTAGCTGCCCCACGGTGCCGAGCGCCGCGAGCAACACCAAGGTCCCAATCGCAACCACGGTCGCGGCAAACCAGCTGAGCAGCCACAGCGATACGAAGTGGGGCGCATTCATCCTGAGGACCACGACCGCGATGAACAGCATCAGACCGGTGAGGACCAGTGTCACGCCGACCGCCAGCACCCATTTCGCCAGCAGCGTCTGCCAGCGGCTGATCGTGACCGGTTGGCGTTGGCGCCAGACAGGACCGATCTCGGTGCTGGCATACCCGAGCACAGCATCGATCGAGGTACCAACAATGATCGCGCCGAGAAAACCGCAGAACGTGATCAGCAGCGAGATGTAGAAGGCGCTGAGTCCGAGCGCCGAGTCCGGCGGCAACGGCCGATAGGGAACGACCGGCACGCTGAGCGGATCGGCCAGGATCGCGCCAGCAGCGGCGCTGGTTCGGTGGGTCGAGCTCAACGAGCGCAGCGTTCGGCCGATCTGGGTCGAGGCGTGCGACATCGCTGGTTGGAGCACACCCGTCGCCAGACTCACCGCGAGCGTGCCCGCACGGGGGTTCGTCAGCAGCTCGACCGTTGGCCTCGAGTCGGACCGGCCCACGCCGGCAAGTGCCAGCAGGCTCGCGCTGAACCCCGCAGGGATGACGACCGCCGTGTACTCGTTGCCGACATCCATCTGATCCTTAGCCGCTGCCAAAGTCGACGCGCGAACGGCGAGCCGGCTCGACACCGCCCGCGAGCCGATCAACCCAGCCGCCAATTCCTGCCCGAAATCAACCCGACTCCCGCCAGCGGGGGCCCCGACGTCCTGATTGACGACCGCGACCGGCAACCCCCGCAGGTGGCCGGTCGGATTGACGACCGAGCCGAAATACACGAGCGTCATCACCACGATCAGGATCGCCACCAGGGCAACTGCCGGCATCCACACCGAGCTGACCTTGAGCGGGTCCGACCACCGCCTCGGAGTCTGCGCCCGCGATGGCCCGGGTTCGGTCATGGATTCACTCCGAGGCGATCATCCGGGTCCGCAACATACACGAGGGCGGCGGCCATCTCGCCGGCGGCGAGCAGGGGCGTGGTCGTGCGTTGCGCACGGCAGAGGATGAAGGCACCCTCGAGAGCTGAGAGGACGGCCAGCGCGTGGTCGCGGTTGCCGAGACGGTCGGTCAGCGCGGAGGTCCATCGGTCGAAGACACGGTCTGTCGCGCGGCGCAGCGACTCGTTGGTGCTGGCGACGTCGAGTGCGATAGTGGCGATCGGACAGGCGTCCTCAAAGTCGGTGGCCTCGAGGGCCTCAGCGGCCCCGGAGAAGACCGCTCGCACCGCTGCCTCGGGCGTCGCCTCGGCGTCGTAGACGGCCGTAACGAGCGCTTGGAAGAACGCGCCGCCGACCTCGATGACCTCTTCGGCGAGCTGCTGCTTGCCTCCCGGGTAGTGGTGATACAGCGAGCCGAACGGCGCCTGGGCCGCAGCGACGATCTGATTGAGCCCGGTGCCGGCGTAGCCCTGACGGCGAAACAGCTCTGCTGCGGCGTACAGGATCCGTTCGCGGGTGGGCTGACGGGAGTTCATGCCGGAAGCGTAAGATAACCCGCTAGAGAGATCTACCTAGCTGAGTGGAGGCGCCATGCGCGTGAAGAACTTCGTCTTGGGATTCGGCGTTGCGGTGGCCGGCCGAGCCCTCATTCCCCAGCTGCTGCTTCTTAAATTCGCTCGGGACGTCCGGCGGCTCAATCGCGGCGACTACTCCAGCCTGCTCGCCGCCTACAGCGACAACTTCGTGCTGCACTTCAACGAGGGCGAGCACCGCTGGTCCGGCGACTGGGAAGGCAGGGCGGGCATGGAACGCTTCCTGCAGAATTTCACCGCCGCTCGCATCCAAGGTGAAATCCGAATGATCGCGATCAGCGGTCCGCCATGGGCGCTCACCCTCTGGGTGCGATTCGACGATCGCGCCGACGCACCTGACGGCACCCGCATCTACGAAAATCGCACCGTCCTCGTCCTGCGCACCTGGTGGGGCAAGATCGTGGAGCAAGACGACTTCTACGCCGACACACAACGGATCTCCGCGCTCGAGCACAAACTGACCGAACTGAACATCCACCCGGTCGCCTGACCGAAAGATCGCCATCACCGCGGCCGCACGCGGCTGGCACGAACACGCGGCTGACGTGCTGACGCTCGCTCCGCCGCTTTCAGCGAACCTCGCAGCGGCGTCGGTTCGGCATAAGCTCGCGCCGCGCCCGCGCGTGGCGATGCGCCCGTCTAAAGGTAGACTTTATATCCGTGGTCACAGATTCATCGACTCGGGCGCGAATGTCCGAGCTGTACGAGCGCGTGGGCGCATCGAAGCTCAGCGCGAAGATCGCTCGTTACGCGATCGGCTCGATGATCGCGCTGGGGACGAGCGTGGTTGTGTTCGCGCTGCTCTACGTGGCCGGAGTCGGTACGACGCTCGACTCGGTTGCGGCGTTCGTCGCCGGTGCTGTCCCGAACTGGATCCTGAACCGCAAGTGGGCCTGGAAGATGGACGGGCGCGTCGAGGTCGCGCGCGAGGTGGTCGGCTACACGATCGTCTCGCTCCTGGCCCTGCTGGCCGCCTCCGCCGGAACCGGCTGGACCCAATCCTGGGTGAAGCTCCACGTTGCCTCCCACCACGGGTACCGCGTGATTCTCGTCACCGGCGCCTACGTGCTCGTGCAGGCGCTGCTGTTCGTCGTGAAGTTCGTCGTCTACGACCGGTGGGTGTTCACCGGTCGCAGCCGCCTGCGCGCCGCGCTGCGGTCCCGCCACCAGGTGTGGGCTGCCGCCCGCGCGAACCGCACCCCGTAGCCGAGGTTCCTCTAGACCTAGGGCTGGCGGCGCGCTACAGGCAGTCGGGCGTCTGACGAGTGTTGGAGGTAGCGGACAGTGACCTGCGTCTGCTTTGAGACGATCGCGTTCGTGGTGAACGGCTTGGTGCGCGCCAGGCCGACGTCGGCGGAGATCTCGACTGTTTGGGGCACGGGCGATGGCGAGAACGAGGCCGTGCAGTCGCTCGTCTTGCACTTCGCCAGGAACACGTCATCCACCCAGAGGTTGACGTAGTAAGGGGTACCGCGGATGACATTGTTGGTGATCGCTGCGACGTCCTCGGGGACACCAATCGAGCCCCCAGGGTGAGCGGTGAGCGTGACCGTCGACCACGGCACCCGCAGGCTGGGCTGGGCGAGCAGCGCGGCGCCCAGCCCAGCGATGTCGAGCGATCCTAGCCCGCTCGCCTTGTCGTATGAGGCGCCGGCCTTGCAGCACCCAAGTGCGAACGTGTCGTTGGTGCCGGTGGTGATGTCGTTGAACACGCTCCGGTAGAGCGCTCGGTCGGCGGCGATGTTGTAGAGGGTCGGGTTGAGCGGACCGGCAGGCGATGCGCCGTGGGCCTCTAGGTACCCGTCGAGATCGGCGATCGCGCCGGCCATCAGCGGCGAGGCGCCGGTGGTGCCGGTCGCGCCCTGCAGGTACCCTGGTGACCCGGCCAGCGCCGAGATGTCTGGCTTCTCCTCATGGCCGGAGATCCCGATGTCGCGCTCCCATGGGGCATCGGCGACCGTGAACAGTTTGCTGTCACCGCCGCCACCGGCCCATGAGAAGCCTTTATAGGTGGGATTGGTGTCCGGCTGGTCCCAGACGTCTTCGCTGATGATCGTCCCGCCGGCTGGGTCGGCGCCATACGGGAGGGTTCCGGCTATATGGAACTCGGTTCCGCCGACCGAGGTGACGAACGGCGAGCTTGCGGGATAGTTCAGGCCGAGGCCGAAGGTAGGACGCTCTCCGAGTGTCCTCGCCGACTTCTTGGCAGCTGCGTAGCTAACCGGGCCCTCGAGGCATCGCGGTGCGCCCCCTACCGAGTACGCGTCGGCCGATCCGGCATCCCCCTCGGCTGCGAGGACGGAGACGCCGAGGCTGGCGGCGCGGCGCAGTTGCTCCTGCACCGGGGCCAGGAGCGCCGGGGTCCAGGCGGCCTCGCACAGCGCGTCGGAGATCGAGATCGTGTCGACCTCCTTGCCGCCCGTGTTCGCCGGGTTCAGCGCCGCGTTGAGGAGCCCCGCAAGCGCCGTCGCGAGTGTCGTCCCGGCGCCGCTTTCGAACAGGTAGATCTGTGCCCGCGGCGCGATCGCCGAGACAATCTCCGGATCGAGCACCCCTTCGCCTCCCGGCTTCGGCGGCTGCGTCGCGGTGGTGATCGGGACCACGTCCGCGATTGGGCTAGGAACCTCTCGCGGCGCGTCATAGCAATGCGTAAGCCGGGTGTAGTCGTTCGGGCCTGTGCCGAGGCTCTGGCCGATCTCGATCAGCGCGACGCCCTGGCCTTGGCCCTGGTAACCCGCTGACCACAGGCTCGAGATCCCATAGGCGGCGGCGAGCTGCACCGGATCGAGTCCGCCCGTGAACGGGGTGGCGTCCGATCCGGCGCTCGGCAGGCAGCCGCTCGCTGGCGGGATCCCTCGCGTCGCCGCCGACGCCATCGGCGCGAGCAACAAACCCACGACGACGCCGGCGACGACGAGAAACCGCCGCGCCTTTACGGACATCTCCGCGTCCGCGCTCGCTCAGGGACTACCGTCCGGTAGCCACGGCTCAAGCCGGACGCGCCCCGCGGCCCGGTCCTCAACCGCCCGGCAGGATCGGGGCCGGGCACCATCAGGTCACACCCTCCTGCATGTGCAAGGCAGCCGCGCTCGCGTCCGGGCCGAGCTGGGAGTCGGTGTTGAGGGCGTCGCAGCGAACAGCGTCGGCGGCGAGCATGTCGATCGGCCGTACCTGCCACCCGTCCTCGTAGGGCTTGAACAGGACGATCGGGATCCCTTGATCGATCGACGCCCTGGGGCGGAAGCCGACGTTTCCGACGTTCAGGCCGATCGCCCACGCCAGCTCGCTCTGGTAGGGAAGCACCGTCACTGGTTGCCCGCAAGCCTTGATTCGCCCGCCGCCGCCGTCGTTGGCGATCACCGCCTCGAGCCGGGTCAGCTTCCTCGCGGCGTGGTGGGAGGCGTGGAACTCCGCGTGCGCCATGCGGGCGCGGGACCTAGCCGATGGCACCAGCGCGGCGACCAGAACGAGGATCAGCGCGCTCGGAGCCCACCGTAGTACCCCGCCACGGCGAGGCTCGAACGCGAGGACGCGTCCGACGGCCCCAGCGGCAAGCACCACCAGCACGGCGGCAGGCTCCATCAGGTACCTCGCCACGGCCGACCAGCCGTCGTAGGCGAACACGATCTCGATCACCACCCACAGGCTCGCCGCGCCGGCCAAGGTGAGCCATACCCGGTCACGACGCACGACAGCCAGACACAGCGTGAACAGCACCGCCAGCTGCATCGGCAGCTCATACAAGCTGCGCAGGCGGTCGATCACCCCGAGGATCTTGCCTCCGTGGATGACGTTCGGCGAGTTCAGCGCGAGATCGCCCGGGCCAAACCAACTATGGGAGGTCAGCGCCGGTACCACGAACCACGCCAACGGAACCAGCGCAACACCCCCGGCTGCCAGAACGCGCATCGACGGCACCGCACGCCACGCCCAAACCGCATACAGACCGGTGAACGCCCACCCCTCCGGACGCCCGAGCGACACCAGCACAAGCGACGCGAACGCGAGCCGGCGACGGCCCGACAAGTGAGCGTCGATCGCCGCCAACCACAAGGTCACGACCATCGGGTCCGAGTTGGCGATCAGAACCTGCTCCGAATAGCCGTTGATCCCCAGTACCGCGACCGCGCCAAACACCGCAGCGATCAGCGGCGCCCAAGGACGCCGCGGGGCCGCGCCCGTCAGCCGGTAGGCAATCCGTGCCGCAAACACCGATCCTGCAAGCGCCGCGGCAGTGGAGGTGATCATCCACAGCCACATCTGCGGGTTCGCGCCAGCCAGCGCGTACGGCAGCGTGAACAGGAAGGTCAACGGCTTCCACGACGGCGCACCGTCGGTGTTCAGATCCCAATGAAGCGCCTGCCGACCCCACGCCAACCAACCGAAAGCGTCATAGGCAGGACGCATCCGCGTCAGCACGACCCACGCGACCGCGACTACCAGCACGCAACCCGCAACCGCGATCCACATCGCCCACGAACGCGACGCACGAACACCGGTCTGCGATCCGTGGCCACCACCGTGGACCGACCGACGGATCGAGGATGCTGCGACGATCGCGGGCATCGAGCCGACGAAGCTATCCGACGGCGCGTCAGATCAAGATAAGCTAAAGACCGCGGGTTCCCGCCGAGCGCTTACCTAACTCAGCGGATGAAATCACTTGCAGTGAGCGGCGGCGGCTTGCGGGCCGACGCGGATCGCCTCGTTTTCTCGGCCTGTGACTGACGCTATGGGTGCATGAACGACGTCTGGATCGAACTGGGCGCCGGCGCCGGCGCAGAGTTCGGCCAGTGCGCGCTGGCGAGTCAGGGCGCGGCGGTATGGCCGGTCAGATGTCATCGCGTGCCACGCGTCGCAGACCGCGACGATGCGAGATCCGATCGGGATCGATGTTCCGGCGAGCTGGTATCCATCGGGCGAAACCACGCAGCAGCCGCAGGCCTCGCGGTGCGACTGGGTGCGGCCGTACTGAGAGACCATCTGCTGGCCTGGCGTGTAGGCTGCCACTGCCGACACCGACCCGAGGATGTGCGCCGGACATGATCGATCGACTACGTGAACAGATTGAGGACCGTCTCAAGGAGTTGGGCCGCGAGGCTGAACGTGTGCGCAAACAGATCGACGAGCATCTCAGGGAGCTCGGCGGCGAGGCCGAACGCCTGCGCGAGGCGCTCGCCGCGCTCGATCCGCGCCCGGCCCCGTCGCGCGCGCCGAAGCCGCAGGCCCGCAAGCCGCGGTCGAAAACCCGGGCGACCAAGACCGCTAGGCCGGTTGAGCACCCATCGACCGAAGTCGCAGCCGCGGCGGTCACACCCGAAGCGTTGGCGACAGGCGCCCCGACCGCGCCGCCGCCCGATGAAACCTCGCTCGCCGAGGGTGCGGGTCAGCGTCGCGCCAGCCGCGCCGCCGCTTCTCCCCGCAGAGCAGCGGGTGCCACCAGAGCGCAGGTGCTCGATGCCCTCGCGGACGGTGAGTCGCTCACGGCCGGCCAGGTGGCGGAGAGCACGGGCCTAGCTCGCGGAACGGTTGCGACGACGCTGTCAAGGCTTGTGAGGAGCGGCGAGCTGCAGAAGGCAGAGAGGGGTTACCGGCTCGCCTCCGTCGGAACGGCGGCGACTGCGCCTGCAGGGTCGACCGACTAGTGCGGCGTTTCACGGTGCACTAGGCGGTGTCAGCCGGACCCACGCGAGGTGCTGGGGGGAAATGAGCCTCGATGCCGGATCATCAGGCTCTGACCGCCACCTCAGGATGTGACTCGGCGACGATGACCGAGTCTGCCAGGATTCGCAGGGCGATGCGGTCGCCGGGCGCGATGCCCGCGTCGTGGCTCGGCGACTCCACGAGCACCTTCTGACCGCCGTCCAGAGTGACCTCAAGCCGTACGGTCGATCCTAGAAAGCTGCGGTCCGTGACCTCGCCAGGTCCAGCCGAATCGGGCACGACCGCGAACACCTCGGGACGCAGCAGCGCATGGACCGCTGCGCCGCTGGTATAGCCGTCGGGGTTCAGCACCGACAGGCGTTGGCCGAGCACCTGCACTTGGCCGTTGTCGCCGATGCGCCCCGGCAGCCGGTTCATCGCGCCGACGAACTCGGCGACAAACTGTGTCGCCGGGCGCCGGTAGACATTCTCCGGCGTGTCGAGCTGTTCGAGGCGGCCGGATTGCATGACGCCGACCCGATCGGCGATCGAGAGTGCCTCGGACTGGTCGTGTGTGACGAACAGGGTCGTGATCCCGAGTCGCTGCTGGAGGTGGCGGATCTCGGCCCGCAACTGCGTGCGTACCCGGGCGTCGAGCGCCGAGAGGGGCTCGTCGAGCAGCAGCACGGTCGGCTCGATCGCCAGCGCGCGCGCGATCGCGACCCGCTGCTGCTGGCCGCCCGAGAGCTGATGGGGGTAACGATCGGCCGTCTGCGTCAGCCCGACGAGCTCGAGCAGCTCGTCAGCGCGCTTCAGCCGCTTCTCTTTGTCCTGCCGGCGCATGCGCAGCCCGAACGCGACGTTCGACCGCACGTCCATGTTCGGGAACAGGCTGTAGGCCTGGAAGACCATGCCCATGTCGCGCTTGTTCGGCGGCATGTTGGTGACGTCCTTGTCGCCCACGAGCACGCGACCGGCGTCGGGACGGTCGAATCCGCCGAGGATCCTCAGCGCGGTCGTCTTTCCGCACCCCGAGGGCCCGAGCAGCGCGATCAGCTCACCTGTGTCGATTTCGAGATCGAGGCCCGCGAGGGCTGTCACCTCGCCGAAGCGACGCTCAACACCCTGGAAGCGAATCATCAGAGCACCCGGACCGAGGCCGCGCCGTGGCGGCGCTGAGCGAGGAAGGACAGCAGGAACAGGAGCAGGAAGGTGAACAGGAGCGTGATCATCGACAGCGCGACCGAGACGCCAACGTGGCTCTGCAGCCGCAGCGCGACCATCTCCACTGGGAACGTGTTGTAGAGCAGGAGGCTGGCGATCACAACCTCGCCCAGGCAGAGCGCAACCGTCAGGAACATCGCGCCGAGAACGGCGGTCTGGACGTTCGGCAGAATCACGCGCAGCAGCGTGGAGGACCACGATGCGCCGAGATTTCGCGAGGCATCGACGAGCGTGCGCAGGTCGATCGCCCGGATGCCGGTGTCGATCGCGCGATAGCTGAACGGCATCGCCAGCACGGCGTAGAACGGCGTCAGTGCCGTCAGTGGGTGGTTGAACACAAGCTTGATCATCCACTGCGGCGCGTCTTCCTGAAGCACCTCGAGGCCGGCGGCCATCACGACCGGCGGGATCACGATCGGCAGCAGGGTGACGAGCTCCATGACGGGCGTCAGCTTCGGCTGGCGCAGTCGCACCCAGACGATCGTCGGCAGCATCAGGATGACGACGATTGCCGCGGTGATCACGGCGATCTCCAGCGATGTCGTCAGCGACGAGCGGACCGCCGAGTTGCTGAGGATCTGTCCATAGTTGGCGAACCCGTAGTGGCCGTTGTCCTGCAGCAGGCTGAACTTGAACGCGGCGAGCAGCGGCCCGACGAAGAAGATGGCCGCGAGCACGAAGATCGTCACCCGCCAGACGCGCGGCCGCCCGCGACGACGCGCACGCACGCCGGCCGTCGGTAGAGGGCCTCCGGCCAGTTCTTGGCCGACCAGCTCTTCTGCTCGGAACCCGCCCATGCCGGTGAAGCTCACTGCAGCCACCTCCGGGCGCGGCGCTGCACGAGCCAGTAGCCGACCATCACGACCAGGATCACGAGGATCATCTCGACGCCGAGCGCGAGGCCGAGTCGATCGGCGCCGACCTCCACGTTGCCGTTGATCGCGCTGTCGATCTGTGCAGGCACGATGTCGAGCGTGCTGCCGACGAGGGCGAGGGCCGTTGCGTACGCGGAGAACGCGTTGCCGAACAGGATCAGCGTGGAACCGACGACCGACGGCAGGAGCACCGGGACGGCGACATGGCGCAGGTAGCCAAGCTTGCTGGCACCGAGACCCTGTGCGGCCTCCTGCCACTCGGGCCGCAGACCCTCGAGTGCCGGCGTGATGAGGATGACCATCAGCGGGATCTGGAAGTACACGTAGCACAGACCGACGCCCAACATCGAGGACAGCGTGAAGCCGTCCGTATACAGGTTGATGCCGATGTGCCTGAGCAGCAAGGTCGCAACGCCCACCTCGCCCAACGCGGCGATGAACGCGAACGCCAGCGGCACACCGGCGAAATAGGCAAGGACGCCGGACGAGCTCTGGACGATCCGGTGAAGCATCCCGCCGGGCTTCGCGGTGACGACCGCGGCGGCAAGCCAGATACCGAAAACGGCGCCGAGCAGCGACGTCCACAGCGAGAGGATCAAGCTGTTCTCGAACGCCTGCCGGTACGAGGGATACGAGAACGTCGTCGAGAAGTTCGAGAACGTGAAGTGGTTGCTGTCGGTCGTCAGCGCTCCATGGACGACCACGTAGAGCGGGAGCCCGAGGAACAGCGCCACGTAGGCGGCGAACGGCACGATCCCGCCCCAGCCTCCGAAACCGGCCATGATCCGACGACCAATCCCACGGCGCCGAGGCGCCGCGGGACCGGTTGCCACTACTCCGACTGCTTGGGTGCTGGTGATTAGGACGTCCAGTTCGCGGTGATGTAGCTGCTGGCGGCCGTGCTCTGTGCCGTCGTCGGAATGACCGCCTTGGCCAGATCAGTGACCGTCGGGAGCCCGGCGTAGGCAGCCTTGGCCTCGGTGCCGGCCTTGACCATCGCCGCCAGCTCGACCGGGCGGGCGCCGCCCTTGAGCCAGAGATTCTGACCCGTCGTCGAGTACAGGAACTCCTCCCAGAGGCGCGCCGCCGCCGGGTGCTGGGCGTACTTGCTCACCGCTTGGTCGTAGAACCCGCCGAACGGAATGCCGCTCGGATCGACGACCTTCCACTGGGTGCTGCCCGGGAGGCCCCATGCGCTGACCGTGTTCAGGTAGTCCCAATTGATCGTGATCGGGCAGGAGACCGAGATCACGGCGGCTGCGTTGCAGTCGGTCGAGTTGAAGTTGCCCTTGGACTGGAGCGTCTTGAAGAACGCCACGCCCGGCGCGATGTTGCCGGCCGAGCCGCCGTTGTTGACCGCAGCGGCCCACACGGCGGAGAGCGCCGCGTTGGCCGAGGTCGGGCTGCCGTTCAGATCGACGTCTCCCTTGTACTGCGACGACTCCAGTTCCGACCACGTCGTCGGGCAGGGGGTGGAGCCGAGCAGCTTCATGTTGCAACCGAACGAGATGAATCCGCCGTAGTCCTGGTAGTACGCGGCGTTTGAGGCCTTCTGGTTGGCGGGGATGTCGGCCCAGCTCGCGACCTTATAGGGCGCGAACAGGCCCGCGCTCGCACCGGCGCTGGCGAAGGCGCCACCGACATCGACGACGTCGGGCGCCGAACTACGTCCGCGGGACGTCTTGATCGCCTCGATCTCCTGGGCGCTCGAGTCGCTCGGGTCCTCGCTGACGACCTTGATCCCGTACTTCTTCGCGAACGTCGAGATCTCCGCGCCGTAGTTGGCCCAGTTGCTCGGGAGCGCGATCACGTTCAGCTTTCCCTCGGCTTTTGCGGCCGCGACCAGCGCCGACATGCCGCCTCCGGCCGCTGCCGAGGTGGCCGACGACCAGCTCGCGCCGCTCGCGCGCGCAACGGTCCTTGCGGTACGCGCGCTTGCGGCCAGGCTGAAGCCTGCGCCGGACACAGCGAGGGCCGCGGCAGTGAGCGCCGAAACCGATACGAGCTTGCGCGGATAGGGTCTCCCAGACCGCTCCCAGATGCGGCGATTGCGAGTAGACATAGCCCTCCTGACGGGGATTGTTTGTTTGGCCGACAGGCTCCTATCGAACCGAGCGCGACTACCTAGGGCCCGATCGGCCGTCGCCCAGCGCGTCGGATGCTAGACCGATAAGAACCGCACTTGTTATGGAGCCGTGAACCATCGGCTACCACGATATCGATGCGGATGCCGGCGCGCCAGGCTGCGTTCGGCGTCGCTGGGAAAGCAGGACAGCCGGTCCGACGACGGGCTCCCTGCTCGTCGGCAACGAGTCGGCGTAGCGAACTGCGGTTGTCAGGCGTTCGGGTGTAGCCACAGCTGGATCGCGAGGCTAATGCCGAGCATCGCGATCAGTAGACGCAGGATTTTGATCGGAAGGCGACGGGCGGCGAGCGGCCCAAGGCTGCTTCCGGCGAACATGCCGACGCCAAGCGGGGCGGCTGCTGACCACTCGACCGATCCTGAGATGGCGAAGATCGTCGCCGGCACGAGCGATGCCGCGCCGAGCAGCATGTTCTTCAACGCGTTGGCTGACGGTAGGTGCCGGTCGACGTGCACCAAGAGCATGGTCAGGATCATCACTCCCGATCCCGCGCCGAAGTAGCCGTTGTACACCGACAACGTCAACAGGCCGGCTGGTAGCGCGAGCGTGCCGTCACAGCCATTCCTTCTGCGGCGCCTGGCAAGGCGAGGCTCGAGCAGGAAGATCAGCGAGCCCCCAGCGACCAGGAACGGCACGATTCGCGCGAAGGCGTCGGCCGACGTCGCCAGCAACAGCACCGCGCCGGCTGCGCCGCCCCCAGCTGCCAGGGGCGCCCAACGCCACAGCCACGACCGCTTGCCTTCAAGCTCCGGGCCGGAGGCCAGGGCAGATCCCGGCCAGCAGCCGACCAGCGCGACGATGTTCGCGACATCAGCCGACAACGCCGGCAGCCCAATCGCGAGCAATGCCGGATAAGACACCAGAGAAGTGATCCCGCCGGCGGACCCGATCAATCCAGCAACCGCACCCGCACCCAGCAGGACCGCGGCGTCGCCAACCGTGATCATTTGAAGCCTCCGTGGTGTCCCGCCCGAAGGCGGTGCGGAACCATAGGAGAAATCGCAAGCACGGGTGAGACGCACGTCATCGATCGCGCATCCGTGCGCGATGACAGTTCCGGGCGCGCGGAGATCCTTCCCGAGTTCACCGTTCACTCCTTGGCACGCGCTGAGCATGACAAGGAGCTGCCTGCATCGCAACCGCGCCACACCGGCGCGGTCGTCCGGGCGATCGCGACCTTGGCGCACCCCGGACTTCCCCTCGGTCGGCCTCTCCGCGCCCGGGCGGTCTGGGTGATGGTGGTCTGCGGACAGGCGGGCCGTCGAGCGCCGGCGACCCTCCCTGCGCAAGGCGACGTGTAGCAGCCCGGAAACGTGGCCTCGCGCGGCGCCTCGCCTTGACCCCTAGACTCACGCGGAAGGCCTCGGCAGACATTCGATGAGCCGGGGTGTCCGCTACTTGAACCCCATGCGACTGATGACCAGAGTAGATGGCGGTGACGTGTGGCTACAGTAAGCGGAGGCCTTACATCGCCTGGCACGAGGTCGCAGCGCCGGCGACTTCGCTCCCTGCCCTCGTTCCACAGTCATGAGCATCGTTGACGACGCTCTACACGACGCTGGTGACACCCGTGAGGTAGTGATTGGCGAAGGTGTGCTGGACGCCGTGCCAGGGGTATTTGACAGGGGCTTTGGCGACGCTGCTGCGGTCGTCGTCGCTGACGAGACGACCTGGCGCGTGGCCGGCGAGCGGGTGAGCGCGCGACTAGCGGCGTCACGGGTCGTGCTCGGCGAGCCGTTCGTATTCGCGAGCCTGCCGGTGCTGGACGCCGACTACGCCAATGTCCGGGCGTTCGCCGGGTCGCTCGCGGGTCATGCCGCAGTGCCGATCGTGGTTGGGTCCGGCACTCTTAACGACATTGCCAAGCGGGCGTGCTTTGAATGCGGACGTTCGTACATGACGGTGGCGACGGCGGCCTCGATGGATGGCTACACCGCGTTTGGTGCGGCGATCACCAAGGATGGCTTCAAGCAGACCTTGGGGTGCCCGGCGCCCCGCGCATTGGTGGCCGATCTCGCCGTGCTGGCTGGAGCGCCTGACTGGATGACTGCGTCCGGATACGCCGACCTGCTCGCCAAGGTTTGCGCGGGCGGCGACTGGATCCTGGCCGACGCGCTGGAGATCGAGGCGATCGACGTGCGTCCATGGTCGATCGTCCAGAACCACCTCAGGGGCGCCACAGGCGATCCCGATGGCCTACGCGCCCGTCACACGACTGCGCTCACGCAGCTGATCGAAGGCTTGGTGTTGTCGGGGCTGGCGATGCAGGTCGCGGGCTCGTCGCGACCAGGGTCCGGAGCCGAGCATCAATTCAGCCACCTGTGGGAGATGGAGGGCCTCGGCCAACACCCCGGGAGCGGCCGCGCGCCGCTCTCGCACGGCTTCAAGGTCGGCTTGGGCACGCTCGCAATCGGCGCCCTATACGAGCGGCTGATCGCGCGCGACCTCACCCGGCTCGATGTCGACGCCGCCGTGGCGGCATGGCCCAGTTGGCCGGCCGTCGAACAGCGCGTACGCGCGGCGTACCCGGTCGAGAACCTATCCGATCCCGCGGTCAGGGAGACCCGCGAGAAGTATGTCCCGCCCGCCGAACTGCGCCGGCGGCTCGAACTGGTACGGGCGCGCTGGCCGCAGATCCGCGACCGCCTGTGCGATCAGCTGCTGCCGGCGGCCGAGCTGAGTGCACGCCTGCGCGCGGCCGGGTGCCCGACCACCCCGACCGAAATCGGCCTGACGCTACCGCGCCTGCGGGCGACCTATCGGCGTGCGCAGATGATCCGCCGACGGTTCACCGTGCTCGACCTGGCCGATCAGCTCGGCCTGCTTGAGCCGCTGGTCGCTGAGCTGTTTGCGCAAGGCGGCTTCTGGGCGCAACCGCAAACGTTGCCCGCGTCCGCAGAGTGAGCAGCTCGTCCGGCTGCGCGTGCATCTGACTAGTCGGCCACCCATCACCGGATCGCCCCCGCGCTCCGGTGATGGCTGTGGCAGCCTGTTGGCGTGGCGCACCGCCAGCAGCGGAGAAGAACGCTCGCCCGCGTCGGGGAGCTGAGCGCCGAGGTGGATCCCCGGCGTCCGTCTGGGCGGCTCCTGCGCCAGGCGGGTATGGATGCCTCCTACGTCGATCTCGCCGACGTCACGCATCTCGAGTTCGACTACATGCGGTGGTTGCGGATCGTGCTCCGTATTGCAAGTGCACGGCGGGTCCTGCACATCGGCGGCGGAGCGTGCGCGCTCGCACGCGCGCTGGCCGCCGAGGATCCCTCGGGACATCAGGAGGTGTGTGAGGTGGACGCCGATGTGCTTGCCCTCGCGCGTGAGCACCTCGGGCTTCAGCGCGCTCCAGGTTTGCGCGTCCGGCACGCCGAGGGCCGGGCTTACATTGCGGCGCAGGGGCCAGACAGCTGGGACGCGATCGTGATCGACGCCTTCCGCGGCGCGCGCGTACCGCCGAGACTGATCACGGTCGAGGCACTGACCGACGCGGCGAGGGTCGCTCCGCTGACGTTGATCAACGTCGTCGACAACCGGTCGGCGCGCGACGTGCGAGCCGTCGCAGCCTCGCTGGCACGCGCTTATCCCCGGGTGTGGACGCTCGGCCATCAGGTCGGGAACACGATCGTCGCCGGCTGCGCCGCCGCCCACCAGCCCGACTTCGCCCGGGTAGCCGCGCAGGTGGCTGCCGACCCCTCGCCCGCCCGCCTGGCTCCACCCGAGGCGATCGCTCAGCTCATCGGCTTGACCCAGCCGCTCCGCGACGTCGATCCTGCGATCGACATCGCGAACCACGACAGGTAGGCCATTCCGCCGTCCAAATCGGGGAGGCACCTAAGCGGGCGCGGATAGCGCGTAACGTTCTCGAGGCAAAGCTCGACCAGGAGAGACAAGATGGCCTCAACGATTCATTCGACTCACCTTCCGGCGCTCGGGGAGCCGCACCAGCGAGAGGAGGTTGGCCACCAGCTACAGGCGACGCTCGTCGAGCTGGTGGACCTCTCACTGCTTGGCAAGCAGCTGCACTGGAACGTCGTCGGTCCGCTTTTCCGGCCGCTGCACCTGCAGCTGGACGAGTTGATCGACTCCTGGCGGGAGCTCGCGGACACGGTCGCCGAGCGCGCCGTCGCGATCGGCGTATCGCCGGACGGGCAGAGCCGTACCGTCTCGTCCAACACTCCGCTGCGCGGGGTGGAGCGCGGCGAGCTCGAGGACCACGTGGTCGTGCGCGAGCTGACGGCTCGCCTCGCGGACGTCGCCGAGAGGGCGCGGGAGCGGATGGATCGGCTCGGGGAGCTCGACGCAGCCTCGCAAGATGTCGTGATCGAGGTCGTCCGCGCGCTCGAGCAGCAGCTGTGGATGATCCGCGCCCAGTTCCCTGATGCTCGCAAGGCCTGATGTCCCCGATCAGCCGGGGATTCATGGGTCGGCGGCGCCCGGTCGCCGACCCCTCGCGGATTCCACCCGGGCAGTACCTGACGCTCGACTTCCCCGTCTTATCGGCCGGGCCGACGCCGCACACGCCGCTCGAGGAGTGGAGCTTCACGGTTGATGGAGCGGTGGGGAAGACGGTCTCGTGGACGTGGGAGGAGTTCATCGCGCTGCCCTCGGAGGCGATCATCGTTGACATTCATTGCGTCACGAAGTGGTCCAAGCTCGACACGAGCTGGAGGGGCGTGCCGATCGATGCGCTGCTGGCGGCCGCCGGCGCGGAGGGCGAGTACCTGACCGCCTGGTCGGATGGCGGCTACACCACCAACCTTCCGATGCACGACGTCACCGGCGGCAAGGCGTGGATCGTCCACATCTACGACGGACAGCCGCTCGAGCCCGAGCACGGCGGGCCAGCGCGGCTGCTGGTTCCACATCTCTACTTCTGGAAGAGCGCGAAGTGGGTGCGCGGGCTGAAGCTCACGCTTCTCGACCAGCCCGGGTTCTGGGAGATCAATGGCTACCACGATCGCGGCGATCCGTGGCTCGAGCAGCGCTACCAGGGCGACTGATTTGGCAGCTCGGGCGGGTCGTCGAGCTGATCGATGAGACGCCGCGGTGCCGCAGCATCGTGCTCGACCTGCCCGGCTGGGCCGGCCACCTGGCCGGCCAGCACGTCGACGTCCGGTTGACCGCCGAGGACGGCTACCAGGCCCAGCGCAGCTACTCGATCGCTTCCGCGCCCGAGGACGCCGAGCTCGTCCTGACGATCGAGCGGTTGGAGGACGGCGAGGTCTCGCCCTACCTGGTGGACGAGCTGAGGCCTGGAGACGAGCTCGAGCTGCGCGGTCCGATCGGCGGCTACTTCGCATGGGAGGAGGCCTTCGGCGGGCCGCTCCTGCTCGTAGCGGGCGGCTCTGGCATCGTGCCGTTCCGCGCGATGCTTCGTCACTGGGCCGCGGGAGCGCGCGAGGTTCGTGTCCGGATGCTCTATTCAGCGCGCTCGCTCGCCGGGGTGCTTTATCGGCGGGAGCTGGCGGAGCTCGCCCTCGCCGACGGGCTGGACGTGCAGATCACGCTGACCCGCAGCTGCCCGGAGGGCTGGGCCGGGCGCCGCGGGCGGGTCGATCGTGCGCTGCTCGACGAGGTTGCGTGGCCGCCAAGTACTCGACCGCTGGTCTATGTCTGCGGCCCGACGGCGTTCGTCGAGACCGTCGGGCAGGCGCTGGTCGAGAGCGGCCACGATCCAGCGCGAGTCCGGACCGAGCGGTTCGGACCCACCGGATCCTAGGGGCGCCGGCTTTGCCGCGGGCCGCGCCGATACGATTCAGTGCCGATTAGGTTGAACGACGATCACGAAGGTTGCGCAGCGGGTACGGGGGCCGCTCCGACGAGCTCGCCTCACGGTACGGGTGCCGTGACGATCACCGGCTTGCCATGGGGTACCGCCGACGGTCAGAGTGTTGACCTCTTTACACTCTCAAACGGCAGTGGCTTGAAGGTCAACATCAGCAACTATGGCGGCGTCGTCCAGTCGATCTGGGTACCGGATCGTAACGGCGTACTGACCAACATCGTCCTCGGCTTCCCGACGCTCGACGACTACGTCAACGACTTCATGCAGGGTGCGACCGGCACGCCGTGGCCACTCGTGGGAGGTTCCGGCGATGGCTACTTTGGCGGCATCGTCGGCCGCTATGCGAACCGGATCGCGAGTGCCTCGTTCAGCTTGAATGGTACCACGTACACGCTCGACCCAAACAACAGCGTCAACTCGTTGCACGGAGGTTTCCTCGGATGGAACACGGTCGTGTGGATCCCCACCATCTCCACCGGTCCGTTCTCGGCCTCCCTGACGCTGACACACGACTTCCCTGCCGGAGAGGGCTGCGTGCCGTCCTTGACCCTCGGTTGCACCGGGTATCCGGCGCCGGTCACGGCGACCGTCACTTACACGGTCACGGCTGACAACCAGCTGAAGATCGACTATGCGGTGACCAACCAATCGACAACCCTGCAGACGGTGGTCAACGTCACCAACCACACGTACTTCAACCTCGGTGGCGAGGCGAGCGGTAGTGTGCTGGGCCAGCTGCTGGCGCTGAACTCCAACGAGTACATGCCTGTCGACACGAACCTGATCCCGGAGTCACCGTACTTTGTTCCGGTCGAGGGAACCGCCTATGACTTCCGCACGATGCACCCGATCGGCGAGTACATCCGCGACGCGCGCCTTCCGGACGGCACCAGCGGGCCGCTCAAGCAGCTCCAGATCGCGCACGGCTATGACAACAACTGGATACTCAACGGCTACGGCAGCTACAGGCTGATCGCGGTCGCCCAGGATCCCACCAACGGCGTGACGTTGCGGACGTACACCGATCAGCCCGGAGTGCAGCTTTACACGGGTAACTTCCTGGTCGGCGATCTGATCGGGACTAGCGGCAGCATCTACCGACAGGGTGGAGGCTTTGCGCTCGAGACCCAGCACTATCCTGATTCGCCACGCCACATCGGCGACCCGGCATGGCCGTCGGTGGTACTGAATCCTGGAGCCACGTTCAGGACTCGCACGGCCTTCAAGTTCGGCGTCGAGGCGAACAGCCTCGCGGGCGTCGTCCGCTTCCCCTAAGCGCAAGGACCCGGCGTCTAGGACGCGGGCACGGGCGCTGCTGGACCGGCATCCGCCTCGCCGGGCCCCCTCGCCAGGGCTGGCGGTGGTAGATTCCTACTCTTCGCGGTGGGCGTAGCTCAGTTGGTAGAGCTCCTGGTTGTGGTCCAGGCGGTCGGGGGTTCGAGTCCCCTCGCTCACCCTCTGTCATGAGTCGGGACATATGTCTCAGATGAGTCGGGTCATAGGTCTCAGTTCGGGGAGCTCGGCCAGCGGCCGGGCTTCTTGTTTTGGTTGCGCCAGTAGGCCTTGGCGGGCTCGATCAGGTGCACGGAGAGGACCTCGCCGGTCTCGAGTTCGATGACGGTGATGTGGTGCTCGTCGGCGAGCGCGAGGACGCGTTTGCGGGCGTGGGTGGTGCCGACGCCGAGGTGGTGCATTCGTCCGGCGCGGCGGAGGGTCATCTTGCCTTTGGTGTCGAGCCGGTCGTAGCGCAGGCGGTAGTGGCCTTGGGGGTGGCCGTTGGTCGCTGGGGCGGCCTTGGGGGTTGCGCGGTAGGCGTCGGCTGGGGTTCTGCGGTTCAGCGCGCGGTGTGGGCGGCGCTCGTTGTAGTGCTCGCGGAACTCGTCGAGTTGTTGCTGGAGTTCAGCGAGCGCGCGGGCCGCGGGGCGGGCTCTGAGCCAGCGTTGCAGGGTCTGGTGGAAGCGTTCGGTCTTGCCTTGGGTTTGGGGGTGGCCGGGGGACCCGTTCTTCTGCCGGACAGCGAGGATCGCCAGGACGTATTCGAACGCGTTGCGACCGCCGGTGAACCGGGAGGTGTAGACGCTGCCGTTGTCGGTCAGCGTGCTCGCCGGAGTCCCGTATTCGTCGATCAGGCCTAGGAAAACGGCGACCACGTCATCGCCCCGCACGGGCCGGTGAACGGTGCAGGACAGCAGGTAGCGGGAGTGGTCATCCAGCCAGTTCAGGATCTCCACGTCGGTCCCGTCAGCGAGGCGCCAGTGGATGAAGTCCGACTGCCACATCTCGTTTGGCTGCGCCA
>Ga0302235_10001058_pt1 | contig 20924 bp, 20 predicted proteins | sample II_Palsa_N3_3_FD_193577 | JGI IMG/M metagenome (GOLD analysis project Ga0302235, IMG submission 193577) | Peat permafrost microbial communities from Stordalen Mire near Abisko, Sweden - II_Palsa_N3_3 | ecosystem: Environmental > Terrestrial > Soil > Palsa > Peat permafrost | place: Sweden... | reverse complement strand
CCGTGACGGGTTCGGGGCCGTGTCGATGCGCCGGGTCGCAACCGAGCTCGGTGCTGCCACGATGAGCCTCTACCACTATGTCCGGACTAAGGACGACCTCGTCGCCCTCATGGACGACGCCTTGATAGGTGAGGCACTCGTTCCCGCGACGGAGCTGTCGGCGGACTGGCGGGACGCGCTGACAGCGATCGCGCGGCGGACGCGGGCGGCGCTCGTGCGCCACCCCTGGGCGCTGGCCGCGCTCCAGGATGCGCAGTTCGGCCCGAATGCCATGCGCCACTTCGAGCAGTCGCTCGCCGCCGTGGCCGGCACCGGGCTCGACACGGCTGCCAGGCTCGACCTGCTGTCTATCGTCGACTGCTACGTCTTCGGGAGCGCGCTGCACACCGGCGAGTCACTCCAGCGGGCAGCCGCAGCGCAAGCCAATCCGGAAGCCGTCAGCGCAGTCATTGCATTCGGCATGGCACAGCTACAGACCGGCCAGTTCCCGCATATCGAAGCGCTGCTGGGCGGTACCGACCCCAGAACTCACCCGGACCAGGCAGCAGGGCCGCCGATGGATCAGGACAGCCTGGAGCAGCAGTTCGAGCGCGGGCTACAGGCCGTGCTGGACGGCGTCGCAAGCAGGCTGGATATCCCGCACCGGCTTTGAGTAAGCCCGGGATCACATCGCCGTGGATGACCGGGGGAAGCGGATGGCCGGAAGCGGACGCCCGGGAAGCGTGCGGCCGGAAGCAGACCGCCGGGACCTTGTATGGCCGGAAGCGGACGCCCGGGAAGCGTGCGGCCGGGAAGCAGGTCGCCGGGAACTTGTCAGGATCTGCCTGACGCCGTAAGGTAACGCCTGACAACCCATCCCCCACTGGCGTCGCCTAATGGAGGTACCTGGATGACGGTTACCGATACGGTGAGAGTCAGCGTCGCGTGCTCGTTCTGCCTGAAATCGACCACGGAAGTGGCGACGATGGTGGCCGGGCCCGGCGTGTTCATCTGCGACTCCTGCGTCGCGGTCTGCGTCGAGATCATCGAGAACAAGCCCGCGGCGCCGCCGGAGCTGGTCAGCTGGGAGCGGGACCTCTCCGATGAGGCGCTGCTGGAACTCCTGCCCAAGGTGGCTGCCGCGGGCGCGCAGGTCGAGCGCCAGCTAACCGGCTATGTGCGCAAGGCACGTGCTGGCGGGATCACCTGGAACAGGATCGGGGCGGCCCTGGGCATGACCCGGCAGTCCGCCTGGGAGCGCTTCTCCGGCGAGGAGTAGGCAGATGGCTCATGATCGCGACGTCGCGGCATTCGACGAGCGCGCCGCCGGCTACGAGAGCGGATGGCTCGGCCGGCTGCATCACGACATCGCCGACCGCGCGGCGGACCTGGCCCTGGCCTGCTCCCCGGCGCCGCGGCGCATCCTCGACGTCGGATGCGGGACCGGCTACCTGCTGCGCCAGCTCGCCGCCCGCGTCCCGGCGGCGGTTGAGCTCGCCGGGGTCGACGCGGCGCCTGCGATGATCGAGACGGCCAGGGCCATGGCCGGAGACGACCGGCTGCGCTTCTCGACCGGTGTGGCCGAGCGGCTCCCGCATCCCGGGCAGACCTTCGATCTCGTGGTGAGCACGACCTCGTTCGATCACTGGGCAGATCAGCTGGCAGGGCTCACCGAGTGCGCCAGGGTACTGGTACCGGGCGGCCACCTCGTCCTGGCCGACCAGTTCTCGGCGTGGCTCTTGCCGACGCTCCTGCTCGGGCGTCGCGGCAAGGCTCGCACGAAGCTGCGGGCCACCCGGCTGCTGGCCGCAGCGGGCTTCCGTGCACCGGAATGGCACGACCTGTACGCCGTCATCATCCGGGCAGTAACGGCGGCGAGGTAGCAGGCGCCCCGGGTCGGCGGCGGGCAGGCGGCCTTCCGCAGGGCGCGGAAGCCGTCAGCCCTTGGGCTCGCCGAGGATGCTGAAGAGCGGCTTCCACGGTGACCCGGACGGGACCGCTCGCCTCGGCTCCGGGCGAGACCTCCTGCCCGAGAGTCATGAGTGTCGCGAAGCTGCCAGCCTGGGCAGTTGCCCAGCTCCCCGGGTTCTGCGCGGGAGTAAGCGGGCCCACATCCGACGCACCCGGGCGGCCGGAGCCATACTCTTTACAGCCCCTCCCGGATCCAGACCGCAAGCCAAGAGCGCGGCACGCTGCCGCGCTCCGTGGTCCTCCCGCAGGAGCCAATCAAATATAAACAAGACGTCTGCCACCGTTGGCCGGTTGTGCGGAGTGACGCCGGATTACCACCAATTCCCAGACCGCTCTCCGGCTTGCGCGGTGTAGGCAGATACCGGCTAGCTGACCTCCGCGACGGCATGGCGGCGGAATATGGCGGCGAATGGAGAGACTGATGCGCATCAGCCGAACGGCCACTATCAGCGCCTGCGGCGCGGCGCTGGTCCTGACCCTGACCGTGGCCTGCTCCGCTGACCAGCGCAGCCTGCCGGCCGACCCGGCCCGGTCGGCCGCAGCCCCGGAGCCGCCCGGCGGCGGCCTGAACCCGGCGCAGCTCAGGACGGCTTATGACCTGGGCCCGCTGCTGCGGCACGGCATCGACGGCAAGGGCCAGACGATCGTCATCGTCGACTCCTTCGGATCTCCCACTATCACCCGCGACCTGGCCGTCTTCGACAGGCAGTTCGGCCTTCCGGCGCCGCCATCGCTGCGGGTGATCCAGCCAGCGGGGCGAGTGCCCGCCTACCGGCCGACCTCCACCCGGACCGGCGAGGCTAGCGAGACGACGCTGGACGTGGAGGCGGCGCACGTGACCGCGCCGGGCGCGAGCATTCTGCTGGTGGAGACACCGACCCTGGAGGAGGAGGGGCGAAGCGGATTCCCGCAGATCGTCACGGCCGAGGACTACGTCATCCGGCATCACCTCGGTGGCGTGATCAGCCAGAGCTTCGGCGCGACCGAGCAGACCTTCCGCTCAAAGTCCGCGCTCCGCCAGCTGCGCGGGCCTTACCTGCTAGCCGCCCGGCCGGCCTACAAGGTGACCGTGCTAGCGGCTACCGGCGACACCGGCGCGGCCGGCATGACCTACAACACGCGCAGCTATTTCAAGACGCCCGCGGTGGGATGGCCGGCCAGCGATCCGCTGGTGACCGCGGTGGGAGGCACCCAACTCGACCTGACGCGCGCAGGCACCCGGCGCCAGCCAGACGTTGCCTGGGACGACAGCGGCGGCGGCCGGTCGGCCGTCTTCGCACGGCCGTCCTATCAGGACGGCGTGGCGAGCATCACCGGCAACGAACGCGGCATACCCGACATCTCCATGGACGCCTCCTGCGCGAGCGGCATGGAAATATACGGCAGCTTTCCCGCCCATTCATCGGGCTGGTCGATGATCTGCGGCACCAGCCTCGCGACGCCGCTCTTTGCCGGGATCGTGGCGCTGGCCGACCAGGAAGCCGGGCACCCGCTTGGCCTGATCAACCCGGCGCTCTACCGGATGGCCGCCGCCCATGACCGCGGCATCGTGGACATCACCCGCGGCGACAACACCTTCGAGGCGGTGCGCGGGTTCCGCGCCCAGCGCGGATACGACCTCGTGTCCGGCCTCGGCACGATCAACGCCGCCTACTTCGTCCCCGAACTCGCGAAGCTAGCCGGCTAGCGAACATCCATTTCGGAGCCCGCAGCTGGCCGCCGGAGATTGCCTGCACCACAGGCCGCCGGCGTCACCTGGGCTGCGCGGGCCAGGAGCGCCGGCCCGTGAGCAGCAGGGCTACCGCCTCTGGCCGGGGGCAGCGGCGGGCAGGTCCTTGCGCGTCCGGATGCAGCGGGTTAGCAGCAGCGTGCCGGAGAGCGCGTAGATGGTGAGGATGACCCATAGCGCGTTCCGGACCCCGAGGGCCGTGCCGAGTCCCCCCGCGAGCAGGGCGCCAAGCGGGATGGCGCCGAAGGCAAGAAACCGCATGCTTGCGGCGACCCGCCCGAGCATCTCCGGCGGGCAGTAGGCCTGCCGGAAGCTTCCGACAATGATGTTCCCAACCACAATTCCGGCAGCCACTACCGCCCCGCCGATGACGTAGTAGGCGGCCCTCGGTCCTGTGCCGGTCAGCGGTATGAGTAGTCCGAATAGCCCGGTGCCAAGGGCGCTCGTCAGCAGCGTGCGTGCTGTGCCCAGTCGTCTCGTCAGCCTGCCCGCGACCAGCGCACCCAGCATCCCGCCGATGCCTCCCGTGGCCATGAGCAAGCCGACAGCAGCGGGGCCGAGGCCTACCACGCGGACGAGGAAGACGATGACCAGAGCAAGGTTGCCGGTGTAGGCAAGGTTGGCGACCGCTCCGTAGATGGTGAGCGAGCGCAGGTACGGATCGCGGGCCACGAAGCGGATGCCCTGGGAGATCTCCGCGTGCACGGTGGTGGCGCGCACGGTGGTGGCCCGCTGGGACGCTTCGCGTGTTGGCGCTCCGGTCCGGATGCACAGCAAGCATGCTGCCGACACCAGGAAGCTGACCCCGTTGAAAAGCAGCGCCGTGGCGTCACCCACTGCCTGCGCTGCCAGGCCGGCCGCGCTGCGCCCGCCGATCGTTGCCACCGACGCGCTGCCCTGCAGCTTCGCGTTGCCCTCCACCAGTTCTGCGGCCGTGACCAGGGAGGGCAGGTAGACCTGGTAGGCAGTGGCGAAGAACACGTTGGCTGCCCCGGCCAGCAGCGCGACGACGACAACCTGCCCGATGGTGAGCACTCCGATCCACGCGGCAACGGGCAGGCTCGCATACAGCAGCGCGGAGATCAGGTCACAGGCGATCATCAGCGGCCGGCTGGGCAGCCGGTCCACCCAGGCACCAGCGGGCAAGCCGATGACCAGCCAGGGCAGATACGCTGCCGCTGTCAGAGCTGCCACTGCGAAGGTGCTGGCATGCAGGACCGTGACAGCCAGCAGCGGGACGCCGACCACCGCCATGGCGTTGCCGATCCCGCTGATCGACTCCCCGATCCACAGCAACCGGAAGTTCCGCTGCCGCAGCAGCCCGCCGTACCGGTGATAAGCGCGCACCTGGCTCTGCTCGGCGATCCGCACTCGCTGACCCTGCTCTCCGGCCGTCCGCTGACACAGCGGAAGCGAAGGACGGCATACGGCAGTCCAGTGCCGCATACGGCAGTCCAGTGCCGAGTTCCCGCGCCAGCTACCTCGTGTCGTCCAGTGTGCCCGGGCATTGTTCAGCCGATGCGGCTGTCAGCGCTCGGCGAAACGCCGCCGGCCACGGTCTGCGGTGGCCAAACCGTCAAGGCGATCTCCGGTGGGCTGACATCACTTCCGCCCTCGGATTACCTGCAGGTTCCGGCGGCTGATCCGCCCCCGGCTGATGCGCAGGATCCCGGTGGCGGCCGGAAGCTGCAGCAGTGCCTCAGCTCGCCGCTGCAGTGCGCCGAAGCTGGTCTGCAGCCGCGAGAGCGACGTCAGGTTCTGGCCGATGAGCGCCTGCTGATAGGCGGCCTCGACGGTCAGCCAGGTGTTCACGAGATTCGTCCGCGTCTTGCACCGCACGTCCGCCACCGCGGTGGTTATCTCGGCCGGAGTCGGCGTGGACGGCCAGTCATGCTCCTCGGCCTGCGCGGGGGTCTTATAGGCGAGGCCGCTGCGCGCCATGCAGGCCGACCACGCCCGCTGCACCGCCAGGATGCGGGGGTCGGACTGCGTCCACTGAGCCGCCTGGATGGTGATCTGCGGCACCGGGTCGGGGTCGGGGTTACCGCTGATCTTGCCGTACAGCTCGGTATTTGCGGCCTGGAGGCAGCCCTGGTGCTGGGGCGCGTTCGCCCGGGCGCCGGGGACGAAGCCGAGCAGCGCGCTGGTCCAGGCCGTCCCGTGCTTGTTCTGCACCCCGACAGAGGCGGGAATCACGAAGTTCCCCGGCCCCGCGGATCCCGCGCCATGGCTTGGCTGCCGATAGCCATAGGTCTCCGCCTGGGCCAGGCTCGTGACGCCGTAGCCGCCGTCCTCGATGCCCTGCACCGTGACCCCGCCGTCGCCGGGCTCGGCGGCCACCGGGTAGCTGAAGCCCGCCGCCGCCATGCATCGCTGGGTCAGCTGGTCGTCGGCCGCCGCTAGCGCGTCCTGCTCCTGGACCGAGACCTGCTCGTAACTGTCCAGCGGCAGCGCGACAGTCTGCGCCGAGCCGGCCGGCGGGATCGGGGCCACGGAGATGTGCGGCCGCCCGCTGCCGCCGCCCGGACCTGAGGACAGCACGAAGAAGCCGCCGGGCCCGCCGGGCCCGATGAAGATCGGGCCGCCGCCGCGACCTCCCGGCCCGGAGATCGTGATTCTGGCCTGGCCCTTGACGTCACGGAAACCCAGGGCCGCCCGGCGCGCCTGGGCGCCGGGCGGGCGCGCGCGCGGACGAGGACGAGCCGGCCGGCCTGCCCCCCGTGCAGGCCGCGAGCATCACCGCGGCAAGAACGACAGCCAGGATGGGAGCGGCGCGGCCCCGCGCAGTGGCGGCGCGGCCCCGCGCAGTGGCAGCCCGGCGCAGCGCAGTGGCGGCGCGGCCCCACGCAGTGGCAGCCCGGCGCAGCGCAGTGGCGGCCCGGCCCCGCGCAGTGGCAGCCCGGCACAGCGCAGTGGCGGCCCGACGCAGCGATCTCATGCTGCTTTCCCTCCCGGCCTCATCCGGCCTCCATCAGCGGCGCAGTGCATCGGCAGGCTCGACGGTGCCGGCCCGCAGCGCCGGGTACAGCCCGGCCAGCAGCCCGATGATGGCGCCCGCGGCGGGAGCGGCCAGCACGACCCGCGGGTCGAGCAGGGCGGTCCAGCTGTGGTAGACCGTGACCGCGAGGACGGCCACGACGCCCAGGCTGGCCCCGATCAGCCCGCCGAAGAGGCCAAGGGCGGTTGACTCGGCGAGAAACTGGGCCGCGATGTGCACCGGCCGCGCGCCGAGCGCGCGGCGCAGGCCGATCTCGCCGGCAATCGATGAGGCGATGCGCCGCATCGCGCTGGAAGCCCAGCGCATGAGCGGGCTGGTCGACGACATGCTCGGCCTGGCGCGCCTGGACCAGCACCCCGGCCAGCAGCACGACCCCGTCGACCTCACCGCGCTTATCCGGGAATGCGCCGAGCGTGCCCGGATCTCCGACCCGCACCGAACATGGCAGGCATACGTCGCCGCCGGCCTGGTAGCCGCCGGCGACGAAGAGCTCCTGCGCCGGGCCATCGACAACCTCCTCGCCAATGTGCACGCCCACACCCCGCATGGCACCGTCGCCACCATCACCGCCGCCGGTAACGGCAGCGGACCGCACATCGTCGTCAGCGACAACGGCCCCGGCGTCCCGGCCGACCAGCTCCCCCGTATCTTCGACCGCTTCTACCGCGCCGGAGCCCAGTCACGTCGCCCCGGCTCCGGGCTCGGCCTCGCCATCGTCACCGCCATCGCCGCCGCCCACGACGGCACCGCCGAGGCGGCGCTCAACGATCCCCACGGGCTGCGCATCACCCTCAGCCTGCCCCGTGCGGGCAGCCGTTCGCTCTATGAGCCTGCCGCGCTGAGCGAGGCTTCTCTTCCTGCGACTACGGAAAGGGCCGACTACCGGAAGGGCCGGCTACCGGAAGGAGTGGCGACGGAAGGAGCGGCGACCGGAAGGAGCGGCGACCGGAAGGACAGGTCCTATCTAGCCCGTTCGGCTCTAGTCCGTTCGGCTTCAAGGTGAGCCCGGTGCAGCTCAAGGATGTGCTCCTGGGTCGGCTTCCCGTCCGGGTGATGCTTGCGGCACACCACGAGCGTGGTCCCGGCGACTTGCTGGCGCCCGATCCGCCAGCAGCCTTTCGCGTGGCAGTTGACGCGGTGCCAGGCGGCGAGGACGCCGGCCAGCAGGGTCACCTCGCCGAAGTTCGCGCCGAACCCGGACCAGAACGCGTACCACTTCCCGGCCTCGTTGTTTATTCCCGTGACGGTCAGCAGCCAGTGCCCGAAGGCATTCATCACGCACCTGCCCAATTTGGTCAGTGCCGCAGGAAGCGGCCACGCCTGCCCGGTCACCGGGCGCGGCGAGCAGCGCCAGCGGCCGAATACCGCCATCCTTCCAGGCCCGGATGCGATCTCGCGGCCGGGAGCCGAGCGGGACTCCCCGCTGACGACGGCGAGTCGCGCGCCCATCCCGGCCTGCTGGCGAACACGCGATGAGACGGATCGTGAATCAGCCGCTGGCAGGCCGTGCCCGGCTCGGCTGGACCCGCTTCGGCTCGCCCGGCATTTTCGGGTATTCCGGCGGATACGGCATGTCCCCCAGGCCGTGGTCGCGCTCGTCCGCGTCGGCCATCTCCAGCAGCGCGTCCAGCCGACCGACCGCTTTCTCGATCCCCGCACGCGGATCGGGCACCGAGGCGAACCGCTCCGGCATGCTGCGCACCGTGCAGTCGAGCGGTTCCACGGAGTCCAGCTCGTCCCACGTCACCGGCGCGGACACAGTCGCCTGCGGAGTTGCCCGCACCGAGTAGACGGCGGCCATAGTGCGATCGCGGGCCGCCTGGTTGAAGTCGATGAACACACGCTGGCCGCGTTCTTCCTTCCACCAGTCCACCGTGACCAGATCGGGCAGCCGCCGGTTCAGCTCCCGGCCTAGCGCGATCACTGACCTGCGTACCTGCGTAAATGTCCATTCGGCCGCGATCGGGACGGTCACATGCACGCCCCGGCCGCCAGATGTCTTCGGGAAGCCGGTGCAGCCGGCGGATTCCAGCACCTCCCGCGCGGCCTTCGCCGCCCGCACGGCATCAGCAAATGTCGTGCCAGGCTGCGGGTCGAAGTCGATCCGCAGCTCATCAGGATGATCGACGTCCGGGCGCCGGACCGGCCACGGGTGGAACTCCACCGTGCCCAGATTCGCCGCCCACGCGAACACCGCCGGCTCCGTCGGGCAGACCTCCTCGGCGTAACGGCCGCTGGGGAACTGGATCCGGACCTGCTGCACCCAGTCCGGCGCCCCGGCCGGCACCCGCTTCTGGAAGAACGCCTCTCCCTCGATCCCGTCGGGGAACCGGCGCAGCGTCGTGGGCCGGTCCCGCAGCGCGGCACAGATCCCGTCGCCGACGGCGATGTAGTACCGGACCAGTTCCTCCTTGGTCACCCCGGCTGCCGGGAACATGACCTTCGCGGGACTGCTGATCTTGAGCGATCGTCCGCCGACGTCGATCGGGATGGGCTCGGCTTTCATCCCCCTACCGTAAGCGCGGTGTCGCGGCACCGGCCACGGGACCTCCGTTAAGGAAAATGGCCGGCCGGGCGGCTGGCTGCGCTGCGTCGCGGCGACCTTCCTCGCCGCCGCATCTTCATTTTTTTTAACGGATTATTTCGTCCACTCAAGTGCGCGGAGCCGAGTCCAGCCGCACCGGCATGTCCTTGATTCCGTTCAGGAAGCTGGATCGGAGCCTGCGTACATCCCCGTCCAGCGCGATGCCGGGCGTCCTTTCGATCAGCGCCTCGAACAGCACCCGCAGCTCGAGCGCGGCCAGGTGCCTGCCCAGGCAGGAATGCGGGCCGTCGCCGCCGAAGCCGACATGCGGATTGGGCTCGCGGGCGATATCGAAGGTGGATGGGGCGGCGAACACATCCTCATCCCGGTTGGCCGAACTGTAGAAGACCACTACCTTGTCACCCTCGGCAATGCGCTGCCCGCCGAGCTCGGTGTCGCGGACGGCCGTCCGGCGGGACAGGTTGACCGGGCTGACCCAGCGGACGACTTCCTCTGCCATGGTGGGAATCAGCCCGGGATCGTCCCGCAGCCGCTGCCACTCGTCCGGATGCTCAAAGAAGGCGAGCATGCCACCCGAGGCCGCGTTCCTTGTTGTCTCGTTACCGGCCACCGTCAGCAGGAGGATGAACAGGCCAAAGTCGGCTGTGCTGAGATTTTCGCCGGCGTCGTCCGGCTGCAGCAGCCGGGTGACGATGTCGTCGCCTGGCTGCTCCCGGTGCCGCGCGACGAGCTCGCCCGCGTAGGCGTAGAACTCCGCTGCGGCTTTCCCGGCCTCGCCGGGCTCTGGCTGGCGGCCCGGATTGTCGAAGCCAATCAGCCGGCTGGAGAGATCGAAGAGTCGCATCCGGTCCGCCGGCGGTGCCCCGATCAGCTCGCCGATCACATGCAGCGGGAATGGCGCGGCGATGTCGCGGACGAAATCGGCCCTATCGCGCAGTGCGACGTCGTCGATCAGGCCATCGCAGATTTCCCTGATGTGCTTTTCTAGCCGGCCGATTATGCGCGGGGTGAACCCGCGACTGACGAAGTCGCGCTGCCTCGTGTGCTGCGGCGGATCCATGTTGAGCATCATCAGGCGCTGCAGGCCGACCTGGTCCTCGGGGTCCTCGTCGAAGAACGCCAGCCGGCGGCTGGAGGAGAAAATCTCCGGGTGCCTGGAGACATGCCCGGTGTCCTCGTGCCCGGTGACCGCCCAGAATCCTGGCCAGCCGGGGGCGCCTCCGTCGGCATGCCAGAACACCGGCGCGTGCGCACGGAGCCAGCGCAGCGCCTCATGGGGGGCTCCGTCGCGCTCATAACAGTCAAGGTCGACGAGATTGATCTCCTGCGCCATCAAGCTGCCCCCTCCGCGCGGCCGGGTTACGGCCCGCTCCCCCCTCAGAGGATACTTTCCTGAGGTTCGCGCACCAGTGCCCGACCGGGCCGCGAGGCGGCGAGAGCAGGAGGCAGGCATGGACGAGGACACGGCTATCTCGTATGAGGCAGCGGTTCCAGGCTCACGGGTGCTGACCAGCACAGGAACCGAAATCGGCACACTCGAGCATGTCCTGGAAGTACCGGAACTTGACCTTTTCGACGGCATTGTCGTCACCACCAGATCGGGTCTGCGCTTCATCGACGCCGACCAGATCGAGCGGATCACGGCGAGCTACATCCGGTGCTCCATCGACGACGATGAGGCCGGCCGGCTGCCGGCCCCGGATGGCCCTGCGGTCTACCGCGTGGATGCGCTGGCCGACACTGGCAAGTCGATGCACGACATGCTGGGCCGGATGTTCCGGCGTCCGCACTGGATGCGGGAGGAGTGAGTCTCCGGTCCCCCCGGGGGCTGAGCTGCCCCGGGCTGAGCTGGCCCGGGGCCTGAGCTGGTCCCCCGCGCGCTGGGCTGCCACGGGCTGGGCTGCCACGGGCTGGCGCTGGCCCCGGGAATGAGCTAGCCCGGCTGGGCTGGCCGCATCGGATGCAGGGCGGGCACACTCGTTTTCGGTGACCCAGTCGACAGTGGTTACGATTCGACTGGCGCGCGCCGGTCAAATCGTAACCATTATCGACTGCGACGTTACTGGTGATTTATCTGGGACTAGTGATTTAAGCTGCCCGGCTCAACGGCCGCATTGGCCCCACGAGGGGAGGCGCACTGACCCCAGGCGGGGGGATCAGCAGCCCCCCGGCGGCTTAGCCGGGCCGGCGGGCTTAGCCGGGCCGGCGGGCTTAGCCGGGCCGGCGGGCTTAGCCGGGCCGGCGGCGCAGCGACGGGGTGGTCAGAGCCGGCGGCTGATAGCCTCCGTCGGGCCGGTTGAGGTTGGTGCCCGGCGGGACGATCTCGTCGATGCGGTCGAGGACCGCGGGATCGAGGGTGACGTCAGCGGCCTCAAGCTGCCCCTCCAGATGGTCCATGGTCCGCGGGCCGATGATCGCCGAGGTGATCGCCGGGTGCTGGATCACGAACGCGAGCGCCAGCTGGATCAGCGACAGGCCGGACTTCTCCGCGAGGACCGCTAGCTGCTCGGCGGCCTCCAGCTTGGCCTGGTTTCCCGGCAGGCTCAGGTCGAACCGCTGCGGCAGCATCCGGGCTCTGGTGCTGGCCGGAACGTCGACGCCCTTGCGGTAGCGGCCGGACAGCCAGCCGCCGGCCAGCGGGCTCCACGGGATGACGCCCATCCCGTACTGCTGGCAGGCCGGCAGCACGTCGGCCTCGATGCCGCGCACCATGATCGAGTAAGGCGGCTGCTCGCAGACGAACCGCTCCCGGCCGCGCCGCTCGGCTACCCACTGCGCCTCAACGATCTGCGCCGCCGGGAACGTCGAGCTGCCCGCGTAGCGGATCTTGCCCGCCCGGATCAGGTCGGTGAGAGCGCTCAGGGTCTCGTCGACGTCGGCCGACGGGTCGGGGCGGTGGATCTGGTACAGGTCGATGTAGTCGGTGCCAAGGCGGCGCAGGCTGTTGTCGCACTCGCGGAGGAGCCAGCGGCGTGAGTTGCCGCTCATGTTGGCGTCCTCGCCCATCGAAGCGTGCGCCTTCGTCGCGAGGACGACGCTGTCGCGGTCGATCCCGGCCAGCGCCTTGCCGACGATCTCCTCTGACTCGCCGGCCGAGTACACATCGGCGGTGTCGATGAAGTTGATCCCGCCATCCAGCGCCCGGCGGATGATCCGGACAGACTCGTCATGATCGGGATTGCCCCAGGCGCCGAACATCATCGCTCCCAGGCACAGCGGACTCACCTTGACGCCGGTTCGACCCAGCACTCGCATCTCCATGCTGCCAAGCCTACGAGGCCCGGCTTGGCGCCCGGCTGGTCGGTCCCTCCGTCGCGCCATAGCCGATGGCGGGGCAGTCCCGGGCGCCCGGGACTGCCGCTGGCCAATGACCTGCGGCCTTCGGGGCAGGTAGGACTCTCTGGAGAGCATAGGTAGGGGGCTCTCTGGAGAGCATAGGTAGGGGGCTCTCTGGAGAGCATAGGTAGGGGGCTCTCTGGACAGCACAGGTAGGGGCTCTCTGGACAGCACAGGTAGGGGCTCTCTGGACAGCACAGGTAGGGGCTCTCTGGACAGCACAGGTAGGGGCTCTCTGGACAGCACAGGTAGGGGTTCTCTGGACAGCTAGGTGCATTCCCCCCAGGACAGCTAGTTCATGCGCCCGGCGGACGGTACCGGCCATTTCTCATTCCGGCGCTCCGTCCGCCCCGCCGGGCTGCCCGCCGGGCCGCATCGGGTGGTCGGTGTCCCACCGGGCCTGCACGGCGGGATAGATCAGCTCGTGATCGCGGGACAGCGAGGCTTTGACCTGCCGGGTCCGCTCATCGGCCAGCACCTCGATCTGGCCCGCCTCCACGGCGTCGAGGACCTGCCCGGCGACGTCAGCGGGACTGATCTTCGGCGCGTCGATGCGCGCGGCCATGTCGGTGTCAATGAAGCCGGCGTGGACCGCCACGACCAGAGTCCCCTGCGCGGCAAGTTCGATGCGGATGCCGTTGGTCATCGCCCACTCGGCTGCCTTGGAAGCGCCGTAGGTGCCGTTGACGGGGTTGGTGAACCAGCTCACGATGGAGAGCACGTTGACCAGCGCGCCGCCCCCGTTGGCTGCCAGCACCGGCGCGAACGCCCTGCACATGGCGAGCGTCGCGAAGTAGTTGGTCTGCATCTCCAGCCGGGCGCCATCCAGGGTGGGCGCGCCGATCAGCGGGCTGAACGTCATGACGCCCGCATTGTTCACCAGCAGGTCGGCATCCCGGCACTGCTCGGCGACCCGCGCAACGCTTCCCGGATCGGTGATGTCGAGCGTGACGGGCACGACCCCGCGCTCGGTGACGGCGGCCGGATCGCGCGCCGCTCCGTAAACGATCCGAGCGCCCCGCTCGACCAGCCCGTGAGCGAGCGCGCGGCCAAGGCCGCGCCCGGCTCCGGTGACCAGTGCCACTGAATCCTCTATGCGCATCCTCGTCCTTCCTGCCGGGCTGGGCCGCCGCGCTGCCAACGCAACCAGATGCGGCGCACCGCGATCTATCGTGCCCCCGCGGCAGCGCGCACGCACCCGCCGGGGCCGGGCATCTGGAGAACTCAGACAGCCGCCTAATTCACGCCGGGGAGGCCAGACCGCCGGCCCGGGCGTGCTCGGCTTCCTGCAGGCGGCCAGCCTGCAGGAAGCCCGCAGGCACCTGCGCAGGCTGCCGTTCGTGGCGCTGGGCCAGATGACCTTCGAGTACACCGAACTGACCGAGCCCCAGCTCCATGCCCATGCACCCCATGACCACCGACGCCGCCGGTGCCCGGTGAGCTTCGCCTCCTGCCAGAATGGTTCGCCTCCTGCCAGAATGGGAGGTGAGTCGCGAGTGGTTGAGGCAGAGTGTGGCCGAGGCAGGCCGAGGAGGCGCGGTGACCATTCCAGGGGCCGGCCTCATCGTGCGCGACGTGGCCGCGAGGGCTGTCGTCGTTCCGCTCGCAAGGCCGCTGGCCACCAGGGTGGGGGGTTTCTCGCACTGGCCCCTGCTGCTCATCGACGTCAGCACCGAGCAGGGCATCACCGGCCGCAGTTACCTCGCCCCTTACCTGAACCGGGCGGCCGGCGCGCTGCTTCCCATGGTCCGTGATCTCGGCGCTGAGCTGCGAGGACGGCCAGCCGCGCCGGCAGCTTCCTTCGACGAAGCCCGCGGCTGGCTCGCTCTCGCGGGATATCAGGGCCTGGCCCTGGCAGCTGTGGCCGGGCTTGACATCGCCCTGTGGGATGCGCTGGCCAAGGCGGCCGGGATGCCCCTGGCGCGGCTGCTCGGCGGCACCCTTGAGCCAGTGCCGGCCTACAACAGCAACGGGCTCGGGCTCATCCCGCCCGCCGCCGCCGGCGATGAAGCACTGGAACTGCTTGCCCAAGGCGGGTTCAGCGCCTTGAAGGTCCGGGTCGGGCGGCACCGCGCGGCCGACGATATCGCCGCCGTCCGCGGTGTCCGCAACGCAGTCGGCGACGGGGTCACGCTGGTCGCGGACTACAACCAGGGGCTTGCCCTGGGCGACGCCCTGGAACGATGCCGCGCCCTCGACGCCGAGGGTCTGGGGTGGATAGAGGAACCGCTGCGCTACGACGACCTGGCCGGCCATGCCCGGCTCGCCCGCGACATCGCCACGCCCGTCATGCTCGGGGAAAATTTCTACGGTCCGCGCGCCATGCACGAGGCCATCCGGGCGCAGGCCTGCGATCTGGTGATGCCTGACCTGATGCGGATCGGCGGAGTGAGCGGATGGCTGCAGGCAGCCGCGATCGCCGATACGGCCGGCAGCCCGATGTCTTCCCACCTGTACCCGGAGGTCTCCGGGCACCTCCTGCGCGTCACGCCGACCAGGCACTGGCTGGAGTGGCAGGACTGGGCACACCCGGTACTGGCCCACCCATTCGAGGTCCGATCCGGCCAGCTGCACATGCCCGATGTCCCGGGCAACGGCCTGGATTGGGACGAAAGCGCTGTTGCGCACTACCAGGTGGAACGCTGACCATCCGGGTCACGCCCCCCGATCCCGTTCTCACCGGCCGTCCGCCGGTCTCGCGGCCTGACTCCGGCTGGCATACCCGGACCCGTTTCGGGCGAGTTCATGCCCTCGCCCGGCGTCGCTCGATGGCAATGGACAACAGCGCGAGGAGCAGGGCGCTGCTCGCCATGGCGGCTCCGACGAGGTTCGGCGAGGCGAAGCCGCCGCCCGCGGCTATGGCCCGGCCCCCGAGAAACGCGCCGGTCGCGTTGCCGAGGTTGAAGGCGGCGACCGCGGCCGAGGAGGCGAGAACGTTCGAGGTGCTGCCACCGGCGGTGGTGAGCACCCGGCTCGTGAACGCCGGGACCGTCGCAAAGCCGACGGTGCCAAGCGCGAACAGCGTAAGGACCGCCGGGATCTTGGCGTGGGCGGTCTGGTCGAACAGCAGCAGCACGCCGATAAGCATGGCCAGCAATGCCGCGATCGTGGTCATGAGGTGCCGGTCAGCGGCCCGGGCACCGAGCGGGTTGCCGACGACGAGCCCGAGACCGAACACGATCAGCAGCAAGGCGATGGCGGACGGAGCGAAGTGCGCGACCGAGGTCATCATCGGGGCGATATAGGTAAAGGCATGGAGACCCTCCCTCCCCGGAAGATCACCTACCGAATAATCCCGTATTCTCGGTAAGACGCAACTGCCCGTTTCCGCCCGATTGCCTTGGCCGACCGCGATCAAATGGCCTTGGCCTGGCCATTGACGGCTATATAGTCGTCGTCGTCAGCAGCAGCACAGTCGTCGTCAGCACCGGTGCCTTGAATAGCGTTGAGGAGAGGGTTGCGCGTAGCAGAGCGTCCGGGTAGCCGACGTGGAAGGCATCGGCAGCGGAATGTACGAGAGACTGCGAGTTCAGTTGCAGAGCTGGTAGTTTGGGATCAATTCAGATGCATGTGATGCACGTTATCGATAGTATGCACGGCGGCGGTGCTGAGACTTCTCTTCTCGAGGTAGTACCGGGACTAGCCAGTCGCGGTGTGAGGACGTCTATTGTGACATTGCTGACCGATGATGGAGGCCTCGAGAGCAGGCTCGACGCCGTAGGGATCGAGCCTAGACGACTGAGCTACCGTGATCCGGTCCGCCTGCTGCGAGAGCTGCGAAATGTTATTAATTCCGAGCTACCCGATCTGCTGCACACTACGTTGATGTTCGCGAATCTGGCAGGGCGAGTAGCGGCGCGGCCAGTGGGTATTCCAGTGGTGACCACGCTGGCAAATCTGGATTATGGACCGGAGCACCGAGCTAACTCTTGTTATGGCGCCTGGGGCGTACGGGCTGCTCAGTCCGCGGATATGGTCACCGCTCCGCTGACGAGGCGCTTTCATGCCATATCGGTGGTGGTAGCTAGCGTGATGGGGCGTCGCCTGAGGATTCCCAGCGATCGGATTGAGGTTGTTTACCGAGGCCGTGACCCTGCGAGGCTGGGCATCGTCACCATCGAGAGACGGCTAAGAACGAGAGCCGCGCTCGGAATAGATGCAGGCGCGCCGGTGGTGCTCTCGGTAGGCAGACTTGACCGGCAGAAGGGCGTCGAGACGACTGTCGAGGCCTTCCGACGTTTGGTCGCTCGGGTACCTGATGCTGTGTTGCTGGTAGCCGGCCGTCCTGGTAATGCCAGTGCCGTCGTTGAAGCCAGCGCCGGGGGTGCGGTGGCGGTCCGTCTACTCGGACACCGGACGGATGTACCTGACCTCATGTGCGCTGCGGATGTCTTGTCCTTCCCGTCGCGCTGGGAAGGGCTAGGGGGCACCCTGGTGGAGGCTATGGCTCTGCGGCTGAGCATCGTCGCCTCTGATATCGAGCCGGTAGCCGAAGCGATTGGCGACGTTGGCTGGCCCCTGGTACGGCCCGATGACGCCTCGGCTCTCGCCGAGGGACTAGCTTCTGTCCTCGAGCGTGGCGCCGCCAGTGACAGCAGGAAGGACGCTGGGGAGAAACGTTTCCGGAAGCATTTCACGGCCGAGGCGGCCTGCGATGGAATGGTTAATTTTTACAAGAACGCTCTGCGTGCTACCCGGATCCATCAATGCTGACACTGTGCCTTTTGAGAGCCCGGGTCGGCAGGCCGCGCTCTCTGGCCACTGGACTCCCTGCCACCCCGTGCGGCCGCAGAGCGGGCCTGCGCCCGGTGGTCTCAGCGGCGCCGGGCCGGTGCCTTGGCATTGACGAAGACGGCGATGGGAACGGCGGCGGCGAGCAGGATGGCTACGCCCCAGGCCATGGCGACGGTGAACCCGTGGACAGTGCCGGCCGCGCTGCTCGCCGTGGCGTGAGCGGCAAGGTAGCTGGCGGTCGCGGCAGCCGCGATGGTGTTGAGCAGCGCGGCGCCGAGGGATGCGCCGAGCTGGCCGGCGGCGCTGGTCCCGGCGCCTGCCGCTCCGGTGTCGGAGGGCAGGACGGCTCGCAGCGCGGTGCTGAGGGCGGCGGGCCCTGCGACGCCGGTACCGAGTCCCTCGATGATGGTGGCGGTGAGGATCAGGGGCAGGTAGCGACTGCCCGGCGTGAGCCAGATCAGCGGAACGAGCCCTGCGGCCTCGATCACGATGCTTGCGGTGACCAGCCATCGGGGCGGGACGCGGACCATGAGCAGGGGGGCCAGGAGCGCGGAGCCGGCGCCAGCGGCGACGGCGAAGGGGATGAGGGCCAGCCCGGTGCGAAGCGCCGAGTAGTGCATGACGGACTGGAGCTGGTAGGTGAGGATGAGCATCATCCCGAAGGTGCTCAGGGCATTGACGATCAGGGCGGTCATCGCCCAGCCGCGGTTGCGGTCGAGCACCACCCGTAGCGGCAGCAGCCGGTTCGGCTGTCCGACCTGGCGGGCCACGAAGCCGCCGAGGAGCACGACGGCGGCGATCAGCGAGCCGGCGATCCGGCCCGAGCCCCACCCGAAGGCAGCGGCCTCGCCCAGCCCGTAGACCAGGGCAGCCATCCCTATCGACGCGAGCAGGACGCTGGCTATGTCGATCTTTACCTCCCGGCGGCCGGGCAGCGCGGGCAGCACACGCAGCGCGCCGATGATGACGGCCAGCGAGAGGACGACGTTCACATACAGGCACCAGCGCCAGCTCAGCTCGGTGGTGAGGACCCCGCCGAGGATGAGCCCGAGCGCCACCCCGGCGGTGAGGGTGCCGGTGAAGATTCCTATCACCCGCGCACGCTCCTCTTCGTCGGCGTACACGGTGATGAGCAGCGACTTGGTGGAGGAGACCAGCATGGCGGCGAACGCTCCCTGGACGGCGCGCGCGGCGATGAGCATGGTGCCGTCGACGGAAGCCCCCCCGGCGGCCGAGGCGAGGGCGAATCCGGCCACCCCGATCAGCAGGGTGCGCCGGGCGCCGAGCCGGTCGGCGAGGCGGCCGCCGAGCAGCAGCAGGCCAGCCAGGGCCAGCGTGTAGGCGGTGACGACCCACTGGCGGGTCGTCACGGTCATGCCCAGCCCATGCTGCACCGACGGCAGCGCGACGAACATGATCGTGGTGTCCAGGACCGCCATCAGGTGGGCTGAGGCGATCACGGCCAGCGGCAGCCAGCCGCGCTTCCGCGGGGATGCGACCGCCGTGGCCGGGCTTGCTGTGGGAGTGGCAGGTCGCACCGCAGACTCCTATACGATCCGGTCGTATCTTATTAAGATACGACCGGATCTTAATTACTTCCGCGCTAAGATACAAGCGTCCCTTAAGGAGCGAGGATGACAAGATCCCCGGAGCCGTTGCAGCCGCAGCCGCGGCACAGCGGCGGAAAGACCCGGCGCCGGGGCGCGGCACTGGAGACCGCGCTCATCGACGCCGCCTGGGATGAACTCCAGGCGGCTGGCTATGCCAGCCTGACGATGGAAGCCGTCGCCGCTCGGGCCGGCACCAGCCGGGCCGTCCTGTACCGCCGGTGGCGCGGCCGGCCCGAACTGGTGATCGCCGCCATGCGCCGCCACCGCCCCATGCTGTCGGGCGAGGTGCCAGACACCGGCAGCCTGCGCGGCGACGTGCTTGCCTTGCTGCACCAGATGTCTGGCCGGCTGGCCGAGACCGGCCCGGAGACCGTCTACGGCTTGCTCGGCGACTACTTCGCCGACGCAGAGCTGTTCTCCCGCATCCAGGACCAGGTTCTGCAGATCGGCACCGGGGTCATGGCGACAATCCTCAAGCGCGCAGCCGACCGCGGTGAAGCCCGCCATGACATCAGCTCGATGATTGCCACCCTGCCGACCGACTTGTTCCGCCACCAGATCTTCCTCGCCCGCACTCCGCCATCCGAGCGCGTCATCGTTGAGATCGTCGATGATGTGTTCCTCCCCCTCACCCGGCCGTGACCCTCTGCCGGGCTCCCGCCTGCCATAGCGGCTGTGCTCCGGCGCTTCGGGGAACCGAAGCGGATGAGATCGGGGAAACCGAAGCGGATGAGATGGGGAACCGAAGCGGATGAGGTTGCCGTCCGGGTCGATGCGCGAACCTTATCCTTCCTTCATCCGCTCCTTGATATGGCCGAGAGCGGCCAGCCCGGCCCGCAGGCCGGCCAGTTCGGCCGGCGAGAGCACGCGGGCCAGTTCGTCGTCGATGGCCGCAGTGCCGGCGCAGATCGCCGCGGCAGCGGCACGACCCCGGTCGGTGAGATCGATCGTCATCCGGCGCCGGTCCTCGGGGTTTATGTCGCGCGTGAGATAGCCCCGCAGGACCAGGGTGTCGATCAGCTGGCTGACCGCTTGCTTGGTCACACCCAGCCCCCGGATCATGTCGACAACCGATTCGTCGCCGTTGGCCAGGCCCGATAGCACGAAGGCCCCGTTGCGAGGGATGTCATCGATGCCCTCGGCTGCGAGGTGCGCGCGGATGGCCTGGGCGTAGCTGCCCCGGGCCGCCCGCATCAGGGCGGGAATCCCGATCCTGTCGTCGGCGGGAGGGAATGGCATAACAACGAGGTTACGACGGCTTAAATTCGTAGTCAATGCACTTGACTGTCAACTTCAGGCAGCTCGATCCGGCCAACGGGCTGTTGACGTCGGTCCGCGATCACGTCGGGGTAGCCGCCGCCGGTGATATCACCGACGGCGAAGCCGAGGGCGAGGTGACCTGGCCGTCAATCGGCGCGTTGGTCATGAGCCTGGTACGTAGGTGCCTTTGCAGATGTTCTCGTAGTGGCTTGGGCTGAAGGCCTGGCCGTGCTGGGGGAAGTACCACTCGACGGCCCGGTACATGAGCTTGCCATCGCAGGTTCCCAGCCGGAATGCCCGGACCGTGGCGCGCTCCTCGGTGCCGGCGGCGACCGACTTACCGGGCCCGACGTAGTCGGTCTTGCCGGTGCCTACCGCATCATGGCCGCCCCACGACTTCCAGACGACGTGGGTGAGGAGGCCTGTCGGATCGCCGCCGTTGAAGATCTTGGCTGGCCTCACCTGCCCGAAACCCGTGCCGTGCGCGAAGACGCCCGCCAGCCGGCCGAGGACGGGAAGTGCCGCCGGAGTGGTGACGGGGGTCGGGGAGGTGCTGCCGCATCCGGCGCAGGTCAGCGTGGCAGCGACCCCCAAGGCCAACCCGAACGCCCGCAGTGCCGTCATCATGATGGTCCCTCCGTTGCTGATTTCCTGCCGCTACCCGCTATGACCGCTACCCGCCATGACCGCCGCGCCGCCATGACCGCCGCGCCGCCATGACCGCCGCGCCGCCATGACCGCCGCGCCGCCATGACCGCTGCG
>Ga0302235_10001057_pt1 | contig 20942 bp, 20 predicted proteins | sample II_Palsa_N3_3_FD_193577 | JGI IMG/M metagenome (GOLD analysis project Ga0302235, IMG submission 193577) | Peat permafrost microbial communities from Stordalen Mire near Abisko, Sweden - II_Palsa_N3_3 | ecosystem: Environmental > Terrestrial > Soil > Palsa > Peat permafrost | place: Sweden... | reverse complement strand
GACATCGCGCCGACCGACAGGTCGATGTCGCCGGCGAAGATGACGAACATCACGCCCAGCGACATCATCGAGGTGAAAAGGAAGTACTCGCCGTAGCCGAGCAGGCTGTTCGAGGAGCCCCAGCCGCCACCCCAGAAGCTCGAGACGGCGAGATTGAAGTAGAGGAGCTCACCGGCGAGGATGCCGACGAGCGAAAGGAGCCAGCGGGTGTTGGTGTCCAGGCCCCGCAAGCCGCGTCGCGCCGGCTTCGGTGGTTGCGTGGCGATGTTCACCGGCGCCGTCCCGTGCCGTGCTCGTGCCCGAACTGAGGGCCGCGGTGGAACGGACCCGCCAGCGCCTGGCGCAACGAGATGCCGCTGGTCTGGTAGCGGTCAGCGAGGATCGCCGCGAGCAGCAGGATGCCAACCGCCGCGGAATCCCAGACCTGGGGGACCCCGAGGACGATCACCGCCTCGATCGTGACCTCGAGGAACAGCGCAGCGATGAAGCTGCCGACAACGCCGCCCTTGCCGCCGGTCAGGGTCGTGCCGCCGATCAGCGCTGCTGCGATCGACCACAGCTGGATGTTCGTCTCGATGCCACTCTGCCCGTTGGCCGAGTCGTAGTGCACCAGGAACGCGAGGCCACCCAGCCCGGCGAGCATCCCGCAGACGGTGTAGGCGGAGACCAGCACGGCGTTGACGCGGATGCCCGCGCGGAACGCGGCGTCGGCGTTGCTGCCCACCGCATAGAGCGATCGGCCCCACGACGTGCGCCGCAGCACTATCGCCATGACCACCGTGACGACCAGCCCGGGGACCAGCATGTAGGGGATGTCCGAGAACAGGTTGCGATTGCCGAGCGTGATGTAAGAGGTCGGCACCGTCACGACCGTCTGGCTGCCGCAGATCAGCAGCTGGATGCCCTGGTAGACGATCAACGTGCCGAGCGTCACGATGATCGGCGGGATCCGCGCGAACACCACGAACAGACCGTTGACGAGCCCGAGGCAGGTGCCGATCGCGAGTGCGAGCGGCAGCATCAGCCACACGGAGGCGTTGTGGTCCTGCGCCAGGAAGCCGGTGGACACGGCGGCAACGCCCAGAATCGAGGCCACGGACAGGTCGATCCCCCGCACGATGCAGACGATCGTCTGACCGACGGCCAGGATCGCCAGTGGCATCGCGTCGGCCAGCAGGAACGAGATGTTCCCGCTCGTACCGAAGCCAGAGTTCACCGCGAAGGTCACCAGGAAGACCGCGAGCGTCAATACGACCAGGAGCGGCTCGCGCTGCCGGAGGAGGCGTCGGGACGCCGAGACGCGCTGCCTGTCCGAGGCCGGCCCAGCCGGTGTGGGCCCCAGCGATGGCGAGATGCCGGTCACCTCGCGCCCTCTCCGACGATCATCGAACCCAACCGCTCGAGCGTGATCTCATCGCCTGCAACCTCCGACACGACGCGACCCTCGTAGATCGCGATCACGCGGTCGCAGAGCACCACCAGCTCCTCGAGCTCGGAGGAGATGATCACGATCGCGATCCCGCCGTCGCTGATCGAGTCGATGATTCGGTAGATGTCGGCCTTGGCGCCGACATCTACGCCACGGGTCGGCTCGTCGAAGATCGCAACCCTGGGCTCGGCCAGAAGCCAGCGGGAGAACATCGCGCGCTGCTGGTTGCCGCCCGAAAGCGACTTGATCGGCGTCTGGAGCGAGGCGGCCACGACGTGGGTGCGCTCCGCCGCCTTCGCCGCGATCTCGTTCTCGGCGGCGGGCCGCAGCAGCGGACCGACCCGCGGAAGCGCCGGGACGACCGCGGCTGTGATGTTGCGCTCAAGCTCGACGTTGGCGAACACGCCGTGGTGCCCGCGGTCCTCGGGCAGGTAGATCAGGCCCGCCTGGATCGCCGCCGCTGGACTCCGGCGCCCGAACGGCTTGCCGTCGAGCACCACGCTGCCGGTCGCCGACCGCACGCCGAAGATCGACTCGGCGATCTCGGTCCGGCCGCTGCCGACGAGTCCGGCGAGACCGAGCACCTCGCCACGTCGAACGGAGAAGCTGATCTCGCTGAATGCTCGGGACGCGGAGAGCCCGCTGACTTCGAGCACGGTTTCCGCACCAGAGAGGTCCCGTTGGCGACGGTGGCGCTTGGCGATCTCCTTGCCGACCATCGCGGCGACCAACTCCGTGCGCGTGACCTGCTCGGGCAGGAACTCGGCGACGATCTTTGCGTCTCGCAAAACCGTGATCCGGTCGGAGATCTCGAACACCTCGTCGAGGCGATGGCTGATGAAGCCAAGCGTGAAGCTACGCTCGCGCAACCGGCGCATCAGGTCGAGCAGGATCTCCGTCTCAGGGCCGGTCAGCGACGATGTCGGCTCGTCGAAGAAGATCACGTTGCACTGGTGCACGAGCGCGCGGGCGCACTCGAGTTGCTGCTGTTGCGCGATGCTGAGCGTGGAAGCCGTCTGGGCGGGGTCGATGTCGAGGCCGAGCTGGGCGAAGTAGCCGCCGGCGGTTTCCCGCATCCGCTTCCAGTCGACGGTGAACGGCAGCCGTCCGCGCGGGAGGATTCCGAGGAACAGGTTCTCGAGCGCGCTGAGGGGCCCCATCAGCGTCGGCTCCTGTGGAACCAGGTAGATCCCAAGCTGTTGCGCCGAGCGGGGCGTCAGATTCCCCAGATCGCGGCCGCCGAGCCGCAGGCTGCCGCCGTCGCGCGTGTAGATCCCCGACATGACGCGTAGGAGGGTCGACTTGCCTGCACCGTTCTCGCCGACCAGCGTGTGGATCTCGCCGGGTAGGAAGGTGACCGACACGTCGCTCAGGGCTGCGTGACTGGAGAACGACTTGTCGATGCCGACTGCCTCGTACTCGGTCGGAGCGAACCCGCTCTGCGGCCGCCCGGCGCTCGCTGGCTCCATCGCAAGCACTCGGCGGTCCCTTACGCCTCTTGGGTCCCCGCCTGGCTGCAACGCGGCAACCACCCGATGAATGCACACTCGCTCATCTCGACTCCCCTCGCATACGATTGTAAGCAATCGTATGCAGCGAGTGTCAAGGCCGTTGATTCATCGCTAACGCAAAGTAAATAGAAGCCCCGCCGAACGACCTCGGGGCTGCGCCGGCTAGAAGTCGTACCGCGGTGCGGCGCGGACTACTCGCCGGTCACGCGCGCGGTCGAGTGGCGCACGATCAGGCTCGGTTGGTGGACCTTACGCGGGGCCAGCCCCTCCTCTGACCAGACGGCGTCGCCGAAGCAGAGCTCGACGCCGTCGGCGACGATCTCGGCGACCGGCATCCGCACCGTCGTCAGCGCCGGCACGCTCGCCGCCGCCATCGGGATGTCGTCGAAGCTCGCGATCGAGAGGTCGTCCGGAATCCGCAGCCCACGTACGTAGGCCGCGTGCAGCAGGCCCAAGGCCAGCGTGTCGGTTGCGGCGAAGATCGCCGTCGGGCGCGGCTCCTGCTCGAGGATCGCTGCCAGCGCCTGCTCGCCGCTGGCAACGTTGTTGGGCACCATCCTGACGTAGGACGGCGGCGGCGGCCCCCACCGCTCCGCGAGGAAATCACGGTACGCCGACGCCCGCTCCTGCATGTCGCCGAGCCCATCGGCGCCGACGTAGGCGATCCGGCGATGCCCCAGTTCCGCGAGATGCTCGAGCGCGGCCGCAACTCCCGCGCGGTTGTCGACGCCGACGGTCGGGAACGGCCGATTGCGCTCCGAGCCGTGCCACAGCCCAACCACGTGCGCGTGGCCGTTGTGGAGGTCGTCGATCAGGCGCTGCTCGGCCGTGAAGTCGCCCAGCAGCACGATCGCATCGCACTGCCGGGCCTCTAGCACCGCGGTCACCGCCAGCGCCTCGTCCTCGGTCGCTCGCGCGTGTCCGAGGACCACTGAGTAGCCGCGCGCCTTGCACTCGATCGACATCGCCTCGATCGCCCCGGCGAAGAACGGATCGGTGATGTCCCGCACGATCGCGCCGAGCAGCATCGTCGGCGCGCCGCGTAGCGCCCGCGCGATCGGGTGGGGGCGGTAGCCGAGCTCGCGCGCGATCGTCCGCACCCGCTCGCGCGTTTCCGCCGACACGGTGATCGGCGCCGGCGTGTCGTTGAGGATCCGGGAGACCGTGCTTTGCGCGACACCGGCGGCGGCGGCGACATCGCTCATCGTCACCGGGCGCTGTCGGACGTCGTTACGAGGACCGCTCATCTCGTGAAGGACCCCTCCACCTCTCGTGTGGAACGCCGAGACGTCGCCCAATCACACACGACATGATCGTAGAGCCCGCGGCGCGATCCGGCCAGCGCGGGTTTTTGGACGAATGGTTTGCGACACGTCTGAGGAGAAACGAGTGAACCCGTCTATTCTGTCAACGTGGACCTCGGTGCACCGATGGCGTACGCAGCGCTCAGCAAGGGGACGCCCGTGTACAGCTCCGACGGCGAGGAGATCGGAAAGGTCGCCCACGTGCTCGCCGATGAGGGCGAGGACGTGTTCGACGGGATCGTGCTCGGCGAGCACGTGTTCGGTGCCGAGCACCGCTTCGCCGACGCCGACGAGATCGACGGCATCTACGAGCACGGCGTCGTGCTGAAGCTCGATCGCGCCGCCGCCGCTGAGCTGCCCAAGCCGTCGCCCAACCCGGCGGTCATGCGCGACGACCCGGCCGAGTCCACGGGCGAGTTCCGCCACCAGCGGCTACGGCGCGCCTGGGATCTGATCTCAGGCAACTACTGATCGCCGGCGATCGGTCCGAGGTGCTGTCTCAGCGCTGAAGCGTGAACGCGCGCGCGGCCGTGATCGCCGCCTGGCCGGCGGCGGCGAAGTGGGCCGAGCCGGTCAGCTGGATATGCCCGGCGTGCGCGAGCGCGCTCCGCCCGGCCGCAGTGAGCACGACGTGGAGCTTGCCCGTCAGCCTCGTGCCCAGCGACAGCTGTCCGCTCGCGACGAGCGTCTTCTGACGGTGCGCGCCGTGCGCGTAGAACCACTTCAGGCGGATGCTCCCGGTCTCGGGCAGCCGGTAGCGGCGGAACGTGTAGCCGCGGGCGGCGAGCAGCGCGCGGATCCGAGCCGCCTTGCCGGTGGGCGCGATCTGCGCGCCCAGCGAGGACTTGATCTCGCTCTGCGAACGTCCGGGGGAGCTCGACGGCCCTACCGAGGCCGAATGGCCTGCGCCGGAACTGCCCGTGCCGGTGCTCGCGCCTGCGCCGGAGCTGCCCGTGCCGGTGCTCGCGCCTGCGCCGGAGCCGCCCGTGCCGGTGCTCGAGCCTGCGCCGGAGCCGCCCGTGCCGGTGCTCGAGCCGGCGGCGTTGAAGCAGCCATCGGCGCCCGATGCCTCGAACACCTGGGTCGAGCAGTACACGATCTGGGGGAAGTACTGGCCCATCGCCGATTCGAGATCGGGCGCGCCAGTCGACGCGCTGATCGACTGGCTGAACGACTGCTCGGGCGGGGTCTGGATCTGGCGGTAGACGAGCACGGCGACCGAGGAACTGGCCCATGGCATCCAGTTGACGCCGTCGGCGGCGGTCGCATTCGTCGGCCGGTCCGCTGGTGTCGAGACGACGAACGTCCCGACGTCGCTGCCCGACAGCACCGCCTGACTGTCCGGGATGCAGTCGCTGGCGACGAGCGTGAGGTTGACGTACTCGCACAGCGACCAGTACCGCGCCTGCGCTGGCGACCAGGGCTCCTGTCCGGCCTCGGTGTCCGGGAACGTCGGCATCGTCGCGCGGATCACCACCGTCTGACCGGGAGTCTGGTTCACCTGCGTCACGAGATAGCCGCTGTCCGGGTCCGGCAGGTGGGTCACGCTCCTGGGCGTCCAGGTCGGCTCGATCGACGTCGGCGTCTGGGTCGCGCTAAGTTCGTCGGCGCTGAGTTCTCCCAGCAGCACCGGTGAGCTGCTCGTCGGGGGGGCGACGCAGCCGGGGTTTGTCGAGGTCACGGTTCCGAAGAACGTGGTCGATATCTGTGGGAGGCCGGCCCCACCCGTCGGATCGGAGGGGTCGTCGGACGCGTACACGCGGTACATGACGGTCACGAGCTGACCGTTGGCCGGGATGTACAACGTGTTCCCGGTCGTCCCCGCTGTCCCTCCCACCGCCTCGATGTTCACGGTGTAGGTGCCCGAGGCGCTCCCGCTCGAGTCGCTGTTGGGGCTCTGGAACGGGTTCACCCCGGCCCCTGGCGTGATCTGAGCGTCGTAAAGGTGGGCGTCGTAGCCGGGCGAAGCCGGGTTGTACGCATCGATGCTCATGTAGCGGGCCTGCGGGTACGTGCCGGCGATCTGCACCCCGGCGCCGGGTGCGGCGATGAACGTGGTCAGCCAGTAGCCCGCATCGAGGTCGGCACCGTAGCCGTTGATGCCGCCGGCGCCGATCTGCATGGCCCACGCACAGTCCGATCCAGTGGCCTGCGCGCGAGCCGATGGCGCGGCGAGCGTCAAGCCCGCCGCGAATGCCAGCACCATCGTCAATACGGCACTCGCCGCAACCGCAAGCGCGGTCGTCTTGGTGGCCACGTCGCTCCTCGGCGAAAACGAAACGGTCGTTGTCTGTCCAGCATCGGCCCCCCGGGCGCAGATCGCCCCGCGCCTAGCCCGGCCCGACACCTCCGGACTGCACTGGATTCTACTGGCTGCTTCAGGTAGTTTGGTCCCAGCGGCCGAGATGTTTTACCTATTGCTCATCTTGCCCCACCTGCTGGCGGTCGTCGGGCTTCTGGCCTGGGCACTGCGGACCGCGGCAAACAGCTCGGACGGGGAGGCGGAGGGGCTCTCCGACGGGGGCGGTGGGCTCGGCGTGCCGCCGCCGGAGCCGCGGCCGGTCACTCCGAACGGCGGGCTGCCGCTCGACGGTTCGAACCCGCCGCGCCGCCGCCTGCGGGCGGGCGAGCGGCTGAGCGAGCTGCACCCGATGCCCGCTCGGCGCGATCGCGAGCCGCACCGGCCCGAGCGCGTGCCGGCACAGCGCTGAACCCGGTAATCTCAACCTCGAGTAAAGGTTGAGACTGTCCTGGCGACCTCGGTGCGTCGCCTAGCGCCGGGGGCCATCAGGCGCGAGCTCGGCCAGCTCCGACTCCCACCAGGCGATCGTGTCGGCCATCGTCTGGCGCAGCGGAATTCTCGGCTCCCAGCCGGTCGCGGCGTGCAGCCGGGCGAACGAGCCTCGATGGTCCATCACCTCGTTGGCGCGAACCCGGCTGGGATCGACGACGTGCTCGACCTCGATCGGGGCGATCAGCTCGGCGATGTTGGCCACGTGCTCCGCGGCCGAGATCGAGGTGCCCGAGCTGACGTTGTAGACACCGAGCGGGACCTCCGGCGCCGCCAGCAGACGGTAGGCGCGGACGACGTCGCGCACGTCAGTGAAGTCCCGGCGCGTGTCGGGATTGCCCGTCACGATCCGCAGGCGGCTGAGGTGCTCGAGCCGTGCCCGCGCGGCCTGCTGCGCCAGCGATGAGACGATGAAGATCGGAAGCTGGCCAGGTCCGGCGTGGTTGAACGGCCGGGCGCGCACGATCTGCAGCCCGTGCGCCTGCGCGTAGACGCCGGCGAGCATCTCACCGGCGGCCTTCGAGACCGCGTACGGGTTGGCCGGCTCGAGCCGGGCGTCCTCGCGCACCGGCAGGTCCGCCTGGGCGCCATACACCTCGCACGAGCTGATCCACACGACGCGCGCGCCGGGCACCTCCAAGCGGAGCGCCTCGAGCAGGTTGATCGCTCCCCCGGCATTGGCCTGGAGCGTCCGCGCCGGATCTTCCCAGGAGCGGCCCACGTGGGTGAGCGAGGCGAGGTGGTAGACGACGTCCGGCGTGACCTCGGCTAGCAGCCGTCTGACGGCCTCGGCGTCCTCGAGGTCGACCGCAAGCGCGGTCACGTCTGGGGCGGGCTGGACGCCGCTGCGGGAGACCCCGATGACCTCGTCGCCGGCCCCCGCGCAGGCTCGCGCGAGCCAGCCGCCGGCAAAGCCGGACGCTCCGGTGATCAGGACCCGCAAATGATCATCAGCGGATCGGGGCCGTCAGCGGGTTGGGGACGACGCCGGCGCGGATCACGCGCCCGGGGAGCCGGGATCGCCAGCCGGGCCCGAGACGCTCACGCTGACCGCATGCTCGATGCGGCCGTGGCCGTTGCTCGAGTAGTCGGCCTCGGCGGCGGGCGGCGCCGGCTCCGGCTCCGTGTTCAGCCGCCGCTCGAGCTCGCCCAGGACGATTCCGAACAACAGGTGACGGTATGTCGCCTGCAGCAGCGCGCGGCGGTTGCCGGCGAGCGGGGGAAGGTCGCGGCGCGCCGGGTGGAACCGATCCGTGACCGCGACCAGCGGCCAGGCACCGAAGTTCTCCGCGAGCGCCACGGCGGGGCCCCGGAACGCCGGCGGGAGCGGCAGCGCCGGCGCGAGGTTGGCGTAGATGGCACCGAACATTGCGCCGTTTCCCAGGTGCGAGGCGAGCCCCAGCGAGAACCACGCGTCACCACGGGTGAGCGCCTTGCCAAGCAACTCGACGTCGTCGTAGCGCGACCCGAAGGCGAGCTTGTCGAGCGGCTGCTGGACCGCCCACACGGCGGCGGCGACGGTGCCGCAGATAGCTCCTCGCAGGGTGCGTGTGCGATCGATGCCGAGGCTCAAGGCAACCAACTGTAACGGGCGCGGTCGCCACGGGTACGGCATGTGCGATGGATCAAGAATCGCTGCACGAGCGCGCCCGCAACCGTGGCGTCAATCCGATCGTCTACTGGCTCGTCCGGGTAACGTTCCAGCCGTTCTTCCTGATCTACTTCAGGATGCAGCGGCTCGGGCGCGAGCACATCCCGAGGCGCGGCCCGGTGATCCTCGCCGCCAACCATCGCAGCTTCCTGGATCCGTTCGTGATCGCAACGATGGCCAGGCGGCCGATGTACTACGTCGCCAAGAAAGAGCTGTTCGCGCGGCGCTGGCAGGCCTGGGTTCTGAATGCGCTCGGCGCGTTTCCGGTGGATCGCGGCGCCGCCGACACCGACACGATCCGCACCGCCAAGGAGATCCTCGCGCGTGGCGACATCGTCCTGATCTTCCCGGAGGGCACCCGGGTGCGCCCGGGAGCGCTCGGCACGCCGCACCGCGGCGTCGGCCGGCTGGCGCTCGAGACCGGCGCTCCGGTCGTGCCGGTCGCGGTGATCGGCACCGAGGCGGTTCGCCGCGGCTGGCGCGTGCGCCCCCACAAGGTGCGGATCCGCGCCGGGCGCGCGCTGCGCTTCCCGCAGGTCGTCGACCCTTCGCCGGCGCTTGCCCGGGCGGTGACCGACCGGATCTGGCCGTGCGTGATGCTCCAGTGGGAGTGGCTCGGCGGTCTGCCGCCGATCCGCCGCGCGGCCGTGATCGGCGCCGGCAGCTGGGGCACGAGCCTCGCGGTCAGCCTCGGCCGCGCCGGCTACGACGTCGACCTCGGCTGCCGGACGCAGGAGCAGGCCGACCTTTTGCAGGCTTCGCGCGTCAACGAGCACTACCTGCCCGGCGTCGAGCTGCCGGCGGCGATCACCGTCGCCAGGGCCTCGACCCTCCAGCTGGGCGGCCACGATCTCGTCTGCCTGGCCGTTCCGGCGCGCGCGCTCCCGGGCGTGCTCGCCGCGCACGGCGAGCGGATCACCCAGCGCGCCGGGGTGCTGGTGCTCTCCAAGGGCCTCGTGCCCCCGCTCGGCACGCTGCCCTCGGCGTTCACGGCGGAGCGCTGCCGGGCGCGCGCGATCGCCGTCCTCGGCGGGCCCGCGCACGCTGCCGATGCGCTCGCGCACGGCGCCTGCGTCGTGATCGGCTCCGTCGACCGCGGCTTCGCCAAGCAGCTCGCCGACGTGCTCGTCGCCGCCGGTCTCGATGTCTCGCTCTCGTCCGACGTGACCGGCGTCGAGCTCGCGGGCTGCGCCAAGAACGTCGCGGTCTTGGCGGCCGCCGCCGCGGCCGCTTCCGGTCCAAACGTGGCGGGCGCCGCCGCCGGCAAGGTGTTCGCCGAGATCGACGCGCTGGCGCGCGCGCACGGCGCGCGTCCCGAGACGTTCGCGGGTTTGGCCGGCGCCGGCGACCTGGTCGCGACCGTGGTCGCGGCCGGCTCGCGCAACCGGCGCGCCGGCGAGCTGATCTCGCAGGGCGTGCCGCCTCATCAGATCGCGCCGCTGCTCGGACACGCCGTCGAGGCGGTCGACTCGGTTCCCCTGCTCGCCAGCTTCGCCCGCGGCGCCAGCATGCCGACGCCGGCGATCGACAACCTCGCGGCGCTCGTCGCCGGAAGGCTCGAACCACATCGCTGGGCGGAGACGGTGACGGCGCCCCCGCGCCCGCCCCGATCGTGCTCGGTTCGCGCCGCCTGACGCGAGGTAGGCTCCCAGTGCGGTGGCCACCGACACTCCGACCCCGACGAGCAAGGTTGAGCTCGACGCGCGCTTCAGCGAGCTCTATCGCGCGCATCTGCGAGACGTCTACTCCTACAGCTTCTACCGGGTCGGCAACCACCACGATGCCGAGGACCTCACCGAGCAGACCTTCCTACAGGCCTACCGGCACCTCGATCGGGCGCTGCGCGAGTCGCAGGGACGGCCGCTGCGCCCGTGGCTCATCCGCATCGCGCACAACCTCGCGGCCAACTTCTACCGGGACCGCTCGCGCAAGCCGGAGTCGGCGATCGAGGATGCGGGGATGATCTCCGCGCCGCACACGACCGAATCGCTGGTCGAGGGCCGCGAGGAGCTCAAGGCGATTCTCGACGGCGTCCAGCGGCTCCCCGACGACCGTCGCGAGGCCCTGATCATGAGGTTCGCGCTGGGCATGGACAACCGTGAGATCGCCCGCGCGCTCGGCCGCACCGACGGAGCTACGAAGGTGCTGCTGCACCGCGCGATTCGCCAGCTCGAGGCGATGATCTCGGACGGACAGGGCGATCACGGGGGGGCGTCATGACGATCGAGGTGGAGGCGCTGCTGCGCGAGGCGCTCGCTCCGGTCGAGCCGCCGGCGGCGCTCGCCAACAAGCTCGAGTCGGCGCTCGTCAACCTCACCGAGTTCGCCCAGGAGGAGCTCGACAGCTGGGAGCTGTCGGCGATGCGCGACCCGCGCAACTGGGTCCGGCCCGCAGCGGCAGTGGTCATCACCGTCACTGCCGGCAGCGCGCTGGTTGCGCTCCGCGTCCGGTCGAGCCATCGCGCGCGGGTGGCACGCTCGAGCAGCCTGCGCCAGCTCGCCGGGCGGACGCTCCAGGACATCGCCGAGGAGACGCGGCGGCTGCGGCCGGATCACTGATCCGGCTTGCTTGCAGCGGCAAATGTGCCGCCGGCCAGCGGGCCGGCGGCCGCCCGGACACCCGATCTGACCCGCTGCTAGCTTCAGCTGCCGTACCGATGGCCGTCTGCTACAGACATCCAAATCGCGAGACCGGCGTCTCGTGCTCCTCGTGCGGCCGGCCGATCTGCCCCGACTGCATGACCCCAACGTCGGTCGGGATGCGCTGTCCCGAGTGCGCGCGGGAGCGGACGAAGGTGCGGACGGTGCGTACGCTGACGAGCAGGTATCACGCGTGGGAGGTGCTGATCGCGATCAACGTGATCGTGTTCCTCGCCGAGGTGGCGACGGGCGTGACGCTCGGTGGCTCGGACAGCGGCTGGGTGTACCTCCACGGCGTGCTGTACGGCCCAGCGCTGACCGGCTCAGACCTGGCCGGCGTCGGCACCCACCAGTACTGGCGGCTACTTACCGATGGCTTCCTGCACGCGAGCCTGATCCACATCGGGCTGAACATGCTGTCGCTGTGGTTCGTTGGGCGCGTGCTCGAGCCGGCGATCGGCACCCGCAACTTTGTCGCGATCTACTTCGCCTCGCTTCTCGCCGGCTCGTTCGGCGCGCTGCTGTTCTCGCCGGACATCCCGACGCTCGGGGCCTCAACCGGGATCTTCGGCATCTTCGGCGCACTGATCGTCGTCGCGAACGCTCGCGGGATCCCGATCTGGCAGAGCGGCCTCGGTCCGATGCTGCTGATCAACCTGCTGTTCACGCTGACCGTCTCGGACGTCTCGGTCGGAGGGCACATCGGCGGGCTCATGGCCGGGCTGCTGTGCGGCTGGTTCATCGTCGAACTGCACGAGCGCCGGCACCGCCAGGAGCTCGCGCTGGCCGGCTGCCTGCTGGTGGCGGTGATCAGCATCGTCGGCGCGATCGCCGTCGCCGGGGGCGCCGGCCTCGCTCCCAACGGCATCACGATCTGACGGTCAGAGCTCGACCGTCAGGGCACGGCCGGGCGGGACTGTCTCGGGGTCGACGAGCTCCGGGTGGATGATGCTCCCCAGCAGCTCGAGGCCCTCGACGACACGCGGTCCGGGGCGCGAGAAGTACGCGGCGGCATCGACTGCGACCACCTCTTCGGCGCCCAGCCGGGCGAGCTGGTCGCGGTGCATCTCGGCCTCGCGGTGCGCGATCTGCGCGTCGAACCCGCACGGCATCGCGATCACGAGCTGCGGCGCCACGGCGGCGATCTCGTCCCACGAACGCTGCTCCGAGCTCTCGCCTGCGAATCCGAGCACGTCCTCGCCGCCGGCGTACTCGATCAGCTGCGGCACCCAGTGGCCGGCGACGTACGGCGGGTCGAGCCACTCGAGTGCGACCACGCGCCGGCGCCTGGCGCCGCGGACGGCGAGGCGCACCCGGTCGATCCGCGCGGACGCGTCGCGGATCAGCTCGACGGCGGCGTCCTTGCGGTCGGTCACGCGCGCGAGCGTTCGAGCGTCACCGAGCACCTCGCCGACGGTGTGCGGATCAAGCGCGATCACCATCGGCTGGGAGTCGATCTCCTCGGCCAGCGCACGCACGTCGTCATAGGAGACGGCGCACACCGGGCACAGCGCCTGTGTGACGATCAGGTCGGGCTCCAGGTCGGACAGCAGGTCGGCGTCGAGTTCGTAGATCGACTGGCCGGAGAGCGTGCGCTCCTTGACGGCCGCGTCGATCTCGGCTGCGCTGAGTCCCGACGGCAGCACGTCACGCGTCACCTTCGGGAGCTCGCAAGCCGCGGGCGGGTAGTCGCACTCGTGGGTGACGGCGATAAGGTCGCTGCCGAGGCCGAGCGCGAACAGCATCTCGGTCGCAGACGGTACGAGGCTTACGATTCGCATCCGATTGGAGAGAACTATGGCAGCCGATCGCTTGACCGAGGAACAGATCGCAACGCGCCTGGAGGGCTCCGCCTGGGAGCGCGCCGGCGACGCGATCACGCGCGAGATCAAATTGCGGGATTTCGACGACGCGATCGGGTTCGTCAACAAGGTTGCCGCCGTCGCCGAGGCAAACGACCACCATCCCGACATCCTCCTGCACGGCTACAACCGTGTGCGCCTGACGCTTTCGACGCATTCGGCCGGGGGCGTGACGGCGCGCGACTTCGAGCAGGCGGCGCGGTTCGACGAACTGCTCTGAGGGCCGCGGCGGGCTGTCTGTCCCTGCTGCTACCGTTCGCCGGGTCGCTGCATGAACGACGACGACCGACCTCGAAGTAGCAGCGCGCCGGTGGGAGGCGCTCGAGCGAGCAAGCCCACGCTGCCGGCGCCCCTGATACCGGCGGCCGTGATCCGGTGACGGCGCTGTTGATCATCCTCACGGGGGTGCTGGTCCTCGTCAACGCGTTCTTCGTCGTCGCCGAGTACGCAATGGTTCGCTCGCGTCGCGAGCGGCTCGAGGCGCTCGCCGAGGACGGATCGCGCGGCGCCAGGCTCGCGCTCGGCAACCTCGACGACCTGGGCGACTACATCTCGGCCTGTCAGGTCGGCATCACGATGGCCTCGATCGCCATCGGCGCGCTCGGCGAGCCGGCGTTCGCACATCTGCTCGAGCCGCTGTTCGGTCACGCGCTCGGGCACGGAGTGGCGGTCGTCATCTCGGTCGTGATCGCCTACATCCTGATCACCTTCGCCCAGAGCACCGTCGGGGAGATCGTGCCGAAGCTCTACACGATCCAGCACGCGGAGGGGCTGGCGCGCCGGATCGCGGTGCCGATGCGGTTCTTCATGTGGCTGTTCAGGCCGTTCATCGTCGCGCTCAACGTCTCCTCCGAGTGGATGCTGCGGCGCCTGGGGACCGATCCCGACGCCGAGCCGGAGGGCGGCACGCCGGACGAGCTCAAGCGCATCATCATGCAGTCGCAGACGGGCGGCCAGATCGATGCCGGGGAGGCCGAGATGCTGACCGGGGTGTTCCACCTGCACGAGCAGGAGGCGCGGCAGGTGATGACTCCGATTCCGGCCGTGGTCACGGTCGACATCTCGGAGACGGTCGGCGAGGCGCTCCGCCGCGCCGTCTCAACCGGCCACTCTCGCCTGATCGTGACCGAGAACGACAACCAGGACCAGGTACGCGGCATCGTCCACGTCAACCAGCTCGTCAGGCTGCTGCTGTCGGACGGCGAGGGCGGATCGGTCGCGCCGGTCGTGCGGGAGGCGCCGATCGTCCCCGAGACCAAGCCGTTGGACGACCTCCTGGCCGACCTGCAGCGGGAGCGCACTGAGCTGGCGATCGTGGTCGACGAGTACGGCCGCACCGCCGGGATCGTCACGATCGAGGACATCATCGAGGAGGTGGTGGGCGAGATCTCCGACGAGACCGACCCCGCGGGCGGCTCGATCCGCCGCCTCGCCAACGGCGACTGGTTCGTCCGCGGACACGTCGCCGTCGCCGACCTCGACGACTACGGACTCGAGCTCCCGGTCGACAGCGACGCCTACAACTCGGTCGGTGGGTTCGTGTTCGCCGAGCTCGGTCGCCTCCCCAAGCGCGGCGACTCGATCACCGCCAACGGCTACACGATTCGCGTCGAGTCGGTCCGGCAGAACCGGATCGAGGCGGTCAGGATCAGCCCGCGCCGCGAGCCGGCCCTGCCGCCTGAGCCCGCCTGAGCCGGACCGCGCCCTTTGCCAATAGACCGGACTGGTGTGTCGTGTCTTGCAGTCTTCGCGACATTCGTTACTATGCCGTCCACGCTAAGCCCCGGGTGATCAGCTGCCATAGCGGCTCGCCTGTGAATTTTCCCGGTGGTTGAGAGGAGAGATGAAGCCGGCCCATTCGTGGCCGGCTTCGCACCGTCTTGATGTTTGCGCTAACACCGCGGGGTTTGCCATCGCTGCTGAGTGGCAGGGCATCGCAGAGGAAGCGCAGCGTCTGGCCGGTGCCCGCACAAACAGAAGCCGGCCCGCTGGGGACGGGCCGGCTTCGCGCTTCTGGGGAGGAGGTGCTGCTATGAGGTACGTCGCAGAGCGAAGGATGATTGAGAATCTTCAAAGAAGATTAAATCTTCGTTAGGCATTCCCGCAGAGCCCTAGCGGTCCTCCGCGTAGCCATAGAATCCCCGCCCGCCTTTTCGGCCGACGGCCCCCTCCCGTACCAGTTCGCGCAGACGCTCAGGCACCTCGAGGCCGATCGCGTCGCCGATCGCCTGGGCGACGTCGAGGCCGATGTAGTCGAGCAGCGCGATTGGACCCGTCGGCATTCCGGCGCCGAGCTTCATGCACTCGTCGATCGCCTCGGGCTCGAGCCCGGTCTCCGACATCAGGCGGACCGCATCGAACAGGTATGGGAACAGCAGCCGGTTGACCACAAAGCCCGGCGTGTCCGGAACCTGGACCGGCGTCTTGCCGATGTCGAGGCAGAACTGGTGCGTGCGTTCGCGCGTCTCGGCGCTTGCCGCCTCCGGGAACACGACCTCGACGAGCGACATCCTCGGCACGGGGTTGAACACGTGCAACCCGGCGAACCGCTCGGGGTACCCGCTCGCCTGCGCCAGCTCGGCGATCGAAAGCGACGAGGTGGTCGTCGCCAGCACCGTGTGCTGGGCGGTATGGCTCGAGAGCTCGCCCAGGTCCGCGAGCATCTTCGCCTTGTGACCGTGATCCTCGATGATCGCTTCGACCAGGTAGGTCGCGGCATCGAGCTGGTCAAGGCTTGTGACGATCCTGACCCGGCTCGGATCGGCGCTCCCGTTCAGCTTCTCGCAGCTCTTCGCGACGCGCTCGGTGGCGCGCTCGGCCGACTCCTCCGAACGGGCCCACAGCAATACCTCGCCAGTCCCCGAGGCGACAGCCGCGAGACCGCACGCGATCGTCCCCGATCCAGCGATCCCCAGTGTCTCAGGCAATGCTCGTCAGTCCCTTTCGCGCCGGGCCGGTGGCATCCCACCGAAATCCGGGTTTGAGTGCAACCGGCACCAGCGGGCTCGCAGGCAGTCCGGCGGGAGGGTCGACGGCGTTGTAGCCGCTCGGAGCGAGGTCGTTCGGCGTGTCTGGGTGAAACAGCGCCGCCAGGTACTGCGCCTGACCCCGCCCCGGCCCAAGCTCCGTCTGGCCGCCGCCGTAGGCGCCGATGCCGCGCTCGGCGCAGTAGTCGTAGGTGGCGCAGAGCCGGGGCAGCGCACCGATCCGCGAGGGCTTGATGTTGACCATCTTCGGCGGGAACGCGAGCGCCTCGATGTCGGCGATCGAGTGGATCGGCGCATCCCATGTGAGCCGGTCGTGCTCGGAGGCGAGCACGGCCGCGGTCGCCTCGTCGACGATGTCGGCATCCTCGAGCCAGGCGTCGGGGAACGCCTCGACCACTCGCCGGTAGAGCACCGGGTCGGCGGCCTGGTCGACGATCGTCCCTCGGTAGAAGCTCTTGAAGTCGACCGAGTCGACCGCGCCCGTCGCCGTCAGCGCATTGAACAGCTCGGGCGTCCACGAGCTGGTCGCGTCGAGCTTGAAGCGCAGCGTCGGGTCGAGTGCGAGCCGCTTCGCGATCGGCTCCAGCGACGGCGGCTCGCCGAGCCGCAGCGACACGACGTAGCGCATCGGCTGCGCCGGGCGGGCGAGCGCCTGCTCGAGCGTCAGCCCCGCCTGGCGCAGCGCGAGGTCGAGCGCCGCGCTGTGGAACGCCCACAGCCGGTACAGCCGCGAGACGTCGCGCTGCGGCTCCACTCCGAACAGGTCGAGCGACTCGACGTGCGCGCAGAAGTCCTCGAGCGTCCAGTGTCCGGACAGGTCGTGCACCGGCCCGGCCGCCTGGAGCGCCTCGTGGTCGACCGCGTCGTAGACGACGTCCTCGCCGACCCCGTCGTGGCCGCCGCCGGTCAGCCGCACGAGCGTCGTGACTCGCTCGAAGCCGCTCGACACATCGGCCCGCAGGCCCTCCAGCGCGTAGCCGTCCACCTCGATGCCCAGCTGTGCGAGTCGATCGAACGTCTCCATCGCCACGGGATTCTCTCAAGGCCGCCTTCCGTCGACACTTGGATACGATCCGCCGCAGCCTTGGATCTGACGCTCTCACCCCAGGAACGGGAATTCCGCGACGAGATCCGGGCGTGGATTGCGGTCAACAAGCCCGGGCGGGAGCCGGCCGGGGATGAGGCGGGATTCGAGTTCCGCCGCGCCTGGCAGCGAAAGCTCAACGACGCCGGCTGGGCGGGCATCTCGTGGCCGCGGGAGTACGGCGGCCGCGGCGCGACGCTGATCGAGCAGGCGATCTTCACCGAGGAGCTGGTCCGTGCCGGCGCGCCCCAGGTGGCCAACGTGCTCGCGATCGCGATGGGCGGCCCGACCGTGATCGCCCACGGGACCGAGGAGCAGAAGCGCCGGTATCTGCCGCCGATCCTGTCGGCGCAGGAGATCTGGTGCCAGGGTTTCTCCGAGCCCGGCAGCGGCTCGGATCTCGCCTCGCTGAAGACCCGCGCAACCCGGCACGGCGACGAGTGGGTCGTGACCGGGCAGAAGGTGTGGACGACGTTCGCCCACCACGCCAAGTGGTGCATGCTCGTCGCCCGCACGAACCCCGATGCGCCGCGGCACAAGGGCCTCACCTACTTCTTGATGGACATGCAGCAGGACGCCGTGCAGGTCCGCCCATTGCGGCAGATCACCGGCGAATCCGAGTTCAACGAGCTGTTCCTCGAGGAGGCGCGGATCCCCCACGAGAACATCGTCGGCGGCGAGGGCAACGGCTGGGCCGTCGCGATCACGACGCTGATGCATGAGCGCTTCACGCTCGCATTCGGGCTGCAGGCGGCGCTGCAGATCGCGCTGCGCGAGCTGACCGAGCTGGCGGGCACCGTGCCCGGACCGGCCGGGGCGCCGGCGGCTGCCGATCCGGTGATTCGACAGCGCATCGCGCAGTTGATGATCGAGGCCGAGGTGCTCCGGCTGAACGCGTATCGCGGCCTCACCGCCGTGATGCGCCACGGCGTGCCCGGCCCGGAGGGCTCGCTCGGCAAGTGGCACTGGGCGGAGGTGAACCAGTCCCTCGCGCAGCTCGGGCTCGACATCGCCGGGCCGCGGGCCCTGCTGGCGGACGATCGTTGGAGCTTCCGCTTTCTGCGCTCGCGGGCAAACTCGATCGAAGGCGGGACGACCGAGATCCTCAAGAACATCGTCGCCGAGCGAGTCCTCGGCCTGCCCCGCGCGGGTTAGCGAACGACCCGCGATGAACTTCGAATTCAGCGACGACCAGCAGGCGATCAAGCGCACCGCCCGCGAGTTCCTGGACGCGCGCTACCGGCTCGAGGTCGTCCGCGAGCTGGCGGGCAGCGATCGGGGCTTCACCGACGAGCAGTGGGCGGCGATCGGCGAGCTCGGCTGGCCCGGGGTGATCCTGCCCGAGGCGTACGGCGGGCTCGGACTCGGCGCCGTCGAGCTGATCGTGATCGAGGAGGAGCTCGGCTACGCGCTCGCCCCGACGCCGCTGCTGTCGACGATCTCGGCCGCGCTGCTGCTCGTGGCGGCCGGCTCGGACGAGCAGCGGCGCCGCTGGCTCGAGCCGATCGCGGCGGGTGAGACTCGCGCGACGCTGGCTCTCTACGACGCCGGCCAGCCATGGGCGCCGGACGCCTCGCGGCTCGTCGCCGACGCCGGCGGGACGCTGACCGGGACGAAGGTCGCGGTACCCGATGCGGCGGGCTGCGACGTGCTGGTGATCGCCGGCGCGGGCGGGCGTCACTTCCTGGTCGAGTCGGGCGCGCCCGGGGTCGAGATCACCCCGGAGGCGTCACTCGATCCGACCCGCAGGCTATACCGGGTGGAGCTTGAGGGGGTGCCGGCAGAACCGCTCGCGGAGGACCGGGGGACGGCCGTCGAGCTCGCGTACGCGACGATCGCGACCGCGCTGGCGGCCGAGAGCGTCGGCGTCGGCCAGCGGACGATGGAGATGGCGGTCGCCTACGCGAAGGAGCGCACCCAGTTCGACCGCCCGATCGGCTCCTATCAGGCCGTCTCCCACCAGTGCGCGCAGATGCTGCTCGAGATCGAGGGCTCCAGGTCGCTCACCTACGGCGCCGCCTGGGCGCTCGATCACGATCCCGCAGGTGCGGTCAGGGCCGCCTCGATGGCCAAGGCGTACGCGGGCGACGCCGGCTGGCGGGTGAGCGGCTCGGCGCTGCAGGTACACGGCGGCATCGGCTTCACCTGGGAGCACGACCTGCACTTCTTCCTCAAGCGCGCGATCGCCAACGCCCACGTCTTCGGCGAGGGTCAGTGGCACCGCGAGCGAGTGTTCGCCCTCGCCGCCGTCTGACTGGACCGGCTAGGTCGATTCCAACGTTCTGCCGACATCGCCGCACTCTGGCGACATCTCCGCACTCTGGCGACCTTTGGGTTGCTCAACGACCGAAACGTCGACAGAGTCGAGCGCCGCAGTCTGGCGACGTCGAGCGCCGCAGTCTGGCGACGTCGAGCGCAGCGAGTGAGGCTGACCGAACCTACCCGCCCCCCGGGCCTGGCACGACCAGCACCGGGCGGTCGGCCAGGTGCAGCAGCTTGTGCGGGGTCGACCCGAGCAGCGCCCCCCGGAACGGGCTCTCCCCGCGGGTGCCGACGACGATAACGCGGGCGTCGCGCTCGCGCGCGAGCTCAGCCAGGCCCGGCGCCGGCGCGTGTTCCACGATCACTGCCTCGACGTCGATCCCATCGCTGCCGCTCTTGCTGGCGATCGCGATCGCCTCCTTCAGTCGCTCGCTCGCCACCTCCCTGACGGCCGAGCGGTACTCATGGATCTCCCCGCCACCGAGGGGGTTGATCTCGAACCCGTACACGATCACCACCCTGTCGCCATAGGCCTTCCCGACCTCGAGCGCGACCCGCAGCGCCTCCTTGGCGCACTCCGATCCGTCGTAGCCGATCACGATGCCGCTGCTCATGTCCCGGCCCCTAACGCGACTGCGCCAGCAGCTGCGGGTCGGCGACCTCGGGCTTGCGGCTGTAGAACTCGGGCAGCGTGAAGTGGAAGATCAGGCCGAGGACCAGCCCGATGATGATCAGCCCGATCCCGATCACGTCGGGCAGCCCGAGTCCGAACAAGTCCTTGGAGTAGTTGTTCTTCTGGTGTCCGTAGTAGCTCATCCCGACGATGAACACGCCTGCCAGCGAGAGGCCACCGAGCAGCGGCGCGATGCCGACGAAGAAGAAGTTCCGCACGCTCTTGGTCAGCTCCCGGCGGAAGTACCAGAAGCAGGCGAAGCCTGTCATTCCGTAGTAGAAGCAGACCATGAAGCCGACCGCGTCGACCGAGTCGCCGAGCACGTTGTTCGGCGACAGGATGTCGATCACGACGAACCAGATCGTCGAGACGACGCCGAACGCGATCGTCGAGACGTCCGGCGTCAGGTGCCTGGGATTGACGTGGCCGAAGGTCTTCGGGATCCCGCCCCAGCGGGCCATCGCCAGCGAGGTTCGCGCTGTCGGCAGGATCGTCGTCTGCGTCGAGGCCGACGCCGACGTCAGCACGGTGATGATCAGGATCAGGTTGACCGGCTTCGGGAAGACCTTCGGGCCAAGGAACGCGAAGATGTCGCCGGCGTTGTTGCCGAGCGCGCCCACGCCCGCGTACGCCTGCGAGGCGGTCGTCACGACGAGGTAGATCAGGAGCAGCAGGACGGTGCTCACGACCGCCGCCTTGCCCGGGCCTCTGGCGGAGTCTTCGGACTCCTCGTTGACCGACACGCCGCT
>Ga0302235_10001054_pt1 | contig 20965 bp, 21 predicted proteins | sample II_Palsa_N3_3_FD_193577 | JGI IMG/M metagenome (GOLD analysis project Ga0302235, IMG submission 193577) | Peat permafrost microbial communities from Stordalen Mire near Abisko, Sweden - II_Palsa_N3_3 | ecosystem: Environmental > Terrestrial > Soil > Palsa > Peat permafrost | place: Sweden... | reverse complement strand
GCCCGAGGCGGCGACCAGCTCCGCCGTCGGGTTGGCCGAGACGAACTCGAGCAGGATCCGCTCGGGGACCGACGCCCCCCCGGCACCGAACCGCGATCCCGCCGAGACGACGAACCGAACGCCCGTTCGGTGCCAGCCGTCGGACATCGTCAGGTTGATGAACCCGGGGCCCGCCACCTCGACCCGCGTCAGTGCGTCGCCAAGCACCGTCGCCAGGCGCTCCCCGATCGCCGCGGCGATCTCCCGTGGTGGTGAACCGAGGACCGGCGCCAGCAGCAGCGCCGCGTTGGTCGCGTAGTCGCCCTGTCCGGCGCGCTTGGGCCGGTCGAGCACGGGCGGCGTCGGCGGCTCCGGTGCGTCGCCGCGGACCGCCGCGGCAGCCGCCAGCACCTCGCCCGCGAGCTCCGCGACCGGATCCGCCACGGCCACCGCCATCACGTGCCGCTCGTGACGGCGGCCGGTTGGAACAGGCTCTCGAGCCGCTCGAGCTCGGGCGGGGTCCCGAGCGCAACGAGCGTGTCACCCTCGACGATCGTGTCCTCCGGGGAGGGCTGCGCCTCGATTGTCCCGTTGCTGTGCCGGAGGGCCACGATCACGGCGTTGCCGCGGACTTCGGCGACTCTGCGGCCGCGTCCGGCGCACTCGGCCGGCACGTCGATCTGCTCGACCCGGTAGTCGGCGATATCAACCGCCCCGACGATCTGCGGGTGCAGCGCGATCCGCGCCATCTCCGAACCGGTCGTCTTGTAGGGCGAGATCACCCGGTTGGCGCCGGCCCGCAAGAGCTTCTTCTCGGCGTCCTCGGCCGACGCGCGGGCGATGATCGTCACGTTGTCGCGCAGCTCACGGGCGCTGAGCGCGACGAAGATGTTCTCCGCGTCGGAGTCGACGCACGCGATCACCGCCGCCGCTCGCTCGAGCCCGGCCTTGACGAGCACGTCGTCGTCGGAGGCCCGGCCCTCGAGGAACACGATGCCGTCAGCTCGAGCGGCGTCGCGATGGGCGGGGTTGGAGTCGATCACGACGACGTCGGCGCGGTGCGCGTGCAGGTCGCGCGCGACCTGCCGGCCGACGCGACCGTAGCCGCAGACGATGTAGTGGTCGGAGTAGGAGTCGATCATCCTGTGGTGGCGCCGCAGCTCGAGCGCGCCGTTCAGCTGGCCCGAGACGAAGAACTCGGAAACGGTCGCGAGGCCGTAAGCAAGCGTACCTATGCCCAGCACTTCCAGCCCGATGACGATCACCCGCCCGCCGGCGTCGTGCGGGGCGGGGACCGTTCCGACTGTCGTGATCGTGTCGAGCGTCCACACGAATCCGAAGGCGATCGACGTGCCCTCGACGACTGCGAAGCCGACGCTGCCGGCGACGATCACGAGGATCAGCACCGCGACAAGTGCGCCGAACCGTCGTGCTGCCTGCCGCAATTCGCGTGTGCCGTTCGGGTCGATCGACATGCCGGAAACTCAGTAGTGGTAGGGCTCGCCGGCGAGGATCTTGTGGCCGCGGTAGACCTGCTCGAGGAGCACGACCCGCGCAAGCTGATGCGGCAGCGTGATCGCTCCGAGCGACAGGCGGTGATCGACCCGCGCGAGCTCGACGCCGAGCCCGAACGGGCCGCCGATCACGAAGCAGAGGTCGCGACCGCTGGCGCGCCGCTCCTCGAGAAAGCGGCTGAAGCGGATCGAGTCCAGCTGCTCGCCGCCGATCTCCAGCAGGGACACGAACGCCCGCTCCGGGAGCCGGCGGGGCACGTGCCCGTCCTCGGCGACCTCCACCAGCTCGAGCCGCGCGTGGCCGGCGATCAGCTTCTGGTAGTGCGCCACGTCATCTGCGAACGGGGGACGCAACTTGCCGACGGAGACGACGATGATCCGCACGGTCGGGGATACTAGGTTGACACATGGAACCCAACCAGCCCGAGCGCCACATCAACATCCACTTCTCGCCTGAGGTGATGGCCGGTCACTACGCGAACTTCGCCAACGTCAGCCACTCCGACTACGAGTTCACGATCACGTTCGCGCGCGTCGACCACGAGATCGAGGACGACGAGGTGCCGGGCGTCGTCGTCTCAAGGATCAACCTGGCGCCCCGCTTCATGCGGGAGCTGATCGACGCGATGCAGGACAACTTCTCGAAGTGGCAGACCCGGGAGAACATCAAGAACCTGCCCGAGTTCGGGAGCGGCTCTGCCGACGACACCGACGTGGTCGGCGACGAGGGCTGAGGATTCCTAAGGGGCGGGCAGAGCCCGCCCGGTTTTGTGAGCGAGCGCCGCACCGATGCGCTCACCGGTTGAGGGGTGCGTCGACAGGAGCGAGACGATCCGCGGCGGATCGAGATCGGCGACGTTCTGGAGCGCGACCTTGCGCTCGAAGCTGACGAACGCGTCCGGCGCCCCGGCCAGCTCGAGCGAGAACTCATCGGCCTGACGCTCGATCCGCCGCGACAGCGCCGTCGAGCTGAGGGTCACCGGAACCGACACGACCCCGAGCGCCAGCGCGATCGCCGGAAGCGACGCGGCGCTGCCGCGCAGCGGCGACAGCGCCCAGCTCAGCCGCTGGACCGCGAGCGCGGACGCGGGGGCCGTCAGCGCGGCGAACGCGACGCCGCGGATCACGTCGCGGTTGCGGACGTGTGCGAGCTCGTGCGCCACCACGACGCGGATCTCATCACGTGTGTAGCGGGAAAGGAGCGTGTCGAACAGGACCACGCGCTTGGTCGGCCCGAGGCCGGTGACGTATGCGTTGGCGGCCGTCGTGCGCCGGCTCGCGTCGACCGAGTACACCTCGCCGACCGTGACGCCGGCGGCGCGAGCCAGCTCGAGCACGTCGGCTCTGACCTCGCCGTCGGGAAGCGGCGTGAAGTCGTTGAAGACGGGGTCGAGCACGACCGGCGCGAGCGTTGCGAAGCTTGCGCCGAACAGCACCGAGCCGCCGGCCGCCGGCAGCCACCAGTGTTGCGGCCAGCGCCGCATCAGGGCGATCATCGCGCCGCCGCCAGCGGCCGCCAGCAGGCTCTGGATCGCGGTCGACTTGGCGAGGTCGACGAACCAGGCGCGCCACGGCTGCGTCGACAGCCCGACCGCGAGCGATCGCTGGCGGCCGGCTGCCGCCAGCGGCAGCCCGGGCAGCGACAGCGCCGCCGACAGCCCCGCCCCGGTGGCGGCGCCGGCGAGCACGGCCTCGCGATAGGAGCAGTCGGCATCGGTCCGGGCGACCCGGGCCAGCGGAGCCCCGCGGCGCCGCGTGCGCGCGACCACGGCCGCGAGCGCCGCCGAATCGACGGCCGCGCGGGCGAGGGACAGGGCCAGTTGTGGGCGCGCGTACCGGCGGCCACGGGCCAGCTCGGCGGCGCTGAAGTGCTTGCGCAGGTCGACCGGGACTGGTTCCGGGGCGGGACGCCGCGGCGACAGGGCGCGGACGGCGAGCTCGGCGCTCGCGGCGGCCAGCGCGACCGGCCCGAGCACGGTGATCGCTTGCGACCGCTTCACCCGGAAGACTGTACGGCGTGCGGGTGGCGATCGTGTCCGACATTCACGGCAACCGTCAGGCGTTCGCGGCGGTGCTCGAAGCGGTCGAGTTGACCAGCTGCGAAGAGATGTGGTGCCTCGGCGACCTGGTCGGCTACGGCGCCGATCCGGACGCGTGCGTCGAGCTCGCCCGCGCCCACTGCGCCGTCTGCCTGGCTGGCAACCACGACCTGGGCGTCACCGGCGAGCTGCCGCTGTCGGACTTCTCGGCCGGTGCTCGGGTGGCAGCCGAGTGGACGCGCGCAACGATCGCGCCAGAAAGCATGGAGTTCCTGCGCTCGCTGCGTCCGCTCAGCGAGGACGAGGCGGTCGGCCTTTACCACGCGAGCCCGCGCGACCCGATCTGGGAGTACGTGCTGTCGCCGCTGCAAGCGGAGCTGTGCTTCGATGTGCAGTCCGGGCGGGTGTGCCTGATCGGCCACTCGCACGTGGCGCTGTCGTTCGCGCGCCCCGAGGGTGCAACGGCGACCGGGGAGACGCGTGGAGACGCCGAGGAGCTGGACATCGCGACCGGAGAATGGCTCCTGAATCCCGGCAGCGTGGGACAGCCGCGCGACGGGGATCCGCGGGCGGCCTGGCTCGAGCTCGACCTCGCGGAGTGGACGGCGGCCTACCACCGCGTCGACTACGACATCGCGGGGGCGGCGGCTGCGATCCGGTCGGCGCGCCTGCCCGAATCGCTGGCCGAGCGCTTGCAATATGGGCAGTGAGCTACAGGGCGCCCGGTGCACGCTCTAAAGTCAGGGAGCCGATGCGCCTTGCAAGAACGGCACTCATCGCCGGCGGCCTCGGCTTCTCGGTGTCCTTGCTCGCCGGATGCGGCAGCAGCGGCTCGCTGCTGTCGGCCGATCAGGCGAGCAGGTTGAACTCCGACCTGACGCAGGCGTCGCTGGCGCTCGACGACAATGACTGCCAAGCGGCGATCAACGCGCTGGACAGCTTCCGCGCCGACGTCAACGGTCTCGTGCACGTGGATTCGGCGCTCGTTTCGGAGCTGGGGCGCGGGGCGGCGACGGTCACGGAGGTGATCGACCGCAAGTGCTATGCGGTCGTGACCGGGCAGGGGACCACCACGACCGGGACGACGTCGACCCGCACGCGCACCTCGACGACCAAGACGACAACGACCTCGACTACAACCACCGCCACCACACCCTCCACGACCATCGCCACGACGACGCCGACCACGACTACGAACACGACGACCACCGGCACCTCGACGACGGGCACCTCGACGACGGGGGGCACCGGGCTCGGGGGGGAGACCGGCACCGGAACCACGACGACGGGTAGCGGGACCGGTGGCACCGGCACCGGGAGCGGCACCGGCGGGAGCGGGACGGGGACCGGTTCCGGCGGGAGCGGCACCGGAACCTCCACGACGGGCAGCGGCAGCAGCGGGACCGGCAGCAGCGGAACCGGCAGCGGCAGCGGTGGGACGGGCGGTAGCGGCGGGGGAGCGATCCCCGGATGAGCGGCGAGGAGGTGATCGCCGGCCGCTACCGGATCGAGCGCCGCCTCGGGGTCGGCGGCATGTCGACGGTGCAGCTCGCGTTCGATCAGCGGCTCGAGCGCTATGTCGCCGTCAAGCTGCTCGCCGAGCACCTCGCCGACGATGCGACGTTCGTCTCGCGCTTCCGCCGCGAGGCGCTCGCCGCCGCGCGGCTCGTGCACCCGAACATCGTCCAGGTGTTCGACTTCGGCTTCGACGAGCGCGCCGGGCGCCACTTCATCGTGATGGAGCACGTGCCGGGCCAGTCGTGCGCGGAACTGCTCCGCGACCGCGGCCACCTCGACGTCGAGCCGGCGGTCGAGATCATCACGCAGGCGTGCCGTGGGCTCGACTACGCGCACCGCAACGGCGTCGTGCACCGCGACGTCAAGCCCGGGAACCTGCTCGTGTCGGACACCGACGTCGTCAAGCTGGCCGACTTCGGGATCGCGCGGGCGACCGACCAATCGAGCATCACGCAGGTCGGCTCGGTGCTCGGGACCGCGGCCTACCTCGCGCCGGAGCAGGCGCGCGGTGAGGAGGCCGGTCCGCGCTCGGACCTGTACTCGCTCGGCGTCGTCTCCTACCAGCTCCTGTCCGGCAGGCTGCCATACGAGGCCTCTTCGCTCGCGGAGCTGACGATCAAGCAGCAGCGCGAAGCGCCGCGGCCGCTGCAGCGGCTCAATCCGCAGGTCCCCCCGGAGCTCGCCGACGCGGTGGCGCTCGCGATCTCGCTCTCCAAGGAGGAGCGCCCGGCCACCGCCCTCGCGCTCGCCGAGGCGATTCGCGACGGCGCTCGTGGCATCTCGCCGTACGGCGATGGGGCGCCGACGCGCCACCTCGGAACCGCACAGGCGACGCGGGTGCTGCCGGGCCGTGAGCCGGACACCGCGGCGACGCGTGTGGTCACGCGCGCGGCCGCGGCGCGGCCGCCGGTACGCGCCGCACCGCTCGTCGCCGCCCGCTCGCGTCAGCTGCCGGCGCGCCGGGCGGGAGTGGCCGGCGCGGTGGTGGCGCCGGCGGCCGCAGAAGGCGCTCGCAGCGCTGCGCCGCGGCGCGGCAGGAGCGCCCGGATCGCGCGGCGTCTGGTGGCGTTGCTGTTGCTGTTGCTCGTGTTCGTCGTGGCGGTCTCGATCGCGGTCGTGCTCGCGACCAGCGGCTCGACGACCGCGATCAAGTATCGGAACGTCGTCACGCACGACGCCCAGAGCGCGATCAAGTCGCTCGAGGGCCTGATCGGCGCCAACACCAAGTAAGGGAGTTGGTCCGGTTGGCGGGGCGAGCCCGCCAACCGGGGTCAGCTCTACGCGGTCGCGCCGGCCAGCTCGGGCTCGGGCTGCGACTCAGCCGCGGTGCCCTCGAGCGTCTCGCCGCCAGTGACCGAGATCTCGATCTTCTGCGGCTTGCGCAGCTCGGGCTTCGGGATGTGTACCTCGAGCACGCCGCGCTCGAAGCTGGCCCGCACCTGCTGCGGGTCGACACCCTCGGGGAGGGTCAGCGACCGCGCGAACGCGCCCGAGGACCGCTCGATCCGGTAGTAGCCCTCGCGCCGCTCCTCGTGCTCGGCCTTGCGCTCGCCCGAGATCGTCAGGACGTTGTCCTGGAGCTCGATCTTGACGTCCTGCTCGGCCGTGCCCGGCAGGTCGGCGCGGAGCACGAACTCGTGCTCGGTCTCGACCAGATCCATGGCGGGGACCCAGCGGCGGGCGCCGAGTGACTGCGACGCGCCGGCCGACGGCGCCTCGAAGAGCGTGTTGAACAGGCGGTTTATCTCGGTCTGGACCGACTGGAGCTCACGGGCGGGCTCCCAGCGAATGAGTGCCATTTATGTTGCCTCCTAGATGAACTTTACGACTGCGGTTCGGACTATAAAATCTACGTCCGCAGCTGTCAAGTTTAGCGCAACTGCCCAAGCCGTCCCGGGGCGCCCCCGGCGCGTAGCGCGGCGGCCACCTCGCCGAGCGCGCCGGCGTCGATCGCGGACCGAAGATCGCCCATCAATCGCGCGACGAACGCCAGGTTGTGGAGCGTCAGCAGGCGGGCCCCGGTGATCTCCCCGGCGCGGTGGGCGTAGTGCAGGTAGCCGCGGGTGAAGCCGGCGGTGCAGCACGGGCACGGGCATCCGTCGAGCACGGGCTCCTGCGAATCTCGCCAGCGAGACTTGACGAGATCCACGCGCCAGCGGGCGTGGGGATCAGGCACCAGCGCGACCCCGTGGCGTGCGAGCCGCGTCGGCACGGCGCAGTCGAACGTGTCGATCCCGAGCTCTACCCCCGCAATCAGGTCATCGATCTCGCCGATTCCGAGCAGATGCCGGGGGCGGTCGGGCGCGACCCGCTGGAGGGCTCCCGTCGTCCAGTCAACGACCTCGCGCATCTGCTCCTTGTCCTGCCCTAGCGAACCCCCGATCGCCACCCCCGGGCAGCCCGATGCGGCGACCATCTCCGCCGAGGCGACCCGCAGGTCCTGCTCGACTCCGCCCTGCACGATCCCGTAGACGCACTGCCCGGCCGGGCCGTTGGCGGCGTGCCAGGCGAGGCAGCGCTCGAGCCATCGGTGGGTGCGCTCGGTCGAGCGCGCCGTGTAGTCGCGGCTCACGTGGAACGGCGTGCATTCGTCGAACACGAGCGCGATGTCGGAGCCCAGCGAGGCTTGAATCGCCATCGAGGTCTCGGGACCGATGAACTTCACGGACCCGTCGAGGTACGAGCGGAAGCGCACGCCCTCCTCGGCGATCTCGAGGATCGCGCCATCGGATCTGTTCCCGGACGCCCCGTCCGCAACCGCCCCGCGGCCGCGGCCCTTGATTTCGTCGGCGACCCCGCCGTGCCCCATCGAGAAGACCTGGAAGCCACCGGAGTCGGTGATGATCGGCCCGTGCCAGCGCATGAACGCGTGCAACCCGCCGAACCGCTCGATCAGCTCCGGGCCCGGCGACAGGAACAGGTGGAACGTATTGCCGAGAATCAGCTCGTAGCCGACCGCAGCGAGATCGCGCGGCTCGAGCGTCTTGACGGCGCCGCGGGTTGCAAGCGGCACGAACGCGGGCGTGCGGACCTCGCCGTGCGCAAGCGCAAGCGTCCCGGTTCGCGCCCGCGAGGCGTGGTCGCGGGTGCGGATCGCAAACATGTCCGGCATGCCGCGGACCCTACTCAGTCGGCGCGTGGCTACCCTCGCGGGCGATGCGTCCGCAGGGTCGATGGCGAGCAGTGCTGGCCGGCGCCTGCGCGGCGGCGGCGCTCGCCGGATGCGGCTCGAGCGTGCGCATGGTGACGCTCCCGGCGCACCTCGAGCACCTGGCCCAGCGGCCGCCCCGCCGGCTGCTCCGCCGCCCTCTTCGCCGCCCGGCGCACGTTCCCCCGCCGCACGGTCCGCCGACCGGCACCACGCAGCGCACCACGTACGGTGGCGCCAGCCTTGCGATCACGGTTCAGCAGCTGATCGACCCGCTACGCGATTCGGGCGCCGCGCTGCTGCCCGGCGCGCGCGCGGTCGGGATCGTCGTCGAGCTCGTCAACTCCGGCCCGTCCCTGTACGACAGCTCGGCGACGGGCGACTTCTCGCTGCTCGTCTCGCGCGGGCCCGTAACGCCGGTGTTCGTCCCCGGCGGGGTGTGCAAGACCCCACTCGAGGACTTCGACAGGTACATGACCACCGGGGCGGTGCGCTCGGGCTGCGTGGCGTTCTCGGTCCCGAGCGCCGCGCGCGTCCTCGCCGTGCGCTTTTCGCCGCACGACCAGCCGGCCGGCCGCCTGACATGGTCGGTCGCGTCAGGAGTGCGGCGCGACAGCAAGCGCGCCGGCGCTCGGTGAGCTGCTACCAGGCTTGGTGGTCGCCGCAGTGCGGGCAGCCGACTGAGGTGAGCACCGGCGCTTCGAACACGAAGCCGCACGCGCACGTGTAGACGGCCACGTCGAGCGACGGGTCGGCGAGCGCGAACGCGTCGCCTTCGGCGGTGCCGGCCGGCTCGACAGCCGGCTGCGGTGCCGGCTCCTGGTGGGCCGCCCGCGCGCCGGCGCGCCGCCCGCGCGCCTTCTTGATCAGCTTTTCGCCCCTAGACGATCGAACCATCACGATCACAGATGGAACGGTCGTCACGGCCCCAGGTTTCGCCACTCGCGCCGCGTGCCTGGGGTGCTAACACGACGCTAACAAGCGACGCGGGGGCCGTCGACGCGGTGAGCCGGGGGGCCGCGAAAGGACTGGTGTTGGAGCCGTCGCGCCTGTGGGACAATCCGCCGCTCATGGACCCCAGTCGCACGCGCGCGATCCGCCTCGCCGTCGCCCTGACCGCCGCGCTCCTGCTGGCGACCGCCCTGATCTACGTCAGCTTCAGCGCTGGGCGCGACGAGCTGACGGCGTCGCAACTGCTTGCGCACAAGCAGCCGGGCGGGCAGTACATCCTCGCGGGCACCGTCCTCGACGGCTCGGTCCATCAGGACGGCACGATGCTCTACTTCAGCGTCCGCGACCCCAAGCAGCACGTCGCCGTGCCGGTCCGCTACACGGGGGAGGTGCCCGACCCGTTCGCGCAGGGGCGCGCGGTCATGGTCAATGTCACCTACGAGCACGGCGCGTTCATCGGCCAGCCGAACTCCCTGACCACCAAATGTCCGTCGAAATACCAGGCCATTTCTGGCGCCTACAACTGACGCCGTGCACCCTCGAGGACTGATGTCGTGGCCCAGCTAGGCCGAGCGATCCTGCTCCTCGGGCTCGGGGTCGCCATCTACGGGATCGCCGCGTCGCTGTATGGCGCGCGCGGTGGCCGCGCTGACTGGGTCGACTCCGGCCGGCGCTCCGTCTACGCGCTGGCGGGGCTGATGGTGTTCGCGTTCGCGCTCCTCGAGATCGCCTTTCTGCGCAACGATTTCTCGTTCACGGTCGTCGCGTCGACCTCGTCGACGACGATTCCGGTCTTCTACAAGCTGACCGCGCCGTGGTCCTCCCAGCAGGGGTCGCTGCTGCTCTGGGTGATGCTGTCGTCGTTCTGGTCGAGCGCCGTCCTGTTTCTCACGCGCCGGCGCCTGCGCGAGATCGCGCCGTATGCGACTGCGGTGCTGCTGGGCCTCGGCGGCTTCTTCCTGGCGCTCGCCGCGTTCGCGGCCAACCCATTCGACACGGTCCGGGTCGCACCGGTGAACGGGGCGGGACTCGACCCGCTGCTCCAGCACCCGAGCATGATGTTCCACCCGCCGATGCTGTACTCGGGGTACACGCTGATGGCGGTCCCGTTCGCGTTCGGGATCGGCGCCCTGATCACCGGCAGGCTCGGCCCGGAATGGATCCGCGACACCCGACGGTTCGCGCTCGCGGCTTGGCTGTTCCTCGGGGCAGGCGTCGTCCTCGGCGCCCGCTGGTCCTACACCGAGCTCGGATGGGGCGGCTACTGGGGCTGGGACGCGGTCGAGAACGCGGCGCTGCTGCCCTGGCTGTGCATCACCGCCTTCATCCACTCGGTCCAGATCCAGGAGAAGCGCGGGATGCTGAAGGTCTGGAACGTCTCGCTGATCGCGCTCAGCGGCACGCTCGCGGTGTTTGGAACCTTCCTCGTGCGCTCGGGCGTGCTCGACTCGATCCACGCGTTCGGCGCCTCCACCCTCGGGGTGCCCTTCATCGTCCTGCTCGGCGTGATGGTCGCCACCTCGATCGGGCTGATCGTCGCGCGCCGCGACCAGCTTCGCTCCGAGCACCGGATCGACTCGCTGCTCTCGCGCGAGGCGATGTTCCTGTTCCAGAACCTCGTGCTCGTGGCGATGGCGTTCGTGATCTTCTGGCTCACGCTGTTCCCGCTGATCTCGGAGGTGATCACCGGCAACAAGGTGGCCGTCGGACCGCCCGCATTCAGCGAGGTGGTCGTCCCGATCGCGCTGATCCTTGTGCTCCTCATGGGGATCGGGCCGATGATCTCCTGGCGCCGCGCGACGGTCGCGAACCTCCGGCACAACTTGAGCCTCCCGATCGCCGCTGGACTGGTGACGCTCGTCGCCGCCGCACTGCTCACCGACGCGGCCCGGAGGCCGTACGCGCTGGTGATGTTCGCGCTCGGGGCGTTCGTCGTCGCCGGGGTTTTGCAGGAGCTGTACCGCGGCGCGCGCGCGCGCCGCGCCGCCACCGGCGAGCTGTGGCCGCTGGCGGCGGTCGCGCTGGTCCGGCGCAACCGGCGCCGCTACGGCGGCTACACGGTCCACGCCGGGTTCGCGCTGCTCCTGATCGGGGTCGCGGCCTCGTCCTCGTTCCAAAGCTCGACCGACGTCGTGCTGACGCCGGGCCAGAGCACCAAGCTCGACGGCTACACCTTCCGCTACGTGCGCCCGACGGCGTCGGCCAGCGCCGCAAAGCTCGAGTTCGGCGCCGTCATCGATGTCACCCGCGGCGGGCACCAGGTCCAGACGCTGTGGCCGCGACGCGGCTACTACCCGAGCACCGACACGAGCGACGGCCCGATCGGGCGGTTCTTTGACAACACCAACGCCGACACGACTGTCGGCCTCGACGCCGGCTTCCTCAACAACATCTGGGCGGTCGGCAATCCGAACCTCGGGCCACTCGCGCCCGAGATCAACCGCGGCAACCAGCTGTTCAGTGCGGACATCGACACGATCGAGGCACGCACCGCGCGGCTCAGCGTCGCCCAGCAGAACGCGGCGCTCGCGCCGGTCTGGGTCCTCCGGAACGACGTGGTCGAGGCGCTGGTGCGCCAGTACACGCAACACCGCTGGCCTGTCGAGTTTCAGCTGCTCGTGTTCCCGCTGATCAGCTGGATGTGGGCGGGGGCGCTGATCATGGTGCTCGGCGGACTGATCGCGCTGTGGCCGGTGCCATCGCTGGGGCGCCGCCGTCGTCAGCTCGCGGCCGACCGGGCGCGGCTCGCGCTCGAGCTTGCGGCAGAGCTCGAGCCGGTTGAAGCGAGCCTCGCCGACGACCGTCAAGTCGTCGCCTAGAACTAAAGGCGGCGATGAGTTACCTGATCGTGCTCGTGTTGCTGCTCGGCGTCGTGCTGGTCGTCACCCAGCCGTTGCGCCGCGCGCGCGACGCCGTCCGGGACCCGGACGCCGGCCGGGCGGCGTCCGAGCTGCTCGATCTAGGTGCCGCGCGCGACGCCAAGTACCGCGAGATCCGCGACGCGGAGCTCGACCACGAGACCGGCAAGCTGTCGGACGACGACTGGCTGGCGATCGACTCGACCCTCCGATCCGAGGCGGTCGAGATCCTGCGAGAGCTGGACCGCGTCAGCGGCCCGATCGGAACCCGCCGGGCGGACGGGGTCTGATCGAAGGCCGGCGCTAACATTCGCCCGCGATGACCACCATTCTCGACGTCGTGCAGGTCTTCATCTGCGTCGTGCTCGTGTTCCTGATCCTGATGCACTCGGGCAAGGACTCGGGACTGTCTGGTGCATTCGGCGTCGGCACCGGTGCCGGGCCGTTCGGGGGCGGGTCGCTCGTCGAGCAGAACCTGAACCGCTGGACGGTCCTGTTCGCGATCCTGTTCGCGGTCAACACGGTCATCCTGATCAAGATCTCGTAGCGCTTCAGGTCACAGGCGGGACCCTTCCCACGTGGGCGGATGCTCGCCGGGGGTGGTCCGGTCAGACCACCCCCGGCGCGAACACGGCTCGTCAGAACGACTCGACGCCCCCCGTACCATTGCGTAGATGAGTTCGCGTCGATGGACGGGGACGGCGGGCGCCGGCGCCATCGTGGCGGCGCTGCTGGCCCTCGGCGCGGCCCAGCTCGCGCACGGCACGCGCCGCTCGTCCGACCGCGACCAGCGGGGCGGCGCCGCAGTGACGCTGACCGGCGCGAGCGCGAGGATCGCGCGCGGCCGGCAGGCGACGATCCCGAGCGGGGACTGGACCACGTTCGACTACGACGCGCAGCGTTCCGGCGACGGACCGGCGGACACCGGGATCACGGCCGCCAACCTCCACCGGCTCGAGACCCGCACGGTGTCGCTGCCCGGGACGGTCGACTCCTCGGCCGTCGAACTGCACGGCTTGACGGTCGACGGCCGCACCCGCGACGTGGCGTTCATGACCACCTCGTACGGGATCACCTTCGCGCTCGACGTCGGCACCGGCCAGCTCCTCTGGAAGTATGTCCCGGCGGGCACGAGCAGCCTGGTCGGGAGCCCGCAGATCACGGCCGCGACTCCCGTGATCGACCCGGACGGAGAGTTCGTCTACACGACCAGCCCGAACGGCTTCGTCCACAAGCTGCAGGTCACCGGCGGCCGGCTCATCTGGTCGACCCAGGTCCTGTACAACGCGGTCCGCCAGAAGCTGCCCTCGTCGCTCAACATCAGCGGCGACTCGCTGATCGTCGTGACCGACGGCTATGACGGGGACACGCCTCCCTACCAGGGGCACGTCGTGCTGGTCAACCTGGCGAGCGGCCGGATCAGCGCCGTCTTCAACGCGCTCTGCTCAAATCGCCACGAGCTGATCGATCCGAGCAACTGTGTGGCGAGCGACGCCGGCATCTGGGGCCGCTCGGGATCCGTCGTCGAGCCGGACGGCGAGATCCTCGTCGCGACCGGCAACGCGCCGTTCAACGGGAGCACCGAGTGGGGCGACAGCGTGCTCGAGCTGTCACCGACGCTGTCGCTGCTGCACAACTGGACGCCAACCTACCAGCAGGAGCTGAACGTCAACGACCTCGACCTCGGCAGCACCGAGCCGGCGCTCCTGCCCGCGATCGGCAACCTGCGCCTGGCTGTCCAGGGCGGCAAGGCGGCGGTCCTCGATCTGCTCGACCTCGACCGGCTCGACGGCACCACCGGACCTGCCGGCCCGCGTACCGGGGGGCAGCTGCAGCAGGTGCGGGCGCCAGGCGATACCGATGTCTTCACGGCGCCGGCCGTCTGGAGCGACGGCGGGCGGGTGTATGTGTTCGTCGCGACCAACAACGGCACCGCCGCCTTCTCGCTGACTGCGCCGCACCGCCTGTCCGTCGTCTGGCAGGACGCGACACCCGGGACGAGTCCGGTGGTCGCCGGCGGCCTGCTCTACGTGTATGACCCCGTCGGTGGCACGCTCGAGGTCCGCAACCCCGTGACCGGCAGCCAGCTGGCGAACCTCGCCGCGGCGCCCGGGCATTGGAACAGCCCGATCGTGGTCGGCGGCCGGATCATCCTGCCCGTCGGCGACGACAACGACCACCTTTCAACCGGCCGGTTGTTCATCTACCACCTGCCCGGTCGCTGACGACTCGCTGGCGAGGGGCGGGCCCGGTCCGGGGCGGGGCAATCAGTCCATGTTGACGGCGACGTACTTGACCTCCAGGTACTCGTTGATGCCCTCGTGTCCGCCCTCGCGGCCGAACCCGGACGCCTTGACGCCTCCGAACGGGGCGGCCGCGTTCGACACCATGCCCTGGTTCAGACCGACCATGCCGGTCTCGAGCCGCTCGACGACGCGGAGGGCGCGTTTGAGGTCGCGGGTGAACACGTACGCAACGAGGCCATATTCGGTGGCGTTCGCCGCGGCGATCGCGTCGTCCTCGGACTCGAAGCTCCTGATCGGGGCGACGGGGCCGAAGATCTCCTCGCCGAGGAGGCGCGCGTCGTCAGGGACGTCTGCGAGCACCGTCGCTTCGTAGAAGTAGCCGGGTCCGTCGACCGCGGCGCCTCCGGTCAGTGGGCGGGCGCCGCGGCCGGTCGCGTCGTCGACCAGCTCGGCCACCTTGTCGCGCTGGGTCGCGTCGATCAGGGGCCCGACTTCGACGCCGTCCTCGGTGCCGCGACCGACCTTCATCGCGCCGAGGCGCCGCGCCAGCCGGGCGGCGAATTCGTTGGCGACCGGCGCCGCCACGTGGAAGCGGTTGGCGGCGGTGCAGGCCTCGCCGATGTTGCGCATCTTCGCGATCACGGCACCGGTGACGGCAGCATCCAGGTCGGCGTCCTCGAACACGAGGAACGGGGCGTTGCCGCCGAGCTCCATCGACAGGCGCAGAAGCCCGTCAGAGGACTGCTGCATGAGCTTGCGGCCGACCTCGGTCGAGCCGGTGAACGACAGCTTGCGAAGCCGCCGGTCGCGGATCAGCGGCTCCATCGTCGAGCCCGACGACGATGCCGTCACGAGGTTGAGCACCCCGCCCGGCAGCCCGGCCTCGTCGAGGATCTGGGCCAGCGCAAGCATCGACAGCGGGGTTTGCTGGGCGGGCTTGACGACCATCGTGCAGCCGGCTGCGATCGCGGGCGCGATCTTGCGAGTGCCCATCGCGAGCGGGAAGTTCCACGGCGTGATCAGCAAGCACGGTCCGACCGGCTGGCGCATCGTCAGCACCCGCCCCTGCCCGTTGGGGGAGACCGCGTAGCTGCCCTCGATCCGGACCGCCTCCTCGGAGAACCAGCGCAGGAACTCGGCGCCGTAGACGATCTCCGCACGCGATTCCTTCAGCGGCTTGCCCATCTCGAGCGTCATCAGCAAGGCGAGGTCCTCGGCGCGCTCGATCACGGACTCGAACGCCCGCCTCAGGATCTCGCCGCGCTCGCGCGCGGGAACGGCCGCCCACCCGGGACCCGCCTCGACGGCGGCGTCGAGCGCGGCCATCGCATCCTCCGGCGAGGCGTCCGCCACTTCCGTCAGGGCCTCACCCGTGGACGGATCCTCCACCGCGAACGTGGCCGACTGTCCCTCGCGCCATTCCCCGCCGATAAACAGGAGGCGGGGAACGGATTCGACCACCCTGTGCTCGTTGACTGCGCTGATCGTGCTCATGGAACACAACCTACCCGAGGCCGTGCAGATGCGTTCCCGGGCGCCCAAACTTGAGCTGCTGCCGCGCGCTCCAAGGTTGCGACGCCGGCGGCGGGTCGGGATGCCGGTCAGGCTGCTCGCCGGGCTGTGCTGCGGCGTTGCGGCGAGCCTGGTGGTCGCCGCCTGCGGAGCTGGCAGTGCCCCTGCTCCGTCGGCGACGGCTACCCTGTCGGCCGTCGGTGGCCAGGCAACGACGTCGCAGACGAGCACGGGCGGCGGCGCCGGTCGGTCACGGACCGCGACGACCGCTTCGGCCGCGGCAGGTCCGCACGTCACCGCCGGCTCGGTCCCGCAGGTCGTCAGTGGCTCGCTGCCGGCGCCGACCGCGGGCACGGCCATCCCACGGGTGAGCAGCGGGGCCGTTGCGACAATCGCAGCGACGAACACCACGCGCGCGCAAGCGAAGACGCAGACGACGGCTACAGCGAGCACCGGCGCCGGTTCGAAGGGCTCGAAGCACGCTTCATCCGCAACGAGTTCCTCGCATGTCTCGACCACCTCGGCGCCGACGAAGGCGCCGACGAAGGCGCCCTCGAGCGCTCCAGCGAGAACCGAGCGGGTCGTGACGGTGACGGTGTCCGCGCCGCCGCGGACTCTGGTTCGGACCGTCACGCGGACCGTGACGGTGACCCGGGCACCCGACGTGCCCGCAGCGGCCCACTTGCCGTCGGGGTTGCCGGCGCTGGCGCTCGCGCGCTTCGCGACCCCTGGCGGCAACATCGGCTGCATGCTGTCGGCAGGCAGCGCGCGCTGCGACCTGGCGCGCCGCGTGTGGACGCCGCCGAAGCAGCCGCCCAGCTGCAAGCTCGACTGGGGTCAGGGCCTGCGGGTCGGGGCGACCGGCCCGGCCGGATTCGTGTGCGCCGGTGACAGCGTTCTCGACCCATCTGGCTCGGTCGTGCCCAACGGTCGCGATGTCGAGCTCGACTCGGTCACCTGCCAGGTCCGCCAGGTCGGCGTGACCTGCTTCGAGAAGGACGGGCACGGCTTCTCGATCAGCCGGAGCGGCTACACGACGTTCTAGCTGGTGTCGCCGCTGTATCGTTCCCGCGGTGCGAGGCTGGCTTGCAGCAGCAAGGGGCTGACGGCGACCTCGCCCCGGGCCGCCGCCGGGCGTCGGTGATGGCCGATGTCGCCAAGCTCGCCGGCGTCTCGCACCAGACCGTCTCGCGCGTGGTCAACGAGAGCACTCACGTGCGGCCCGAGACGCGCGCCAAGGTGCTCGAGGCGATGCGGGTGCTCGCCTACCGCCCGAACTCGCTCGCCCGCGCGCTCGTCACCGGCAGGTCGCGCACGCTCGGCGTGGTCAGCTTCGACACGACGCTGTTCGGGCCCGCCTCGACGCTGTTCGGGATCGAGCAGGCGGCGCACGAGGCGGGCTATGGCGTCAGCGTGCTCAGCGTTCTGTCGCTCAATCACGTGTCGGTCCTCGCCGCCGTCGAGCGACTGCGGGGGCAGGCGGTCGACGGGATCCTCGTGATCGCGCCTCAGACAGAGGCCGTTCGCGGCATCCTGCAACTTCCGCTCGACGTGCCGGTCGTCTCGGTCGAGGCGGGTCCGGAGGAAGGTGTCCCGGTGGTGGAGGTCGATCAGTTCGCCGGCGCGCAGCTCGCGACGCGCCACCTGCTCGAGCTCGGCCATCGGACCGTTTGGCACATCGCCGGGCCGGCCGACTTCCTCGAGGCCCAGCGGCGAGTGGCCGGCTGGCGCACGACCTTGGAGGAGGCGGGCGCGCTCGTGCCCGCCGCACTCACCGGCGACTGGGGAGCCCGCTCGGGCTACGAGCTCGGTCGCCGGCTCGCCAGGGATCCGGAGGTCACGGCCGTGTTCGCCGCAAACGATCCAATGGCGCTCGGCCTGCTCCGCGCCTTGAACGAGAGCGGCCGGCGCGTTCCTGACGACGTCAGCGTCGTCGGCTTCGACGACGTTCCCGAGGCCGCGTATTTCAGTCCGCCGCTGACGACCGTGCGTCAGGACTTCATGCAGGTGGGGCGCAGCAGCTTCGGGCTGCTGCTCGACGAGATCGAGCGAAGCACTCGATCCTCGACCCACATTCGAGTCGCTCCTTCGCTGGTTGTGCGCGAGAGCACCGCCGCGCCGCGTGCGGCGCGGGCCTGACGACGCTTCCAGCCCTGCTACACGCGGCCGGAAGCGTCGTCAGAGCCTTCAGCTCACACAGTCAGCGGTGCCGGCTCCAGCGCGACCGCGAGCACCTCGTCGATCGTCATCGCAAAGTGGAAGTTCATCGCATCGCGAACCTCCTGCGGCACGTCGTCAACATCGCCACGGTTGCGCTCTGGCAGGATCACGTCTGTCAGTCCGGCGGCGTGGGCGGCCAGCACCTTCTGCTTGAGCCCGCCGATCGGCAGCACGCGACCCTGCAGCGTGACCTCGCCGGTCATCCCGACCGTGTGGCGCACCGGGCGCCCGGTGAGCAGCGAGGTGAGTGCGGTGACCATCGTCACGCCGGCGCTCGGGCCGTCCTTCGGGATCGCGCCGGCGGGGACGTGGACGTGGAACTCCCGGTCCTCGAACGTCGAGGAGTCGATCCCGAGCTCTTCCCCGTGACCGCGGGCGTAGGACAGCGCGATCTGGGCCGACTCCTTCATCACGTCGCCGAGTTGTCCGGTCAGCGTCAGACCGGGCTTGCCGGCCATCGCTGTCGCCTCGACGAACAGGACGTCGCCGCCGGCGCCGGTCACCGCCAAGCCGGTCGCGACTCCGGGCACCGCGGTGCGGATCGCCGACTCTTGGAAGTGCTTCTGGCGCCCGAGCGCATCGCGGATCGCGTCCTGGTCGACGCTCACCGGCGCGGTGCTCTGGTCCGACGCGATCTTGGTCGCGGCCTTACGCAGCAGCGTCCCGATCTCACGCTCGAGGCTGCGGACGCCCGCCTCACGCGTGTAGTCGGTCACGATCAGCCGGAGCAGCTCATCGCTGATCTCGACTTCGTCGGCCCGCAGCCCGTTGCGCTCGAGCTGGCGTGGCCAGAGGTAGCCGCGAGCGATCGCGACCTTCTCCGAGGTCGTGTAGCCGTCGAAGCGGATCACCTCCATGCGGTCGAGCAGCGGCCCGGGGATCGTGTCCGTCACGTTCGCCGTGGCGATGAACAGGACCTGGCTGAGGTCCAGCTCCACGTCCAGGTAGTGGTCGCGGAAGCTGTGGTTCTGTGCTGGGTCGAGCACCTCGAGGAGCGCTGAGCTCGGATCGCCACGCCAGTCGGCACCGACCTTGTCGACCTCGTCGAGGAGGATCACCGGGTTCATCGTCCCGGCGTCGCGCAGGGCGCGGACGAGCCGCCCCGGCAGGGCGCCGATGTACGTGCGCCGGTGACCGCGGATCTCGGCCTCGTCGCGGATCCCGCCGAGTGACATGCGGATGAACTCTCGCCCGGTCGCGCGGGCGATCGATTCGCCAATGCTCGTCTTGCCGGTGCCGGGCGGGCCGACCAGCGTCAGGATCGCGCCCTCGTCGCTACGCTTCGGCCGGCGACGGAGAGCATCGGTGTCGGTGCCAGCCTCGGCTGCGGCCGGCTGCGAGGAGTCCTCAGGCTGGTTGTCCTGGATCGCGCGCTCCTGCCGCAGCTTCTTGACCGCGATGTACTCGACGATCCGGTCCTTGACGTCCTCGAGCCCGGCGTGGTCGTCGTCGAGCACCTCGCGCGTATACACGGGATCGAGCCGCTCGTCGGAGCGCTTGCTCCACGGCACCGCGATCAGCCAGTCGAGGTACGTGCGGATCACGCTCGACTCGCCCGTCTGCTCGCCGATCCGCTCAAGCCGTCCGAGCTCCTTGTCGGCCTGCTCGCGCACGGCCTCCGGCATGCCGGCTTCCTCGATCTTGGTCCGGTACTCCTCGACCACCGAGGCGTCGTCGTCGCCGAGCTCCTTGCGGATCGACTCCATCTGCTTGCGCAGGAAGTACTCCCGCTGCTGCTTCTCGGCGCCGGACTCGACGTCGTCGCGGATCCGCTTGCGGACCTGCAGCTCGGCGAGACGCTCCTTCTGGTAGCTGAGCGCGAGCTCGAGCCGGTCGGAGACATCGACTGTCTGCAGCAGCCTGACGCGCTGTTCGTAGTTCAGGTCGGGCGAGTAGCCGGAGGTATCGGCCAGCGTCCCGGGCTCGGTGATGCTGCGCAGGAACGCTTGAATGCGGCCGTCATCGCCGCGCAGCTCGAGGATCTCCTCGACGACCGCGCGGTACTCGCGCTCGAGCTGGCGCGTCTGGCCGTCCGGGACAGTGGTCGGATCGGCGCGTTCGTCGACCTCGACGAACAGGCGGCCGTCCGGCAACGTCGAAGCGGCCCCGGCGACGCCGCGGTGTAGGCCTTCGAGCACGGACGCGCGAGCACCTCCGGGCAGCCGCACACGGTCGGTCACCTTCGCAACGGTGCCGACGCTGGCGAACTCCTTGTCGTGCCGTGGGACGAGGATGACGTGCTCCTCGTCGATCCCGGTGTCGACCGCCAGCGTGACGGACATGCCCGGGAAGACGACGACGTCATCGAGGGGGACGAGTAGAAGGCGGCTCATTTTCAAAGCTTCACTTTCTCAAGGGACTAATCACAAGTAAGCAGATATTAGCATCGGACGCCGTCGTCGGCGACGGTTGATCTGAGTCGGGTTGACTGAGATTATTGCGCATCGCGGACCGGCTACCCGTCAAGCGCCCGAGACCCGCCCGTCGTCCCGTCCGTCGCCGCCCCGCGGCGTCCCAGGCGACAGCGCGGAGGCGACGTCTGCCAACATGGGCCGGCGGATGGAGGAAAACGAGCGCAACGACGAGCCGCCTCACGACGTTCTCGCCGCGGAGGCGTTCGCGGTTGGGGCTGGAGACCCCGCCCTGCACCGCGAGCCGGCGCACGACGTGCTCGCCGCGGACGAGTTTCCGGTCCCGGCCGCGAAGCCACACGCGGTCCCGCCCGAGTGGCAGGGCACGCCGGCCTCGGCCCCGCCGCTCGGCCAGCCGGCACCGCGCCGCCGGCCGCCGCGCCGGGCGCTCGCCGCTGGGATCATCGCGTGCACGGCGCACCTGCTCATCCGCCGCCGGCGCCGGCGGCGCGACTGAGCTGGCCATCACGTCGCGACGCCTTCAGCACGCCCTGGGACCTCGCCCGCCGCTTCGCCACCGCGGACCACATCAGCGGCGGCCGGATCGGGTGGAACGTCGTCACCACCTA
>Ga0302235_10001049_pt1 | contig 21008 bp, 17 predicted proteins | sample II_Palsa_N3_3_FD_193577 | JGI IMG/M metagenome (GOLD analysis project Ga0302235, IMG submission 193577) | Peat permafrost microbial communities from Stordalen Mire near Abisko, Sweden - II_Palsa_N3_3 | ecosystem: Environmental > Terrestrial > Soil > Palsa > Peat permafrost | place: Sweden... | reverse complement strand
CAGCTCCCACGACCACGACAAGCCCTGCGGCACACCCGCGCCGCCGGCGTTTCCTGCATCTGCCGCCTCTGCTGGCATCGGGTCACCTCCTGCGCTGAGCACCGGTACCCCGTTCCTTCGTCCCGGGCTTTTATCCGTCTTAGATAACAGTAACGAGCGACACCGACAAAATGAGCTACTAGACGAAACTAAATTCGATATCGATATTTTAACTGGCCCGGCCCGAAATCGCGTCCCGCAAACTGATCAAGATCTGATGCACCGTCCAGCTAACCGGACCATGCTGGCGAGCAGGTCCGAGGTCAGGAACCATTGATCACGGCCGCCAGGTCAATCACGCCGGCCCACTCATCCGGTGACAGCAGCGCGATGCCTTGCCGCTAGGTCGGCCTTCTTCGTTCCCGCGCCAGCAGGCGTACCAGACACCATCGAAGTCATCGGCTGACGCTTCCAGGGCCGTCGGGCTGCTTCGAGACGAAGGCTGGTAAAGCAGGTTGTCGGCCGCGGAAATTTCGTGCAGCCTTCACTGCCTCCGGTGTCCAGCGGCAGAGTCCGTCCCATTCCCCGCGCGAGATACGGCAGGTTTCCAGCAACCGCTGTGGGATAGCGTCGTCTGCACCGGAAGCAAGGTGGTTGAGATGCAGGTTAACGATTCGCTGATCGAGCTGATGGGGAACACTCCCCTGGTCAGGCTGCGTAAGGTCACGCGCGGGCTGGACAGTGGCGGCCGTGCTCCTGACGTGCTGGCGAAGGTCGAGTACTTCAACCCCGGCGGCTCGGTGAAAGACCGGATCGCGCTGCGCATGGTGGAAGCTGCCGAGGCCTCGGGCGCGCTCCGGCCGGGCGGCACGATCGTGGAGCCGACATCGGGGAATACCGGCGTCGGGCTGGCGATCATTGCCGCGGAGAAGGGGTACAAGTGCCTCTTCGTTTGCCCGGACAAGGTGGGCCAGGACAAGATCAGCGTGCTACGGGCATACGGGGCAGAGGTGGTGGTATGCCCGACGACCGTCTCGCCCGGGCACCCGGACTCCTACTACTCGGTGTCGGACCGGCTAGCTGCCGAGACCCCCGGCGGGTGGAAGCCCGACCAGTACGCCAACCCGGAGAATCCGGCCTCGCACTATCACTCCACCGGCCCGGAGATCTGGGCGCAGACCGACGGCAAGGTCACCCACTTCGTGGCCGGGATCGGCACCGGCGGCACGGTCTCGGGCACCGGCCGGTACCTCAAGGACGTGTCCGGCGGCCGGGTGCAGGTGATCGGCGCAGATCCGGAAGGATCGGTATATTCCGGCGGATCCGGCCGTCCTTACCTGGTCGAGGGCGTGGGCGAGGACATCTGGCCGGATACCTATGACAAGACCATCTGCGACCAGGTCATCGCGGTCAGCGACGCCGAGTCATTCCAGATGACTCGCCGGCTTGCCCGCGAGGAAGCGCTGCTCACCGGCGGCTCCTGCGGGCTGGCCGTGGTAGCGGCATTGCGGGTCGCCGCGGCGGCCGCGCCGGACGACGTGATCGTCGTCTTGCTGCCCGATGGCGGCCGGGGATACCTCTCGAAGATTTTCAACGACGAGTGGATGGCTGACTACGGCTTCCTGTCCTCTGCGACAGCCGAGCCAAGGATCGCCGACGTGCTGGCCGGGAAGCGGAGCGGGCTGCCCGAGTTCGTGCACGCGCACCCGGACGAGACGGTCCGGGTGGCCATCGAGACCCTGCGCGAGTACAACGTCTCGCAGCTTCCGGTGATGAAAGAGGAGCCGCCGGTGATGGCGGCCGAGGTAGTCGGCTCGATCGTGGAGCGGGACCTGCTCGACGCGCTGGTATCCGGGCGGGCCCGGCCGCAGGACCCGCTGGGCGATCACATGTCGGCGCCGCTGCCGATGGTCGGCTCCGGCGAGCCGGTGAGCTCCGCGGTCGCCGCTATGGAGAAGGCAGGCGCCGCCGTGGTGCTGGTGGACGGCAAGCCGGCGGGAATGATCACCAGGCAGGATGTGCTGGCATTCCTGTCCAGCGCCACCGGGTGACGGCCTAGGGTTGGCGGATCATCGGGCCGTGCCGGCTCGGCGGCGGGCCGGAGCCGGAGCGCGGCACGGGACATCACGGAAGCGGGACATGACGAGCTCCGGAAACGTTGCCATGGTGCGGACATCTACTGAGGCAGGGTGACGACGATATGCAGGGTCAGCACGCCGACGGATTCGAGACGCTCGCGATCCATGCCGGGCAAGAGCCCGATCCGCTGACCGGAGCCGTCGTCCCGCCGATCTACCAGGTATCCACCTACAAGCAGGACGGCGTGGGCGGACTGCGCGGCGGCGGCCTTGGCGCTGGCGGCGGCACCGGGCCGGCGCACTGGGTCGAGGGCTATGAGTACTCGCGCACGGCGAACCCGACCAGGGGCGCGCTCGAGGAATGCCTGGCCGCGATCGAGGGCGGGACCCGCGCGCTGGCGTTCGCCTCCGGTATGGCGGCTGAGGACTGCCTGCTCCGGACGATCACCAGGCCGGGGGACCACGTGCTGATCCCGCACGACGCGTATGGCGGCACCTACCGGCTCCTCGACAAGGTTCTCCAGTCGTGGGGCGTGAGCTACCTGCCGGTCCCGGTGTCGGACCCGGCTGCGGTCCGCAATGCCCTGCGGGATAAGCCCGCCAAGGTGGTCTGGGTAGAGACTCCGACCAATCCGCTACTGTCGATCGCCGACATCACCGCGCTGGCCGAGATCGCGCACGCGGCAGGCGCCCTGCTGGCGGTGGACAGCACCTTCGCATCGCCGTACCTGCAGCAGCCGCTGGCGCTCGGCGCCGACGTCGTCGTGCACTCGACCACGAAGTACATCGGCGGGCACTCGGACGTGGTGGGCGGCGCGCTGGTGGTTGCCGACGCCGGGCTGGGCGAGCGGCTCGCCTTCCTGCAGAACGCGACGGGCACGGCAGGCGGCCCGTTCGACGCCTGGCTGACGCTGCGCGGGATCAGGACCCTCGGCGTCCGGATGGACCGGCACTGCGAGAACGCGGCCAGGGTCGCTGACCTGCTCGCCAGCCATCCTTCGGTGCGGGAGGTGTTCTACCCGGGCCTGGCATCTCATCCCGGGCATGAGACGGCGGCCAAGCAGATGCGGGGGTTCGGCGGGATCGTCTCGATGCGCGTTCGGGGCGGAGAAGAGGCGGCGGTGGCGGTATGCGGCCGGACCCGGCTGTTCACGCTCGGCGAGTCGCTCGGCGGGGTGGAGTCGCTGATCGAGCACCCGGCCCGCATGACGCACGCATCGGTAGCCGGCTCGGCACTGGAGGTTCCCGCCGATCTGGTCCGGCTCTCTGTCGGCATCGAGCACTGCGACGACCTGCTGGAGGACCTCCGCGCCGCACTCGGCTGAGATCCCCCAGCCCGGCCGGCCAGCGAGCCGGAGAAATGGACCGCTGTCAGCTGTTCCAGACCATGAGTACCAGGATCACCAGGTAGATCAGGGCGACAACGCCGCCCATCGTCGTGATGCGGCCCCGCTCAACGGTGGCGATCTGGGCCGGAGGCATGCCAGGACTGCCCGGCAGGTTCGCCGGGGCCGGCTCGGCATCCTGCGCCGCTTCCGCATCGCTGGCGTGCTCCTCGGCGGAGACCGGCACCACTTCCGCGGCCGGCACGGTGCCGGCGGCCGGTGCCTCAGCCGCTGCCGCAAGTTCGAGCGCTGCGATGGCGCGGTGCTGATCGCGCATGATGAGCACGAGCAGGACGAGGGCGACGACGAAGAGCGTCAGGGAGACGCTCAGCCAGGGCTTCGAGAAGTCCTTGTCAATCTGCGCGAGGACCAGCCCGAAGATCAGCACGCCCAGCGACACCAAGGAGTAGATCCGGGTGGTCCGGTAGAGGTATCCGACCACGATCTGGTTGCGGGCCCTGATGTAGCGCGGCGTGGCCATGATCGCCGCCGTGACTGTGCCTATCGTGAAGATGGCGAAGCCAATATGCAGCCAGAGCACGAGCCGGTCGGTAAAAGACATGTCCTGATCCTAGAGCTAGCCGACCGGGGTCCAGGAAATCTTGCTGGAACCCCCGGGATAGTCGTCACTCGCGCTCACTGGCCGCTGGGCTGCCCCCGCGGCACGTCAGCTGGCGGGGTTACGGCTCCTGGTGAGCAGAATCCGCCCGCCGATCACGGCAAGGACGCCCACGATGAACGAGACGGTCGCGCGCAGATCATGGTTTGTCGTGATGAAAGCGATCCCGACGACGCACAGGACGATCCCGAGGCTCAGCAGGCCCCAGGCAATCATGCGATTAGGGCTCGGCCGTTCGATCCTTTGCGACACCGTTCCTCCCAGGAGGCTCGCCGGGCACCCGCCCGCCGGCTCGGCCAGCCTCGTCGTTGAAGCTGATTCACGGACGCTACTACCCGCGGATGAAAGGCAGCGGCCATCCCCGCGATCGGGACAAAATTGAAACAATGCCGGCCCTCGCGCCCCCCGTCACTCACCGGCCGCGCGTGCCCGCACGGCGGGTGCGCAGGAAGTCCTTGACGACGTACTGGCCGAGGCTGTCGGACTGCGCCCGGAGCACCCGGCCGCCGTTGCGCCTGGCCACCTCGTCGACGAAGGCAGTGAGCCGCTCATCCTCGGCGAGCATGAAGACATTAAGGGTGGCCCGCCGCCTGGTCATCTTGTCGACCTCGGCCAGGGTGAGCTCGATGGTCTCCGGGGAGGGCGGCCAGTCGAACCAGGATTGCCCGTCTCTGCGCAGGTGCGCAGTCGGCTCGCCGTCGGTAATGATCAGCACCACCGGATTCTGCTCCGGGCGCCGGTCGAGGTACCGGCCCGCCAGCACCAGCGCATGATGCAGGTTGGTGCCCTGGACCATGTCCCAGCCCAGCCCGGCGAGATCGGTCTCGCGCAACTCGCGCGCGTAGTTCGAGAACCCGATGACCTGGATCGAGTCCTGCGGGTACCTGGTGCGGACCAGGGCATGCAGCGCAAGCGCGGTCTGCTTGGCAGCACCCCAGGTACCGCGCAGCGCCATCGAGTAGGAAAGGTCCACCAGCAGGCACACGGCTGCCGCCGTCCGCCGTTCGGTCTCCCCGACCTCGAAGTCGCCGACGGAAAGCCGGACCCGCGGCCTGCCGGAGGACGAGCCGTCCTCGTGCCCGGCCGCCGGGATGCCGCCGCGCAGCAGCGCGTTACGCACGGTCGCCGCCGTGTCGATCGCCTGCTCGTCACCGAAATGCCACGGGCGGGTACTCCCCGTGTACTCCCCGGCCTGCCCGGCGTCATGCTGGTCGTGATCCCCGTGCCCGCCCTCCGGGAGGTCGGCGAAGACGCGGCGCAGGGCGGTCTCGCCGAGCCTGCGCACTGCCTTCGGCGTCAGCTCCAGCTTGCCGTCGGACCGTTCCAGGTATCCCTGCCGCTCGAGTTCCCGCTCGATCTGGCGCAGCGCCTCCATGTCGTCGACCGCCTGGCGGCCGAGCGCGCGCCTGATCGCGTCCTCGTCGATGTCGTCCAGCCTGGCGCCGGGGTAGTCCTGCCGCAGCGCGTCTGACAGCTCGGCGAGGTCGGCAAGCTCGGCGAGCGCGGTCGTCGCGTCGCCGAGGCCGAGCGGTTCCTGGCCGGTCATCTGGTCGCCGGGCCAGCCGTCGGCGTCCATGTCCGGCCGCCGGGACCGCAGTGCGTCGGCCAGCCTGGACATCTCGGCCGCGAGCCCGGCGTCCTCGAGGGTCGCCGCCATCAGCCCGGACAGTTCCTCGCGCTGCGATTCGGTTAGCGAGCCAAGCAGCCGCTGCGCCGCTGACATCCGGCGGACCAGTGAGTCGACGAGCTGCTCGAGATCGCGCGGCTGCTCGGGGAACATCTCCCCGTACTCGGCCATGAAGTCGTCGAAGTCCTGCTGCGTGTGGGTGCCCTGAGCGTCGGCGTCCAGCATCGCGTTGAGCCCGGCCATCATGTCCTTCACCCGCTGCATTGCCTCGGGATCGGGCTCCTGCAGGGTCTGCTTCATGCCGCGGAACTGGCTGTCGAGCACTTCCCGCCGCAGCAGGTCCTTCAGCCGCTCGAACGTTTCCCTGGCTGCCGCCGAACGCCACTCGTAGTCAGCAAGCTCCCGGATTGCCTGGGCGGTATCCGCGGGCAGCGCGTCAAGCTCGGCCTCGCGGAGCCTGGCCGCGTCGTCGGGATCGGGGAACAGCTCAGCCCGCTCCTGGCCGACCGCCGTGTCGAGCAAGGCGCGGGCCTGCTCCAGGATCCCGTCGAGACGGCCCCTGTCACGGATCTCGCGCTGCCGCTCGCGCACCCGGCGGAGCAGGTCATCGAGGCCCTGGCGGCCGGAAAGCCCGCGCCGCAGCAGGTCACGCAGCGCGCTGGACGGATCGGACCCGTCCAGGACGGATTCCCCCAGCGCGTCCAGTGCGCCGCGGACGTCGTAGGGCGGCTCAAGCGGGTCGGGCCCGTCGTGATACTGGCCGTACCGGTATCCGCTCACGACTGCTCCCTCCGCTGGCTGCCGCCTCCGCTGGCTGCCGCTGCCTCCGCTGACTGCCGCTGTCTCTACTGACGAACGCTGCCTCGGCTGACGACCGCTGCCTAGGTGCGGTAAACGGCGCCGCCGTCGACCGTGTCCTTGGAAAGGCGCCGCATCAGGTACAGGCCCTCCAGCGTGAATTCGAGGGCGGCGGCCGCCTCGCCGAGTGACTCGCCGCCGTCCATGCCGAGCCGTTCCATGATCTTCGCGAGCCCGGGGACCTCCCCGATCCGGCGGAGCAGGTCGGGCGCGGGGATCAGCTCGCCGGACTCGACGCTGCCGCCCTCCTCGAACTTCACCAGGACGCCGGCCAGGTCGGCGCTGCCCAGCGTGGCGCGGAAGGTCTCCGCGATGGCCCGGCGCAGCAGATGCTCGAGTACCTCCTGCTCGCGGCCTTCCTCGCTGACCTCGAACTCGACCTTGCCGCGGAGTGAGCTCACGATCGCGGGCAGGTCACAGACCCGGGCCACCGGCTGCGCTTCCCCGCTGATGGCGGCGCGCCGGACGGCCGAGGCGGCGACCGACTCGGCGGCGGCGATGGCGAACCGAGCGGAAACGCCGGAGCGCGCGTCAATGGCGGGAGAGGCCCGTACCAGCCGGGTGAACCGGGCAATCACCTGTACCAGGTGCGCGGGCAGCACCGCGCCCGGCTCCTCGCCGTCCCACGCAAGCTGCGATTCCTGCCTGATCAGGGCAAGCTCGGCCGCCAGTGATGTCGGGTAGTGCGTGCGGATCTCCGCGCCGAACCGGTCCTTCAGCGGGGTGATGATCCGCCCCCTGTTGGTGTAGTCCTCGGGGTTGGCGCTGGCCACGAGCACGAGGTCGAGCGGCAGCCGGAGCGCGTACCCGCGGACCCCGATGTCGCGTTCCTCCAGCACGTTGAGCAACGCCACCTGAATCCGTTCGGCCAGATCGGGGAGTTCGTTCAGGCAGAACACGCCTCGGTTCGTGCGCGGTACCAGGCCGAAGTGAATGGTCTCCGGGTCGCCGAGTGTGCGGCCTTCGGCGACCTTGACCGGGTCGATGTCGCCGATCAGGTCGCCGACGCTGGTGTCCGGCGTGGCGAGCTTCTCGCCATAGCGGTCGCTGCGATGGCGCCAGCTGACCGGCAGGGCATCGCCGTCGGCGGCGGCCAGGCGCTGGCACCGGGCGCAGACCGGGGCATACGGATGATCATTGATCTCGCAGCCGCTGATGGTGGGCGTCCATTCATCCAGCAGCCCGGTCAGCGTCCTGATCAGGCGGGTCTTGCCCTGGCCGCGCTCACCGAGCAGGATCACGTCATGCCCGGCGATCAGCGAGCGCTCCAGCTGCGGCAGCACTGTCTGGCCGAATCCGATGATCCCGGGGAAGGCATCCTCGCCCGCGCGCAGCCGGGCTAGTAGGTTCTGCCGTATCTCTTGCTTGACGGTGACGAACTTATGATCACTGGCACGGAGTGCCGCGAGGGTCGTGGCCGCCGGAGGGGCTGACCGGGCCTGCCGCGCCGGCCGGCCCGGCTGGGCTGGCGGCGTGGCTACTGACTGGGATTCGCTCTTCGGGTCCACCGTTCGACACTATGTGCATGTTGGCTTGATGCGCACCTCGGGAGGCTGGCCGTGGACACTGACCGACCGGCGCTTGCGATCGACATCGGCGGCACGAAGCTGGCCGCCGGGGTGATCGAGCCCAATGGCCGGCTGATCGCCTGGGAGCAGACGCCGACCCGCCGGGACCTGGATTCCGAGCAGCTGTGGCGCACCCTGGACGGGCTGATCAGCCGGGCGCTGGAGGGCGCGAAGGTCAGCAGGCCGCAGTCCCTGGCCGGTGTCGGCTGCGGCTGCGGCGGCCCGATGGAGTGGCCATCGGGACTCGTCTCGCCGCTGAACATCCCCGCGTGGCGGGCGTTTCCGCTCCGCGGCAGGCTCGAGGACAGATTCCCCGGGATCGATGTCCGGGTGCACAACGACGCGATTGCCATGGCCGCGGGCGAGCACTGGCGCGGTGCCGGGCGGGGCACCAGCAACATGCTCGGCATGGTGGTGTCCACCGGCGTGGGCGGCGGCCTGATCCTGGAAGGCCGCCTGATCGAGGGCACGTCCGGCAATGCCGGTCACATCGGGCACGTGGTGATCTACCCGGACGACGGGCCGCCGTGCGTCTGCGGCGGAGTCGGCTGCCTGGAGGCGATCGCCCGCGGGCCCGCCCTGGTGGAGTGGGCGCAGGCCGAGGGCTGGCGGCCGGGCCAGGCCAGCGCCACGGCCAAGGACCTCGCCGCCGACGGCGCCGCGGGCCACCCGGTCGGCCTGGCCGCGATGCGCCGCGCGGGCAAGGCACTCGGCATCGCGATCGCCTCGGCGATGTACCTGTGCGATCTCGAGGTGGTCTCCGTCGGGGGCGGGCTGTCCCAGGCGGGCGCGCTGCTGTTCGACCCGCTGGAGGAGGCGCTGCGCGCGCATACCAGGATGGAGTTCACCAAGCAGGTCCGGGTAGTGCCCGCCGAGCTCGGCCAGAGCGCGGGCCTGGTCGGCGCCGCCGCGCTGATCTTCGCTGCGGATCGCTACTGGTCCGGCGGCTGAGCCTGATGACGATAGCCCGATGACGATGCCGCCGGCCGCTGTCGGCTTCGATGACGTGGTCGCGGCCCGCGAGGTACTCCGCGGCGTCGTCACGGCGACGCCGCTGCTGCACTCGTGGGTGCTGTCCGACCGGCTCGGCGGTCCTGTCTACCTCAAGTGCGAGAACCTCCAGCGGACCGGATCGTTCAAGGCCCGGGGGGCGTACCTCCGGATTTCCCGTCTTACCGATGCCGAGCGCAGCCGCGGGGTGGTGGCCGCCAGCGCCGGGAATCACGCCCAGGGGGTGGCCTTCGCCGCCGCCCTGCTCGGGGCACGGGCGACCGTGGTCGTGCCGGAGGGAGCGCCGCTGCCCAAGATCGCGGCCACCAGGTCCTACGGGGCAGAGATCATCTTGCATGGCGCGCGGGTGGAAGACGCGCTCGTGCGCGCCCGGGCACTGGCCCGCGAGCAGGGGTCCATCTTCATCCACCCGTTCGAGCACCCGGACATCGTGGCCGGCCAGGGGACCGCCGGGCTGGAGATCGTTGCGCAATGCCCGGAGGTGCGCACGATCGTGGTCCCGGTCGGCGGTGGCGGCCTGGCCGCCGGGATCGCCATCGCGGCGAAGGGCTCGAACCCCGCGATCCGGGTGATCGGCGTGCAGGCCGAGGCGGTGGCGCCGTTCCCCGCGTCGCTGGCGGCCGGCCATCCGGTGCCGGTGGAGTCCGCGCCGACGATGGCAGACGGCATCGCGGTCGCCCAGCCGGGGGGACTCGCGTTCGGCATCCTGGCCGAGCTCGCTGACCGGATCGTCACGGTCTCTGAGGAGGCCCTGTCCCGCGCGCTGCTGCTCTGTCTGGAGCGGGCCAAGCAGGTCGTGGAGCCGGCCGGCGCGGCCGGCGTCGCCGCGCTGCTCGACGACCCGCGATGCGCCGAGCCGCCGGTGGTGGTGGTGCTGTCCGGCGGCAACATCGACCCGCTGCTGCTGGCCAAGGTGCTGCGGCAGGGCCTGTCGGCGGCCGGGCGCTACCTGACGTTCCGCTGCCGGCTGCCAGACCGGCCCGGCGCTCTGGCCACCCTGCTCGCCGAGCTTGCCGACCTCGGCGCCAACGTCCTCGACGTGGTGCACGCCAGGATCACCCCGCACCTGCGGGTGGATGAGGTGGAGGTTCAGCTGCAGGTGGAAACCCGCGGCCCGGGGCACTGCGACGAGGTCATCGGCCAGCTGCGCAAGTCCGGCTACACCCTTATCTTCAACTGATCCGGTCTTCAACTGATCCGGGGTCAGAGTTTCCCGCGGCTGATCCGGGGTCAGAGGTTCCCGCGGCGCTCCTGCTCGCGCTCGATCGCCTCGAACAGCGCCTTGAAGTTGCCCTTGCCGAATCCCTGCGACCCGTGCCGCTCGATCAGCTCGAAGAAGACCGTCGGCCGGTCCTGTACCGGCTTGGTGAAAATCTGCAGCAGGTACCCGTCTTCGTCCCGGTCCGCGAGGATGCTGAGCTCCCGCAGTTCGGCCGCCGGCACCCTGGTCTCGCCGACCCACCCGCCCAGCGCGTCGTAGTAGCTGGCCGGCGTGTCAAGGAACTCGACCCCGGCCGCACGCATGGCCTGCACGCTGGCCACGATGTCGTCGGTGGACAGGGCCAGGTGCTGGACTCCGGGTCCGCCGTAGAACTCCAGGTACTCGTCGATCTGCGACTTCCGCTGGCCCGCGGCCGGCTCGTTGATCGGGAACTTGACCTTGCGGCTGCCGTCCGCGACCACCTTGCTCATCAGCGCGGAGTACTCGGTGGCGATGTCGTCGCCGACGAATTCCTTCATGTTCGTGAAACCCATGACCTGGTGGTAGAAGCCCACCCACTCGTCCATCTTGCCAAGCTCGACATTGCCGACGCAGTGGTCGATCTCGGTGAAGAAGGGCCGGTCCTGGGGGGTGACGAGCGGATCAGCGGCCACGTAGCCCGGCAGGTAAGGGCCGTCATAGCCGGCCCGCTGGACCAGGGTGTGCCTGGTGTCGCCGTACGTCGCGATCGAGGCAAGCACAACCTTGCCGCCGGCGTCCTGCAAGACCTCGGGCTTGTCCAGCCCGATGGCGCCGTGCGCGGTCGCGTACTCGTAGGCGGCCTCGGCGGACGGCACGCCGATCGCGAGATCGATCACGCCGTCGCCATGCGCTGCCACATGCCTGCCCAGGGCCGTTCCGGCCCGGACTGCCCCGCGGAACACGAACCGTGCCCGGCCCGACTCCAGCACGTAGGCGGCCTCATCCCGGCAGCCGGTCTCCGGGCCCCGGTAGGCGACGCACCGCATGCCGAAGGCCGCCGAGTAGAAGTGGGCTGCCTGCCTCGCGTTTCCCACCGCGAAGACCACGGCGTCCATGCCGGTGACGGGAAACTTGTCGGCGCGGATCAAGTCGGCGCGGAGCAGGAGGTCGTGATCTTCCGTCGCTGTCATCGTGCACGCTCCCTGCGGAAGTGGTGGCCCTTACCGGAAGCATCGACCTGGCGAGCAAGGTGTGCAATAGTTAGATCTGAAGCTAGACATTGTGTATAGAAATTATGATGATAGTGCAGTAAAATTGCGCACCTGTCCCAGGAAGCCATGGCTCGGCTGTCAAGGGACCGCTGCATACCTGACCCTGGGGCCCGTTGCGGGCCTGTTCGGGGGTCGTTGCTAACTGCTGCCAGGAGGCCGGTGTTGGTCGATGAACTCGACGCGCGGCTGGTCGGGCTGCTCACCGCCGAGCCGCGGGTCGGCGTGCTGGAAGCGTCGAGGCGGCTCAGGGTCGCCCGCGGGACCGTCCAGGCGCGGCTCGACCGGCTCCAGGCGCGCGGCGTGATCACCGGCTACGGCCCCGACATCGACCCCGCCGCGCTCGGCTACGGTGTCACCGCCTTCGTCACGCTGGAGATCCGCCAGGCTGGCGGGCATGACCGGGTCGCCGAGGGGCTCACGTCGATCGCCGAGGTGCTCGAGGTGCACACGATCACCGGCGCGGGCGACATGCTCTGCCGGGTGGTCGCCAGGACCAACGCCGACCTGCAGCGGGTCATCGACGCGATCGTCGACGCCACCGGGGTGGTGCGGGCGTCAACGGTGATCGCGCTCGACACGCCCCTGCGCTACCGGGTACTCCCGCTCGTCCGCGCCGCGGCGACGGGCCCGTGACCATGATCCCGAAGGATCCGGCGTCACGGGTGACGCGAATCCTTCGGGATCATGACTGGGCCAGCCCCGGCAGCACTGAGCCCAGCAGCAATGAGCCCGGCAGCACTAGCTCCGGCAGCACTAGCCCCGGCAGCACGGAGCCCGGCAGGAGTAGCCCGGCATTGCCGACAAGGCGCGATCACCGCTAGACCCGCAGGGTGCCGCCCTCGGCGATGTCCGTGGCGATGCTGAGCACGGCCGCGCACAGCTCGGCGCGGTCAGCGACCTGGTCGGCGAAGAACATCCAGCCGACGCTGACGCCGCCGAGCGCCATGGCCGCGCGCAGCCGCTCCTCCAGCGGCGCGGCCGGCCCGGTGAGCAGTCCGATCAGCGAGCTCATCCGCTCACGGAACAGCTCGCCGCGGTTCTTGGCGGCGGCGAGGCTGGTCACCGCGGCCTGGTTCTGGTGCAGCATCCGGAACACCTCGTCGCCCTCGGCGACGATGCCGACGTAGCGGCGCAGGATCTCGCCGCGCGTTGCCGCGGTGGCCGGCTGTGCCCTCGCCCAGGTGATCAGTGCGTCGACCTGGCCGAAGTAGTCCTCGACGAGGCTGCGGACGATGTCTTCCTTGGACTTGAAGTGGTAGTAAAGCGCTGCCTTGGTGACGTCCAGCCGCTCGGCGATCTCGCGCAGCGACGTTTTCTCGTAGCCCTGCTCGGCGAACAGCGCGACGGCGACTTCCTGGATGCGCGCCCTGGTGTCGCTGCGGCCGCGCGCGTCATGATGCGCAACGGGAACCTCCGGCTGGCCGCGCCTGGTCTCGTTCATCTCAGCTGTGCCGCGTCTCATGGAAGGTGGCCCCAATTTACTTGACGGCCGGTAAGTTAGCAGCTTAGCCTGCACTACGAAAGATGCTAGCCGGTCGGCAAGTAGGTTGCGAATAATCGCGCGCTGGCCGGCCAGGTCGCGCCACCCGAGGGAGCTTGATCATGGCAGTTGCACAGCCGGTACCGGCATCCGGCGCGGATGCTGCTGCCGCCAAGCGCGAGATCAAGGTCGTGCTGCCGGGCCTGATGCTCGCGATCCTGCTGGCCATGCTCGATCAGCTGATTGTGGGCACGGCGCTGCCGCGCATCGTCGGTGACCTCGGCGGGGTCGCGCACCTGTCCTGGGTGGTGACCGCCTACGTGCTCGCGTCGACCGTCACCACGCCGCTGTACGGCAAGCTCGGCGACCTCTACGGGCGCAAGAAGCTGTTCCTGACCTCGATCGTGATTTTCCTGGCCGGATCGGCGCTGTCCGGCCTGGCCCAGTCGATGACGCAGCTGATCGGGTTCCGCGCGCTGCAGGGACTGGGCGCCGGCGGCCTCATGGTCGGCGCGATATCGATACTCGGCGAGCTGGTGTCGCCGCGCGAGCGCGGCAAGTACATGGGCTACATCATGGCCGTGATGATGATCGCCACGATCGGCGGGCCGCTGGCTGGCGGTTTCATCACCGACACCTTCTCCTGGCGCTGGGTCTTCTACATCAACCTGCCGATCGGCGGCGTCGCGTTCGTCTACCTGGCCAGGGTCCTCCGGCTGCCGCCCACCCGGACCGAGCACAAGATCGACTATCTGGGCGCAGGCCTGCTCGGGCTGGCTGCGACGGCGATCGTGCTGGTGTCGACCTGGGGCGGCACGGAGTTCTCGTGGGGATCCGGGCGGATCATCGGCCTCTGCGTGCTCGCGCTGGCCGCCACGGTGGCGTTCGTGCTGGTCGAGGGGCGGGCGGCCGAGCCGATCCTGCCGCTGCACTTGTTCAGGAACAGGAACTTCTCGCTGGTGGCCGCTTTGAGCTTCCTGGTCGGCCTGGCCATGTTCGGCGCCATTACCTTCCTGCCGCTGTACCAGCAGACGGTTCAGGGCGCGTCGCCGACCGTCAGCGGCCTGCTGCTGACCCCGATGATGGTCGGGGTGATGGTGACCTCGATCATCGCGGGCCAGATCACCACCCGGACCGGCCGCTACAAGGCGCTGCCTATCCTCGGCTCGGCCGGCATGGGCGCGGGCATGTACCTGCTGTCGATGCTCGGCGTGGGGACCACCCGGGTGACCTCCGGGCTTTTCTTCGTTGTGCTCGGCCTCGGCATGGGCCTGCTGATGCAGATCACCTCGCTGATGGCGCAGAACAGCGTCGAGCTGAAGGACATCGGCGTGGCCAGCAGCTCACGGCTGTTCTTCCAGCAGATAGGCGGCTCGATCGGAGTCTCGGTGTTCGGCGCGATCTTCGCCAGCCGGCTGACCGACGTGCTCAGCGCGAAGCTGCCAGGCGCGCACCTCAATGCGCCGGGCGGGCAGATCGACCCGGCGACCGTGGCCCGGCTGCCTGTCGTGGTGCGTCACGACGTGTTCTTCGCCATCGCGCACGCGATCGACGGCGTCTTCATCTGGGCACTCCCGGCGATGGTGCTCGCCTTCGTGGTGGCGCTGTTCATCAAGGAGATCCCGCTGCGCGGCAGCGCCAGTGCCCCGGACGAGGCAGCTGCCACCTCGCCCGAGCTCGTCCACTAACGCCGGGTCAGATTCCGCCGTATGGCACCGGGTCACATCGTGCCGCGGCACCGGGTCAGATTCCGCCGGGTCAGATTCCGCCGTACGGGACCGACTCGAGGATCTCGACGGTGGCCACGCGGCCGTTCGGCAAGTTATAGGTGGCCGTCTCGCCGACCTTCTTGCCTGCGATCGCGTTGCCCAGCGGAGACCGCGGCGAGTAGACGTCGATCGGTGAGCCGCTTTCCTCGCGGGACGCGAGCAGGAACGTCACCTCGTCCTCGTCGCCCTGGAACCTGATCGTCACGGTCATGCCGGGACCGACCACGCCGTCGGTCCGCGGCGGGTCCCCGACCCGGGAGTTGTCCAGGATGTGCTGCAGCTGGTGGATGCGGCCTTCCTGCTTACCCTGTTCTTCCTTGGCCGCGTGGTAGCCGCCGTTCTCCTTCAGGTCGCCCTCGTCTCTGGCGGCCTCGATCTTCTTGGCGATCTCGACGCGGCCTGGCCCGGAGAGGTGGTCCAGCTCAGACTTGAGCCGGTCGTAGGCGTCCTGAGTGAGCCAGCTGACGATGTCATCGCGGGTTTCGGTCACGGGTACTCCTCGCGTGCGGTGCGGACGGGGGGTCCGCCGGGCCCTGGCAGGGCCCTAGGGGGTAATCCTTCGAGCGTACACGCTCAACAAATAACCAGGTCAGAGCTATGATGATCTTGAAAATCCAGTGCTGGCGGAGCGTTTCCCGCGGTCTAACGATCACTGCCGCTAGACATGGGGTCGGATAGAGAGCGTAAAGGACGATTCACGGCCCTGTACAGGGCGCCGGCCGACCGTTACGCATCGGCCGGCATTTACCGTACCTGGCGCTGGCCCGCATCAGCGCAGGAACGCCGCCGCCCCTCCCGTTCGGGCGGCCCTTCGCCGGGGCCGCCTGGCGCGGCTCCAGCCTGGTCATCGCGCTGTGCATTCCCGGGCCGCCCGCCCCGGGCCGCCCGGGCCGCGCGGGGCGGCCCGGCCGGCACGGGCGGCACGGTCGCGCCGCAGGGGGAATGCGCGTGCGTAGCTGGCTTGTTGTCCTGCACAATGACTTCCTGGCATCGCCGCCTTATGGCGGTGCCCTGATGGCGCGCTTGATCCCGATATGCCGCGCCGGTCTTATTCGTCGCAAGGTACCGAGGGGAATTCTTGTCAGCCGTGACCACTAATCCAGCTTCCAAGGCCGCCAGCAAGGAAAGCGCGGTGGCCGAAGAATCAGAGTGCCCTTACCCCGGGCCGCTCCGGCTGATGGCGGTCCACGCACATCCGGATGACGAGTCGAGCAAGGGCGCGGCGACCATGGCGCGCTACGCCCGCGAGAACGTCGATGTCATGGTCTGCACGCTGACCGGCGGGGAGCGGGGCGACATCCTGAACAAGGCCATGGAGCGGCCGGACGTCCGGTCTGATCTCGCCCGGGTCCGCCGCGCCGAGATGAACCGGGCCAGGGAGATTCTCGGCGTGCAGCAGCGCTTCCTCGGATTCGTCGACTCCGGCCTGCCCGAGGGGGATCCGCTGCCCCCGCTGCCGGACGGCTGCTTCGCGCTCCAGCCGCTCGATGTGGCAGCAGCGCCGCTGGTGCAGGCGGTGCGCGAGTTTCGCCCGCACGTGATGCTCAGCTACGACGAGTCCGGCGGGTACCCGCACCCGGATCACGTGAAGACCCACCAGGTGACGGTGGAGGCATTCGAGGCCGCCGCGGATCCGGACCGCTACGCCGGCTGCGGCGAGCCGTGGCAGCCGCTCAAGCTGTACTACTTCGTCAGCTTCCACCGGGCCCGGTTCACCGCCCTGCACGAGGAGATGCTGCGGCGCGGGCTGGAATCGCCGTATGCCGACCGGCTGACCAGGCTGGACGAGATGGACGGCAGCAGGCGGGAGTGGGAGATCACCACCCGGGTGCCCTGCGGTGAGTACTTCGAGATCCGTGACCAGGCGCTCATCGCCCACGCCACCCAGATCGACCCGACAAGCTCCTGGTTCAGCTGCCCGCTGGATGCCCAGCGGGCAGCATGGCCGACGGAGGACTACCATCTCGCCAGGTCGCTGGTGGATACTGAGAAGCCGGAGGACGACCTGTTCGCCGGAGTCAGGGAGAGAGCGAGACTGTAATGGTCCTGGCGGCATCGGCGGCGAGTGAAGCGGCGCCCGGGGTCCTCGGGTTCCTCGTCGTCGCCGGGATGGGCCTTATCTTGTACTTCCTCTTCCGCTCGATGGCCAAGCACCTCAGGAACGTCTCCGCTCCGCGCCAGGGCACCGTCGCGGCCAGCAAAGTGGCGACCGGCGGGGTTGCCACCGGCACCGGCGCCAGCGATGCACTGGCGAACGGAAGCCCGGTGCCGGACAGCGTCACCCGGCCGCCCGCAGACCGCGGCAGCGCGAAGGACTCCGGCACCGATTTCTGAGACTGGCCACCGCGACTGGCCACCGCGACTGGCTACTGCCGGTCCGCCAGGATCAGGCCGTAGCCGAGCAGAGTGACGCCCGGCTCTGGTGACCAGTCCCGTTCCGGGAGCCGGTGAAATCCGGCTTGCTCATACAGCTGGTGGGCCGCGCGCATGTCGGGCTGGGTGCAGAGCACCAGGTGCCGTATCCCCTCGCTGGCAGCCTGGTCGGTCACCGCGCGAATAAGCGCGCGGCCGGTTCCCCGGCGGCGCCCGCCGGGGGCCACGGCCAGCGCCCTGATCTCCGCCTCATCCGGTCCGAGCACCACCTGACCGGCGTGCGGCCAGTGCTGCAGCATGACGGTGCCGAGAATCTGCCCGTCAGCTACGGCGACCAGAATGTGGCCATCGCCGGCCGTTCCCAGGCCCCGGAGGGTCGACGCGTATCGCGAGCTGGCCGACAGGAATCCGTCAGCCTGGTAAGCGGACACCCGGATATCGCCGATCTCGGCGAATTCGCTGGGCAGTGCGGCACGAATGATCACGTCGGAGCCAAACAGGCCGCAGCGGTAGAAGATTCCGAACCTGCCTCAGGCTATCCCTGACCAGCGGAAACGAGCCAAATATCAACTCATCATGGAAACCCGGGCCAGGTTCGTGCGCAGCCGGCGTCGTCGACGCGGCGGGAGCGCGCGAACCGCGTCTCTGCTGCCCGTAGCCAGGAGATGCGTCGGTGTTCTCCGGTCTTCGGGGACAGCGGCTGCGAAGGCATCGGCGAAGGGCCTGCCTGCCGGGCAGTCACCACTCGTAGAGTGAGGTCTGCCGATTCCGGTGTCCTGCAGTCGTCAGCGTCCCGAGGGGAGCATTTAGTGAGCATGGGTGATGCCGTTCCCGGGGTTCCGGCCGCCGGCGTGCCGGACGACGCGTTCCTGCTGGACGTGCGCGAACCAGATGAATGGGCGGCCGGTCACGCGCCGGGCGCCCGGCACATCCCGCTCGGCGAACTCAGCGCGCGCAGCGCTGAGATCCCGCGGGACACCGCGGTCTACGTGATCTGCCGGTCCGGTGCGCGGTCGGCGCGCGCGACGCAGGCGCTGGCCGGCGCGGGCTGGCAGGCGCTCAACGTCGCTGACGGAATGCAAGGCTGGAATGCCGCCGGCCGCCAGATGACCACGGACTCAGGCGCCCAGCCGTTCGTGGCGTGACGGTAACCCGGCCGCTGCTGGAGCGTTGATCATGCTGACGATCCACGGGATCTGGGCGTACGGCGCGCTCGGCCTGTGGGCAGAGGACCCCGACGGCCCGGCCGTTGCCCCGCCACGGCCGGGCCGTGCGTCCCGCGTCCCGCGGCCGCACCCGTTTGCCGCTGCCGCGGATGCACTCGCCGATGTCGTCGCCGAACTGGCTGAGCCGGTCGCCGAGCTGGCACTCAAGGCCGTCGAGGACGAGCTGACCCTGTGGCTGCCCGCCACCGCGGAGGGCCCGCTGGCCTCGCCGGAGCTGAGCACGGCGCCGGACAGCCAGCCAGCGAAGGCCGCGGGCCGCAGCGCGCTCGCCGCCTGGCGCGTGCCCGCGCTGACCTTCGGGCCGTCCGCCGCGTTCGAGCTGCTCAGCGTGCTCGGCGAGGCCAGCGCCCGCGGCGCCCGGGCCGTCCAGGGCGGATCCGTGCACTACCTCACTGCCCTTGCGCAGTTGGCCGGGGACCTGGCGGCGCGTGGGCGCCTGCTGCCGGTACTGGTCGCCGGCGACGAAGGTGACGTTGCCGTGGCCGGGGGTGATGCCGTGGCCGGCGGCGTTGCGGTGGCCGGCGGCGTTGCGGTGGCCGGCGGCGATGGCCAGAGCGGTGGCTACGCCGCTCGCTGGCGGCCCGTGCTGTCAGGTGCCGACGCGCAGCGGGCACGCGAGCTTGCTGCCGCGATGCCGCCGCTGTGCCGTGCCACGTCGGCCGGGGGAGACTCGTCGGCGCTGGTGCTGACCGATGCTCTCGACGCGCTCACCGACGCAGCGGCGCGGGCCAGCCTGACCAGTCAGCCCGGCTTTGCCCTGCTGCCCGCGCGACGCGGTCGCCGGCCGGCCCGCGTTCCTGTTGCCGAGCGCTGGGCAGCGGCCCTGACCAGCGTGAACCCGCAAGTCGCCGTGATGACACCGGAAGACGAGGCCGAGGCGGCGAGCCTCGCCGCCGATCTAGCCGCCTGGCGCAGCGTCGCGCAGGCCCCGGTTGGGCCGGTCCGCACCTGCTTCCGGCTGGTCGAGCCGGCCGTCACCAACCCTGACGTCACCAACCCTGACGTCACCAGCACTGACGTCACCAGCACTGAAGTTCCCGCCGCGGACCCGCCCTGGGCCGTCGAATTCGCGCTGCAGTCGACCGAGGATCTCAGCCTGCTGCTGCCCGCGGCCGATGTCTGGTCCGGCGCGAGCGCGGGCGGCTGGGCCATGGCCGGGATCAGGCACCCGGAGGAAGAGCTGCTCGCCGGGCTCGGCCGCGCGTCGCGGCTGTTCCCAGAGCTTGACCTTGAGCTGCGCAGCGCGGCGCCGGCCGCGGTCACGCTGGACACCGGCGGAGCGTTCCGGTTCCTGCGGGAGACCGGCCCGCTGCTGTCGGGTGCCGGCTTCGGCGTGCTGCTGCCGGACTGGGCGCGCAAGGCACGGCTTGGCCTGAAGATGACTACCCGGTCGAAGCAGGCCGCGGGCGCCGGCAGTGCCGCCAAGCCCATGTTCGGCATGACGGACCTGGTCGACTTCCGCTACGAACTGGCGCTGGGCGACCAGACGCTGGACGCGGAAGACCTTGCCGAACTCGCCAGGCTTAAGGTCCCGCTGGTGCGGCTCCGCGGCCAGTGGGTGGAGCTAGACGACCGGCACCTGCAGGCGGCCCTGAAATTCCTTGAACGCCGCAGCACCGGAACCATGCCCGCGGCGGATGCGCTGCTGGCCGGGCTGCACGGGCTGGATGACGACCTGCCTGTCGTCGGCGTGGACGCTGACGGCTGGCTGGGCGACCTGCTCTCCGGCCAGGCCGACCAGCGGCTCGCCCCGGCCGGCACCCCGGCGTCATTCCACGGCGAACTGCGTCCCTACCAGGAACGCGGCCTTGCCTGGATGTCCTTCCTCGGCAACCTCGGCCTCGGCGGAATCCTCGCCGACGACATGGGATTGGGTAAAACCCCCCAAACCCTATCTTTGCTCGCAAATGACTCTACACCGGAGGATGGCAAGTCTGCACCCACCCTTCTGGTGTGCCCGATGTCGCTGGTCGGGAACTGGGAGCGGGAGGCGGCCCGGTTCACGCCGGACCTCCGCGTGCACGTGCACCACGGGGCTGACCGGCTGACCGGACCGGAACTCGCCGAAGCGCTGAACGCCGCCGACCTCGTCATCACGACCTACGCCCTGGTCGCCAGGGACCGTGATGCCCTCAGCGGGATCGGCTGGCGCCGGGTGGTCTGCGACGAGGCGCAGAACATCAAGAATTCCGCCACCCGCCAGGCCCAGGCGGTCCGCAGCCTGCCCGCCGGATCCAGGATCGCGCTGACCGGCACCCCGGTCGAGAACCGGCTCACCGAGCTGTGGTCGATCATGGAATTCACCAGTCCGGGCCTGCTCGGCCCGGCGGAGAAATTCCGCACCGCCTACGCGAACCCGATCGAGCGCAGCGGCGACACCGAGGCAACCGCCCGGCTGAAGCGGATCACCGGCCCGTTCATCCTGCGCCGGCTGAAGACCGACAAGAGCATCATCTCCGACCTGCCGGACAAGCTGGAGATGAAGATCTGGTGCAACCTCACCCCGGAGCAGGCGTCGCTGTACCAGGCGACCGTGACGGACATGCTCGCGAAGATCGAGGCAGCCGAGGGCATCGAGCGG
>Ga0302235_10001048_pt1 | contig 21013 bp, 19 predicted proteins | sample II_Palsa_N3_3_FD_193577 | JGI IMG/M metagenome (GOLD analysis project Ga0302235, IMG submission 193577) | Peat permafrost microbial communities from Stordalen Mire near Abisko, Sweden - II_Palsa_N3_3 | ecosystem: Environmental > Terrestrial > Soil > Palsa > Peat permafrost | place: Sweden... | reverse complement strand
GAACTGCGGGCGGCGGGCGTCAGGCCGGGAACGGTGCGGCTGTCGGTCGGCACCGAATCGGTCGCGGACCTGATCTGGGATCTGGATCAGGGTTTCGCGCTGGTCGCCGCGACAGCGGGAAGGAAGGTAGCGACGCCATGATCGATCTCGAGCAGTACCAGGACCCGCTGACGATCCAGCGCGTGCTCCACACCGCCAAGACGATCGCGATCGTGGGCCTGTCCAAGAACGAGCTGCGGGCCAGCTACTTCGTCGGCTACTACCTCAAGCGGCACGGCTACCAGGTGATCCCGGTGAATCCCCGCGAGACGGAGATCCTCGGCCAGACGTGCTACCCGAGCCTGCTCGACGTCCCCGTGCCGGTGGACATCGTGGACGTCTTCCGCGCGCCGGATGCGCTGCCGGGGATCGCCCGGGAGGCCGTGAAGATACACGCGGGCACCTTGTGGTGCCAGTTCGGCGTGATCAACGCCGAAGGCGCGCGGATCGCCGAGGACGGCGGCGTGACGGTGATCATGGACCGCTGCCTCAAGGTGGAGCACGCGCGCTACGTGGGCCGGATGCACTGGCTCGGCTTCAACACCCAGCGCATCACGTCCGTCCGCGCCGGGCTCCAGTAGATGGACACGCCACTCAACGATCTGGATCGAGCGCGGCTGCGGGCCATCGCCGCCAGCGACAGGCCGCTGACGCCGCCAGAATGCGCGGAACGGGCCCGGCGGGCGGCCGCGCTGGTCGACCCGGACCGGCTCGACCGCACCGGCTCAGGCGAGGCGGTCCTGCTCTGGCACGACGCGCACTCCGAAGCCTGGCTCAACCTGTGGTGGCAGCCGCGCGATACCGGTTACCACGACCACGATGGCTCGGGTGTCGGCGTCTACGTGATCGCCGGCCGCGCGTGGAACGAGCCGCTCACTGTCGGCACGTCGCCCGCCCCGCACGAGTACGGCCCGGGCGAGGAGTTCTGGTTCCCCGGCGACGGCATGCACCGGATGGATCATGAGGCCGGAGCGGTCACCGTTCATGTTTACTCGCCGCCCATCCGCGTGATCGGCCACTACGACCTGCACGATGGTCAGCTGCGCCGTACTCAGATCCCGCCCGACCAGCCCTCCCCGCCCAGTGACGCCCTCTACGCGGCCCTGCATCCGCCCGCGCGCACGCCGGATACCTCACCGGCCCGGACTGGCTCCTGAACCCCCGTCCCAGTGACCCGCGCCCTAGGGCGTGTTTCAAAAGTGGGGTAGGAGCCATTCGTTGATGGCGGCGATGCAGACGGTGGCTTCGTAGCGGACGGCGAGCTTGTCGTAGCGGGTGGCGACGGCGCGGTTGCGCTTGAGCCGGTTGATGCCGCATTCCACGGCGTGGCGGGCTTTATAGTCGTCGGGGTCGAAGGCGGGCGGGCGGCCGCCTCGGCGGCCCTTGGCCTTGCGGTGACGGACCTGGTCGGCTTTCTCCGGGATCGTGCACCGGATCCCGCGTCGCCGCAGGTAGGCACGGTTGGCGCGGGAGCCGTAAGCCTTATCGGCCAGCACCCGGCCCGGCCGGGTCCGCGGCCGCCCGCCGCCGGGCCGCGGAACGCGGATCTGGTCCAGCACGGCCTGGAACTGCGGGCTGTCGCCGCGCTGCCCCGCGGTGATCACCACCGACAGCGGTTTCTGGCCCTGCTCGCAGGCCAGGTGCACCTTGGTCGTCAGCCCGCCGCGGGAACGTCCCAGCCCGTGATCGGCCGGCTCGGCCTGCACACCGCCGGGCGGCTCGGCCTGCAGATCCCCGTCCCTGCGCGCCCCGGCCGCGTGCTGGTGCGCCCGCGCCACCGTGGAATCCACCGACACGTCCCAGGTGATCAGCCCGGCCGCATCGGCGCGGCCCTGCAGGGCGGTCAGGACCGCCCGCCAGGTCCCGTTCCGCTGCCAGCGCCGGAACAGGCCATAGACCGTCTGCCACGGCCCGTACGCCGGCGGCACGTCCCGCCACGGCGACCCGGTCCGGGTCCGCCACCGGATCCCGTCAATGAGCTGCCGTTTCGTCCGCTCCGGCGGGCGGCCCGGCTTCTTGCCGCGCGGCAGCAGCGGCTCCAGCACCGCCCACTGCGCGTCCGTCAGGTCCGCCCGCGCCGTCACCGCTAAGGTGGCCACGAGGTCTCCGTGCAGATGGTCTTCTTCGTCGTTGACTCATCTACCGGAGACCTCACTCATTCCCGGTCACCGACACGCGGGCATTTCAGACCATCTACGCCACTCAGCTAACTTTTGAAACACGCCCTAGGGCCTCGGGTCGTCCGGGATCTCGCGGGGGCTCCCCACGACGTGGCTGCGGCACCCTGGTGGGTCTTCCCATCACGGTGCCACCTTCATGACGTTCCCGATCGCCGCCTGCTCCCAGGCCCCCGCGTCCAATCGTATTTGCTGATCGGTTCCGATTCGAGATCGTCGTTGGACGGCGAGCGGTAATCCTACTTAATCTATTGTAATGGTAGGGAATCCGATAGCCGCCGAATCGACCTGGTGTCGATCCGCGGTTGCGACCACCTCAACCACGCCATCGAGCCCGGCCAGCGGGCGTTGTCGCTGGTCCGCCAGGAGCTCGCGCACGCCACCAGTCCTTCCAGGCCGCAGGTGTCGTGACCGCCACGATCGCCGGTAGCGCTCGCGCCGGCGCTGACCTGTCCGGCCCAGCGCTCGCCTGGATTCACCGACCCGCTCGCGGCGACAGCCGCCTGCCCCAGCCCAGTTCCCCTCGGAGCCGTTCCGTGCTCATGACCCGTACGAGACCCCTCCAGCAGAAGGAAGACATCTGATGGTCAGACGTAATAGATTTCGCCGCGCCGTGCTCAGCGCGGCTGCTGTCTCCGCGCTCGTGCTAGGGATCGCCGCGTGCACGTCGGGCGGGTCGGGCGCGTCGAGCACCGCGAGCGCCAACGTCGCGGCGGCGGGCCAGCCGAAGGACGGCGGCAATCTCACGTTCCTGATCCAGGAATTCCCGGCCGGCTGGGTTTCGAGCACGAGCAACATATCGAGCTATGAGGGGAACCTGTGGGGGGAAATCACCGACAAGCTCGTCTACGTCTCTAACACCGGCCAGATCAGCCCCTGGATCGCGACCAGCTGGCAGACGGAGGACAACGCCACTAAGTTCATCCTGCACCTCAAGCCGGGGGTGACCTTCTCCGACGGGGAGCCGCTCAACGCCGCGGCCGTCGTCGACAACATCACCCTGTGGGCCAAGGGCGACCCCAGCCGCGGGATCGCGAAGGTGGGACTGTTCCCCGCGCTCTACTTCGAGAATGCGGTGGCCGTCAACAACCTCACGGTGCAGGTCAACTTCTCCAAGCCGACGCTCGGGTTCATCCCGACGCTTGGCTACCACGGCTCCATCCTGCTGGCGCCCAAGACGCTCGCGCTGAGCGTGAACCAGCAGGCGAACCTGCTGAACGAGATCGGCAGCGGTCCCTTCGTCGTCAAGTCCTACCAGACGGGGGTGAGCTACACCCTCGTCAGGCGCGCGGACTACAACTGGGGCCCGCCCGCTCTCGGCCACACCGGGCCGGCGTACCTCAACTCGATCACCTACAAGGTGGTGGCCGACGAGTCGACGCGTGAACAAGCGGTCGTGGCCGGCGACGCGCAGGCCGACTTCAACGTCACGCCGTCGGACATCCCTTCGCTCGAGGCGCAGGGCTTCACCGTGGACACGCCCCGCTACCTGGGCTTCGTCGACGGCTTCGAGGTGAACGCGGGCGTGGCGCCGACCAACAGCCTGCAGGTGCGACAGGCCATACAGCACGCCATCAACCGGACCCAGATCCTGGACACCGTCTACCCCAAGGGCTGGGACCTGGCCGAGAGCTTCATTCAGAGCAACGTCCCCGAGGCGCAGAACGACTCGGCCCTGTTCAACTACGACCCGGCGCTGTCGGACCAGCTCCTCACGCAGGCCGGCTGGGTCCTGGGCTCCAACGGCTACCGGACCAAGGACGGCCAGACCCTCGACTTCAACCTGATCCCGAACCCGTACGTCCCGTCCACCCAGCAGGAGGACGAGCTCATCGCCCAGCAGTTCCAGAAGGTCGGCATCAAGGCGCAGCTGAAGATCATCCCGCTCTCGGACTACGCCACGGTGGAGACGCCCCCGATCCCGCCGCTCCTGTCGGTATCGCGCAGCTTCATCGACTTCAGCACCGTCGGCGGCGTGCTGACCAGCCTGAACCACGGCGAGAACTGGTTCGGGGTGGGGACCAGCGACCAGACCCTGGACACCCTGTCGCAGCAGATCGAGTCCGCGTCGAGCACGGCCCAGCGCAACGTGCTCGCGAACCAGGTCCAGAAGTACGTGCTCGATGAGGGGTACTTCATCCCCATCGTGCAGCAGGTGCAGCGCATCTACCTGATCGCGCCCAACGTGCACGGCGTCACCTTCAACGGCGTCGCGTACGCGAACTTCTACACGGCCTGGCTTTCGTGACCGATATAGCCGTACTGGTCACCGACCAGCTGCCCGGCGATGCGCCGGGCAGCTGGTCGCGGGGCCGACCGTACTTCGTCTACGCGCTGCAGCGTCTCGGTCAGGCGGTCGTCGTCATCCTCCTGGCCTACGTGCTCTCGTTCGTCTTGATTACGGTCCTGCCGGGGAACGCCATCGCGACCACGCTCGGCAACCCGCAGAGCGGGCTGAGCCCGGCCCAGGTCAAGAACGTGGAGTCCTACTACGGGGTTACCAAGCCAGTGATAGTGCAGCTGTGGCTGGCCCTGTCGCGCTTCGTCAGGGGCCAGCTCGGGGTCTCGCTGGTGACCCACCAGACGGTCAGCAGCCTGATCGGGGGTGCCCTCCCCTACACGCTGAAGCTCGCAGGCACGGCGCTGCTGGTGGCGCTGATCCTGGCTGCGGTGATCGCCTACGGGTCCCAGTACCTGCCGGGCAAGTGGGCCAGGAGCGTGCTGCGCTCTGCCCCCTCCCTGTTCCTGTCCGTGCCGAACTTCGTCATCGGACTGCTGCTGATCCACGAATTCTCCTTTCAGCTGCACCTCTTCGACGTGCTCGACCCGAACAGCCCGGTGGGAACGTTCTTCGCGGCGCTCGCGCTCGCGATCCCGATCTGCGCGCCGCTCGCGGAGGTGCTGATCGCCAACCTGGATCGCGAGTCAGGGCAGGAGTACGTCCTGGTGGCCCGCTCTCGCGGGCTGACCCAGGCCAAGCTGTTCGCCCGGCACTTGGTGAAGCCCTCGATGCTGCCCGCGGTAACGATAGCGGCACTGATCGTGGGCGAGCTGATCGGCGGCGCGGTAATCACCGAGGAGGTGTTCGGGCGCAACGGGATAGGGTCCGTGATGTACCAGGCCGTATCGAACCAGGACACGCCCGTGCTCCAGGCGATCGTCGCCCTTGCGGCGGTGGTGTTCGTGGTCGTCAACCTGATCGCGGACCTCGTCTCTCCACTGCTCGATCCCCGGGTGCGGCTCACGGCCGGCGGCCGGCGGGAGGTGGCCACGGCATGAGCATCGCGATCGCTCCGCAGCCGGCCCGGCGGCTGTCCGCCACGGTGCGCGGCGTGTTCACCGGCGTGCCGCCGACGGTCCTGCTGTCTTTCGTCATCGTCGCGATCGTCGTCCTGTGGGCGCTGTTCCCCGGGCTGTTCACCTCCTACAGCGCGGTCCTGGGGAATCCCGCCGCCAAGTTCGAGGCCCCGAGCGCCCTGCACTGGTTCGGGACCGACGACCTCGGCCGCGACGAGTTCGCCCGGGTCGTCTACGGCGCGGGCGCGTCGGTGGGCACCGCCCTGGTGGCGGTCGGCATCGGCCTGTTCGCCGGCGGCCTGATCGGGCTGCTGGCCGGCTTTCTCGGCGGCTGGGTCGACGCGGTTCTCGGGCGGCTCGTCGACACGCTGCTGGCCATCCCCGGATTCCTGCTGGCGGTCGTGGTCGTCACCGGGCTCGGCTTTAACACGCTCAACGCCGCGATCGCGACCGGCGTATCGTCGGTCGCGATCTTCGCCAGGCTGATGCGCGCCGAGGTACTGAAGGTCCGGCACTCCGTCTTCGTCGAGTCCTCCTACCTGCAGGGCGGCTCACGCGGCTTCGTGCTGTTCCGGCACGTGCTGCCGAACGCGTACCGCTCGGTGCTGGCGCTGGCGGTCCTGCAGCTGGGCTCCGCGATCATCGTGATCGCCGCCCTCGCGTTCCTCGGCTACGGCTCGCCGCCGCCGGCCTCCGACTGGGGGCTGCTGATCGCGAACGGGCAGAACTTCGCGACCGCGCCGTGGCTCGTCTACGGCCCGGCGATTGTCATCGTCCTCACCGTGCTCTCAATCAACAGGATCAGCAGATGGCTACGGAAAACCAGCTAAGGGCCGACGGCCCGGCCACTGAAGGCGCCGCTGCCGACCACACCGCCACCGCCTCGGCGTCCGCAACGTTGCTGAGCGTCGAGGGCCTGACGGTCGCCTATGGCGACCAGACGGTGGTGCGCGGTGTGGACTTCGTCCTGCAGCGTGGGCAGAGCCTGGCCCTGATCGGTGAGTCGGGCTCAGGCAAATCGACGATCGCGAAAACCGTGCTGAGGTTGCTCCCGCCCGAGGCGCGGGTCCTGGCCGGGCAGATCCAGTTCGCCGGCCGGGACGTGTCGAAGCTGAGGGAGCGCCAGTTCCGGCCGTTGCGCGGGCGCGCGTTCGGCTATGTGCCTCAGGACCCGGCCAGCGCGCTCAACGCGGTCCGGACGATCGGGTCACAGGCGCTGGAAGCGGCCGCGCTGTTGCCGGAAGGCGACACGGCTGCCCGCCGGGCGCGCGTCATGGAGACCTTCGAGCTGGTCGGTCTGGCCGACCCCGAGCGGGTCTACGGCTCTTACCCCCATCAGCTCTCCGGAGGCATGCTCCAGCGGGTGCTGATCGGCCTGGCCGTGCTGCCCCGGCCCGCGCTGATCGTCGCGGACGAGCCGACCTCCGGCCTCGACGTGACGATCCAGAAGCGCATCCTCGACCTGTTCTCCGAGCTGCAGCGATCGCTGGGCATCAGCCTGCTGTTCATCACCCACGACCTGGCCGTCGCCGCCGAGCGCGCCGACACGCTGGTGGTGCTGAAGGACGGGGTGGTCCAGGAACGGGGCGCGGCGGGGCAGGTATTCGCGGCGCCCAGGTCGGAGTACACGCGCGAGCTGCAAGCCGATGTTCCCGCGGTTAACCCGGACCGGTACCGGATCGGCCATGCCGCTGGACTGGCTCGCCGGGGCGAGAGCGCAGCCATCCGAGGTACGGGCATCCGAGGCACGGGCAACCAGATCGACGTCCGCTCGGTGTCCAAGACCTTCACCGTCGGCGCCCGCCGCGTGGTCGCGATCGAGGACATCTCCTTCAGCGTCGAGCGCGGCACCACTCACGCCCTGGTCGGAGAGTCGGGATCGGGCAAGACCACGGCGGTACGGCTGCTGCTGGGGCTGGAGCATCCCGATGCGGGCGAGATCGTGATCGGCGATGAGTCCGTACGGTCCCATTCCCGTGGGCAGTGGCGCTCGCTGCGGCGCCACCTGCAACTCGTCTATCAGAACCCCTTCACGTCGCTGGACCCGACCTGGCGGCTGGAGCGGATGGTGCGCGAGCCGCTGGACCGCTTCGGCGTAGGGGACCAGGCCGAACGTCGCGACCGCGTGCGCGAGGCGCTGCACTCAGTCGGGCTGCCCGAGTCGATGCTGTCCCGCCGCCCCACCCATCTCTCAGGCGGTCAGCGTCAGCGGGTCGCGATCGCCCGGGCGCTGGTGCTGCGACCGGACGTCGTCGTCCTGGACGAGCCGACCTCGTCGCTGGACGTCACCGTGCAGGCCGGCATCATCGACCTGCTCTTCCGCCTGCAAAGTGAGCTGGGGCTGACGTACCTGTTCGTCTCCCACGACCTCTCCCTCGTCCGCCAGCTCGCGGACACCGTGTCGGTTCTCCAGCGCGGGCGCGTCGTCGAGGACGGCCCTGTGCGGGAGGTCTTCTCCCAGCCCCAGCACCCCTACACCAAGGCGCTGGTGGACGCGATTCCCGCGCTGCCGAACCGCTGACCGCAAGAGGAGCAACAGCACATGCCAGTCGAGTTCATTAGCGCAACGCACATCGCCGCCGACCACCGCAAGGTCGGGACCGGCTTCGGCGGTTTCGACCCCGACTACACCCGCCGCTTCGTCCACGCGCTGGACGATGGCGGCTTTGACTGGACGCTGGTGGCCTACGGCTCGCCGTCTCCCGATTCGCTCCAGCTGGGGCAGTTCGTGGCCAGCAACAGCGAGCGCGTCAAGCCGATGATCGCCCACCGTCCGGGCTTTCAGTTCCCCACCCAGGTCGCGAAGGGATTCGCGGGCCTGGACCGGATCAGCAACGGCCGCGTCGGCATTCACATCATCTCCGGCGGCAGCGACGCCGAGCAGCGCCGCGAGGGTGATTACCTGACCAAGGAGGAGCGCTACGAGCGCTCCGATGAGTTCATCCAGATCCTGCGCAAGGTCTGGTACGAGGACGGTCCGATCAGCTTCGCCGGGAAGCACTACCGGTTCGAGGACTTCCAGACCGAGATCAAGCCCGTCCAAGAGCGGATCCAGGTGTCGGTCGGCGGTTCCTCGCCCGAGGCCTACGACGTGGGCGGCCGCCTAGGCGACGTGTTCGGGCTCTGGGGTGAGCCCCTCGCGGAAACCAGTGGCCAGATCGCGACGGTCAATGCGATCGCCGACGCCGCCGGGCGGGGCCGGCCGCGGATCTGGGTCTCGTTCCGGCCGATCGTCGCCCCCACTGACGAACTCGCCTGGGAGAAGGCCCACGCTATCCTCGCCCAGACCCAGCAGGCGCTGGCCCAGCCCGGCAGCAATGCGCTAGCACGCTGGAACGGCAACGAGCCGCAGAACGTAGGCTCCGTGCGGTTGCGAGCCGTAGCTGAGAAAGGCGATCTTCATGACCGCGCGCTGTGGACGCCGCTAGCCAAGGAGCTAAAGGGCGCCGGATCCACGACCGCACTCGTCGGCAGCTACGAGACCGTCGCCCAAGCCCTGCTGGACTACACCGAGATCGGCTGTGACCTGCTGTCGATCCGCGGCTGGGACGTCTACAACGACATGGTCGACTACGCCCGCTACGTCCTGCCGCTGGTCCGCCAGGAGCTCGCCCACCGCGAGCAGACCGGCCGCGCCCCCCTCCTGAACCCCGACTCGCGCCCCCTAGCCACCATCTGACCACCCAATCCCGGCGCCGACCATGATCGCGGGCAGTTTTGGTCCGTATTCGGCCATTTCTGCCCGTGATCATGGAAAAGTCCCGACCCGGGGGCGCTTCACGTTCCGTACCGCTGGCGGCCAGCCGGGCGGTCGAGTCACTCAGCGGGCGTCCAGCCGAGGGCGGGACCGACCGTCTTGGCCATGTCGGTGAGCACCCGGACGTTCTCCTCCAGGCCGAAGGCGGGCGGCAGGAACAGTACCAGCTCATCCGCCGCGGCGATCCCGGGATCGGTGAGGATCGCCTCCGCAACGGCGTCCGGGTCACCGCGGAAGACGGGACTGACCAGCATGCCCGATAGCGCCGAGGGCCTTACGGTCAGGTTGAGCGCCCCCTTGGGCTTGGAGGCGGAGGGCCCCTCGGTTTGCCGCTGGAAGTCGTAGGCGGCGTACTTCTCGGCCAGCTCAGCCGTGGTGGCGGGAAGCACGGAGGCGGCCACGGCCACCGGCGGGGCTTCCTCCGGACCCGGCCACGCGGCCCGGTAGGCGCCGATCAGCCGGGCCTGGTACTCGCTGAAGGACAGGCCCGGATCCACCGAATGCAGGATTGTGCCGGTCATCAGCCGGAGACGCTGTGCCGCGGCCCCCTCGGCCGAGGCGATGTGACCGGACCCGTACCAGATTCGCCCGCGCAGGCCCTCGCTGTGCGGCGTCACCTTCAGCTCGGTGCCCAGTTCGATGTGTGCTTCGTCAGCGCTATCGACCACATGCAGCGTCTGACCCTCGATCCCCTGCAGGAAGCGCGCCAGCCGGCGCTGGCCCTCGTCCCGGGCGTCAACCTTGTCGTGTCCGAATGTCCTCTCAAAGCCGACGCGTCCGCTGCTCAGCGTCAAGTTGAGGCGGCCACCAATCAGCAGGTCGGTGGTGCCGGCTGCCTCCGCCAGCAGGATCGGGTCCTGATATCGCATCGGGATCACGGCACTACCCAGCGTGATGCGCTCGGTGTGCTGGCCGGCGGCGGCAAAGAACGGGAGCGGCGACGAGAGATAGTTGTCGAAGTGGCGCTGATAGGCCCAGCCGGACTGGTATCCGAGCCGCTCGGCCGCCTTGAACAGCTCTATTCCGTCGCGCAGGCCGCGCTCGGCGCCACCGGGTCCGCTGTTGAAGGAGACGCGCGTGTTGAACCCGAGCCGCAACACCTTGCGGGGGCTCGTCGACCGCTCAGCTGCCAAGAGCGTCTGCGTCGTGTCGGCTGTCATCTCATGTCCTCCTAGTGCGACGCGATGCGCCATCCGGCGAGGCGGGACGTTTCCTGAGCTGAGGAGGCAATCTCTACTATCCCTCCTGATTTAATGGACTATTACGCAGGATGACTCCTGGCCGGTTGGGTGTCCAACGATGATCTGCAATCGGTACCGATCGCGGTCAGCGGTCAGTTACGGGCCGGCCTTCCGAAGACACCTGCGCCGACCCAACCCGAGGAAGGAGCCCCCGGTGACCGCGCCGCATCCACTGGACAACCCGGTCCGCTCTTCACTGGCCGGGCCGCATGCTCGGTTCGCGGAGCGGCGCGGGAACGTGCTGCGCTATCCGGCCGACGTCTCACCGTTCCTCGCCCTGCCTGACCAGCCGGGTGCCGATGACTGGGCGGACGTCGCCGCGCTGGCTGGTCCCGGTGCTCTCATCGCGCTGGCGGGCGTGCGGGCGTCGGCGCCGGCTGGCTGGGAGGTCACGCTGATCGGCGAGGGAGTCCAGCTCGTCGACCACGAGGTCGAGGCCGCGGCCGACGGCGAGGCGTTGCGGCTGGGGCCGGACGATGTGCCGGAGATGCTGGAACTGGCCCGGCGGACCAAGCCCGGGCCGTTCCTGCCGCGGACCGTGGAGCTCGGCACCTATCTGGGCCTCCGGCGTGGCGGCGCCCTGGTCGCGATGGCGGGGGAGCGGCTACATCCGCCCGGCTGGACCGAGATCAGCGCGGTGTGCACGGACGACGCGTGGCGCGGCCTCGGGTTCGCCTCCCGGCTGGTGCGGGCGCTGGTAGCGGGTATCCGGGCGCGGGGTGAGATCGCGTTCCTGCACGCCGTGGCCGACAACCCGGCCATCGGACTGTACGAGGCCCTGGGGTTCCGGCTGCGCCGCGCCACGGTGTTCTCCGCCGCCCGCGTGCCCACGGACCAGCCGGTGACCCGGACGCTCCGTTAGGCCAGCGCCAGCGGAGGCGGGCTCAGCGAAGGACAGTCGCCGCCTGCGTGCGAGGATGGCGGACATGGCGAGCATGGCGGGCAGCGACACCGAAGATTGCTTCGTATGCCGGAAGCACCGGGACCGGGGCGTGCTGGTGCCGGGCGGTCCGGTCGCCGAAGACGAGCTGGTCCTGGTCTCCCATGTCGCCACGCCGGAGGCACTGGGGCGCGAAGGCGCGACCGCGTATTTAGGGCATCTGTTCGTTGAGCCGCGGCGGCACGTGCCGGGTCTGGCTGCTCTTAATGATGCCGAGGCCCGGAGCGTGGGCTGGTGGTGCATGCGGGCGAGCCGCGCTCTGCGTGATGTGGCCCGGGCCGAGCACGTGTATGCGGCGGTGTTCGGCGATGGGGTCCCGCACCTGCACGTCCATCTGCTGCCCAGGTTCCCGGGCACCCCCCGCGAGTACTGGGGGATCGGCGTGAACAAGTGGCCGCAGGCCCGCCGCGGCACTGCGGCCCAGATCGAGGTCCTTGTCCACGAGCTGCGCGGATACCTTGCGGGCAGCACGGATTTAACGGGTTGATGAGGGCACCGTGACGGATGTTGGTGGTGATTGGAATCTGCCCACCGTCATCTTCGCCTACTCTCGATCACAAGCGTGCGGTGCGTTCAGGCACATGGCTCGCTGGCCGGTGGCGAGAGGTGGCGGGCCTGCGCGATGACGTCGGCGCGGGGCGGCGGCGCTGAGGAAGGCCCGCGGATCCGCACACCGGATCAGCGGGTCCGGGTCTTTGTGTCCTCGACGCTCACAGAACTCGCGGCGGAGCGGGCCGCGGCCCGGACCGCGATCACGCGGCTGCATCTCACCCCGATCATGTTCGAGCTCGGGGCACGGCCCCACGCCCCGCGTGAGCTGTACCGGGCCTATCTCGCGCAGAGCGAGGTCTTCGTCGGGATCTACTGGCAGCAGTACGGCTGGGTGGCGCCTGGCGAGGAGGTCTCCGGTCTGGGGACAAGCCCAAGCTCATCTACATGAAAGCCGCCGCGGAGCGCCAGCCTCGGCTGACGGAAATGCTGGCGCGGGTCGAGGCCGACGACCGGGCGTCCTATAAGCGTTTCGACAACGCCGACGACCTGGCGGAGCTGCTCGCTGATGATATGGCCGTGCTGCTGACCGAACGATTCGCGCGGCCGGTGCCGGCCGCGGCGCTGGGCCGGCGACCGGCGCCGCTGCCGGCGCCGCCGACCCCGATCATCGGCCGGGAGGATGAGATCGCCGCGGTCGTCGCCTTGCTCCGTGACCCGGACGTGCATCTGGTCACGCTGATCGGGCCAGGCGGCATCGGTAAGACCCGGCTGGCTATCGAGGTGGCCCGGGAGATGAGCACGGCCGGTGCGGTCGACCCGGACGAGGTGTCGTTCATCGACCTGGCCGCCGTCCGCGACGCTGCGGGATGGGCCGAAGCCGTCACGGCCATTCTCGGCATCCGGCCCGAGGGCACCCGTCCGGTGCTCGACATGCTCATCGACCGGCTTCAGGGCCGGCGGCTGTTGCTCGTCCTGGACAACGTCGAGCAGCTGGTCGCGGCCGCATCGGACCTGGGCACCCTGCTCGCGGCGTGCCCGGACCTGACCGTGCTGGTCACTAGCCGGATCGTGCTGCGGCTGCGCGGGGAGCATGAGATCGCATTGGCGCCGCTGCCCACCCCCTCAGCCGGCCCGCAGGCCGATGCCGAGACGATCGGGCGGTCGGCCGCCGTGCAGCTGCTGGTCGCCCGCGCCCGGCAGGTGCGCCCGGACTTCGCCGTGACCTCGGACAACGCCGCCGCGGTGGCCGAGCTGTGCCGCCGGCTGGACGGCATTCCGCTGGCCCTGGAGCTGGCCGCCGCCCAGCTGCGCCTGCTGACCCCGGCGACGCTGCTGCGCCGCCTCGGTATCGGGCTGGACCGGTCGCTGGACCTGGCCGCGAGCGCGGTCGATACGCCAGACCGGCAGCGGACGCTGCGTGCCACGATCCAGTGGAGCTACAGCCTGCTGGGTGTGGCCGAACGGGCGCTGCTCGCCCGGCTCTCGGTGTTCACCGGCTCCTGGACCGTTGAGGCGTCGGACGCGGTCGGGACGGTGGACGGCGACCTCGACGCAGTCGACACCCTGGCGTCGCTGCTGTCCCAGAGCCTGATCCTGATCGACGAGTCGGACCCCGCCGAGCCGCGTTTCCGGATGCTGAACACCATCCGGGCCTACGCCCGAGGGCAGCTGGCCGAGCGAGGCGAGGCCGACGCCACCATCATCCGGCTGACCCGCTACCTCGCCCGTTTCGTCGAGACGGTCCAGGACACCCTGCAGGGACCGGATCATCGCGCGGCGAGCGAGCGCCTGGACCTCGAGCGTGACGAGATCCGCTCGGCCGTCGACTGGGCCCTGCAGACCGACGACGCGGAGACCGTCGGCCGGCTGCTCAGTCCGCTGTTCATCTACTGGTGGAGCCGCGGGCTGCTCCCGATGACCAGTGAGCTGGCTGAGCAGGCGGCGGCACTGCCGTCGGCGGCGAGCCTGCCGCCCTATGCGTCCGCGCTCCTGCTGGGGGTCCGGGGAATATCCATGGTGATGATCGGGCGGGCTGCCGAGGCCGAGCCGCTGCTGCGCCGCACGCTGGAGACGGCGACCTCGCTGAGTAATCGCCGGCTGGCGGCCTACGCACTGCTCGGACTCGGAGGGGCGCTCGTGCGCCCCGCTGTCGGCGAAGCCTGCCAGCGGCTGGACGACGCAGCCGGGGCCTTCCGCGAGCTCGGCGACCGGTGGGGGCTGGCGCTGACGCTGTCCACCCGGGGTCAGCTCGCTCTGCTCGCGGGCGATCACGCCGCGGCGCGGGCGATGCACGAGGAGGCCCTGGCCGCCGCCCAGGCGATCGATAACCACTACCTTCAAGCGCAGGTTCTGGACATGATCGGACTCGATGCCGCCACGGTCGGCGACATGGCCGCCGCACGAGACCGCTACGCCGCCGCCGCCGACCTGCATATCGGCTTGCTCGACTATGAGGGCTCGGCCTACGGCCTTTCCGGGTTCGCCGGACTGGCGCTGGTGCAAGGCAGAGCAGCGGCCGCGGCGCGGCTGATCGGCGCATCCGGTTACGCACGCCAGGTGGTCGGGACGACGATCTGGCCGGGCATGCAGTCAACGACCGACGACCTGGCCGCCGCGGTGGCCAGTGCGCTGGGACCGGCCGCGTTCGCCGCGGCCACGGCGGTCGGCGCCCGCATGCGCCTCCCGGACGCCCTCCGTTACGGACTGGCGGCCACTGCGGAGCAGACGACGTCAGATCCCTTCCCGGACTGGGTCTCCCGGCTGAGACCAGCCGAGCCGGCTGCGGCAGGCCGGCCCGGCCTGTAAGCGGTGGCGTCCGAGGGGTGACGTACGCCTTGCCGGAATACCGTCCGAGATGATGCAGCAGGACGAGTTCGAGGTGGGCCAGGGCGCCGCCCAGGGCCTGGGTCACCGAGCCGGAGTTCGCCCTGAATTCAGTGATGCCGGGGAGGATGTCAACGGTCTGTCGCGGCGGCGTCGGAGGCGCTGGTCGCGGGCCGCGCCGACCCTTCGGCCAGCTGGCCCAGCCGCTGGAGCGCGGCCGACCAGTACGGTTCGTATTTCGCCAGCCACGGGGCCAGCGCGTCGGCGAACGCGTCCGCGTCGAGGCGGTAGAGCTGTTGCCGTCCCTGGCGCGTGGCGGTGACCAGACCCGCGGCCCGCAGGGCCATGAGGTGTTTGGAGATGCCGGATACGACGAGATCGGGGAACTGCGCGGCCAGTTCTCCGACGGTCGCCGTTCCTCGTTCGGCCAGCAGATCCAGGATGCGGCGGCGGGTGGGGTCGGCCAGGGCGCGGAACAGATCGTCGCTAGACCGCGGCATTGTCGAACGTCACCAGGGCGGCCAGCTGCTGCAGTACCTGGTGACGGTCCGCGCCGCGCTCGTAGGCCTGCACCGTGCCCGGCCAGCCGGGCTTCCCGATCCCGGCGAACCCATCGTGGGTGAGCGTTACCCGGGTTCCGGTAACGATGGGCGACAAGGTGAACAGCAGCCGGGCCGGGTGCACCCAGTCGCCGCCCTCCTCCAGCCAGGAAAGGACCAGGCGCCCTTCGGGTACCAGCTCCAGTACGGCGCCGCTGATCCAGGTCTTCTCGTCCGCGCCGAGCATCCGGTACGTCCCGCCCACGCGCAGGTCGATATTCAGATCCGAGCTGAGCCAGCGGCGCAGCGCCTCCTCGGTCGCCAGCCACTGCCACACGGCGCTGGGCGGTGCCTGAATGTCGATCGAGCGGATTACCTCGGGCATAGCCCGCCTCCTCTGATGCCTTACCCTTCAGTAATACATTACTAAACAGTAAGACATCCGGGATGTCAACCCCAGGCCCCGCTGACGTCGCTTAGTCCCGGGCCGGTCCGGCCAGGACCCGGCGGCCGACGCCGATGAGCGCCGCGTCGTCTTGCGGCGGGTGTATCCGGCAGCACTGGATGTCGCGGAAGTGCCTCTCCAGTGGGTTGTTCCGGGTCAGCGCGGGGTTCCCGAGCGCGCTGACGGCGGTCTGCACCGCGGTGATCGCCGAGCGCGTGATCAGCAGCTTGGCGATGGCCGCGCGCTGGAGGGCCTGCTCGTCGCCGGCGTCGATGCGCGCGGCCAGCCCGTACAGGACCTCCTCGGCCTGCACCAGCTGGGCCTCGATCTCACCCGCGATGGTCTGGATCCGCTCGGTGGTGGCGATCGGGCGGCCGAGCGAGGTCGGTACCCGGTCGTTGGCGAACGTAACGAAGAATTCCTGTGCGGCCCGGGCGACGCCGACGTACAACCCCATCAGCGAGATCCCGATGCCGAGGTACCCGGCCGCGTCCCGGCCCGCCTGGGAGACGGGCACGCCGGGGAAGTTCTCGGCCGGCACCTCGACGTCGGTGTAGACGACGTCGTGCGTGCTACTGGCGCGCAGCCCGAGGTGGTCCCAGGTCCTGATCACCTCGATGCCGGGGGAGTCGCCCGGCACGATCAGGTGCCCGACCAGCGGCTCCCCGTCGCCGGTGGCCGCTTCGTCGGTGACCGCCCAGACCAGGTGATAGGCCAGGCCCTCCGAACCGGTCCCGTAGGACTTGTGGCCGTTGAGCCGCCACCCGTCCGCGGTCCGGCTGACCTTGGTGACAGGCAGGCCGCCCCGGGCGGGCGCGCCCCATTCTGGTTCGGCTCGGATCGCGTTCATCACGACCGGGCCCTTTTGCGAATCCCGGACGACCTTCCGGTACAGGGTGTCCGGCCACCTGGGCGCCTTGGCCTGGGCCACGTGCTGGAAGACGGTCATCGCGGTGAGCAGCGCGACCGAGGGGTCGCCCCGGCCCAGCGCCTGCATCACGCGGGCCGCCTCGGTCAGGGACAGGTCCCGCCCGCCGTACTGCGCGCCGATGCCCAGGGTGAGGATGCCCGCGTCGTGCACGGCCTGGATCGAGTCCCACGGGAACTCCGCGGTGCGGTCATACCGCTCGGCGTTGGCGGCCAGCGCGCTGGTCAGCCGGCGCAGCGCCGCCTCCGAGGTATCGACGGGCGCGAGGGCCGCCCCAGCGGGGGTAGGCGCAGCAACGATAGGCGCAGCAACGATAGGCGCGGCGGTGATGGGTTCGGCGGTCATGACACCTTCCTCGGCTCGTCTCCGGCGGGGGAAATCGGCGGCTGCGGTACGACCTCGCCACGCTGGCCGGTAGCCTCCCGGTGCGCGAGTTCCTGGCGGACCAACGGGAGGACGAAACGGCCGTAGTCGATCGCGTCGTTCAGGTTGTCGTAGCCGCGGATCGACACCAGGTCGGCGCCGAGGTCCACGTAGTCCAGGATCGACGCGGCGACGGTCTCGTAGCTGCCGACCAGCGCCGTTGACGCGCCCATGGCCCCGGTGACCTGCGCGGGCAGCATCCACAGCGCGCGGTCGTGCACGTCGCCGCGGGCGGCGATCTCCAGCAGCCGCTGGGAGCCGACGTTCTGCGGCGCACCTTGCTGCAGCGATACTCGCAGGAATCCGCCGCCGTTCCAGGTCTGCTCGACCGCGGCCAGCGTACGATGCGCCTTTTCCCAGGCCAGGTCGTCGGTGGGCGCGACGATCGGGCGGAACGTCACCCACGTGCGCGGCACGTCCGCCCGTCCGGCCTGCCGGGCCTGCTCGGCGACGCGGTCCATCTGCTCCCGCGTTTCCTTCAGCGGCTCGCCCCACAGCCCGAAGATGTCGCCGAGCGCGCCGCCGACCCGGTAGGCCTCGCTGCTCGACCCGCCGATGGACACCGGGATGGTGCCGTTGACCGGCCGGTACCCGGCGACGAAGTTCTCGAACCGGTAGTACCGGCCGTCGTGGTCCCACGGGGACGTCTGCGCCCAGGCCCGCCGCATGATCTGGACGTACTCCTCGGTCCGGGCGTACCGCTCGTCCTTGCTGATGTAGTCGCCCTGCCGGGCCTGCTCGGTATCGCTGCCGCCGGAGATGATGTGCACCACCGCGCGGCCGCCGGACAGGTGGTCCAGCGTGGCCAGGGCCTGCGCCGCGACGGTCGGGTGCATGGTGTTCGGCCGGAGCGCGACGATCGGCTTGATCCGGTCCGTGTACGCGGCGATCGTCGCGGACACGGTGAACGGGTCGTAGCCGGCCGAGTGGTAGGCGACCAGCGTGTAGTCGAAGCCGCCGTCCTCGAGGTACCGGGCGTACTTCCTGATGTAGGGCGCATCGGGGATGCCACCCGGGCGGGGATGGACCTCGCTCGACTCCCACACGTTGACCATGCTGATGAATTCGACGCTCATGGGGCTGCTTCCTTCAAGGTTGGAGCTGGCGGTAGCGACTGCCGTGGAAGACCAGCGGCGCCACCGCCGGATCGGCGTCCAGTTCGTGCACCCGCAAGATGACCACGGTGTGATCACCAGCGCTGACCTCCTGGTGGACGCTGCACTCCAGCCACGCGCTCGAGCCCTCGACGAATACGGCGCCGCCGGTGGTGACGCGCCACGGCAGGGTGGCGAACCGGTCGTCGCCCGGGGCCGCCAGCCGGCGGCTGGCGCTTTCCTGATGGGCGCCCAGGACGCTGATGCCCAGCCGCGGAATCTCCCGCAGCCGGGGCCAGGTCCTCGAGCTTTGCGCGATGCATACCGATACGAACGGCGGATCGAGCGATACCGACGTGAACGAGCTGGCGGCTAGGCCCAGCGGGACACCTCCGGCGAACGCGGCCACCGCGGTGACCCCGGTGGGGAAGGTGCCGAACACGCGGCGGAGTTCGGCCGGATCATGCACCCGGACGTTACTCATGGCTGTTTCCGCTGGCTGTTTCCACGGGCCGTTCGAAGGGCATCTGCAAGACCTTCCGATCGAGACGGGGAGGGCTGGCTTCGGGCTATCCCGGCTCCGGGCCGGTGGCGACCGGGCGTTGCGGGTCAGCCGACCACGCTGACCATGAGCCCGGGTACAGCGCGGCATCGATGCCCGCGATACGAAGTGCGGCGATGGCGTGCGCCGCGGTGACGCCGGAGCCGCAGTAGACACCGACCGCCCCGCCGGGCACGGCGCCGAGTCCGGCGAACCTGGCCCGGAGGGTTTCCGCGGCGGCGAACGCGCCGTCCCCGGTCAGGTTGTCCGCCGTGGGGGCGCTGACCGCGCCCGGGATGTGCCCGGCCTGGGAATCGACCGGCTCGACCTCACCCCGGTACCGCTCGCCGGCCCGGGCATCGAGCAGCAGGCCGTCGCGAGCCAGCGCCGCGGCGTCGTCGGCGGTGAGCACGGGCAGGTGACCAGCGTCGAGGACGACATCGCCCCGGACCGCCTGCGCCTCGCCGGAATCCAGGTCGAAGCCGGCCTGCGTCCACGCGTTCAGCGCGCCGTCCAGGATGCGGACGCTGCCGAGCCCGGCCCACCGGAGCAGCCACCAGGCCCGCGCCGCGGCCAGGCCGCCGCTGTTGTCGTAGACGACCACCGGCTGCCCGGCGCGCAGGCCCCACTGGCGGGCAGCTTCCTGCAGGGCCGCCACGTCGGGCAGCGGATGCCGTCCATCGGCGGCTTGCGGGGGAGCGGCGAGCTGGGAGTCAAGGTCGACGTAGACCGCGGTCGGGATGTGGGCCGCCCGGTAGTGATCACGGCCGCGGGCGTCACCGAGTGCCCACCGGACGTCGAGGACCGCGGGCGGGTCCGGCTGGCCGAGGAGCTGGTGCAAGGTCACCGCATCGATGAGGACGTCGGAGGCCGCGAGCCGCGCCTGATCCAGCGCCGCCTGATCTAGTTGAGGCAGCGTGGCCAGCAGGTCGTCTTCGCTCAGCGACCCTGGGGCCACGCCCTCGCGCCAGGCGGCGCGGGCGCGCTCGGTCACGGCCTGGTTGGCGGGCGCCGTTCTCCCGAGCAAGCGGGCCGCGAGCACGATCTCGCCGTTGAGGAAGTCCGTTTCCAGTGAGCTGGACCGGCTGAAGCTCTGCCAGGTGGAGTTGCCGCCGCGCTCCCGGCCCGCCACCGGCGCAGCGGTGAACCGGCCCAGGTCAACCGTGCTCTCCGCCGCCATGTCGGCGATGCCGTAACCCGCCGCGACCAGGATCTCCCGTGCTTCGGTCCGCAGCAGGGCGGCGGCCTGATCGCGCCGCTCGCCCGCCGGGTAGAGCGCGGCCAGCGCGAAGGTCACGCTGCCGAGCAGCTTGGCCGCCTTCCACCGCGTGATGTCCTCGGCCACCTGAGCCTCGAAGCCCGCGGCCCGCAGATCCTCGGCGATGGCGGCCAGCCTCGGGTGCGAACCCCCCGGGTAGGCACCCAGCCAGATCACCCCGACCGCGGGTGCTCCCGCCGAGACCACCTCGCCGGCCTGGACGTAGGTGGCCGGGATCCAGAGCACCCCGGCGAGCACCGACGCGAAGCGGCGCAGGGCAACGCGCTCCGCCTCCAGGCCGTTCTGAGTGGTCACCAGGGGAATGCTGGCGGCGGCAGGACGCCGGGTGCCGTCCGGGTGCGCGACCGGCCGCCAGGCCCAGTCGGCGACGGCCGCCTCGACGTCCTGCGTCTTCGTGGCGAGCACCAGCACGTCGTCGGGTGTGAGGTCGACTTCGGCCGGGTCGCCGACGGCGGGCAGCTCCAGGTAACGCGCTCCGTCCGGCCTGGAGTAGCGGATCTTCCCGGCCCGCGCGAACTCGAGCTGGGCGCCGCGCGCGACCAGCACCACCTCACGCCCCGCGCGCTGCAGCTCGGCCGCCGCGGTCACCCCGACACCGCCGGCCCCGACGATGATGTACCTGCTCACCGGCCCTGCCCCAGCTCAACGGCCGGCTCCAGGGTTTCGCGGATCGCGATGGGCGGCAGCTCCGCTCCCAGCCGGAGCCGCTCGAGGAACAGCACGATCGTCGCGGCCACCGTCCGGTGCGTCACGTCGTTGAGCGCATCGTGCCTGCCGCCCGCGATGGCGATCAGCTCGGCTGCCGGGGCGGCGGCATAGCGGACCCGGGCGGCGGCCAGCGGGCTGACCGAGTCCTCGGTGCCGTGGAGGCCAAGAACCGGCTGGGTCACCGCGCCCAGGTCGGCCCGCTCCGCCCAGCCCGCGGGGACCGGTTCGTACAGCGCGCCGCGGCGCAGGCCAGGACCGGACAGGCGACCGCGGTGGGTGGGGCACGCCGT
>Ga0302235_10001036_pt1 | contig 21111 bp, 18 predicted proteins | sample II_Palsa_N3_3_FD_193577 | JGI IMG/M metagenome (GOLD analysis project Ga0302235, IMG submission 193577) | Peat permafrost microbial communities from Stordalen Mire near Abisko, Sweden - II_Palsa_N3_3 | ecosystem: Environmental > Terrestrial > Soil > Palsa > Peat permafrost | place: Sweden... | reverse complement strand
ACCGAACGAACTGCGTTCCCGCGATCGCCAGTAATCGCATTGAGCCGATGGCTAGCTCACTGTTTCGACTGCGACGCGGCCGCGCGCGGGTTGAGGTCCGCGAGCGTCAGCGGCCGCGCCGGCGGGTCGGTGAGCGCCGTCGTGGTCGTCGTCGCAAGGTCCGCGGCCACACGCAGCAACTCGCCGGACTCGAGCGCGCGCCAACCGGGATCGGCATCCATCGGCTCGCTCGCGACCACCACAGAAGGGTGCTCGGCGAGGCTCGCGGAGTGCACCCGCAACTCGCGCGGATGGCCCCTATGGTCCAGGTGCTGATTACCACTGGGGCCGCCGGCGGCCCGCTCGAGCACGTACAGCGCGTGCGTCTCCGGATAGCGCAGCGCCCACAGCTCCGAGGGCGTGATCAGGATGCAGTTGAGCGCGTACACGGGCAGGTTGGCCGCGACCCAGCGTGCCGCCTCGGCGATCGCCGTGCCAAGGCTCGCGCCTGCGGTCGCGTACTGGGTGATCAACGCGAAGAACCGCTCTGAGTCCGTCTCGCCTCGCACCAAATCACGCGTGTCGGCGCCGAGCTCGGCCTCGAGCCGGTCGATCTCGCCGATCACGCCGTTGTGCGCGAACAATCGTCCATCCTGCTCGAATGGATGCGTGTTCTGCGGGGCGATCGCCCCGGTCGACGCGTAGCGGATGTGCGCGATGAACGTCCTCGAATGCAGCTCTCGCGCCTCCCGAGCGAAGGCCCGGTCGGCATACGCAGCCAGCGGCTGCTTGTCGACGATCGGCCGGCCGGTCTCCGAGAACGTTCCCAGCCCGGTGCCGTCGGGCTCGCGATGGCTCTGAACCAGCAGCGAGTCCGGTGCCCCGAGCAGCCAGAACGTCGCCGCGACTCGCTGACGCCCGCCTGACATCCCAAACAGCCTGCACATGCACGAGCACCTTACCTACAGTGATTGTGCGGGATTCAGCGTCGACGCCGTCGTAATTGCTCACCGGCATTCCGGTGACCGCCTCGAACCTGGACCGCAGGATCAGGGCAAGCTTGTCCGACGCAGCGATCACGTGGTCGTTCACGCCATCGGCGACCGGCTCGAGGATCGCGAACCCGCGGCCGCCGGGATCGATGCCGACCACCTCACCGGCGAGCGGTAACGCCTGCGGGTGTTTCGCGCCGCGGGCGGCAGCGCCCGACGCGGCGCCCGCCCCGGTGACGGCGAGCATGCCGGCCGCCGGCAGTATCGCCGCCGATCTCGCCATCGCGTCAGTATTCAACCCGTCACCACTCAGCGGCGAATCGCAGTAGATAGGGTGGGCGGCTGCATGAAGATCATCTACACGCACACCGACGAGGCGCCCGCGCTCGCCACCCAGTCGCTGCTCCCGATCGTCCAGGCGTACGCAGCCGTCGCCGGCGTCGAACTCGAGCTGCGCGACATCTCGCTCGCGGGCCGGATCCTGTCCCAGTTCCCCGACGTACTGAGCGAGGTCCAGCGTGTCCCCGATGACCTGGCGGAGCTCGGCGCGCTCGCCAAGACCTCCGACGCGAACATCATCAAGCTGCCGAACGTCAGCGCGTCGCTCCCGCAGCTGAAGGCCGCGATCACGGAGCTCCAGGAGCAGGGCTTTGCGCTTCCCGACTACGCCGACGAACCGAGCGCCGACGCCGAGCGCGACGTGCGCGCGCGCTACGACCGGGTCAAGGGCTCGGCCGTCAACCCCGTTCTGCGGGAGGGCAACTCCGACCGGCGGGCGCCGGCCTCGGTCAAGTCGTACGCGCGCCACCATCCGCAGTCGATGGGCCCGTGGTCGAGCGACTCGCGCTCCCACGTGTCGACGATGACCGACGGCGACTTCCGCGCGACGGAGCAGTCCGTCACCGTCGCGAAGCCGACGAGCGTGCGGATCGAGCACGTCGGCGCGGCTGGGACTGTCACCGAGCTGCGGGAGCCGATCGCGCTCCTCGCCGGCGAGGTGATCGACGCCGCGGTGATGCGCGCGGACGCGCTCGAGCGGTTCCTTACCGCCCAGGTCTCAGACGCCAAGGCCGAGGGCGTCCTCTACTCGGTGCATCTGAAGGCGACGATGATGAAGGTGTCGGACCCGATCATCTTCGGCCACGCCGTGCGCACCTTCTACCCCGAGGTCTTCGCCCTGCACGGCGACCTGCTTGGCAAGCTCGGCGTCAACCCGAACGACGGGATCGGCGCGCTGCTGGCTGCGCTCGACGCGCTCCTGGTGAATGAGAGCGCCCCGATCCGCCGTCTGCTCGACGAGGCCTACGAGGAGGGGCCCGCGCTCGCGATGGTCGACTCCGACCGCGGCATCACCAACCTGCACGTTCCCTCCGATGTGATCATCGACGCCTCGATGCCGGCGGCGATCCGCGCCTCCGGCCAGATGTGGAACGCCCAGGGGGAGCAGCAGGACACGAAATTCGTGATCCCCGACCACTCGTATGCGGCGCTGTATGCCGAGACGATCGAGGACTGCAAGCGCAACGGCGCCTTCGATCCGGCGACGATGGGGTCGACCTCGAACGTCGGGTTGATGGCCCAGGCCGCCGAGGAGTACGGCTCGCACGACAAGACCTTCGAGATCCCCCACGGCGGCACCGTGCGCGTGGTCGACGGCGCCGGGCACACGCTGATCGAGCACGAGGTCGGCAAGGGCGACATCTGGCGCATGTGCCAGACCAAGGATGCGCCGATCCGAGACTGGGTCCGGCTGGCGGTGCAGCGAGCCCGCGCGACCGGCAACCCCGCTGTGTTCTGGCTCGACGAGATCCGTCCGCACGACGCCGAGCTGCTGAAGAAGGTCCGCCCGGCGCTCGCCGAGCTCGACACCGACGGCCTGGAGATCGAGATCATGCCCGTCGCGGAGGCGACCCGGTTCACGCTCGCCCGGGCGCGCGCGGGCGAGGACACGATCAGCGTCACGGGCAACGTCCTGCGTGACTACCTGACCGACCTGTTCCCGATCCTCGAGCTCGGTACGAGCGCGAAGATGCTGTCGATCGTGCCGCTGATGGCCGGCGGCGGCCTGTTCGAGACCGGCGCCGGCGGCTCCGCTCCCAAGCACGTCCAGCAGTTCCTGCGTGAGAACCACCTCCGCTGGGATTCGCTCGGTGAGTTCCTCGCGCTCGCCCCGTCGCTCGAGATGCTCGCCGACAAGACTGGAAATCCGCGCGCGCGTGTGCTCGGTCGGGCCCTCGACCGTGCGACCGGCTCGGTGCTCGAGAGCAACCGCTCGCCGTCGCGCCGCGCTGGCGAGCTCGACAACCGCGGCAGCCATTTCTACCTCGCGCTGTACTGGGCACGGGAGCTCGCGCGGCAGACCGACGACCCCGAACTGGCGGCTCGCTTCGCGCCGCTCGCCGAACGGCTCGCAGGCGACGAGCAGCAGATCGTCCAGGAGCTCGACGCGGTCCAGGGCGCGCCGGTCGACATCGGCGGCTACTACCACCCGGATCCCGACCTGGTCGCGCAGGCGATGCGTCCGAGCGGGACGTTCAACCGGGCGCTGGCGAGCCTCTAGCCCCTTCAGGACCATAGTCATTTCATAAGCGTTAGTGTACGCTTACGGTAAGTGATGGCTTACGTAAACGTCGAAGCCCAACTCACGGCTCTTGCCGACCCGATGCGGCGCGAGATCTTCGAGCGGATCGCCGAGCACCCGCGGGCGGTCGGCGAGCTCGCGGCCGGGCTGCCGGTGAGCAGGCCCGCCGTCTCGCAGCACCTGCGGGTCCTCAAGGAGGCCGGGCTCGTGTGTGACACAGCGGTAGGGACGCGCCGGATCTACCGGCTCGAACCGCGGGGGCTCGACGGGCTCCGGCGCTACCTCGACCGCTTCTGGGCGCGGGCGCTCGCCAGCTACAAGGCCATCGTCGAGGAAGCCAACGCACAGGAGGACGGATGAGCACGCAGCAGTTGCAGACAGCGGTCACGACCTCGACCGTGGTGAATGCGCCGATCGAACGGGCCTTCGCCGTGTTCACCGAGGGGATGTCCAGCTGGTGGCCGCCAGGTCACCACCTGCTGGAGGCCGAGCTGGCCGAGATGGTGTTCGAGCCCCGCGCCGGCGGGCGGATCGTCGACCGCGGCGTCGATGGGTCGGAGTGTTCATGGGCCCGTGTGCTCGTCTACGAGCCGCCTACGCGCGTCGTCTTCTCCTGGGACATCAGCACCGATTGGAAGGTCGAGACCGATCCGGCTCGGTGTAGCGAGGTCGAAGTCAGGTTCGCCGCGGAGGCGCCGGATCGCACGCGGATCGAGCTCGAGCACCGCGAGCTCGACCGTCATGGCGACGGCTGGGAGGCGATGCGCGATTCGGTCGGCTCGCCCGAGGGCTGGCCGGCCATGTGGGACGCGTACGTGTCAGCTCTGGCCGTCTATCAGTAGCGCAGCTGCCTGGGGTGGTGCCTTGCGGGGCACCACCCCAGAAGACACCGTTCGTCCGAACCGTCCGAGCGGCGCCTCCGGTCGCTCACCCGAGCCCGCTTGTTCTGCTAAGATGCTTGCCAGCAAGCAAGTTTCGTAGCGGTCAGAGGAGGTGAGCCGGTGCCGGCTCCAGTCACCACCACCCCAGAGCTCGAGCAGGCCCAGCGGATGCGCCAGGTGATCGGGAAGCTGCATCGCTGGCTGCGGGTGACTGACGCGGGTACCGCAGCCGGGCTCGCGCCGGCGCGCGTGTCGGCGTTGCTCAACGTCGATCGCAACGGCCCACTGCGGCTCTCGCAGCTCGCCGAGGACGAAGGCGTCAACCCGACGATGCTGTCGCGGATGGTCGGCGACCTCGTCGACGCCGGATTGTTCGAGCGCACGAGCGACGCGGAGGACCGCCGGGCGGCCTGGGTGCAGGTGACCCCGGCGGGCGCGGAGCTGGCTGCGCGCCTGCGTCACGAGCGGACCGTCGCCATCACCGGGGCGCTGGTGGCGCTCGATTCGCACGAGGTAGAGCTGATCGAGGCGGCGCTGCCAGCGCTCGAGCGGCTCGCGGCCGAGCTCAGGGCCGGCGGCCTGCGCGAGCGGCGGGTGGGGGCGTGACGCGAATCCCCTGGCGCCTGCCGGCGACATTCGCGGCCCTGCGCGTGCCGAACTACCGCCTTTACGTGAGCGGCCAGTCGGTCTCGCTGATCGGTACGTGGATGCAGATGACGGCGCAGTCGTGGCTCGTCCTGACGCTGACCCATTCGGCGCCCGATCTCGGGCTGATCGTCGCGCTGCAGACGCTTCCGGTGCTGATCTTCGGGCCGTACGGCGGCGTGATCGCCGACCGCGTCGACAAGCGGCGGCTGATGATCGCGCTGCAGTGCGCGATGGGCGTGCAGGCGCTGGCGCTCGGAGTGTTGACCGTAACGGGCAACGCCCGGCTCTGGGAGATCGGTGTGCTCGCAACGATCCTCGGGCTCAACAACGCGTTCGAGAACCCGGCGCGGCAGTCGTTCATGCTCGAGCTCGTCGGTCCGGACTACCTGCGCAACGCGGTCTCGCTGAACTCCACGACCGTCAACCTCGCGCGCGTGATCGGACCTGGCATCGGCGGGCTGCTGATCGCGCTCGCCGGCGACGGCGTCTGCTTCCTGGTCAACGCGGTCTCGTTCGTCCCGGTCGTCACCTCGCTGATCAAGCTCGACGCGAAAGCGCTCAACCCGTCGCCGCCGCAGCCGCGCGGGCGGGGCCAGCTGCGCGAGGGGCTGCGGTACGTGCGCCGGACCCCCGACCTGGCGGTCCCGCTGCTGATGATGGGGGCGGTCGGGTGCCTCGCCTACGAGTTTCAGGTCTCGCTGCCGTATATGGCCTCACGCGGCCTGCATGCGGGCTCGAGCGGCTTTGGCTTCATGACCGCGGCGATGGGGGTGGGCGCGGTGGTGGGCGGCCTGGTCGTCGCGACCCGCGGCCGCACCGGCACGCCGACCATGGTGCTCGCGGCGACCGGTTTCGGGTTGGCGCTCGGGCTTGCGGCGCTGGCGCCGAGCCTGCCGCTCGAGCTGTTCGCGCTCGGCCTCGTCGGCGGGGCCAGCATCTCGTTCATGGCGACCGGAAACTCAACGCTGCAGCTGACCTCGCCGCCGGAGATGCGCGGGCGGGTGATGTCGCTGTGGTTCGTCGCGTTCCAAGGTTCGACGCCGATCGGCGGGCCGATCGTCGGTGCTGTGATGGCTGGGTTCGGCCCCCGGGCCGGCCTCGGCCTCGGCGCGGTCACCTGCCTCGTCGCGGTGTTGATCGGGATCGTCGCGATCCGGGCCTCGGGCAAGCGTCTCGCAGGCCCGCAGTGGCGCCTGTCAGGGGCACGCGCGCTGGACCGTCGCACCTGAAAAAGTCGCGGCCGGTGCCCGGGCTACTTGCGGGTGCCGGCGGGTGCGCCGACCGAGACGATTCGCCACGGCGTCGCGGGGTCTTCGGTGAGCGCGAGCGTCCAACGCTCGGTGAACGTCGTCGCCCGGGCCGGATCCCCGCCGAGCACCTTGGCTGTGTCGCGATCCTCGAGGTAGCGCCGGCCGTGGAGGACGGCGTCGATCGTCAGGGTCGGCGGGTCGGTCGCGGGGTCGAGCGCGACGATCGCGATCCGTTTGATCTGCGCGCCGCGGACGACCAGCCTGGTCCGACGGGACCCGTCCCCGGCGTACAGCAGTTCCAGGATCGCTTGTGGCTCGGCGAACTTGGCCAGCTCGGCGCTGGAGCCGTCGATCGCCTCCGACCACGCGGCCACGGCCCGGTGCGCCGCGGCCTCGAGCACATCCGGCGCGAAGCGACCGTCCGCGAGCGAGAGGTCGAGCGCCGTCGCTCGGGCGTCGGTGTTGAAATCGACGTTCACGAGCTCGCGTGTCTTGACGTCTGCGGGCGGCGCGTCGGCGCTCGCCTGCTCGACGATCGCCTCGTCGCGCAGGGCCTGGGTGTCGGACCAGGCGGTCGGCAAGATCTGCTCCTTGAGGCGGTGCGCGCCCTCGGCGCCCTGCTCGATCGAGGCCAGAATCCAGTGATCCTCGCGCCGCTGCAGGGTCCAGAACTCGCGCAGGCGAACTGTCTCGGTGAACTGGCCCTTGCGCTTGATGTGTCGCCCCTGACGGTCGACGACGTAGTCGCGCAGCCGAGCGTCGATCCTGACGACGACGCGGTCTCCGGCGTCATCGGCGTCGCCTCGGCCGCCGCCTTGGCGCAGGCCGACGTACTCGACGGTCGGCTCGCCGAGCGGCTCGATCCGGTTGCGCCAGCCCTGGCGGTCGAACTCGTCGAGGCGGCGCTCCCACTCCTCGAGCAGCTTCGGCGCAATCAGTCCACGAAGCCGGATCCGGTCGTCGGCGTCCCACGCGAACTGGATCTGGTTGAACAACGCGCCGGCCGCCGCGCGCACGTGCTCGGGATCGAACATCGGGTTCTCCGAGTCCTCGGCTGCCTCGGCGGCGGCGAGCTCGACCCGGCGCTCGCGCCGGCGGGTCTCCCGGCGGTGGGCGGATCCACGTTGGCGGCGTGCGTCGACGTTGGCGCGAAGCCACGGCAGTCCCCATCGGTAGAACGCGTACACGAGCGCGAGCACCGCCAGCACGATGGCGCCCTTGCCGTGTCCCAGCAGCGCGATGTCGAGCAGGACGCGGAAGATGAGGTAGATCTCGAATGCGTGCGCGCCGCCGCCTCCTCCCCCTCCTCCGCCTCCACCGCTGAAGCCGGAGGTTCCGCCGCCTGCGGCGGCGAGTGCGGCTGGCGCCGCGATCAACACCGCGCCGAGGGCGACCGTGAGGAGGACGAGCGCGATCAGGACTCGCGCGGCATGTCTCTGTGCGGAGGGCATCTGGAGCTACCCCGCGGCTGCGGCTGCCGCCCGCAGCGGGCCGGCGCCCGGCTCGGTCTGCGCGACGTGCTCGTCGGCGTGGTAGGAGCTGCGGACCAGCGGGCCGGCGGCGACGTGCTCGAACCCGAGCTCGTAGGCGGCCTTCTCGATCGCTGCGAACTCCTCCGGATGCCAGTAGCGAACTACCGGGAGGTGGTTCTCCGTGGGCCTGAGGTACTGCCCGACGGTCACGACCGCGACATGATTTGACCTCAGCGTTCCGAGCGCGTCGACCATCTCGTCGAGGGACTCGCCGAGGCCGACCATCAAGCCGGACTTCGTCGTGACTTCGTCGCCGCCGATCTCCTTGGCGGTTCTGAGGACGCGGTTTGAGCGCTCCCAGGTCGAGCCGCGGCGCGCTACCGGGTACAGCCGGGGCACGACCTCGACGTTGTGGTTGAAGACGTCAGGCCGTTCGTGGATCACCTTGGCGAGCGGCATCTCCTGGCCGCGGAAGTCCGGCGTGAGGACCTCGATCTTGGTCTGCGGCGACTGCTTTCTGATCTGGCGGATGACGCCGACGAACGCGCCCGCGCCGTAGTCGGGGAGGTCGTCACGGTCGACGCTCGTGATCACCGCGTGGCGGAGGTGCATCCTGGCGACCGAGCGAGCGACCCGGGCAGGCTCCAGCGGGTCGTTCCAGGTCGGCTTGCCGGTCTTGACGTTGCAGAAGCCGCATCTGCGGGTGCACGTGTCGCCGAGGATCATGAATGTCGCCGTGCCCCGCTGCCAGCACTCGCCGATGTTCGGGCAGGCCGCCTCCTGGCAGACCGTGTGCAGGTTCTCCGCGATGATCAGCTGCTGGAGCTGGCGGTACCGTGGCCCGCCGGGCGCCGGGACCTTGAACCAGGGCGGCTTGCGCCCGCGGTAGGGCTCGGTGTCGGGCCCGAGGACGGTGAGTACGTCCTGGATCCCGCCGGGGTGAGAACGCGATCTGGTTGCGCTCATAGCTTCGTTAGAGCGTAGCGCTCGAACCTCGGGGGCGAACTCGGCACAGAGTGATGACGTTTGCGCACTTGTTCCGTTACACGGAGATTTGGCACGCTGGGCCCATGAACGGTGCGGGTCGAAAATTTCCAATGAGGGTCGAAGGATTCGACCCGCACGAGCGGGATCGCGTGCTGGACGAGTTCGCTCGCTCGCAGCACGCCGTAGTCAGTGCGGGTCAGCTCGTAGCCGCAGGATTCGCTCCAACTACGGCCCCAGCCCGGGCTGGCGCGCACCGCCTGCACCGCGTCCACTTTGGCGTGTACTCGTTGGTCCCGCCGAAGCTGCTCACCGCGGCCGGACACCGGATGGCGGCCGTGCTGGCGTGCGGCCCCGGCGCGGCTTTGTCCCACGGCTCGGCCGCAGCGCAGCATGGTCTGACACGAGATGGGCCGTCGCGGATCGACGTGACGGTCCCGACACGCGGGGGGCGCGGGCGGCCGGGGATCCGGATCCACCGCTCGTCCACGATGCGGCCGTTCGATGTGACCCACGTCGACGGGATCCCGTGCACGACCGTCGCGCGCACGTGTCTCGATCTGTCCGAACTGTGGGCGCTGCGGCGGGTCGAGCGGCTGCTCGATGAGGCGGTCGTGCTCGAGGTGTTCGATCTGAGCGCGCTCGACGAGCAGATTGCGCACAACGGCGCTCGCAGGCGCGCATCGCGCACTCTGCGCCGAGCGCTCACCGAGCATCGCCCCGGGACGACGGCGACCGACGGCCCGATCGGCGAGCGGATGCTCGCGATCATCCGGGCGACGCCCGGCCTCCCAGCACCGGAGGTGCAGCGCTGGCTCGACCTCGGCGACGGCGAGCCGATGATCCAGCCCGACTTCCTGTGGCGTGAGGCCAAGGTGATCCTCGAGACCGACGGCGGCATCCACCGCCGCGGGCGCCGGGTCGCCGCCGACGTCCGCCGCGACCAGCGGGCTGCACGCGCCGGCTGGCACACGCTCCGCGTGACCTTGGCTCAGATCAAGGCCGAGCCGGCGCGGCTGTCGGCGACGCTGCTCGCCGTCGTCACGAGCCGCTCGGGATCGACCGGTGGCTCGGAGGCCGCGTAGAGCCGGTCCCACGAGACGAGGCGCTGGCGGCGGCCGAGCGCCTCCGCGACCGCGTACGCGACCCGCTTGCGGAAGCAGCGAACGTGGGCGCCGGCGCGTCCGATCTCGAGCGCCAGCGAGGTCATCCGCACCGAGGGCAGCCCGCACGCGACAACCCACTGGAAAGGCTCGAGGTCGTTGTCAACGTTCACCGCGAACCCGTGCGTCGTCACGCCGCGCGACAGGTGGACGCCAATCGAGGCGATCTTGCGCTCCTGCACCCACACGCCGGTGTACGCCGGGCCCTCGTCCGGACGGGCGCGCGCTGCGACTCCCTCCTGGTCGAGCGCATGCACGAGCGCCTGCTCGAGCGCCCGCACATATTCGACCACGTCGTCAACCCGCACGATCGGATAGCCGACGAGCTGGCCGGGTCCGTGGTAGGTCACCTTGCCGCCGCGGTCGACGTCGACCACGTCGATCCCCCGCGCCCGGTACCAGTCCTCGCCGAGCGGCAGCTCCCCCGGCCCGGTGCGGCGCCCGCGCGTGTAAACGGGCGGATGTTCGAGCAGCAGCATCACGTCGGGCACGGTCTCGGCCTGGCGCGCGGCGCGCAGCCGCTCCTGCAGGGCGAGCGCCTCGCCGTACTCCACAGCGCCCAGGTGACAGACCCAGATCTCGGGGCGTGACCGTGCGAACGTCACGCAGCCGTCTCCAGCCGCCGCTTCACGGCCGCCAGGAACTGCGCGGCGAGCGCGCCGTCGAGCGCGCGGTGATCCCAGCTCAGGCCGAGGACCGTCATCGGCCGGATCGCGATCGAGTCGTTGCCGTCGGGGTCAGTCACGACGACCGGCCGTTTGACGATCGCCTCGAGGTCGAGGATCGCGACCTGGGGCTGGTTGATGATCGGCGTCGCCATGATCGAGCCGTACTGGCCGGGGTTGGTGATCGTGAACGTGGCACCTCGCACCTCGTCCGGGGTCAGCCCACCGGCACGAGCACGGCTCGCCAGCTCGCGGACCCTCGCGGCCAGACCCTCCTCGGACAGCTCGTGCGCGTCGCGGACGACCGGGACGATAAGTCCGTCCTCGCCGAGCGACACGGCGATCCCGAGGTGCACCTCGCGGTCGAAACGCGTGTACGTGCCGTCCTCCTGGAGCCAGGCGTTCAACGCCGGGAACTCGCGTAGCGCTCCGACGCACGCCCGCGCGACGAACGCCAGGGCGGTCACTCCGAGCCGCCGTCGCGATGCCTCGACGCGGCCCATGTCAGCCTCGATCCACGTCGTGCACGTCGCCGCCGTCTCCAGCGAGCGCTTCATGTGCTCGCCGATCGTCCGGCGCATGCGCGACAGCTGTGCGGAGTCGTCTGCCGCGGCGCCGGCCGGAGCCGGCGCGAGGACCCGCGTCGGCGTCACCTCCGGTCGCGGCGAAACCGCGCGCACCGGCTCGGGCCGGTACGGGCTCTCGATGTGCAGCGGCGGCTCGGCCGCGGGCGCGAATGCCGCCCCGCCGCCGTCCACGACCGCCATCACGTCCTGCTTTCGCACCCGCCCGCCACGACCCGTGCCGGCGACGGTCGAGAGGTCGATCCCGTGCGCGACGGCGATCCGGCGCACGATCGGTGAGTAGTAGCGGCCGTCGGACCCTGCAGATCCGTTGTCGGCCGCGGCCACCGGCGCCGCAGACCGCGGTTGGGCCGACGCGGGCGGCGCAGAGACGACATCCGCTGGAGCTCCGCCCTCGACTGCGACCCGCGCCAGCACGGTCCCGACCGGCACGGTCGATTCCAGCTCGATCAGCAGCTCGGCCACCACGCCGGCGACCGGTGCCGGCACCTCGGTGTCGATCTTGTCGGTCGAGATCTCGCAGATCGTCTGATCGGCCTCGACGCGATCCCCGACGCCCACACGCCACGCCACCAAAGTGCCCTCCACGACCGACACCCCCATCTGGGGCATCGTCACATCGACCAGTAGGTCAGTACGCGAGGAGCTCACGGCACGCCTCCCGCACGCGCTCGACGTTCGGCAGCACCGCCGCCTCCAGGGGCGGCGAGAACGGGATCGGCACGTCCGGCGTCGCGACCCGCACGACCGGTCCGTCCAGCAGCTCGAACCCCTTCTCTGCGATCAGCGCCGCGACCTGGGCGCCGGCGGCGCAGGTCGCGTTCGCCTCGTCGACGATCACCACCTTGGAGCAGCGCGCAACCGAATCGAGCACGGCCTCCTCGTCCAGAGGCACGAGCGAGCGCAGGTCGAGCACCTCGACCGAAGCGCCGTCGAGGCCGTCAGCGACGGCCTCCAGCGCAACCTCGACCATCGCGCCGTAGCAGACGACGACCAGATCCGACCCCGGCTGCGCCACGCGCGCGCAGAAAGGCGTCTCGAACACCCCATCGGGGACCTCGCCACGCACCCGCCGGTAGAGGTGCTTGTGCTCCATGAAGCAGACCGGGTTGGGGTCGTGGATCGCGTGGCACAACAACCCCTTGGCATCGACCGCCGTCGACGGCGCCACCACCTTCAGGCCCGGCGCGTGCATGAACCACGCCTCGGGGTTCTGCGAGTGGAACGGCCCGCCGGAGAACCCGCCGCCGGACGGCATCCGCACAACCAGCGGCACCGCCAGTCCCTGGCGGTAGTACATCTTGCCGGCGACGTTCACCAGCTGGTCGAACCCGCAGGAGATGAAGTCCGCGAACTGCATCTCGCACACGGGACGCAGGCCAACCACCGCCGCGCCCACGGCGCAGCCGATGATCGCCGACTCCGCCAGCGGCGTGTCCATCACCCGCTCGGGCCCGAACTCGTCAAAGAAGCCGTCGGTCACCTTGAAGGCGCCACCGAACTCGCCGATGTCCTCGCCCATCAACAGCACCCGCTGATCGGCGCGCATCTCGTCGCGCAGCGCCGAGGAGATCGCCTGCAGGTAGGTCATCGTCGGCATCAGGAGCGCTCCACCCAGCCGGACCACCGGGCGACCCCGTCCCCGAGCACCTCCGCCTCGCCCGAGCAGAACACGTCAAGCGCCGCGGTCTCCGGATCAGGCATCGGCGAGGCAAGCGCCTCCTCGGTCGCAAGGTCGATCTCCGCGGCCACGGCTGCGCGAACCTCCGCGACGTCGACCCCCAGCGCCGCCAGCCGCGCCGCCTGCCGGTCGACCGGGTCCTTCGCGCGCCACTCCTCGACCTGTGCCTTCGGCACGTACTTCATATCGTCGTGGGCGGCATGTCCGTGCATCCGCATCGTCACCGCCTCGATCAGCGTCGGCCCGCCGCCGCCGACGGCTCGCGCCCGCGCCTCGCGCGTGACCTCGAACATCGCCTCGACGTCGTTCCCATCGACGGTCACACCAGCGAATCCGTACGCCGCCGCGCGCTCGACGGGATCGACCGCGAACTGCTTGTCCAGCGGCGTCGAGTACGCATACTGGTTGTTCTCCAGGACGAAGATCACCGGCAGCCGCTGCACCCCGGCCCAGTTCATCGCCTCGTGGAAGTCCCCGCGCGAGGTCGAGCCATCGCCGAACCACGTGATCGCGCAGCGCCGCTCACCGCGCAGCTTGAACGCCATCGCCATCCCGGTCGCGACGAGCATCATGTCGGGCAGCATCGAGACCATCCCGACGCATCCCAGCTCCGGGTCTCCGAAGTGCACGTTGCCATCGCGCCCGCGCGTCACCCCGGCGGCGCGGCCGAGGTACTGGGCGAGGATCCGAGCCGGCGCGACGCCGCGGATCACGTGCGCCGCGAGGTCGCGATGCAGCACGCACAGCCGGTCCTCGGGCGCCATCGCGAACGCGGCGCCGGCCGACACCGCCTCCTGCCCGAACCCATCGTAGAACGAACCCGGCACGCGGCCCTGGCGGTAGAGGCTCATCGCCCGCTCCTCCAGCCCCCGCATCAACAGCATCGAACGCAGCAGCCAGATCCGGTCATCGGGGGTCAGGTGCTCGCTCACGACGGCGACTGCGCCTACCTCCTCCTCGCCGGGCGGCGCGACTTCAGTGCTCATCTGGCTTCCCTTTCGTCTGACACGAGCCGGTACGGGATCTCCGTCCGTCCGCCACTCTCCGAAGCACGAGGCAGCTGGGGTCTCCGCTGCCCTGCCCGATCGGGTAGCGGCCAATTTACACCTCGTGGGTCGCGCAGACGCTTGGCTCCGCGGAACCCCCCTCAATTGGACGCGCTGGCGGGCTCGGGCTGCTGCGGCGCCACCGGCTCTGTCTGCTGGGGCGGTGGGGCGTCCGATCGATCTGGTCGGGTGACCATGCGCGAGGCGTGCTCGAGCCGTCTGACGCGCAGGCGGTCGGTGACGATCGCAATCAGCAGCGCGACGCCGACGACCATCGACTGGTAGTACGCGTTGACGTTGATCGCGACGAGCCCGTCACGGAGCACGACGAGCAGCGCCGCGCCGGAGACGATGCCGATGATTCGCCCCTGGCCGCCGACCAGGCTGACGCCGCCGATCACGGCCGAGGCGATTGCGATCAGCTCCCAGCCGCTCACGCTGTCGGCGGTGCCAGACGTGAGGCGGGAGGCCTCGATGATGCCGACGATGGCGGCGCATCCACCGCTGACGGCGTAGGCGAGCACGATCCGCCGGTTGATCCGGATACCGGCGAGCCGAGCTGCCTCCCGGTTGCCGCCGACCGCATACAGCTGCCGGCCGACGTACGTGCGCTCCAGGAACACCCATGCCGCGATCGCGATGACCAGAAACACGATCACGGGGATCGGAACGCCGGCCACGCTCGAGCCGGTCACGGCCAGGAAAGTCTTCGAGCCGATCGGGATCGGGTTCGGCGCGATCGCCTCGTCGGCCCCCACGGCGAAGATGAACGTCACGAGCGTGGCGACGAACGGGGCCACTCCGAGCTTGGTGATCAGGAAGCCGTGCCACAGGCCCCAGGCGATCCCGAACAGAATCGTGAGCAAGAAGGCGAACTCGACCGGAACCCCTTCGCTGGCATTGAGCCACGCGGAGAACACCACGAAGAAGGCGACCAGCGAGCCGACCGATAGGTCGATTCCGCCCGTGATGATCGCCAGGCTCTCGCCGATCGCAAGAATGCCGAAGCCGGCGAGATCGATCCCGAGTGGGTTCTGGAGGTCGGAGACGCTCGCGAACAGCGGATTCTTGATCGTGAACGCCGTGAACGTCACGATCAGCGCGAGGACGATGCCGATCTCCGGGGAGTCGGACAACCGCCGAACCACCCGCCGCGCCACTTCGGAGCGCGTCCGCGGCGCTGCTGCTTGCGATGGACCGGTCGTCACGAAGCTTGTGTCCCGAACGCGGCGGCGGCGATGATGCGCTCCTTCGAGAAGGAAGCGCGCTCGAAGCTCGCCGTGATGTGACCGTGCCTGAGCACGACGATGCGATGGCAGATCGCGACGAGCTCCTCGAGCTCCGACGACGCAACGAGTAGTGCCATGCCTTTCTCCCGCTCCTCCTCGATCAGCTTATAGATCTCGGCCTTCGCTCCGACGTCGACGCCGCGCGTGGGCTCGTCGAGCAGGAGCAGGCGGGGCCGAGCCGCGATCCACCGACCGAAGATCATCCGTTGCTGGTTTCCACCGGACAGCGAACGCGCTGGCTGCTCCGGAGTCTGGCACCTCACAGACGCGACCTTGACCATCTCGGCTGCGATCTTCTTCTCCGGGCCGGGCCACAGGAACAGCCCACGAGCTGAGATGCGGCGGAGAATCGACAGCGTGATGTTCCAGCGGATCGGCGCGTCGACAAGGAGCGCCTGGCCCTTTCGATCCTCGGGAACGAGGCCGACCCCGGCCTCGACGGCTTCCGCAGTGTTGCGGGGGGTATAGGGCTCGCCCGCGAGCCTCATCGCCCCGCCGGTGGGCCGCCGCGCACCAAGGATCAGGTGAAGGAGCGAGCTCCGTCCCGAGCCCATCAGCCCGGCAATGCCGACGATCTCGCCGGCACGGACATCGAGGTCGATCGGACCGAAGTTCTCGGCCTCGAGGCCACGTGCCTCGAACACCGGCGGGCCGTCCTCGGCACTCGTGACGTGGACGAGCTCCTCGAGCTCCTTGCCGACCATCTCCTTGGTCAGGCGCTGCTCGGTCGCCTCCTCCGGCGTCAGCTCGGCGACCATCAGCCCGTTGCGCAGGACGACGACGCGGTCGGCGACCGCGCGAACCTCGTTGAGCCGGTGTCCGACGAAGATCACGATTCCGCCGCGGGCGGCGTGCTCCCGGGCGAGCTGGAGGAGGTGCTCGGACTCGGTTGGCCCAAGCGCCGAGGTTGGCTCATCGAGGATCAGCACCCGCGGACGCCGTCCGAGCGCCTTGGCGATCTCGAGCATCTGCCGTTGTGCCACGGACAGGGAGTCGACACGTCGCCGCGTCGGCACGTCCAGACCGATGTCCTCGAGCATCCGATCGGCCGCAGCGTGCATCGCCCGGCTGTCGACCAGGACCCTCTGCTCCGAGGGTCGCCGGCCGAGCAGGAGGTTCTCCGCGACGCTCAGCTGTCCGACGAGCGGGAACTCCTGAGAGACCATCGCGACGCCCAGCTCCTGGGCATGGAGCGTGCCCTGGCCCAGTCTTTGCCCGCCCAAGGTGACCGTGCCGCCCTCGTCAGGCTCGACCGAGCCAGCGATGACGCCCATCATCGTCGACTTCCCGGCGCCGTTCTCGCCGACCAGACATACGACCTGACCACCCTCGAGCTTCAAGTGATCAACGTTGAGCACGGTCGCGGGACCGTATGTCTTACGAACACCGGCAAGGAGGAGCTCCTCCTTGCCGGTGTCGACACTACTGGTCGGCTGGTTCGGCTCAGCCGGCACCGATCTCCTTGTTGTAGGCGAGGTCGGCGGGCAGGTTGGCCTTGGTCAGCGTCCCGACGCCCGTGCTGAGCACGCCGCCCGTCAGGTAGGGCTGCATGATCGACTTCACCTTCGCGGCACCGAGGACTTTCATCGCCGCCGTCAGATAGGCGCCGAGGTAGCCCTGCATGTACGGCTGCTGGATGATCGACGCCGCGACCGTGCCGTTCTGGAGGCCCTGGACGGTGCCCGGTTCGTTGTCGTCGGCGACGACCCAGATCTTGCCCGTATCGCCCTTCGACTTGACCGCAACCGCCCCGGCCGGCCCGTCGTACGAGTAGACGCCGTAGATTCCCTTCAACTTCGGGTTCGACGCGATCACAGCGCTGGCGTTCGAGGACGCCGTCGCAGCATTGCCCGCGTCGTTCTCCGTCGTCGTGACCTTGACGTTCGAGCCCGCGAGCGCCGCCTTGAAGCCGGCGATGCGCTGCAGCGCGTTCTCCGCCGTCAGCGATCCGGTCAGGATGGCAACGTCACCGCCACTCGGCAGCGCCTTCTTCATCGCCAAGCCGGCTGCCTGGCCCGCGGTGTAGTTCGGCGTCCCGAGATACGTCAGGACGTGAATGTTCGAGGGCACCGGCGAGTCGATCGCGACCACGTTGAGGCCCTTGGCCACGGCGTTGTTGATGATCGTTCCCTCGGACGCCGGGTCGATCACCGAAGTGAACATGCCGGTCGCCCCGGTCGAGGCGAGCGTCTCGTACTCGGAGACCTGCGTCGAGAGCTGACCCTGCGAGGGACCCTCGTAGTGGGCGGCGATCCCAAGCTCCTTAGCCGCCTGGGCGTCGCCCTGCTTGCCGGCCACCCAGTAGGTCGCCAGGATGTTGACAACCATCCAGGTATTGACGGCCGACAGACTGTGGCCCTTGAGGGCGGCCACGAGCGCGTTGCGCAGGCCGAATAGCTTCGAGTCGTCGAACGTTGGCGGGTGCACGCTCGTGGACAGCAGCGATGCGGCCGGGAACTTCGCCGCGTGCTTCACATTCGCGGTGCGTCCTGCGGCGACGCTCGCGAGAACCGAGGCAACCACCAGCGCCGCCGCCAGCGAGGCGAACGTAATCCTCTTCTTCACGACTTTCTCCTCCTCCATCGATTGTCCCGGCGCACCGGTTAGCGCCCCAGGGGTGTGCTGCGGGGGATTGTTATCGCTAACATGCAGGCTTGTCAAGACGCCCCGCGTCGGCTGCTGGGCGTACGTTCATTCGACGCCACTCAGTGCGATGGAAACGCTCGAGGGTGTCAAAAATGCTTGTCAGCGGACCTTGTTACCGCTCACAGACGACCGCAGACAATCATCCTGACGACGTTGTCACTCCGGTCCGTTTGGGCGGGCGCGCTAGCGTTGTCGAACCGCGATGTGCGCTGATCGCCATTGACCATCGAGCCGCTGCTTCCCTCCGCCCCGCTTCGCGAGGGCCTCCTTGACTTGCGCATCGCCACGGGTCCACCGGATGCGACCGCTGCCCACAGACGCCGGCGCGCGCCCATCATGGCGGATGTGGCCAGGCTCGCGGGCGTTTCGCACCAGACGGTCTCTCGTGTGATCAACGACAGCGACCACGTGCGACCCGAGACGCGCACGCGCGTGCGCGAGGCAATGCGCCTGCTCGACTACCGGCCCAACGCGCTGGCCCGCGCGCTGGTCACGGGCCGTACGCGGACGCTCGGCGTCGTCAGTTTCGACACGACGTTATTCGGCCCTGCGTCGACTCTGTTCGGCATCGAGCAGGCGGCCCACGACGCCGGCTACGGCGTCAGCGTGGTCAGCATGCGCTCGCCCACGCGGGCCTCGGTGCTGAGCGCGGTCGACCGTCTGCGCGGCCACGCCGTCGACGGGATCCTCGTGATCGCCCCGCAGAGCGGAGCCGTTCACTCCATCCTCGAAACGCCCGCCGACATTCCCGTCGTGTCCGTCGAGGCCGGTCCCGACGACGGCGTCCCGGTCGTGGAGGTCGATCAGTTCGCGGGCGCCCAACTCGCGACCAGGCACCTGCTCGAGCTCGGCCACCGGACTGTCTGGCACATCGCGGGTCCGGCCGACTTCCTCGAGGCACAGGAGCGGATCGACGGCTGGCGTGTGACGCTCGAGGAAGCGGGCGCCCCCGTGCCGTCCGTCCTCACGGGCGACTGGTTCGCGCAATCCGGCTACGAGCTCGGGCGGCTGCTGCTGCTCGATCCCGAGGTCACCGCAGTGTTCGCCGCCAACGATCCGATGGCGCTCGGCCTGTTGCGGATCCTGCACGAGACGGGCCGTCGGGTGCCGGACGATGTGAGCGTCGTCGGCTTCGACGACGTGCCGGAGGCGTCGTACTACACGCCGCCGCTGACGACGGTCAAGCAGGACTTCATGCAGGTCGGACGCAAGAGCTTCGCGCTGCTCCTCGACGAGATCGAGCGCGGCCATCGGTCCTCGACCCGCATCCGCGTCGCGCCGGAGCTCGTGGTTAGGCAGAGCACGGCGCCTCATCCGGACAGAGACACCTAACGGCTTCAGGACGTCGAAGGCGTCGTCTATCCGTGGAAGGGTATGGGCGGGTTCAGCTCGTCGCGGTCGCCGTCACGAGGAACGGTTCGCCGAAGGTGACCGTGACGCGGCAGGCGACCCGTTGGCCGGCTGCGCTGGCGAGCGATTGGCCGGTCGCTCCGGGGATCGGGATCCCGTCGCGCAGCCATTGATAGCCGTCGAAGCTGAACAGGTGCAGCGACGGTTTGACCGCGGCCCAGGCGGTCGTGCTCGGCGCTTGGCAGCGCAGCGGCCCGCCCGCTTGTGCGGATGGGGTCACGGTCGGGGCGGCCTGCATCGCGGCCGCCTGGCCGGTCGTCACGAACCCAAGCCCGCCCGGGCCGGCCTCGTCCGTGAACCAGATGTCGCCGTTGGGGCCGGCGGTCAACGCCGCCGGTAGCGAGCCGAGCATCAGCCCGCGTGCGTACTCGCTGATCCGCCCACCGGCGGTGATCCGCCCGATCGCGGGGGTCCACCCCTCGTCGGTGAACCAGACGTTCCCGTCAGGCCCCGCGGTGACCGCGACCGGCGCGCTGTTGGACCGCAACCCGCGGCGAAACTCCGTGATCGTCCCGCTCGGCCTGATCCGTCCGATCGCGCCCGCGCCGTCAGCGAACCAGACCGTCCCACCGGGCACCGCCGCCATGCCGAGCGGCTGGGTGCCGTGAATCAGACCGCGCGTCGTCTCGGTGATCTTCCCGCCTGCGCTCAGATGCCCAATCGCGCAGGGCCCAAGCAGATCACAGCCATGATCGCTGAACCAGACCGACCCATCCCGCGCCGGCGCCAACCCAAACGGGATGCTGCCGGCCGGCAACCCAGCCGTGAACTCGGTGATCGCGCCGCTCGGGGTGATCCGACCGATCCCGGGCGTCGGCCCCTCGGCCGTAAACCACATCACCCCGTGCCGACCCAACGCGATCTCAAACGGCAGGCTCCCCGGCAGCAAACCCTTCGAGAACTCGGTGATCCGGCCCGATGGGGTGATCCGTCCGATCGCCGGATCCGCGCCCTCGTCGGTAAACCACAAATCACCGTCCGGGTCAACCGCCATGTAATACGGGATCGCGCCGCGACGCAACCCACGACTGAACTGGCTGAAATGATCGAGCGAGTCAATCCGCAAGATCAGACAATGCCCATGCCCCAGACACCCCTGATCGGCAAACCACAACGACCCATCAGACCCCACAGCAATCCCAAACGGGTACGAATGCGCAGTCGAGTTAAATGAGATCTCGCTGATCGTCCCAGCACGCGCCACCGGCTCCTGAGCGCCAGCGATCCCCCGCGCCGCCAACACCAAGCCGGCGGCGAACAGCAGGGCTACGGCTGCGGTAAACCTGCGCATGAAGGGTCTTGCCTGTGGTTGCTCGGGGTGAAGGCGCAGTGCGGCCCCCGGTCCGTGCCGGGGGCCGCTTGCGCCGTTGATTGGAATCAGGAGTTCTTCAGCGAGGTGAACATGAAGTCCCAGGAGCCCTCGTTCCAGAGATCGTCGACGCCGGCGACGTTGCTCGCCTCGATGTTGGCCTGGTTGTCCCACTCCTCGGGGAGCGCGACGGCGTTGTCGACGAGCATGTCGTCCACCTTCGCCCAGTCGGCCGCCGCCTGCGTCGGGTTGACCGTGTTCTCGGCGGTGACCATCTCCTTGTTGATCGCCGGCTCGTTGACCTGCCCCCAGTTGGAGTTGTTCGTCGGGACGATCGCCGGCCCGTAGAACGGCTCGTAGAGCGTCGTCAGCGGGTCGGCGAAGTCACGGATCCAGCCGACCGACGGGCAGGCGTCGATCTCCTCCTTGGGAACGCCGCAGTACTTGGCGTACATCGTCGGCTGGTCGACCTCCGACAGGCGCACCTTCAGGCCGAGCTGGGTGAAGTCCTGCTCGACGACCTGGGCGATC
>Ga0302235_10001029_pt1 | contig 21173 bp, 20 predicted proteins | sample II_Palsa_N3_3_FD_193577 | JGI IMG/M metagenome (GOLD analysis project Ga0302235, IMG submission 193577) | Peat permafrost microbial communities from Stordalen Mire near Abisko, Sweden - II_Palsa_N3_3 | ecosystem: Environmental > Terrestrial > Soil > Palsa > Peat permafrost | place: Sweden... | reverse complement strand
TCTACTACACCGAGCCCTCCGAGGACTGGTCCCGGCCCGGCCGGCTGTGGTGGTCGGTGCCAGCAGGCATTGACACCTTCTCCACCTGGAAGGAGGTCACGACCGTCTACCACGAGGGCGTTCCCGGGCACCACCTGCAGATATCGCAGGTCAGGGCCGAGCAGGAGAACCTGAATCGCTGGCAGCGCCTGATGTGCTGGGTCTCGGGCTACAGCGAGGGCTGGGCGCGCTACGCTGAACGGCTCATGGGCGAGCTCGGCTACCTGGACGACCCGGGGCCACGCTTCGGGATGCTCTGCGCTCAGCTGACCAGCGCCGCGATAGCGGCCCTGGACATCGGGGTGCACCTGGAGCTGGAGATCCCCAAGGGCACCGGCTGGCGGGAGGGCGAGCGGTGGAACGCCGAGATCGCGCGGGAGTTCCTGCGGGCCCACTCCAGCTGGGAAGAGAAGCGGCTGCGCTTTGAGCTGCACCGCTTCCTCGGCTGGCCCGGGCAGGCCCCGTCCTACAAGCTGGGCGAGCGGATCTGGCTCCAGGCCAGGGAAGAAGCCAAGGCGAGGGCCGGAGCCGCCTTCAGCCTCAAGGACTTCCACTCCAAGGCGCTCAGCCTGGGCGTCATGGGCCTGGATCCGCTGCGCGAGGCCCTTGCCCGCTTCTAGGACCCCTGACAATGCGGGTTGCACAGTCGCAACCAGCCATGACGGCGCAGCCGGGCCCAACTCGGGCTAACCCCCGTGTCCGTCCAGAACTATCAGTTCTGTACCTCACGATAGCGGCCCGCCAGCTGGCGTGGCGGCGGCCATATCGGCGGCTCGGTGTGCGTCCTCGTGGCTCCTCCCGTGACTCAGCGTGACGCTCAGCGCGGTGACCCCGGCGCTTGCTGGCGGCCGCCCGTCCGGTTCGGGCAGTCCCGCTTCCGGGTGACCAGGTGGCGGTGCCAGCGCAGCACGGTTCCGGGCGTGACCAGCCGGTGCGCTCGCAGCCATCAGGGCAGAAACCTGAATGAGCGCGGCGAGGACCGCGCGGTCTGCCCAGTCCAGCCGGGGCCGAGGCTTGGTGCGGCGCAGAAGGGCGGCCTCGTGCCGCAGCACGAGCAGTTCGGCGTTCTCAGGCGGCGCGGGCGAATGTGGCCGGGTGATCCGGCTGGTTCCGCGTCCGCGCTCAGCCGGATGGATTCATGGGGAGTCGGCGCGCGCGGATGCGGGTGTCGCTGATCACAACCAGGGCACCTGCGGCGAGATCTTCTGTGACCTGTTCAAGGTTCGCGAGAACGACCGCGGCGAGGGATCGGGCTCGCTTGTCAGCCCGCCGGAACAGGATGACGCTCGGCGCTAGCACGGGTGCGTTGGCGAGAAGTTCCCCGAAGTCGGTACCGGCGGATACCAGGATCCGGTTCTCGCGGTCCGCCAGGGCCATGACCTGCTCATCGGGCTGGCCGCCCAAGCCGAGTTCATAGACATGCGCACAGTCATGGCCTGCGTCGCGCAACAGCACCGCCATCCGGGGCGGCAGGCACTCATCGATCAGGAACCTCACGCCGTGAGCCGGACCGGAAGCTCACGTTCATCAACTGCACGCGCTGCGTACTCCAGGCAGGCCTGCACATCGGCCGGGGTCAGCTGCGGGTACTCAGCAACGATCTCACCGGTAGTTAGCCCGCTGGCCACCAGGCCGACGACCGTGGCGACTGGAATACGGGTACCGGTCACGCAGGGAACGCCACCCATGATCTGGTAGTCCACCGTAATCCGCCCTAGTTCCCTGGACCCATGTGGGCCGTCCGGTTGCCCATCGTCAAACAGGCCCGCAGACTCGCGACGTCAGCCAGGTTGTGGCCCCGGCTGCCGGAACGTGCCGGCCGTGCCCGTGGGATGCTGTCTTGGGTTGAACGGTGCCTCTCTGTCCTCATAACCCAGAGGTCGCAGGTTCAAATCCTGCCCCCGCTACCAGGAAGTGCAGGTCAGAGGCCTGATCGCCAGGACGGCGGTCAGGCCTTGATCTTTGTGGCAGCGTGGTGGCAGCAGGATCTGGGCGCACAGGGCGGGCAGGAGTACAAGGAACTGGCAGAGACTGGCATCGGAGGCGGGCAGATAGGCACGCGGCTGGGTGCAGCGCGCAACGTGCGCACCGGGCATTAGGAATACCTTCAGCTGTCACCACCGGGCCATCCGCGGCCTCAGCAACTGCCAGCGGGATCTTCCTAGCGGCGTCGGCCCCCATGATCGGTCCGCTACGCGGGGTGAGCACCGCGGTGGCGCCGTAAGTGCTCGCGTAGCGCCAGATCGCTAATCGGCGCGGTCGACCGCAGCCTGGTAGAGGGTTCTCATGGCATGCAGATTCCCCGTTCTGGACCTTGCGCGGCCAGGTGGCCCTGGGGCTGTGCAAGCCGCCGCGAGCTGCGCACGATCCGGGGAAGATCATCACGGTTCTGATGGTCGCGGTGGCGCTGGGCGGGCGATTAGGCCGACCGCGCGGCTACCTCAGGCAGGCTTCTGTTCTGAGCCCGTGCGGCGCGATCTCCCAGCCGTCGCAACCAGAAGCTGCGGGATTAGTCCTTCGCGCTGCGCTTCAGCGGCTGCCGCGAACTGGCCGAAAGACGTCGCGGAGGGTCTGTGCCAGCAGCTGTGGCTCGGCGACGGCGGGGAAGTGCCCGCCGCCGTCGTGCTCGCGCCATGTGGTGATGGTGAAGTAGCGCTCGGCGAGCTCACGGGGCGGCTTAGGGAAGGGCACCCGTTCGCCGCCGAAGACGCTGACCGCGGTGGGTACCTGGGCCGGCTGGCCGGCTGGCAGAGCGCTGCCGGGGGTGTGGCGGTAGGCCCAGTAGGGCTGCATCGAGGAGGTGATGGTCCCGGTGGCCCAGTAGAGGGTGAGCGTGCCCAGGAGCAGGTCCCGGCTGAAAGCAGTCTGCCCGTCGCTGGTGGTGCTGCTCCAGTCGACTATCTTCTCGCCGATCCAGGCGGCGAGGCCGGCCGGTGAATCGTGCAGTGCGGCACCAAGGGTCGAGGGCTTGGTGGCCTGCTGGTGAGCGTAGGCGCCTTCTTCGGCGGTCCAGCTCTCGGCCTCGGCGAAGTAGGCCTGTTCGGCCGCGGTCCAGGGCGCGGGCGGGGCGGGCAGCCCCGGAGTAGCCAGGTGGATGCCCGCCACGGCATCGGCGTGGGCCCGGGCCAGCCAGGCTGTGACCCCGGCTCCGAGGTCGCCGCCGTGGGCGGCATACCGGCGATAGCCCAGGCCGTCGGCCATCAGTCGGTGCCACAGCGCGGCGACCGCGCTGTGGGTGAGCCCCCCGGGCGGCGGCGGAGCGGAGAAGCCGAACCCGGGCAATGATGGCACGACGACGGTGAACGCGTCGCCAGGGTCACCGCCATGGGCCTGCGGGTCGGTCAGCAGCGGGAGCAGATCGAGGTACTCGCAGAACGAGCCGGGCCAGCCGTGAGTCAGCAGTAGCGGCATCGGGTCCGGGCCGCGCCCGGGCATATGCACTAGGTGCACCAGCTGGCCATCTAGGTTGGCGCGCAGGTGGGTCAGCCCGTCCAGCCGGGCCTGGAACCGTGACACGCTGAAGGCTTGCCAGTCCGCCAGCAATACGCTCAGCCAGCGTCCGGGCGCACCTCGCTCCCAACCGTCGCCGTCAGGCAGGGCGAGCCGGCTGCGGGCGAGCCGCTCCCGGAGGTCGGCCATCGAGCGCTCGTCGAAAGCAGCACGGAACGGGTCGACAGTCAGCGCGTTACTCACCCGCCTATCGTGCCAGCCGCCGCCTCAGCCCGGCGCCGCCAGCGACCGTCCCGTCAGGCCCGTAGCGGATCTTGATCTACAGGGCCATCGGATCCACTCAGGCATAGTTCCTCAGCTGCACGCAGAATCGCCATTCTGGTGCGCCATCGCCGATCAGCACCGAGGCTTTCCGGCCGGCCATATCGAAATTAGGCGGGTTGGAGCGCCCTCTCTCAAGGCTTGCCCGTCGCTCACCGTGACGATTTCAGCGATCGGGGGGTCTCGGGGGGTGCGGCCACTGCCGACTCGGCCGGTGTGGCTGGTCTGCTAGGTTCACCCGTCGACTGGCCGAGTGCGGTCTACCCAGGCAGGCCGTGCTTCCCTGGCGAGGCGCCAGCGCCGTACCTGCGGCTGAGTTACGCGGGCGAACAGGCGCCCGCGCTTCGCCGCGCCGCGGCGATCCTCGGTGACCTGATCGAGCGACGCTGACGGAGCCAGCGAGCGACGCTGGGGGCTGGACTAGTCCGGGATCAGCCGGGCCGCGATGGCAATCACGCTGAGCGCGACGATGAGAATGCTCCAGGCCAGCGCGTACGGCAGGAACACGAAGCCGGCAGTGCCGGTCAAGACAGCCAGGCCGGTGCCGACAAGCCTGCTAACGCGAAGCCCGCACAGGGCCACGACTCCCGCCGCGAACAGCAGCGCGCCGAGGGCCAGCAGGATCCAGCCCCAGGTATGCACGGTCAGCCGGAAGGGGTAGCCGGGGGCCGCGGGATAGTAATGCGGTCCGATGACAGCGGCGAGCCCGGCAAACAACGTCGCGAGCCCGGCCAGCATGCCGAGTACCTCGCCGACGGCGCCGACGGTGCTCAGCCGCGGGCGGCGCGCTGTGATGGCTGCCGCGGTCGCGGCTCCGGCTCCCGCCCTGGCGGCTTCCGCTTCCGCCGTCCCGGTTCCGGCTCCGGCGACCGCGGTTCCCGCTCCCGCCGTCCGCGCAGCGGTGCTCTCCGTGCTGAGGAAGCGGCCGAGTGCGATGACGGTCACCACGATTCCGGCCGCCGATTCGCTCATCACGAGTACCCGCGCCCGGAGCGTCTCCGCCATGAAGCCGCTGCCGAGCGGGGGCAGCGTGCTCCAGCTGAGGTAGAAGTGCCCGAACCGGCTCGGCGGCACCGCTGGGCTGAACGCGGTGCGCGGGGTGAACACCAGGAAGGCGATTGCGAAGATCGTCACGATCTGGACGATGTTGACGATCGCGAGCACGACCTTGCTGGTCCCAGAGCCCTCGAACGTGCGGAACTGGAAGGCGTCGCCGATAGTCCCGAACAGCAGGTCCTGCAGCCGGTACAAGGCTAACCATGCGAAGAACACGGCCAGGAACCAGGATGTCGGCGTCAGGCGCAAGATCGCCAGCAGCCCGGCGAGCCAGATCAGCACGTACCAGCCATAGAAGCTGCTGTCCCTAGCGCTCTTGAATACCCTGCCCGCCAGGTAGCTCAGCGACACCTTCTCGCTGGTCCACCAGATGCCATAGATGAGGGCCATGACCGGGCCCTCTCGCGGTCGCACAGCAGACGCCATCGCGCTTCCTCTCACTGCACATGCGCGGACGCCGGGAGAATCTCGCTAAGGCGAGGATGGCGTAATCCGGAAAGACAGCGGCAGCAAATCCGCGGCGGACGTGATCAGGATGCCGCCGCGGTACGGGAAGAGCACCCGAGCCTCTGGGTTGGAGTCGACGATCGTCTGACGGCATGCTCCGCACGGGGGGACGTCTCCGGTGCCCCAGATCGCGATGTCCAGCACACGGGCGGCTGCGTTTTCGCGATGAACCGCTGCGTAGATGGCCGCCTGCTCGGCATGCAGCACCCGTACCAGGCTGGGATCCTCGACGTTCCAGCCAAGGTAGGGCTCGGTGCCGCTCTCGGTGCGGACGGCGGCCCCTACGGCGAAGCCGGAGAACAGCGGCCGCGCCCGTTCCTGTGCCAGTTCGGCCTCGGTCACGAGCGCTGCGTCCGCGGGCCCGAGCTCGGGCCTCGCGACGATCGTGCCGGGATAGTCACCACCGCTGCTGTCGCAGTGCGTCATCCTCCGCCACCTCCCTGGCGTGACCGTAGCGCAGCCGGAGCGCGGCCGGGCTCGATCCGGCCCTGGGCAGAATGGGATGTCAGTGGATGTTACTGGAAAACTCTGCGGCACAACGCCGTATCCTCGCTGTCGGGCCCAGACGCCGGAGCATGCAGTCTGCAGCGATTTCGCAGGCGATGCTCTTGTTATTGTTGATAGGAAGATGACCAAGACTGTGGGGGAAGCACTGGGTTTGCGCGACTCTGGCTCGGCTGCGCCTCCGCCACCACAGGGCTGAGTGTCAGGTGCGTCACCGGAACGCGCACTCGAAACGGCATGTTGCCGTTTCAGGTCGGCTGTTCGTCAGCAGGCCCCTGGTTAGTTCTGGCGCAGAACCATAAGCGCGGTGCGACAAAGGTACCCCACCTTAGAAATCACGACTACCAGGCCCTCGGCCGCCAGCATGCCGAGCACCCTGCGAACTGTTCCTCGTAGGAAGCCGACCGGCAGCCCAGTAGCGCGAGCCGGCGACAGATTGTTCGTTCCGGCGCGACCATGACCGGCAAGCCAAGAATCTCGGTCGGCGTACAGAACGGTGGCGATGTGCGCGTTACCGCTCTGCCCTCCGGCTACTCTCTGTAACGATCGTCGGCTCCATGGCACTGCCCTGACGGGCTTCCCAGACCGCCGGGGGCGGACAGTGGAACAACGCCCGACAGCCCGAGCGCAGGCTCCAGCGGACCGCTCGGCCGGCGGCAGATGCGGTCGTTAGCGCGGGTAGTAAATTCTGATGGCTTCTTTGACCGATTTGCCTGCCTTGCTAATCCGGCGGCGTGCCGTCCTCGCCGCCCCGGCTCGCTACTGTTTGCTCGTCGAACCCGCCAGCGCGCATAGCCGGCCAGCCAGATGGACTCGCGGTCTGCTGTACTGCGGCCTGGCTGCCGGGCCGGTCTTCGTCACGACAATCCTCACCGACGGCGCCACCCGGGACGGGTACCGCCCTTCGCGCCATCCGGTCAGTTCGCTTGCGCTCGGGCCACGCGGCCGGATCCAGGCCGCGAACTTCGCCGTGACCGGGACGCTGGTCCTCGCCGGCGCCGCCGGCTTGGGCCGCGCCGCTGACCCCGCGCTCAGCAGCCGGGCGGGACGGGCCCTGATCGGCGCAGCGGGTGCCGCCCTCATCGGCGCAGCCGTCTTCGCTACCGACCCGGTGAGCGGCTACCCGCCAGGAACACCGGACGCGCTCACCCAGCCCAGCCGCACCGGCATGATGCATAACCTCGCAGCAGTCCCGGTGTTCCTCGGCCTGCCCGCCGCCGCGTTCACCTGCAGTCGGCAGTCCATCCGGGCCGGCCACCGCGGATTCGGCCTGTATTGCGCTGCCACCGCAACGACCATGCTGGCAACCATGGCACTGGCCGGGGCCGGCTTTAATCAATCACCCCGGCTGGTCAATCTCGCCGGATTGTTCCAGCGAGCCAGCATCGTGACCGGCTTCAGCTGGCTCACAGCCCTGTCCGCGCAAGCGCTCACGCACGCGCCTGCCGCTTCAGCCCGCAAACCGTCAACCTGAATCGGCCGCTCCGGCCTTTCACCGCGCACAATCCCGCGCGTAAACGCGGCAGATGAGTGAGCCGCGTGCATGAAAGGGGATGTATGGCTGTGCGGGTCGCGTTACGCGATGCTGGCCGGTCGCGCCGCCGAGCTAGGCAGCCGGGCGCCCCTACATGTAATACGCGTAGCGGGTGGCGATCTGCAAACAGAGACCGGCACCGATCCCGGCACCGGCAAGCCCACCCTGGCCTGGCGGTTCGACCAGGAGGCGATCGATGCTGAGGCCGCCACAGACGGCTGGTACGCCCCTGCTCGCCAACCTGGATCCCGGTGAAGCCGACGCTGCCCGGGTCCTGATCCTCTGCAAAGGCGCAGGAAGCCGTCAAACGCCGCTACTCCGCGTTCAAGGGCACTCTCGCCGTCGCCGCCTTGTTCTGCAAGAGCAACCGGCGCATCGCCGCCCTGGTCACCGTGATCTGCCTGGCCCTGCTCATCTTCTGCCTGATAGAACGCCAGGTCAGGCGCAGCCTCGCCGAACAAGGCGAGACCACGGTGGCCGGCCTGTACGCCGGGCGGCCAGCCATCCCCACCGGCAGGCTCATCCTCTGCGCACTCGCCACCATAAAGATCATCCCCGGGGCAGGCCACGACCCGCCGGTCATCCCCCAGCCCGCACCCCTCCAGCTCCGGCTCCTCGACCTGCTCGGCAGGCGACGCCAGCTTCACCACCGACGAGGCATCGCGACGCAGGCGCAGGGCCTCCTGCTGACCCCGACCGCAGGCACGAGCGCGTGCTGGCCGGCGAGCACAGGCCCGCGTTACACGTGAGTCACAGGTGGCGTTTTATCTCAGGGCCACGACGCTTGTCCTCTCGGCGAAATGGGCGTACTGTCCGGTCTGGGACAATCGCACTCGGGACACCTGTGTGGCGAGATTGCGACTCCGGCAGCTCTGGACCTTGGCCGCGCCTGGTGCGCAAATGAGCCGAGGTAGCAGATGTCGGCACCTATCCGTCGGTCGGCTCCGCTGCCAGTCAGCGACCACCGGGCCATCCCGCAGCGCAGGGGCACCGCCCAGCCGCCCCCCGGCACGCACGTCATTCCCGATCTGCCACGGGAGGATGCAGCGCAACTCCGGCAGCCATCAGCGAACGATCGCGACGGCGGGGCCATGGTGCGCCAGGACCGTGCAGCGCAGGCACGTGAGGACTGGGAACGACGGATTTACCGGCGCCTTACCGACACTCGCGGGGCTGACACAGCGCTGTCGCTGCCGGCACCGGCCGGGGTGCGGGCCGACCCGGGCGTCGGGCATGTCCGGCTGAGCTGGGAACCAGTGCCGGGCGCGGCCGGCTACCTGATCGAGCGCGCCGACTCATCCGACGGCCTGCCGCGAATCGTCGGGCATGGCGGCAGCGACGTCCCTGCGGTGGCCGGCCCGCCATTCGCAGATACGGGCCTGCAGGACGGAGTGGACTACCGCTACCGGGTCGGCGCCGTGGCCGGTGCCGAGTACCCGGTGTGGGCGTGGTCTGAGCCGGTCGGCGCCCGCACCGCGGCCGGCCAGGCCGGCGCGGTCGAGGCGGTGGTCGACGCGTCGATGATCACCGGCGGGCTGGACCGGGTATGGCACATGGTCGGCTCGGAGCGGCTGACGCAGCTGCGCTTTGGCGACGACGGGCACGGAAACCACATCGGCGCGGAGTTCGCCGAAGCGCTCAGCCGCGCGCACCAAGACCTCGGCGTGACCCATGTCCGAGCGCACGCGATCCTGCACGACGACAACAGCGTCGTCACCCGCGCGCCGGACGGCGAGCTCGCCTTCGACTTCGCTGGCGTCGAGGCGATCTATGACCAGCTACTCGGGATCGGTGTCCGGCCGGTCATCGAGTTGTCGTTCATGCCGGCCGTGCTCGCCCGCGACCCGGAGCAGAGCGTGTTCGGCTACCGCGGCATCATCTCACCGCCGGCTGACTGGGGCGAGTGGCGCGCGCTGGTCACCGCGCTGGCGCGGCACCTGGTCGACCGGTACGGCATCGACGAGGTCGTGCAGTGGCCGTTCGAAGTGTGGAACGAGCCCAACCTGCTGGTGTTCTGGTCGGGTACGCGCGAGGAATACCTGCGGCTGTATGACGAAGCCGCCCGCGCAGTCAAGGGCGTCGATACCCGGCTGCAGGTGGGCGGCCCGTCCACCGCGGCGGGGGAGTGGGTCGAGACGCTGGCTGCGCATGCCGCCTCGGCCGCCGTCCCGCTGGACTTCGTCACCACCCACACGTACGGCAACCTGCCGCTCGACGTCCGGCCATCGCTGTTGCGCCACGGATTCGACGGCATCGGCGTCTGCTGGACCGAGTGGGGGGTCGGCGCGACGCACTTCGGCCCGATCCACGACGGGGTGGCCGGCGCGCCGTTCGTGCTGGGCGGCTATGCGTCCGCGCAGGGCCGGCTGGACGCGCTGGCCTACTGGGTCATCAGCGACCACTTCGAGGAGCTGGGGCGGCCGCCGCGGCTGTTCCACAACGGCTTCGGGCTGCTCAGCGTCGGCAACCTGCGCAAGCCCCGGTACTGGGCCGCGCATCTGGCCGCCCACCTCGGCGACCACGTCCTGGCCAGCCAGGTGACCGGCGACGGCGCGGACGTGCTCGTGCACGCCTGGGCCACCCGGCACGAGGACGGCACCCTCGACGTCCTGGTCTGGAACGGCACGATCAACGCCGACCTGGTGCACGGCGACGCGCGCCTGGACCGGCATGTCCGGCTCACCGTCACCGGCCTCGACTCGGCTGGCTACCAGGCGGAGCTGGCACGCGTCGATGAGCACCACTCCAACATCGTGGCCGAGTGCCCGGCCGACGTCGAATGGCCCGACGCCGCCCTGTGGGCGCACCTGCGAGCGCGTGACGAGCTGCATACGCAGCACCTGCCGGATATCACGCCGGCGAACGGATCAGCCCACTTCGAGTTCGAACTACCGCTGCCAGGCGTAGTCCGGATCCGCCTTTCTGCAGGCGGGCGACCAGCTGGCACGGATGAGGAGAAAATGCGATGAAACATCCAGCGCATGCACGGTCAGCGCTGTTCAGCACTGCGACAGCCTTGATACTGGCCGGCGGCCTGTCGGCCTGCGCCGGCACGGCGAACGGCACCACATCAGCCGGCAGCGGCGGCAGCGGCAGCGGCGGCACCACGCTGGTAGTCGGTACCGACAACGGCTCGCCGACAATGGCGGACAACTTCAACCCGTTCTCGGCGAACAAGCGGAGCGGTACCGCCTACATGTACGAGCCGCTTGAGTACGTCAACTCCATCAACGGGCAGCAGACGCCGTTCCTGGCGACCGGACACACGCTCAAGGGCAGCACCGCGGTGGACTTCACGATCCGGACCGGCGTGAAATGGAGTGACGGCAAGCCGTTCACGCCAGCGGATGTCGTGTTCACCTTCGACTACATCAAGAAGTACCCGGCCCTGGACAGCCTGGGCATCTGGCAGCACGTGAAGTCGGTGAGCGCGTCAGGTAACACGGTGTCCGTAAAGTTCAAGGCGCCGGACGTGCCGTTCGTCCAGCAGCTGGAGCAGCAGCTCATTGTCCCCGAGCACATCTGGTCGAAGATCTCCGACCCGACCACCTACACCAACACCTCGCCGGTGGTCACCGGGCCATACGTGGTCGGAACGTTCAACCCGAACCAGTACACCCTGCTGAAGAACACCAAGTACTGGCAGGCGGGCAACGTCGCCGCGACCAGGATCGTCTTCCCGGCGCTGACCGGGAATACCCAGTCACAACTCGAGCTCTCGCAGGGCGGCTACGACTGGGCGACGTTGTTCATCCCGAGCGTGAAAACGACCTGGGTCGCCAAGGACGCACAGCACAACAAGTACTGGTTCCCGCCCGGCGGCACCATCTCGCTGTTCCTGAACCTGACCAAGAAGCCCTACAGCGACCCCGCCTTCCGCCAGGCGCTGTCCTACGCACTCGACCGGACGCAGATCGCCACGAAGGCCGAGGACGGCTACGTCCAGCCGGCCAGCCAGAGCGGGATGCTGCTCCCCAACCTGAAGAGCTGGCTCGACCCCGCCCTGCCCGACTCGGGCCTGGTCACCCAGAACATGACCAAGGCCACTCAGATGTTCGCCCAGGCCGGCTACACGAAGAAGGGCGGCACGCTGGTCAGCGCGGCCGGAAAGGCCGTCACGATGACGCTGCAGACACCGAACGGGTTTACTGACTGGCTGCAGGCCGCGCAGGTGATACAGCAGCAGCTCAAGGCGGTTGGCATCACGGTCAACGTGCAGACGCCGCAGTACGCGGCCTACAACCAGGCACTGGCAAACGGCTCCTTCGACGCTTCGATCGCATCGTTCGGCGGCACCGGCAGCCCGTACCTGGACTTCTTCGACGCCTTCGACAGCGCCCAGAGTGCGCCGGTCGGCAAGCCCGCGGCCTCGAACTACTCCCGTTTCTCCGACCCGAAGCTGAATGGCCTGCTCACGAAGCTTCAAGGTGAAACCCAGATCGCGCAGCAGCACAGCACCGTCAACCAGCTTGAGCAGATCATGTACAAGCAGGTACCGGTGCTGGCGCTGTTCTACGGCGCGACCTGGGGTGAGTACACCACCAAGAACTTCACCGGCTGGCCGGACGCGAGCAATCCCTATGCGCCGCCGGCCCCGTACGGCGCAGCGACCGCTGCCACGGGTCCGCCACTGATGATCATCACTCACCTCAAAGCGGCTGCGTGACTGACGCGGGCCGACAGGCGGGAGTGGTGCCGTGAACCCGATTATCCGCAAGCTGATCCTCTTCGTCGCCACGCTGTGGGCTGCGGTGACGGTCAACTTCTTCATCCCGCGGCTGATGCCGGGCACGCCGGGCGATGCGGCGCTCGCCAAGCTGGCCGGCAACGGCCCGATCAACCCCGCGCAGCGGCAGGCGATCGACGCCACCCTCGGCGTGCCGCACGGCAGCCTGGTCTCGCAGTACTGGACCTATCTCGACAACAGCGCGCATGGCCGCTTCGGCATCTCCTACACCTATTTCCCGCAGACGGTGAGCTCGCTAATCCTCCATGCGCTGCCCTGGACGCTCGTCCTGGTCGGCACGGTCACCGTGATCGCCTTCGTGGTCGGCACCTTGCTTGGCGTGCTGGCCGCGTGGCGGCGCGGCCGGGCAGTCGATACGGTCGCGACGGTCGGCGGCACGTTCACGTCAGGCTTTCCGTACTTCTGGACGGCGCTGCTGCTGCTGTTCGTGTTCGCCTTCAAGCTGAACTGGTTCCCGATCAAAGGCGGCTACGCGGCCGACGTGTCGCCGAACCTGTCGCTGGCGTTCGTCCGCGATGCCGCGTTCCACAGCGTGCTGCCAGCACTGACCATCCTGATCAGCGGCCTGGGCGGCTGGCTGCTCGGCATGCGTAACAACATGATCAACACCCTCGGTGAGGACTATGTCACCTTCGCCGAGGCCAACGGGCTGCGCGGGCGAACCGTGGCACTGCGCTACGCCGCCCGCAACGCCCTGCTGCCGAATCTCACCGCGTTCGGGATGGCCCTGGGCCTGGTGGTCGGCGGATCGCTGCTGACAGAAGTGGTCTTCGCCTATCCCGGCGTCGGCTACCTGCTCTATAACGCCGTCGTAAACGAGGACTTCCCGCTGATGCAAGCCCTATTCCTGGTGATCACCGTGAGCGTGCTTGTCGCCAACTTCGCCGTGGACCTGCTCTACGGCCTGCTCGATCCGAGAGCACGATGAGCGCGCCGCAAGTCGGGCTGGGCCTCGGCGGCCCGGCCGTCACCGGCGGGCCCGCCGCAGCGCCGGAGTACGGACCGGCCGCGCTGTCGCGGCTGCCGCGTCCGCTGCAGGTCGGGTGGCGGGCGATACTGACCATCTGGGCCAACGGCAAGGCACGGATCGGGATCGTCATTCTGGCGATCCTGATCCTCGCCGCACTGTCCGCGCCGCTGATCGCACCGTACTCACCGACCGCAAGCAACTTCGGGCAGTCGCTCCCCCCGAGCGGCGCGCACTGGCTCGGCACCACCGGTTCCGGGCAGGACGTGCTGTCCCGGCTGATCTTCGGAGCACGGGTCTCGCTGTTCGTGGCGTTCGCCGCCGGCGTGCTGTCGACGATCATCGCGATCACCGTCGGCGTGTTCGCCGGCTATCTGCGCGGATTCGCGGAGGAGACGATCGGCTTCGTCGTGAACCTGTTCCTGGTCATCCCGGCGCTGCCGCTGATGATCGTGCTCGCCACCTACGTGCCGAGCAGGGGCGTCGACGTCATCGTGCTGGTGGTGGTGATCACCGGCTGGGCGTGGGGCGCCCGGGTACTGCGTGCCCAGACGTCAACGTTGCGCAACCGGGACTTCGTCGCCGCCGCGGAGTTCAGCGGCGAACGCCCGGGCCGCGTCGTGTTCCGCGAGATCCTGCCGAATATGACCTCGCTGGTCGCGGCGAGCTTCCTCGGTGCGGCCACCGCGGCCGTGCTCGGCGAGGCCGGGCTGGAGTTCCTCGGCCTGGGCAACCCCAGCACGATCAGCTGGGGCACCATGCTGTTCTGGGCACAGAACAGCAACGCGCTGCTCACCGGCCAGTGGCTGCAGATCCTCGCGCCCGGCCTGTGCATCGCGCTGCTCGCCACGTCGCTGTCGCTGGTCAACTTCGGCATTGACGCACTGTCCAACCCGCGGCTGCGTGAAGGAGGGTCGCGATGAAGCTGCTCGAGGTCGAGGACCTCAGCGTTGTGTATGAGGCAAGCAGGTCAGATCCGGTGCGCGCGGTGCGGGAGGTGTCGCTCACCCTCGACGATGGCGAGTTCGTCGGACTGGTCGGCGAGTCCGGCTGCGGCAAATCGACCCTCGGCTACGCGATCACCCGCATGCTGCGCCCGCCAGCGCGGCTGGAATCCGGGCGAGTGATCTTCAGCGGCACCGACATCGCCTCGCTGTCCGGTGAGCGGCTGCGCCGGATGCGCAGCCACGGATTCGCGCTCGTCCTGCAGAGCGGCATGAACGCCCTCAACCCGGTGCGGTCCATCGAGAACCACTTCGGCGACGTGCTGCGCGCCCATCAGCGCACCAGCAGAGCTGACGTGCGGCGGCGCGCGATCGAGCTGCTCGAGGCAGTCAAGCTGCCGCCGGAGACGCTTCGCCGCTTCCCGCATGAACTTTCCGGCGGCATGCGGCAACGCGTCGCGATCGGCCTCGTGCTTGCCCTCGATCCGCGGCTGGTCATCTTCGATGAGCCCACTACCGCGCTTGATGTCCTGGTGCAGAAGGCAGTCATCGACACGATCAAGGACCTGCAGCGCAAGGTCGGCTTCACCGCCGTGCTGATCAGCCACGACCTCGGCCTGGTGCTGGACTCCGCCGACCGGGTGCTGGTCATGTACGCCGGGCGGATCGTCGAGGATCAGCCCCCGGCCCGGATGGTGACCAACCCTGCGCACCCCTACACGCGTGCGCTGCTTGGCTGTTACGCCGACCCGCGCGCCGAGCGTGTCGAGCTCGCCGGCATTCCTGGCAGCCCGCCCGACCTGTCGCAGCCATCGGCGGGCTGCTCCTACGCGCCGCGCTGCACGCTCGTCGAGCCGGGCTGCTCCAGCGCGGAGCCGCCGCTGGTCGAGATCGGGCCGCGGACGTCGGTGGCCTGTTACGTCACCGCACGCCAATCTGCCCACCCGGTAGCCGGGCATGAGAACGAAGGCCAGCAATGACCACCCGCCTTGTCGTCGCCGCTGTGTCCAAGGCCTATCCCGGTCGGCGCCGCCGCGACCAGCCGGTGCAGGCCTGCCAGGACGTCTCGTTCACCATCGAGCCTGGCGAGCCGGTAGCCCTTGTCGGGCAGAGCGGCAGCGGCAAGAGCACCCTGGCCCGGATGATCACCGCGATGGAACGGCCGGATTCGGGCTCGATCAGCTTCGGTGACGTCCGGGTGGACCGGCTGCGCCGACGGCAGCTGCGCGGTTACCGCAGCCAGGTGCAGATGATCTTCCAGGACCCTTATGCGGCGCTGAACCCGCTGCACACCGTGCGATACGCGCTCACCCGGCCGCTGATTAACCACCTCCACCTGTCCGAGCGCGCGGCCCGGCCGCGGGTCGACGAACTGCTCGATACCGTGGGGCTCACCCCCGTCGAGCAGTTCGCGGCCAAGCTGCCCCACCAGCTCTCCGGCGGCCAGCGCCAGCGCGTGGTCATCGCCCGTGCCCTCGCGCCACGACCCGCTTTGCTCGTCGCCGACGAACCCGTGAGCATGCTCGACGTGTCGCTGCGCGCCGGCGTGCTCGAGCTACTTGCCGAGCTGCGGCGCAGCACCGGTATCAGTCTGCTCTACATCACCCACGATCTGCTCGGCGCCCGCGTCGTCAGCGACCGGCTGCTGGTCCTGCACCACGGCCGCATCGTCGAGCACGGCCCGACCATCGAGGTTCTGCGCAACCCCCAGGACGACTACACCCGGGCGCTGCTCGACGCCCTGCCCACACCGTTCGCCGCCGCCCCCGGCGCCGGGCGCTAGCGGAGAGGTCCGTCGCATGAAGAGAACCCGAGTCCTGGGCGGCACGCTGGCCGCCATCGCCCTCCTGGCCGCAACCCTGGCCGCCACAGCACCGGCCGGCGCCGCAGCTGCGGCGCCGGCCGGCACCGGGGCCGCCGCACGGGCCGGCACCGTCGGTGCCGCAGGCCCGGGTGGCGGGAGCGGCCTGAGCGCTCAGCAGCGTTCCGCCCTCTACGGCATCGCCAGTGACACCTGGAAGTTCTTCGCTGCCGACATCGACCCCGCCACCCACCTGCCGATGGACAACCTGGGCCCCGGCAGCATCACGGGCACCTACACCTCGGCCGCCGACATCGGCGTGTACCTGTGGGCGGTCGTCGCCGCCGATGACCTCGGCCTGATCAGCCGGACGCAGGCCGACTCGCTGATCACCGCAACCCTGACGACAGTGCAGGGCCTGAAACGCTACGACGGATTCCTCTACCAGTGGTACGACACCACCAACGGCGACACCCTTCTCAACCCTGGCGACGGCGACTGCCCGGCTCAGGCCACTCCCACCGAGGACAACTGCTACTTCGTCTCCGCCGTCGACAACGGCTGGTATGCCTCCGGTCTCGTCGTGGTCCGGCAGGCACTGCCGGAACTCGCGCCATTGGTGAACAGCCTGATCGCGCCGATGAACTTCGGCATCTTCTACGACAGCCGGCCGGAGACGGCCTGCAACACCAACCCCGCCGTCGCCGGGAACCAGCCCACTGGGCAGATGTACGGCGGCTACTACGTAGACCAGGGACCCGCCAGTTACCATAACGGCGCCCTCTATAGCGACCCCCGCATCGCGATCTACATGGGCATGGGCCTGCACCAGATGCCCGGCAACGTCTGGTGGCGCACGTGGCGCACCCTGCCACCGCAGCAATGCTCGACCGACCCCGATTTCTCCTGGCAGGGGCAGTGGCCCGTCGGCGGCTACTGGCAGACCTACACCGACCCGCAGTCAGGCCAGAAATTCCGCGTCTGGGAGGGCCACTACACCTACCCGGGCACGTCCCTGACCTACGTCCCTACCTGGGCTGGCGGCATGTTCGAAGCCCTCATGCCGAATGAGGTCGTACCCGAAACGACCTGGGGGCCGCACAGCTTCGGCCTTAATGATCTCCGCAATGCCCAGGTGCAGATCAAGTACGACACCCAGGTGCTCCACGACCCCGTCTGGGGCATGTCACCGTCCAGCACGGCCGACGACACCGGAGACTATGCCGAGTACGGCGTCGAAGGACTCGACTTCCCCGCCGGGGATCAGCTTTCGCAAGACGTCACCGCCGGCACCGAAAGCGTCGTGACCCCGTACGCTTCCTTCCTTGCCCTCAGCGTGCTGCCGCAAGAGGCATACACCAACATCGAGAAGCTGCAGCAGCTCTACCCCGGCATCTACACCGCAGACGGCGGCTTCTACGACGCCGTCAACCCGACCACCGGCAGCATCGGACAGCGCCGGCTCGTACTCGACCAATCCATCATCATGGCCGCAGTGGACAACGCCCTGAACAACAACGCCATCCAGCGCTACTTCGCCCACGATCCCACCTCCTGGGCCGCGAAAACCTACCTCTCAATGGAAACCATGTCGATCCACTAGCATCGCCCGGAGTGCCGGCGCTTCAGTGCTCATTGATAGCGCCCGGCGCACCGGGTCTCCGGCTATGTAGGCGACGGCACCGGGCGGACAAGGACCATCTCGACGAAGCGGAGTGACGTCCGGGAAACTACGGGGCCTACTTTCGGGTCACGAACCCGAAGGTGGCGGTCCTAGGCCAACCCGTCGACACCTGGCCTGAGCTCAGGCCGCGCTCAGGCGCATATCGCCGAATCCGTCGCTGCGCCGGCCGGACTGACCGCAGCCGTTATGTGCGCCCGCTTCCGGCGGTTGGGGGCGCCTGAGGGGCTTGAATCGGAGCGCGTTCTGGGACGGTTGCCCGTCGCCGCGTATGCGGTCAGTTCCGCAGTGTCATCTCGTGCTTGAACCGCTTGACGAAGACCGAGCGTCTCAGGAAGAGTTGCTAGCGGCGGCGACCGGTCGCCGAGCTGTGGAACATCCGCCCCAGTCGGGGTTCCATAGGCGAAGGGGATTCGCCCTCTCGGTCGTCATTGTCACAGGGCATCTCCCAACACCGCGTCGCTGGGGGACGAGGGTGTCATGGGGAGGCTTGTCCATGACCAGGGACGCCAGCTTCAAGAAGGTTGTCCGGCGCCACGCCGCGGAGACCGGGCAGCGCTACACCGCAGCGCTGACGGATCTCGAGGGTCTCGGTGCGCGAATGAACCACGAGCCCGTGGCCGAGCTGCTTCTCGCCCATCTCCGGGATCGCTACGGCATAGACCCGGTCGCGGCGACCAGGCTCAGTGTGCACAAGACCTACGTCTTCCGCATCGACAGGAAGGACGACGACCCGTGGGTCGCCCGTGCGTTTCCCCCGGCTCGGCCGCGCTCCGGTGTCGAGGGCGACGCCGCGATCCTCCGATTCCTGGAGCAGCATGACTTTCCGGCGGAGCGCCTGGCGGTCGATGATGCGGTATCTGACTTCGATGGCAGCGCGGTCCTCGTGACGCGGTTTGTCGAAGGCGCCCGGCTCCCCGACGGTGCCGCGAAGTTCGCCATGATGGGTGAGCTGCTCGGCCGGCTGCACGCGCTGCCGTACGACGATTCCGCCGGCCGCCCGGGTGGAGCGAGTGGTGAGGACCCGAGCCGTGAGGGCACGCCGCGTCAGGACCTGCTGGCGGCTCTGTCGTTTCTCGACGCCGTCGACGCGTTGGTCCAGGCCGCCGAGCGCGAGCGATTCGAGCAGCTCCGCGACCAGGTGCGCTCGGCCGACGACGGTCACGGCCTTCCGGAGGGCTTGCTCCACGGAAATCTCCTCCACGCTCCCGATCACGCCGTCCTGAGCGAACAAGGGCCGGTCGCGATCAACTGGAAGGCGTCCGGGCGCGGACCGCGCCTCGCCGACTTCGCTTACCTGGTGTGGGGCACGGGTTCGTGGAACCCACGTCGGCCGAACCAGGAGTGGATCGACGCTGCCGTCAACGCCTACCGCCGACATGTCGAACCGACCGACGACGAACTCGACCGGCTCGAGGCGGTCATGTATATCCGGACGCTCTACCTCGCCTGTTTCGGCTACCGACGTGCCCTCACCAACGGCCGCCCGTTCAACGAGTGGGGCTTCATCGAACCGTCCGAGTACTACAGCTCCACCGCAGCCGCAGTCCGAGCCGCGTTCCGCCGGTAGGTCGTCGGTGCGGCAAGGGAAGGACGGTGGTTCGCCAGCGGCGCGCCGGAGCGCTCGCGCGGGCGCACCTATAGAGGTCCCGGAGGACATCTTCGAGCGGGTTCGCACGCTATGCCGGGCACTGCCAGAGGTGACGGTGCGGGTCGACCGTTCACTAACTAGAACGAGATCGACGGCGCACTCGTTCGACATCCGGCGGAGGTCGTTCTGTTTGCTAGTGGCACGGGAGGGCCCGGCCGGCAAGCCCGTCCCGCTGCTCGTGTTGCGTGCAGACTCATACGAGCGCGAGGCGTTGCTGTCCATTGGCCGCCCGTTCTTCACCCCGCGAGCCGGCCGTGATCGCATCGGGGTGCTGCTCACCGACGACACGGACTGGGAGGAGATCCGTGAGCTCGTGACCGAGAGCTACCGGATCCTCGCGCCGAAGAAGCTCACCGCACTGCTCGATTAGCAACGCGGTCAATGGTCCAGCGCGTGCCTCAGATCACTCGCCCATAACGCCCCGGCGCCGCCGCTGACGAACGCATCCCATAGGCGCTGGTAGAAGGCACGCATGACCAGCGCACCGAATACCGACGCCAGCGGCCTGAGGACCGCGCCAGATTAGGCGGATCCGTCTCGAGGTTTGGTCAGCGACGCTGCGGGCTTCAGTTACGCACCGTCTACCCTTCTTCGCCGGGGAGCAGGGTCCAGACGCGCTGGAGTGGCACATCGGCCTGCACGTCGGCGGGGAGGCGGTTGTAGACCTCCTGCAGCTTGTCGATAACGGCGTCGGAGTCCCAGAGCCGGATTTCGAAGAAGAGCCGCCGTGCTTCCTGGCGCGCAGTCTTGGTAAAGCCACCCCAGCTGACCAGCAGCCCGCGCCTGGCACCGAAGTTGCCCATCACGCCCTTCAGTGACTGGCCTCTATGGTGGCGGCATGGCCTCATGGTGGCACCGTGATGTGATCGCGGCAGGCAAGCTGCCCCTGATGCTGTGCTTTCTGGCTTTCGTCGTCACGTTTGTGCTGACCCGGACGATCACGCGCATGATTCGCGACGGCCACGGCCCATTCCGGAACCAGCTGACGGCAAGCGGCACGCACGTTCATCACTCTGTCCCCGGCATCATCCTGCTGATCATCGGAGCCTTCACGGCGGTCGGCGGCCCTGGCTCGCTCGGCTGGCGCTCGTTCGCCGCGCTGGCGGTCGGTATCGGCACGTCGCTCGTCTTGGATGAGTTCGCGCTGATCCTGCACCTGCAGGACGTCTACTGGAGCGGCGAGGGCCAGCTTTCGGTCGAGGCGGTGAGCCTGACGGCCGCCTGCCTCGGGCTGGCCCTCGCCGGGTTCAGCCCATTCGGCGTGAAAGACGTCGACGGTCTCGAGCTGTCACTGCGGCTGACCGCAACCGGGATCCTCATCGCCGACGGCGTGCTCGCCTTCATCTGCGTACTTAAAGGCAAGTACCGGACGGCACTGTTCGGGCTCTTCCTGCCACCCGTCGGGGTGATCGGCGCTCTGCGCCTCGCGCGCCCGTCTTCGATCTGGGCACGACGTCGCTACCGGGGCAGCCGCCTGGAACGCGCGACGCGCCGCGCCGCCGACTTCGACCGGCGCTGGGCCCCTCTCCAGACCGACTGGGAAGACTTCGCCGGCGGGAAACCGTCCCAGCCTAACCCGCCGGCCAGCGACGACGTCCACCGCTGAACCCGGCCCGGGATGCCTGTGCCCATCCGGACCCTGGCGGGCTGTGTGGGGCCCGGATTTACGGCCGTCTCACGAACTGGTAGAACGGCAGCGGAACCGGGAGTCCTCTCCGGACACCGGTGGACCCTGACTTGCGGAAACGGATCCGACCGCACTGGCCGGAGGCCTGGTACGTGACTAGGGATCAGAAGGGCGGCTTCAATATCGTAGACGGCACCATCCGCGTGCTATGACCTGGCGGCGGCGGCGGCGGTGGTGGTGGTGGTGGTGGGCGCGTTCCTGATCGCCCTGGCGGGGCCGTCCGATCATCGAGCCACCGCAGTTCGCCTCGCGCGTTGTGCGACGAGCTGAGCTAGTCAGCGGAG
>Ga0302235_10001022_pt1 | contig 21258 bp, 20 predicted proteins | sample II_Palsa_N3_3_FD_193577 | JGI IMG/M metagenome (GOLD analysis project Ga0302235, IMG submission 193577) | Peat permafrost microbial communities from Stordalen Mire near Abisko, Sweden - II_Palsa_N3_3 | ecosystem: Environmental > Terrestrial > Soil > Palsa > Peat permafrost | place: Sweden... | reverse complement strand
CGTCGTCGAACCTGACATCGGCGGACGGGATGCCACGGAAACCCATGAGCCGCTCGCGCGCGCCGAAGCTGACGCCCGGGCGGTCGGCTTCCACGATCAGGGCCCCGATGCCCTTGGCGCCGGGCTCGTCGTTCAGCCGCGCATAGACCAGGTAGGCGTCGGCCTCGCTGCCGTTGGTGGTCCACCGCTTTCCGCCGTTGACGGTGTAATTGCCGTCGGCGTACTTCGCCCGCGTGCTCAGGTCGGTCGCCGCCGAGCCCGCGTCTGGCTCAGAGATCGCCAGCCCGATGGAAATGTCCCCGGAGATGACGCGCGGGAGGAAGCGCTGCTGCAGTTCCTCGGAGGCGATCAGCGACAGCACCCGGGCCGGGCCGGTGTTGGCCTCGAACACCTGGAAGGCGGCTGGCCGGCATTCCTTCGCCAGCTCCTCGATGACGATCAGAGCATCGATCAGGGGGGCGCCGGCGCCTCCGAGATGCTCGGGCAGGCAGATCCCGAGTAGCCCTTGCGCGCCGAGATAGCGCCGCTCCTCCAGCGGGAACGCCTGCCGGTCGGCGTCCCAGCCCGCCGCCAGCGGACCGTACCGGCGGCGGGCTATGTCCGCCGCGACGGCCGCCAGCTGCGTGGCGTGGTCGTCGTCGGTTTCGGCAGTCACAGAGCCACCGGCCTCTCCTGAATTTATTATATTAATACTAAGGATCTTGCCTTTCGTCAAGCTGCAACCGCGGTCGCGGCCTTCCGCCCGTGCTGGCAGTCTGCTTCGCCGGGGCCACCCGGCTTCCGTTGGCGGCGCGAGAGGGTTACCATAAACATGATAATGATAGGGAGCCATATGAGCCAAGCGGTAATAGTAGACGCGGTGCGGTCGCCCATGGGCCGGGCCAGGCCAGGCGGGGCCCTGTCCAGCGTGCACCCGGTCGACCTGCTCGCCCAGGTGCTGACGGCGCTCGTGACGCGCAGCCAGCTTGATCCGGGCCGGGTGGACGACGTGCTGGTGGGCTGCGTCGGGCAGGCGGGCGAGCAGTCGGCGACGCCAGGCCGGATGGCCTGGCTGGCCGCGGGCTTTCCCGACCACGTGCCGTCGGTGACCATCGAGCGCAAGTGCGGGTCCGGACAGCAGGCGGTGGACTTCGCCGTGCAGGGCATCGTGGCCGGAGCCTACGACATCGTCATCGCGGCGGGCGTGGAATCGATGAGCCGGGTGCCGATGGGTTCGGCGCGGATGGGCGCCGACCCGTTCGGGGCCGGCGTGCACGCGAGGTACGGGGACCTCGTGCCGCAGGGCGTGTCCGCGGAGCTGGTCGCCGACAAGTTCGGGTTGTCCCGGGAAGAGCTGGACGCCTACAGCGCGCAGTCCCATGCGCGCGCGGCGCGGGCAAGCGGCGAGGGCGAGTTCGACGCGGAGATCGTGCCCGTGCTGCGGCCGGACGGCACGGTGGTCAGCCGCGATGAGACCATCCGTCCGGACACCACGGCCGAACGGCTGGGTGGCCTGAAGCCTGTGTTCGGCACCGGGGAGATGCGTGAGCGCTTCCCGCACCTGGCCTGGAAGGTGACCGCCGGCAATTCCTCGCAGATCACCGACGGCGCCGCCGCACTACTCCTGATGAGCGAGGAACGCGCGGATCAGCTCGGCCTGCACGCGCGGGCCTGCGTGGTCGCGTCGGCAGTCTGCGGGGACGACCCGCTGCTGATGCTTACCGGCCCGATCCCAGCCACGCGGCGAGTGCTTGACCGCGCCAGGATGACCATTGGCGATATCGATGCCATCGAGGTGAACGAGGCCTTCGCGTCCGTACCGCTGGCCTGGCTGCGCGAGTTCGATGCCGATCCGGCGGCCGTCAATCCGCGCGGTGGCGCGATCGCCCTCGGACACCCGCTCGGGGCGTCCGGCGTCCGACTGCTGACGACGATGCTCGGCCAGCTGGACGCCACCGGCGGACGGTTCGGCCTGCAGACGATGTGCGAGGCGGGCGGAATGGCCAACGCCATGATCGTCGAACGGCTCGGTTGATTGACAGTATAATCATAAGCAGAAATCGTGCCGTAGCCGAACCCGGCTGCGGGGGCACGACCCGGCAAGGAGCGCGATAGTGGATCTGGCCGAACGCTCGACGCTAGTGACCGGCGGCGCCTCAGGTCTCGGGCGCGCCACCGCCGAGGCGCTGGTGAGCCGGGGCGCGTTTGTCACCATCGTCGACCTGCCGACGTCCAGCGGCCAGGAGGTCGCGGACAAGCTTGGTCCACGGGCCAGGTTCGCTGCCGCCGACGTGACGTCCACCGGGCAGATGAACGAGGCGCTGGACCTGGCCAATGGACTCGGGCCGCTGCGAGCGGTGGTGCACTGCGCAGGTCGCGGCGCTCGCGTCCGGGTGATCGAGAAGGACGGCGAGCCAGGGTCGCTTGAGGCCTACGAGGAAATCATCAAGCTGAACCTGATCGGCAGCTTCAACGTGCTGCGGCTCGCCGCGGTCCGGATGGCGCGCGCCGAGCCGATCGAGTCCGAACGGGGCGTATGCGTGCTCACGGCGTCGGTGGCTGCCTGGGAGGGACAGATCGGGCAGATCCCTTACGCCTCGTCGAAGGCCGGCATAGTCGGCATGACGCTCGTCGCCGCGCGCGATCTGGCTAGTAAGTTGATCCGGGTCGCGACGATCGCTCCTGGCGTGATGGACACCCCGATCCTGGATCGCATCCGCCCCGACGTCAAGGAGGCGCTGGAGGCTTCGGTGCCCCATCCCCGGCGCCTGGGCCGGCCGGAAGAGTTCGCCGACCTGGCGCTGGCTATCATCGGCAACCCGTATCTCAACGGCGAGACGATCCGGCTGGACGGCGCGATCCGGATGGCGCCACGATGACGAGCCCGGGGCCGGCCAAGGACATCGTGCTCGTCGGCGTCGCCGACGGCGTCATGACGATCACGCTCAACCGGCCGGGCGTGCGCAACGCGATCAACGAGGCGATGGCGAACGCGATCGGAGCGGCGCTCGACGAGCTCGACCGCCGATCCGACCTAGTGGCGGGCGTGCTCGCCGGGAACGGCCCGGCGTTCTGCTCGGGCATGGACCTCAAGGCCTTCCTGGCCGGGGAGCGGCCGGTCGTGGCTGACCGGGGCTTCGCCGGGCTCGCCCAGCGAGGCAGCGATAAGCCGCTGATCGCGGCGGTGGAGGGATTCGCAGTGGCGGGCGGTTTCGAAGTGGTCCTGGCCTGCGACCTGGTCGTGGCCGGGCGGTCCGCGGTGTTCGCGCTGCCCGAGGTCAAGCGCGGCCTCGTCGCCGCGGGCGGCGGCCTGATGCGCCTTCCGCAGCGCATCGGGTTCCAATGGGCCATGGAGTTCGCCCTCACCGGCGACAATCTGACCGCAACGCGGGCCGCCGAGATCGGATTGGTGAATCGGCTGGTCGACGACGGCGCAGCGCGCGACGAGGCGGTGGCACTGGCGAAGAAAATCGCGGCCAACGGGCCGCTGGCCGTCAGGGCGACCAAGCAGATTCTGAGTCGCGGGCTCGATTGGCCCGCCGGTGAGTTTTTCGGTCGCCAATCGGCTTACTCAGAGCCGGTGCGCTCGAGCGCTGACGCACGGGAGGGAGCATCGGCCTTCGCCGAGAAGCGCTCACCCCAATGGCGAGGAGAATGACCGGGCCGTGGATCGGCATGCGGCCCGGCGGCGCTGGATAAGCTGATCAAGGGGTGACCGCGGGCGCGTCGGCCGGCTTCTTCATGATCATTCCGGTGCGGTGGCACAGATGGACAAGCTGGTCGTTCTGGTTGTAACCGCGGTGCTCGAACCAGACGATGCCTGCCTCCGGACGGGTCTTCGACTCACGCTTGCGTAGGATGGTCGACTCCGCGCGCAGCGTATCCCCATGGAACACCGGATTCGGGAAGGTCATCTTCTCGTACCCCAGGTTTCCGATGGTCGTGCGGAATGTGAGGTCTGGCACGATCATCCCGCCGATGAGGGCCGCGGTGAAAAGGCTGTTCACCAGGCGTCGCCCCTGCGGGAGATTGGCCTTGGCGTACTCCTCGTCCAGGTGGATCGGCGCCACGTTCATCGTCAACGACGTGAACAGCACGTTGTCCATCTCGGTGACCGTCCTGGTGAAGGGGTGCGTGAACTGCGCACCATCCTCCATTTCCTCGAAATAAAGTCCGCGCATAGCAGCTCTCCTCTCACAGCTCCGCTTTCACAGACCGCCATGCAAGTCGGCTAGCGCGTCCGTACGTTGGAGCCATTCACGCGCCTTGTCGGCGTGCGCCTTGTCGATGTGGATGTCGCCGTACATCACGGCCCCTTCGCCATGCGCTGCCGCTTCGGCATAGGCTTTGAGCAGACCGCGATAGAAGTCAATGTCCGCCGCCGGCGGGGTGTAGACCTGGTTGACTACCGGAACGTGAGTCGGGTGAAGCACGATCTGCCCTCGGAAACCCATCTTCCTGCTGTCGACCGAGAATGCCTCAAGCCCGTCCAGGTCACGGATGCGTTCCCAGAGGGCCGTCAGCGGATGTACGCCTGCCGCTCGCGCCGCTAGCAGGATGCGGCTGCGGTGATAGCGGGATTCGGTGCCCTGCGGTGTCCATTCGTACCCGACGGCACGAGCGATATCGGCGTGCTCCGCGGTAGGCCCGATCAGCGCCCCGACCCGAGGAGACGCCCGGCCGATCTCCTCGCAGTGCTGGATGCCCTCGATGGTCTCCATCGGCAGGATGTACTCGATCCCGGTCACCTTGTTGCGGTGCTCGAAATAGTCGACAAGCGCATCGTATTTGTGCACGTCGATCGCGCTGCCCACCTTCGGCGCGAACACCCCGGTGAGGCCGGGCACGACCACGGCCGAAAGGTCGTCGCCGGTCGCGCCGGTGTCAAGCGCGTTCGGCCGGACGAACAGGCCGACCTTAGGATGCGAACTTGAGATGCGCCGGATGGCTTCGGCGATGCCCTGGCGCGCGTTTTCTTTCTCCGCCTCGGGCACGGAGTCCTCGAGGTCGAGGCACAGGCAGTCGGCGCCGGCCGCGACGCCCTTGTCAAACCACGCCGGCTTATGACCCGGAACCGTGAGCACGGTGCGGTATGGCTTCATGGGCAGGGCCCACCTCCCTTGATCAGCTGGCTATTCATGAAGCTCGAACTTCGGCGGCCGCTTCTGGAGGAAGGCATTGGCCCCCTCCACCATGTCGTCGCTTCCGATCGCCTGGATGAGCATGCCAAGACCGTTCGTGAAGGAGTCGCGGGCGCTGTTCCACCAGATGTTGGAGCTGACCTTCGCGATCTCCAGGTAGCGGGGGCTGAGCGCGGTGATCTCCGCGCACCAACTCCGCACCTGCTCGTCAAGCTCGTCATCGTCGACGACCTTGTTCACCAGTCCCATGTCCAGCGCCTGCTCGGCGGTGTAGCGGCGGCACAAGAAGCTGAGTTCCTTCGCGCGCTTCTCGCCGATCTGCACCGACATCACGTTCGTGGCCCCGGTCACCGGCGCGCTGCCGACCCGAGGGCCGGTTTGGCCGAACGTCGCCGAGCGCGCGGCGATGGCCAGGTCGCACGCGACCACAAGCTCGTTGCCGCCGCCCGCGGCGGCGCCGTTGACGGCGGCGATGACCGGCCGCGGGCAGGAGCGGATCGCGTCGAACATGCGCAGCGAGGCCGCGTACAGGCCGCGCAGGCCTCCGGGGGTCGGCGCGCCCAACGTCGACAACGACCCGCCGGCGCAGAAGCTTCGCTGCACGCCGGTGATGACCACGGACCGGAAGGTGTTCGCCCCCTGCAAGGCGTCGACGATCAGGCCGGCCATCTCGGCATCGTAGGCATTGCGGCGGCGCGGCCGGTTCAACCGGATCCACAGGGCGTCACCCTGAGTCTCGACCAGGATGGCCGGGGATGTATCGGCATCGGGCACGAACCGATGATAATGGTATGCATCGTTCTAGGTCAATGATCAGCCTGACGCGGCGGCGCCCGCTCCCCGGCACTGGCCGGCACCCCCGGACCGGCGAGCATTAGGCATTGCTATCTGAGGCCGGGCCCATATGATATGAATGATAGGCATGAATATGCGATCCGCTAGTACCGGGAGCCCCGTGTGATCGAGATGATGAGCGCGGACGACGAGCGGGAAATCCGCATGTCGCTGCGCCAGGTGCTGTCGAAGTTTCCTGACGAGTACTGGATGCGGCACGACCTGGACCACGAGTTCCCGTGGGACTTCCACCAGGCCATGGCGCAGGCCGGCTGGCTCGGCATGTGCATCCCGGAGAAGTACGGCGGCGGCGGCGCCGGCGTCCAGCAGGCGGCGTTGCTGCTTGAGGAGGTCACCGGCAGCGGCGGGGCGCTCAACGCGGGGACCACCGTCCAGGTCCCTTTGTTCGGCCTCGAGCCGATCGTCAAGTACGGCACGGAAGAGCAGCGCGAGCGCTTCCTGCGGCCGGCGGCCGAGGGCAACCTGCAGGTGTCCTTCGGCATCACCGAACCGGACGCGGGCACGGACACGACCAGCATCACCACCTTTGCCGAGAAAGTGCCCGGCGGCTACCTGGTCAACGGCCAGAAGGTCTTCATCTCACGGGCCGAGCAGGCCGAGCGCCTGCTGCTGATCACCCGCACGGCGGCACGTTCAGCCGGGGCGAAGACGACCGACGGCATGACTTTGTTCTTCCCGGCGATGGATCCGGCGCACATCAGGGTTCAGCCGATACCGAAGCTCGGCCGCAACGCGATCTCGACGAACACGCTGTTCATCGACAACCTGTTCATTCCGGACGAGGACCGGATCGGCGAGGAGGGCCGCGGCTTCAAGTACCTCCTCGCGGGGCTGAACGCCGAGCGCATCATCGTTGCCGGAGGCTGTCTCGGCATGGGGCGGGTAGCGCTGCGCCGGGTGGTGGAGTACGCCAAGCAGCGCCACGTCTTCGGCCGCCCGATCGGCATGAACCAGGGCGTCCAGTTCCCGCTGGCCGAGTCGCTGGCCAAGCTCGACGCGGTGGAGTTGCTCATCCGCAAGGCGGCCTGGCTGTACGACAACGACATGCCCTGCGCCAAGGAGGCCAACGAGGCGAAACTGCTGGCGTCGACCTGGGCCTTCGAGGCGACCGACCGCGCCATGCAGTTCCACGGCGGCTACGGCTACACGAACGAGTACCACGTCGAGCGCTACTGGCGCGAGGCGCGCGTTCAGCGCATCGCCCCGATCTCCAACGAGCTCATCCTCGCCTACCTGGCCGAGAAGGTTCTCGGACTGCCGCGCTCGTACTAGGCCGATGGGAATGGACACGATGACGCGCGAATATAAGGATCTGCATCCGGCCTTCGCCGACCCGGGTGACTGGAGCCTGGCCACGGTGCTGCGGCGCCACGCGGCCGAGCGGCCGACCGCGACGTGCCTGATCACGCCCGAGGAGGGCGGACAGTGGACCTACGCCCAGGTGCTGGCCGACGCCGAGCGGGTCGCCACCGGGTGGCACGAGGCCGGCGCGGTCGCGGGTGATCGCGTGCTGATCATGGCGGCCAACTCGTCCCGGTTTGTGCGCAGCTGGCTCGGGACCGCGATCGGCGGGTTCGTGGAGGTCCCGATCAACACGGCCTACGAGGGCGAATTTCTGCGGCACCAGATCGTGACCGTCCAGCCGCGGTGGGCGGTCATCGACGATGTCTTCGCCGACCGGTTCGTGGCGGTCGAACCGTCCGCGCGTCAGATCGAGAAGTTCTGGATCATCGACACCGGTTCGGCCGAGGCGGCTATCGAGCTGCTCCGCGCGAACGGCTGGCAGGCGTCGCGCTGGGACGAACTGGTGCAGGGCACGCTCACCCGGTCGTGGCCCGATCCGGATCCGACCAGCTTGGCCTCGATCTTCTTCACGTCCGGTACCACCGGCCCGTCCAAGGGCGTGGCGATGCCGCACGCCCAGATGTACTTCTTCGGCCAGGAGGTCATGTCCCTGACCCGGTTGACGCCCGACGATACCTACCTGACCTGCACGCCGCTGTTCCATGGCAACGCGCAGTTCATGGCGGCGTACCCGGCGTTCGTCGCGGGCGCGGCCGTCGTGGTGCGGTCGAAGTTCAGCGCCAGCCGCTGGGTCGACCATCTGCGCGCGAACAACGTGACGGTCACCAACCTGATCGGCGTGATGATGGATTTCGTCTGGAAGGCCACCCCCAGGCCGGACGACACCGACAACTCGCTGCGCTGCGTATACGCCGCACCGACCGCGTCGTCGGTGTTGAAGCAGTTCATGGCCCGTTTCGATATCGAGGCGTTCGTCGACGCCTTCGGGCTCACCGAGACGTGCGCGCCCATCCTCTCGCCGTACGGCGAGATCCGGCCGCCCGGCGCGGCCGGCCTGGTCGCCTCGGACTGGTTCGAGATCAGGCTGGTGGACCCGGAGACCGACCGCGAGGTGCCGACGGGAGAGATCGGCGAACTCGTCGTGCGGTACAAGCACCCGTGGACGTGCAGCCTCGGCTACTACGGCATGCCGGAGAAGACCGTCAAGGCGTGGCGCAATCTGTGGTTCCACACCGGCGATGCGCTGCGACGCGACGAGGACGGCTGGTATTACTTCGTCGACCGGTACAAGGACGCGCTGCGCCGGCGCGGTGAGAACATCAGCTCCTATGAGGTCGAGCAGGCCCTGCTTGGCCACGCGGCGGTGACGGAATGCGCGGTCATCGGCGTGCCGGCCGACGTCGATGCCGGCGAGGACGAGGTGCTGGCCGTGGTGGTAGCCAGCGGGCCGCTCAGCGCGGACGAGCTCTGGGATTTCTGCCAAGGCAAGATCCCGGGCTTCGCGATTCCGCGTTTCGTGCGGTTTGTCGACGCCCTGCCGAAGACACCCTCGGAAAAGGTGCGCAAGGCGGTGCTGCGCGATAGCGGAATCACCGCTGACACCCACGACCGGATGTCAGCCGCCGACCGCTGATATCACGCCAGCCCATCTCCCGGCCGACACGCCGACCCATGCGCAGAGCCAGACTGCCCGGCTGCGCGATCACCGATCTGAGATGATCACAGCTCAGATGCCCGTTTCCTGCCTCGCGGGCAGCCTCCAAGCCAGACCCTCGGAATGACGTATCATTATCATTGTTGCCGGAAAGCGGGCTCCCGGGCCTTCCGGTGCCAACGAGAGGATTGACCGGTATGGCAAACGAGTCCCACGGGCCGAAGACGGCAATGATCGTGGCGCGGCGTATTGTCCGCGACATCGACCGGCTGTCACTCGGGGCCGGCGACAAGCTTCCCCCCGAACGCGTCATGCTCGAGGAATATCAGGTCGGCCGCGGGACGCTACGTGAGTCGCTCCGATTTCTGGAGCTCCAGGGCATCATTTCGCTGAAGCCAGGCCCGGGCGGTGGGCCGGTCGTCGAACGGCCCGAGGCCACCAGCCTGGCGACGTCGCTCATGTTGCTGCTGCAATTCGCCGACGCACCATACCGCGTGGTCGCGGAGGCGCGCGTCGCGCTGGAACCGACGATGGCGAGGCTCGCGGCGGAGCGGATGACGGCTGAATCTCTTGCTGAACTGTCAGACACGGTCAAAGCGATGGAAGCGGGCCTCGATGACCAGGCCACGTTCCTGGAAGCAAATAAAAGATTTCACGACATTATTGCCTGGTCTTCTGGCAACGCACTTTTCGGCTATCTGGTAGATGCGCTCGCCGATATCCTTGACGGCACCATGCTGGGCATCGACTATCCCGCACACCGCAGGACGGCAATACTGCGCGCGCATCGCGGCATCCTTGATGCCTTGGAGCGGAAAGACCCCGGTGCGGCTGAGGAGGCTATGGCCAAGCACATCGGAGAGTACGAGCGCTATGCCGAGAGGAAATTCCCCGACGTCCTGGGCCGGCGGGTGGTGTGGAACTTTTAGGCAGCAGGATCGGGGGGACGGTCGTCCGGGGGAAGCGGGGAGGAGCCGGGGAACCGGAGGCGGCGACGGCGGGACGACTGGCGGGGCGCGGCTTCACGGGCGGAGGGCTGGCGGGGGGCAGGGATGGGGACGGGGACGGGCCAGCAGGCTTCGGCCCAGACGGTGCGGCCGGGGTGGGCGTCGGCGTAGCCCCAGCGACTGGTGCAGGCGGCGACCATGGCTAGGCCGCGGCCGCCCTCGGCCATCAGGTCGAGGGACCCGGCGACCGGGAGGGACGGGCCGCCCTCGTCGGTGACCGCGATCCGGGCGACACCGGGCCCGGGCAGGTCGACCTCGACAATGAATATGCCGCCGTTCCCCGAGCCGCCGTGCGCGATGGCGTTCGCGCACAGTTCGGACACGCAGGTCATGAGGACTTCGCGAGCCGGGCAGCCGGCCAGCAGTTCGGCCACGAACCTGCGCGCTTCGGGCACTGACGCGGGTATGCCGCGGAACGTACGGACCCGGGGACGCGTCGATTGGACGGGACCTGCGGACCCGAAGGAACCCACGTGTAGCACCGGGTAGGCACCAGTCACTGTAGGTCACCCCCTGACATCTGACTCCTACCCTGTGTGACGCGCAACTGGGCAAAACGGTTCACCCGGGCTTTTCCGGACAGTCGCGGTCAGACCACGGTGACCACGGGCAGGTAATAGAAACGCCTGGCCTGATCGATGTTTCGTACCTTTTGCCCCTTCCGTGTCATCGGGGCCGGAGGGACACTATGGGGAACGGAAAACGGTGAAGGAGGAGGACATGGCCGTCGAGGGCACGCGGGGGCTCAAGCGTTCACTGTCGGTCTGGGCCGCGATCGGCCTGTCGGTCGCGCTCATGGCCCCGAGCATGGCCGCGAACATCAACCCGCAGGCCAGCGCCCAGACCGCGGGCCGCGCGGTGCCGCTGACCTTCCTCATCGCCGCCGTCGGCGTGCTGCTCGTGGCCTACTCCTTCGTCCGGCTGACTCAGTACTTCCACCACTCCGGCTCGGCCTACGCGTTCGTCGGCGCGACGCTCGGTCCGCGGGCCGGGGTGGTCGCGGGCTGGGGCTTGCTCGGCACCTACACGTTCTACGCGGTGGTCACCGCGAGCGCGGCCGGCATCTTCGGCACCGCGTTCCTGCAGGAGGTCGGGGCCTGGCCGAACCCGCCGACCTGGGCGCCGTGGATCCTGATCTCGGTCGTGCTGGCGCTGGTGCTGCTGCTGGCCGTGATCCCGGCCCGGCGTGGCGCGAGCGTGCTGCTGAGCGTCGAGGGCACCACGGTGGCGCTGATCCTGATCGTCACCGCGGTGGTCCTGGTCCGGCTGCTGGCCGGGAACGCGCCGGGCCACGAGCACTTCACCCTGAGCGTGTTCCAGCCGACGCCGGGCACGGGCGTCTCCGCGATATTCCTGGGCGTGGTGTTCGGCTTCTTGTCCTTCGCCGGGTTCGAGGCGGCGGCCACCCTGGGCGAGGAGGCCAAGCGCCCAACCCGCGACATCCCGCGCGCGATCCTCGGCGTCGCGGTATTCGGCGGCGTCTACTTCGTAGTCGTGACCGCGGTCGAGATGATGGGCTTCGGCACGAGCAAGGCCGACGTCACCAACTTCGGCAACTCGCCGTCGCTGCTGGGCGACCTGGGCGCCTCCTACGTCGGGCACTGGGTCGGCGACGTGATCACGCTCGGCACCACGGTCAGCGCGTTCGGCTGCTGCCTGGCCTCCACGGTCGGGGCGGCGCGGCTGATGTACGCGCTGTCGCGGGACACCGCCGGGGCGCGCGGGGTCGGCGCGGGCTCGCGCTGGGGGACGCCGGCCAACGCGACCCTGGTGATCACCGCCATGTCGGCCCTGATCATCATCATCTACACGGCGGCCTTCCACGCCACCGCGTTCGACAGCTTCCTGTGGTCGGGCACCATCGGCACGCTGATCCTGCTGGTCGTCTACGTGCTGGCCTCGATCGGCTGCATCATGCTGGTGTTCGTCCGGCGGAAGCTGGCGGTGCCGATGTGGCAGGTCATCATTCCGGTCGCGGGCCTGGTGGTGCTCGGCTACACGCTGTACCGGAACGTATGGCCGTACCCGACCGGTGACGGCAGGTGGTTCCCGATTACGGCGGGCGTCTGGCTGGCGGCGGCGATCGTGGCCGTGATCTTTGCGCCGCGCACGGCGCGCAAGCTCGGGTCCGCGCTGGCCGCCCGCGAGGGCATCAAGGCGCCGGACGGCGAGGCCGCCGAGGTGCCGGCCCAGGTCGAGGCATCCTGACCGAGCCAAAGGGGTACAGCCCCGGAGGCGGGAGGAGAAACACAGCGTGCCGGAACTGCTCGGCTGCGTCGCGGAACAGGCCCTGGTCGACCATCACTGTCACGGGGTGCTGGTCCGCGACGCGGACCAGGCCACGCTGGAGTCGATGCTGAACGAGGGCGCGACCAGTACTAGCCAACACTGGCCGGGCGGCTCGATGTTCGACTCGCAGGCCGGATTCGCGTTCCGCCGCTTGTGCCCGCCGGTCCTCGGCCTGCCGCCGCACGCCGAACTGCCCGACTACGTGCTCCGCCGGGCCGAGCTCGGCACCACCGAGGTGAGCAAGCGCTTCCTGGCGGCGGCCGGGATGTCAGCGCTGTGTGTGGACACCGGCTTCACCCCGGAGCCGCTCACCTCCCCGGCCGAGCTCGGCGGGCTGGCGGGCGCGACCGCGCATGAGATCGTCCGGCTCGAGCGGGTGGCCGAGGACGTGGTCGCGGCCGGGATCGGCGCGGCCGGTTTCGCCGACGCGGTACGTTCCGCGCTTACCGCCCGCACGGCGTCCGCGGTCGGGGTGGTGGGGGTCAAGTCCATCGCCGCCTACCGGACCGGGCTGGACCTGAACCCTGAGCGGCCGTCCGACGCCGAGGTGACGGCGGCCGCCGGGCGCTGGCTGGCGGCCCAGACGGACCCGCCCCGGATCGCCGACGAGACGCTGCAGCGGTTCCTCATCTGGTGCGGCGTGGACCTGGGGCTGCCGGTGCAGTTCCATGTGGGCTACGGAGACAGCGACGTCGACCTGCATCGCTGCAACCCGCTGCTGCTCACCCCGCTGCTGCGGGCGATCCAGCCGGCCGGGACCCCGGTCATGCTGCTGCACAACTACCCCTACCACCGCGAGGCCGGCTACCTGGCCCAGGTCTTCCCGCACGTGTACGTCGACGCGGGCCTGGCCACGCACAACCTGGGCCGCCGCGCTCCCGCCCTGCTGGCCGAGGCGCTGGAGCTCGCGCCGTTCGGCAAATTCCTGTACTCCTCGGACGCGTTCGGGCTGCCAGAGCTGTACTACCTGGCGGCGGCGCTGTTCCGGACCGCCCTGTCGGGCTTGCTCACCGCGGGGCTGGAGGAAGACCATTATTCCGAACGGACCGTGGTGCGCCTGACCCGGATGCTCTGCGCCGACAACGCCAAGCGCGCCTACCGGCTCGCCAATCAGATGTAAGAGTCAGATGTGATGGTCAGATGAAGGTCATCTCGGTCAACGTCGGCCAGCCGCGGGACAACCCGTGGAAGACGATGAAGCTCACCGGCATTGACAAGCGGCCGGTGGCGGGCCCGGTCATGGTCAAGGCGCCCCGGGCCAAGGGCATGGGCCTGGTCGGGCTGGCCGGGGACCGCGTCTACGACGTGCGCAACCACGGCGGGCCCGACCTGGCGGTCTACGCCTACGCCCGGGAGGATCTGGACTTCTGGGCGGCCGAGCTCGGCCGGCCGCTGCCGAACGGGGTGTTCGGCGAGAACCTCACCACCGAGGGCGCCGACGTCAACGGCGCGCTGATCGGCGAGCGCTGGCGGATCGGCCAGGCCGTGGTCCTGGAGGCGTCCCTGCCGCGGGTCCCGTGCGGGACGTTCCAGGGCTGGCTGGCACTGGCCGGCTGGATCAAGCGGTTCACGCTGGCCGCCCGGCCCGGCACGTACTTGCGGGTGATCGAGCCGGGCCCGATCCAGGCCGGGGACGAGATCGAGATCGTGCACCGGCCCGATCACGACGTCACCGTGGCGCTGACCTTCCGGGCTCTGACCATAGAACCGGAGTTGCTGCCGCGGCTGCTCGCCGCGGACGCGCTGCCCCGGGACATCAAGGAGCTGGCGCGGCGGCGGATCGCGTAAGGCGCAGCGCCTCGGCCAGCAGGGTTGGCGCGGGCTGGCTGGCGTCGAGCCAGTGGACGCGGGGGTCGCGCCGGAACCAGGACTCCTGGCGCCGGGCGAACCGGCGGGTGGCCTTGACGGTCTCGTCGCGGGCTTCGGCCAGGGTCAGCTCGCCGTCCAGGTGGCGCAGCATCTGCTGGTAGCCCAGGGCGCGGCCGGCCGTCTTGCCGTCCCGCAGGCCCTCGTGCACGAGAACCCTCACTTCGGCTTCGAAGCCCGCGTGCCACATGCGGTCGACCCGGGCCGCGATCCGCTCGTCGACCTGCGGGCGGGGCAAGGTGAGGCCGAGCTGGACGGCGGGGCGGCCTTGATCGTAGGTGGGCATGCTGGCGGTGAACGGGCGGCCGGTGATCTCGATCACCTCGAGGGCCCGCACGATCCGGCGGCCGTTGGTGGGCAGGATGGCGCCGGCCGCGGCGGGGTCGAGCCCGGCCAGCCGGGCGTGCAGCACCGCGGCGCCCACCCCGGCGAGCTCGGCCTCGAGGCGGCTGCGGGTCACCCCGTCCGTTCGGGGGAAATCCAGATCGTCCAGAGCCGCACGGATGTACAGTCCTGAGCCGCCTACGAGCACCGGGATCCGGCCGCGGGCGATGATGTCGTCGATCGCGGCGCGGGCCAGCTTCTGGTAGTCGGCCACGTTGGCGGTGCGGGTCACCGGCCAGATGTCAAGCAGGTGGTGCGGTATACCCTGCCGGGCGGCCGCGGGCTCCTTGGCCGTGCCGATGTCCATACCCTGGTAGAGCTGCATCGAATCGGCGTTCACGACCTCGCCGCTGAGCGCGCGGGCCAGCGCGACGGCCAGCCCCGACTTGCCGGTGGCGGTCGCCCCGACCACGGCGATGACGTGCGTGCCCATGCCCATTAGTGTGCCCGGCGCCAGCTGGCCACGACGTAGCTCACCTCGAACGGAGCGCCGGCGTAGCGCAGCTCGGCGTGGAAGGCGTCCTGGCCCGCGGCGCCGGCCAGGACCTGCCAGGCGGCGCGCCCGGCGATGTGCAGCGGGCGATCCTGGCCGGGGTCGAGCGCGGCGAGCGCGGCGGGGTCGGCGGCAGCCAGGGCGGCGGCCACCTGGTCGTCGTAGCGGTCGGCTTCGGGATCGGCGGCGTCCGGGGCGGCGCGGGCCCGGCGGGAGGGCCCGTCGCCCATGGCCAGCAGCGCAACCCGGGGCGCGAGCGCGGCCAGCTTCTCCCCCAGCTGCAGGCACTCGGCGGGCAGCGCGTCCGAGGCGATCCCCCACCACACGGCCCGCGGCGCGCTGGTCCGCGGGTCGGCGCGGGAGAGCAGCCACTTCCCGATGGTCAGGGAGAGCGGCAGGGCGGGGGCGTCCTGGCTGCCCCGACCGATGGTAAACGGGACGCCGAAGTCGTGCAGGCGGCCCGGCGTGTCCGGGGGGTACTCGGCTGTGCGTCCGGCGCCGCCCGCGACCACGATCAGGTCCGGGCGTCCGGTCAGGAGGGCGGCGACGGCCTGGTGACACACCGCCCGCAGCCGGTCGACCTCTGCGTCGTCGGGACCGGGGGCGCCGGTGGCCTCGGGGATCAGGAGCGGCGGATGCGGGCAGACGGCGGCCGCGATCAGCATCCCAGCAGGCACATGGTCAGCGGTTCCTGGTCAACGGTGCCTAGTTATCCGGCGGCGGTAGGCGATGCCACCCAGACCAGCCACGATCGCCAAGCCACCGACCACCGCGAGCCCGGCGTCCTGGAATCCGGCCGTCCCGCCGCCGCCGGTGACCGGCGCACCATTGGGGACCGGGGTGTACGAGGGGCTGGGCGATGGACTGGCTGAGGGACTCTGACTCGCGCTGGACGACGTCGACGGCCTGGCCGAGGAGCTCGCGCTCGCGCTCGAGCTCGCGGAGGCGGACGTACTGGCGCTCGCCGACGCACCGGCGCTCGCGCTGGCCGAGGTACTGGCAGTCGCGGTGGAGGTCGCGCTGGAGGTCGCGCTGGAGCTGGCGCTCGGCGAGCCGCTGAATACCGTCACAGGGGTGCCGCTCGAGGTGCAGGCCGAGAGCGCGACGCAGGCGATCATGGTCGTCAGGCCCCAGCCGACGGCTGTGTACCGGACCCGATGCGACGTCCACGCGATGGCTGTGCGCACCCTCATCGAACCTCCTCATGCTCTCGGCAATGACCATTTCCCGGTCGCCGCCCGCAGAAACCGGCGCCGGAAGAGCAAACGCGTGGCCGGCCTTTGGTCGCTGACCGCGCCGGCCGGAGAACGAACCGGACATAAAGACCGGCGGCCATAACGCGGTAAGCGCGTCCGGCCGGACAAACAGCCAATGGCGTGCTCACCACCGGAATATTAGGCTACTTGAGTAGAAAGGGCGCGGAGCCGGCGGGGAGGGAGGTCGCATTGGCGGGTGCGAGGTGGCCGCGGATAGCCGGGTTTCGCGTCGTGTCCTCGTGGCCCGAGGGCGGATACGCGCGCCCGCCTCGGTCGATCGGCCCCTGGGCGCGGATGGCCGGCGTCCTCGGGGTCCTGCTCATCCTGGCCGGGACCGGTACCGTGGGCGTGGTGTTCCTGTCTCAGCGGCACGCCCCGCAGCCATCCGCCGGGGCGGCGGGGGCCATCGCACCGGCCGGTCACGGGCCCTGGCTGCGGCGCTCCGTGCCGGTGTCCGTCGATATCCCAGCCATCGGCGTGACCTCGAACCTCCTGCACCTGGGACTCAACGCCGACGGCACGATCCAGGTACCGTCGCTGGTCACGAGCGCGGGCGAGGCCGCGTGGTACAAATACTCGGCCACGCCGGGCCAGATCGGCGCGTCGGTTATCGAGGGTCACGTCGATAGCTATCAGGGGCCGGCGGTTTTCTTCCGCCTCGGGGCCCTGCATCCGGGCGACACCATCGACGTGACGCTCGCCGACGGGATGACGGCCATTTTCCGGGTCACCGGCGTGCGTCAGTACCTCAAATCCGATTTCCCGACGAGAGCCATTTACGGCGCGACCGACTATGCCGCCCTGCGGCTGATAACGTGCGGTGGCGTTTTCGACTATGCCACCGGGCATTACCTCGGTTCCACTGTTGTATTCGCGTCCCTGACCACCTCCCGGCCGACCAGCAGGCTATGATCTGGCGGACGCCACAGTGGTAGCGGTCGCGGGAGAGGGGCTAGTCAATGCGGTCGGGCATGACCGCCGCGGTGGTCCTCGCGGCTTCCATGATGGTCCCGGCCGCGGCGGCGTACGCGGCAAGTACGCCGACCGGGAACGACGTGTCGTATCCGCAATGCGGCCAGCCGCTCCCCTCCGGCCAGGCGTTCGGCATCGTGGCCGTGAACGAGGGCGTGGCCAATACGACAAACCCGTGCCTGACCACGGAAATCACCTGGGCCCAGGCTTCGTCGGGTACGACCAGCCAGCCGCGGGTGTCGCTGTACGTCAACACGGCCAACCCGGGCAATCACGGGGTCACCGACTGGCCGGCCACCAATAACAATCCCCTGGGCGGCGAGCCGGTCAGCGACCCGTACGGCACCTGCACGGGCGCGAACAATCCGGCGTGCGCCTGGCAGTACGGATGGAACCTGGCCGAACTGGACGCGCAGACCCGCGGCGTGCCGAACCCGGGCCGCTACCGGTGGTGGCTAGACGTCGAGACGATCAACTCGTGGGAGTCCAGCAGCGCGAACAACCGCGCCGACCTCGAAGGCATGGTCTCCTACTTCCGGCGTATCGGCGCCAACGTGGGCATCTATTCCACGCCCAAACAATGGGACCCGATCGTGGGGACCGTCCGCGCGACCAGCCCGCTGTACCGCCTGCCGGACTGGATCCCGGGCGCCACAACGCTGTCGCGGGCCAAGAAGAACTGCGGCCTGGCCCCGCTGACCGGCGGGGGAACCGTGACCGCGGTCCAGTGGAGCATGAAACCGGTGAACCGTGACCTGGCCTGCCGTGCTCCGTCGCCCCGCTGACTCAGGTGGTCGCGGCGGCCTGCTGGAGCAGGTGCCATAGTTCCTCGACGTCGGGGCGTTCGGTGCGTTCGGCTCCGATCGAGACCCGGACCGACCAGGTGCCGTCGAGCAGCGACGGGGTGACCAGGGCCGCGCCGGAGCGGTTGATCGAGTCCGCCCAGGCGAGCGTGTGCGCGTTCAGCGCGTCGGCGTCTAGCACAGCACCGGTGTCCGAGACGAGGCCTACTGGTTCGTGCCGGAGCACGACGGTCTGCAGGGTGACCGGGGCCAGGACCCGCCAGCCGGGCGTGGCTGAGACCTGCCCGGCGAACCAGCGGGCGTGCTCCAGGTCCCGGCGCAGCCGGGCCCGGATGGCTTCGGCTCCGTCCAGGCGCAGGTGAAACCATAGCTTGAGGGCACGGAAGCGCCGGCCGAGCGGGATGCCCCAGTCCTTGTACTGGGTCACCTCACCGTCAACGGCCGACCGCAGATAGGACGGGTTGGTGGACATGACCCGGATCAGGTGGGCGGGGTCGGCCACGTACAGCAGCGAGCAGTCCAGCACCGTGCCCAGCCACTTGTGCGGGTTCCAGGACAGCGAGTCCGCGCCTTCCACGCCGTCGATCAGCCAGCGCATCTCCGGGAGCAGCAGCGCCGAGCCCGCCATCGCCGCGTCGACGTGCACCCACATCCCGTACCGGCGGGCCAGCGGGACGATCTGCGCGAGCGGGTCCACGGCCGTGGTGCCGGTCGTGCCGACGTTGACCACGACGGCGGCCGGACGGCGGCCGGCGGCCACGTCCTCCTCGAGGATTTTGGCTAGAGCCTGCGGGCGCATGGCGTACGTGACCGGGTCGACGTCGGCGAAGCGCAGGTTGTCGCGGCCGAAGCCGGCCAGGGCCACCGCCTTCGCGATCGAGGAGTGCGCGTGCTCGGTGGTGTAGACGGTCAGCGGGGCGCTTTCGGCCTGCATCCCGCCGCGGGCCTCGGAATAGTTCGTCGCGCGCTCGCGCGCGGCGAGCAGGGCGACGAGGCACGCACTGGAGGCGGTGTCCTGGATGACGCCCTTCCACGACTCGGGCAACGCGGTCAGTTCGCGCAGCCACTCAACCACGACCTCCTCGACCTCGGTCAGCGCGGGAGCGGACTGCCAGGTGATCCCGAGCGCTCCGAGCCCCGAGGTGGCCAGGTCGCCCAGCACGGAGGCGAGGGACGCGTTGGACGGGAACCAGCCGAAGTAGCGCGGGTGCTGAACCTGGGTCACGCCCGGGACCACGACGGCGTCCAGATCGGCCAGCACCCGGCTGAACGGCTCGGCCTCCTCCGGAGCCCGGGCCGACAGCTTCCCCGCTACCTCACCGGGTCCAACCTGCGCCTGAACCGGCAGCTGCGGAATCCGGGTCCGGTAGTCCGCAATCCAGTCGATCAGCTCATGACCAGCTGCCCGGAACTCCTCAGGCTCCATAGCGCACCTTCGCTTCCTACTATCACCTAGCCCGGCGCGCAGCCTACCGGAGCGGGCTATGCCGGGTGATGCTGCGCTGCGGGCCGGCTGTCCGGGGTCCGGTATTCAGTTGACTGCGTGGCAGACCGGGACCATGCTGGCGGCTGTGGCCGGGACCGGTCCTGGGGCATCTGGAACATCCCGGAGGCCCAGGTGGGCATGCTGCCCGCCGACCTGGCGGGCCGGGACAGCATCGAGCTGGGCTGCGGCACCGGGTACGTGTCGGCGTGGCTGGCCCGCCGCGGCGCGCGGCCGGTCGGCCTGGACAACTCCGCGGCACAGCTGGCCACCGCCCGCCAGTTGCAGGACCGGTTCGGGCTGCGGTACCCGCTGATCCACGCCAGCGCCGAGCAGGCACCGTTGGCCGACGCCCGTTTCGACCTGGCCATCTCGGAGTACGGCGCCAGCATCTGGTGCGATCCCTACGCCTGGATCCCCGAGGCGGCCAGGCTGCTGCGCCCCGGCGGTCAGCTGATCTTCCTGGTGAACTCGTCGCTGCTTATGCTGGCCGTGCCCGACGAAGACGGCCAGCCCGCGACGGACCGGCTGCTGCGGCCCTACTTCGCCATGCGCCGGTTCGAATGGCCGGACGACGAGTCGGTCGAGTTCCACCTGGGGCATGGCGAGATGATGCGGCTGCTGCGCGGCTGCGGGCTAGAGGTCGAGGACCTGCTCGAACTCCAGCCTGGCCCGGACGCGACCACCAGGTACCCGCACGTCACCCTGGAGTGGGCCCGGCGGTGGCCGTGCGAGGAAGTCTGGAAGGCCCGCAAGGCGTGAGCCGCGGCCAGCGGGACGGGTGAGGTATACCGGGAGCTACGTTATGACGGCCTGGCCTCCGCCGTCGACGTCGAGGACGGTCAGGCAGCCGCCGCCGGATACCGCGACCTCCCAGTACTGACCCACCTCAGCGCTGGGTGAGAACTCCGCACCCGGACTGATCGTCGACTGCCACGACACGTTACCGGCGGAGTCGATCGAGCCGACCGCCACGCTCACCGAGCTGTTGTTGACAAAGGTGTACTCCACCGAGGCGCCGGAGGAGGAACGCAGGGAGCCGATGGCCGCGCAGGAGTCCCGACCCGCGCCACTAACGCTGACGCTGGGTACCGCGGGCTGCGTCGGCTTGGGCGTCGGTTTCTTGGTCGGCTTGGGGCTGGGTTTCGGCGAGGATTTCGGGGTGGACCTGGTCGACGACGGGACGGATCCCGGTGCCGTCGTCTGCGTCTGCGTGACCGGGTTCTGGGTCGTCGGATGCGCGCTGGGCCGCTTGGACGACGCGGCTGAGGAACGCGGCGAGGACTTGGCCGCCGACGCTGACGCTGACGGTGACGGCTGAGAGCTCGCGGTCTGAGCGGACGTCGATGTGCCGGGCAGCGCGGCGGCCGCGGCGGCAGGCTCGTTCCCCTGGGACGCGGACGGATGGCTGGAGCCGCTCAGGGCCAGCCCGGTCGCGGCGGAACCGATCAGGATCACCGCAGCCGCAGTCCCGAGCACCCGAGGATGCGCCAGCCGGCGTCGCGGCCTGCCCGGGAGGGCTGCGACCGGCGGCGGGATGACCGCCGCCGGTGGTTCGGCCTCTGACGTGACGTCGGTGGCGGCCGCCGGATCGAGCGCCGCGGCAGGCTCGCGAGCAGCGGTCTCGGCCTCCCCGTAGGGGGCATCGGCCTCCCTGAGGGCGGTCTCAGCCTCGGCGGGTGCCCGCTCGGTCTCCGGGGTGATGGTGTCGGCTTCCGGGGCCATGGTGTCGGCTTCCGGAACCGCAGCTTCGAGGTCCCGGGGTCCCGTT
>Ga0302235_10001016_pt1 | contig 21315 bp, 11 predicted proteins | sample II_Palsa_N3_3_FD_193577 | JGI IMG/M metagenome (GOLD analysis project Ga0302235, IMG submission 193577) | Peat permafrost microbial communities from Stordalen Mire near Abisko, Sweden - II_Palsa_N3_3 | ecosystem: Environmental > Terrestrial > Soil > Palsa > Peat permafrost | place: Sweden... | reverse complement strand
GACCGGCTCCGGCACGATCACCCCGGCGCCGCTGTTCATCACCGGCGTCTACGGCACCGACAAGGTGTACGACACCACCAACGCCGATCCTTTGAATGTCACCAACGCTGCGCTGGCGGGGCTAGTCGATACCGATGCGGGAGACGTGACCCTGTCGACTTCCGGTAATTCGGGCCAGTTCGGGCAAGTCAATGTCGGCACAGGCCTGTCCGTGACCGCGAGCGGCTTCACGATCAGCGGCACGCCGGCCGGCAACTACAACCTGATGCAGCCGACCGGCCTGTTCGCCAACATCACCGCCAAGTCCATCACGGTCACTGGTGTCACCGCCGAAAACAAGCCCTACGACGCGACCAACACCGCCACGCTGGATACCGCTACGGCCGCGCTGAGCGGCGTGTTTGCCCAGGATGCGGCGAACGTCGATCTGTCGACTATCGGTACCGGCGTGTTCAACAACGTCAACGCCGGCAATCGACTGGTCAACACCAGTGGCTTTTCCATCGACGGCACAGCTTCGGGCAATTACACACTGGTGCAGCCGGGCCCACTGGTTGCCACGATCACTCCGCGGCAGCTGACCGCAAACATCACCGGCGCGCCGACCAAGGCTTACGACGGCAGCAACTCGGCTACGTTGACTGCCGCTGATTACACGCTAGGCGGCTTCGTTGCCGGTCAGGGCGCGACCGTCCCCCAATCGGCGACCGCCAACTATGCGTCGCCCAATGCCGGCAACAATCTGGAGGTCGATTCGACCCTGGTTTCGTCGGACTTCCTGGCGAACTCCGGTACCAACCTGGCCAACTACATCCTGCCAACCAGCGGCCAGGGCTTCAACGGCGTGATTACGCCGTACGCGCTCAACCTCAGCGGCACCCGCGTGTACGATGCCCTGACCGACGCCAATGGCAATCTGTTCGGCACGCTCACCGGCCTCAACGGTGACACTTTGACCGTCGATGGGTCTGGCGTGACCGGCAGCAAGAACGTAGGCACCTATACCGCCGCGTCTGCCGCGCCCGCCAATTTCCAGCTTGGTAACCTGGGGCTGGTCTCGGCCGGGAATGGAGCAATCACCACCAACTACACCTTGGTGGGGGGCACCGACAAATTCGTCATCACCAAGGCCACGTTGAACGTGATCGACGGTTCCGCCGCGAACAAGATCTACGACGGCACGACCGCCGCCGTCATCAGCGGCGCCCAGCTCAGCGGTGTGCTGCTCAGCGATGTCGTGATGCTCACCAACCCAACCAAGGGCACGTTCAATAGCAAAAACGTGAACGCGACGAGCGTGACGACCGCCGCTGGCATCAGTGGCACGGATTCCGGCAATTACACCCTGGTGCAGCAGAGCGGCATCCCCGCGACGATCTCGCCGCTGGCCATCACCATCATCGCCACCGGTGCCAACAAGATCTATGACGGCACCACGGCGGATCCCGGCCTGACCGTGGGTCTGTCGCCATCGACGCCGCTGGCAACGGGTGACGCGTTGACCTATACCTTCGGCTCGGCGGCCTTCGCTGATCCGAATGTTAACAACGGCATCCTCATCAACGTCGCCAACACGGCGGCCCACGGCGCCGCGGTCACAGCCGGCGACTACACCTTCAACACCAGCGCCGTGACCGCGGCGAACATCACGCCGCGCCCGATCACGCTGAACTCGACCCGTCTTTATGACGGCACAACCGATGCCGATGCCAGCCTGTTCACCGTGAACACCGGCGTTGCGGGCCAGGCACTGACGCTCACCGGCAGCGGTGTGCTGGATGGCAAGGACGTCGGCACGCAGGCTTTCAATAGCCTCGGCACGCTGGTGCTGGTCAGTGGTACCGGATCGGCCAGCAATTACACGCTGTCGCCATTTACTTCCAACAGCGTGACGATCAACCCGTTGATCATCAATCTCGATGGCACCCGCGTCTACGACGGTATGACCGATGCCAATGGCGCCGATTTCGGCACGATCAATACCGGCATCGGTAGCGAGTCGCTGACCGTTGGCGGCACCGGCAGCACGGGCAGCAAAAACGTCGGCACCTATACCGCGGCGGGCACCGCGCCAAATACCCTGGCGCTGGGCACGATCGGCCTGGTCGGTGGCGCCGGCACCGATGCCAACGACTACACGCTGGTCGGCGGTACTGACGCGTATCACATCACCCCGCTGGCGATTTCGTTGGCCACGACCGCACCGAACAAGACCTACGACGGCACCGATACCGCGACCGTGACCTTCACCGATACCGGTGTGCTGCAGGGCGACGCGATCAACTTCAGCGGTGGCCCGTCGACCTTTGCGACGCCTAACGCCGGCAACGGCATCACCGTGACGACCGACAACATCGTCGCCAGCGGTGCCGATGCGAGCAATTACAGCTTCAGCTATACCTCGACCACCACGGCCGACATTCTGCCGAAGCTGATCACGCTGAACTCGACGCGGCCCTACGACGGCACCCCTGGCGCCGACGCCAGCCTGTTTACCACCGGCGGCACACTCGCCACCGGCGTCATGGGCGAGACCTTGACGCTGACCGGCAGCGGTGCGCTGGACAGCAAGAACGCGGGCCTGGAGGACTTCACCAGCTTGGGTTCGCTGACGTTGGGTGGCAACAACGGCAGTCTTGCCAGCAACTACACGCTGGGCACCGGTGCGGGCGATACGGTCGACGTTACGCCACTGAATATCACCGTCAGCGCGGCAGCGGCGAACAAGGTTTACGACGGCACCACCACCGCGGCGGTCACGCTGACCGGCAATGGTGTGATCGCGGGCGATAATCTGAGCTTCACCGACAGCTCGGCGAATTTCGTCAATCCGAACGTCGTGGGCAACGAAACCGTCAACGTGCTCGGCATCACCGGCGGCGGCACGGACCTGGCCAACTACAACATCCTCAACACCAGCGCGACAGCCACGGCGATGATCACGCCGGTGCCGATCGTGCTGCAGTCGACACGCGTCTACGACGGCCTACCCGACGCGGCTGCCAGCTTGTTCCTCACCGGCGGCACGCTGGCCGGCATTCCGGGGCAGACGCTGACGCTGACCGGCAGCGGCGTGCTGACCACCAAGAACGTAGGCACCCAGCAGCCGTTCCAGAGCCTCGGCACGCTGACGCTCGGCAGCGGTACCGGCACCGCCAGCAATTACACACTGAGCCCGATCAGTAACGACTGGGTCACCATCACCCCGCTGGCGATCAACATCGCGGCGACCGGCAGCAACAAGACCTACGACGGCAGCAACGCCGCGACAGTCGCGCTGACCGTCAATGGCTTGCTGCCGGGCGATCAGCTCAGCTTTACCGACGGCTCGGCCACGTTCGCCTCACCCAACGCCGGCAACGGCATTGCGATTGCGGTGAGCGGCATCAGCGGCAGCGGCGCGGACCTCGGCAACTACACCTTCAACAACACTGCGACCACCGCCGCCAACATCGCCCCGGCCATTCTCAACCTCAACGGTATGCGTACCTATGACGGCGCCACCGATGCGAGCGCCAGCCTGTTCGGCAACAACGGTGTGCTGACCGGTGTCAACGGTGAAACGCTGACGCTGGGTGGCACCGGCGTGGTATCGACCAAGAATGTCGGCACCAACCTGCCGTTCGCGCCCGGTGGCCTGGCCGGCTTCACCCTGACCGGTGACGGCAGCGCACTGGCCAGCAACTACACCTTCGTCGGCGGCACCGACACGTTGACGATCACCCCGGCACTGCTGCAGGTGATCGGCACGGTCGGCACCAACCGCGTCTACAACGGCCTCACCGGCGACACGCTCACCGGCTCGATGCTGTCCGGTCTGTTCGGCAACGATGCGGTCGCACTGGGCAACGACACCACTGGCACGTTCGATACCAAGAACGTCGGTAACAACAAGCCGATCACCACTGCGATGACCGTCAGCGGCGACGATGCGGGCAATTACATTTTGGTGCAGCCCACCGGCATCACCGCCAACGTCACGCCGCTGGGCATCACGGTCAACGCCACCGGCAAGAACAAACGGTTCGACGGCAATAGCAATGCAACCGTCACGCTGAACAGTACCGGCGTGCTGCCGGGCGATGCAGTGGGACTCAACTACCTCACCGCGCTGTTCTCCGATCCCAATGTCGGCAACAACAAGTCGATCGCCGTGAGCGGTATCACCGACACCGGTGCGGATGCCGGCAACTACGTCGTGCTGGATACGGATACCACCACGACCGCCAACATCACCAGCGCGACCAATAACAACAGAGTCAATGGGGCGATCGCCCAGGCGCAGTCGTTGCTGTGGCCACATGCCATCGCCACACCGTATGGCACAGCAACGACGGATACGGTGAGCGACTACGCCGGCAACCACAAAAAGAATCAGGACCAGACGCAGCCGATCGAGCCCAATGTCGATCGGTCGGACTTCCGTCCGGGTATCGCGCTTAAGGTGATTGGCGGTGGCGTGCGGCTGCCGACGGATGCACCGCTGTGAGCGGGCGACACGACCGTTTGCGGGATGCGGCGCCACGCGACGCCCGTCCTGGTTTCTCTCTCACTTCGGCTTCCGGCAACTCGATCATGACTACGCGCTCCATTTTCCCGCCTCTCTCCGCGCTCGGCCTGGCGTGCCTGCTTGCCACTGGCGCGGTGCAGGCGCAGTCGCGGCCGCCCGACAGCGGCCAGATCCTGCAGCAGCAGACTCCGCGCACCGCCACACCGACGCCTTCGTCCAGTACTGGCCTGACCATCGAGCGTCCGGCGGAAAGCGCCGCGGACAGCAACGTGCCCTTCCAGGTCAGCAAGATCGAGATCACCGGCAACACGCTGGTATCGACTGACCTGCTGCACCAGCAGGTCGCCTCCAGCGAAGGCAAGACGCTTACGCTCTCGCAACTCAACGTGCTGGCCGCGCGCATCACTCGGGTCTACCACCAGCTGGGCTATCCGCTGGACAGTGCGTATGTTCCGGCGCAGACGCTGAGTGGCGGCGTGGTGCGCATCGCGGTGGTCGAGGCGCGCTACGGTACGGTCAGCCTGGACAACCAGAGCACCGTGTCCGACCACCCATTGCGTGCCACGCTGTCGCCATTGTCGCCGGGCGCGCCGGTGGAACAGGGCTCGCTCGATCGCAGCCTGCTGCTGCTGTCGGATATTCCGGGCGTGATCGTCAGTTCGGTGCTGCGTCCCGGCACCACGGCGGGTACGTCCGATCTCGCGGTAACCGCCACTCCGGCGCCGCGCTATTCCGGCACCGTCGGGCTGGACAACTTCGGCAACACCTATACCGGCCGCGCGCGCTTCACCGGCACCTTCGATATCAACAGCCTTCTGCATCAGGGCGACGTGCTCGACCTCAACGCGATTACCTCCGGCGCCGACATGAACTACGGCAGGATCGGCTACAAGTACCTGCTCAATGGCCAGGGCACGACGATCGGCGCCTCGGTGTCGGCGTTGAGCTACCGGCTCGGCAACGGTCTGCAGGATCTGCATGCGCACGGCACCGCGCAGGTGCAGAGCATCTATCTCTCGCAGCCGATCATCCGCAGCGCAACGAGCAATCTCTACGGCCAGATCGAGTTCGACCACAAGCGACTGAACGACGATGTCGATGTGACCGCCATCGATACCGATCGCCATACCGATTCGTGGACCGCGACGCTGGCTGGCGACCATATCGACGACCATGGCAATTTCAACTACATGGTCAGCGCCACCCATGGCGATCTGCGGTTCGACAACGACCTGGCGCAGTTCATCGATGCGATCAGCGCCAATACGGCGGGCAGCTACAATCGTTACAACCTCTCCGTATCGCGGTTGCAGACGCTGAGCACCAACAATGCGCTGTATGTCGGCTTCACCGACCAGTGGGCCAGCAAGAACCTGGACTCTTCCGAACAGTTCTTCCTGGGCGGACCGAACACGGTGCGCGGCTACGATGTCGGCGAACTCACCGGCGCGCAGGGCAACCTGGTGACGATCGAGTTTCGTCATCACCTGGAGCTTTCCTGGCCCGGTGCATGGCAGGTCAGCGGCTTCGTCGACAGCGGCCACATCGAGCCATACAAGACCACTTTTGTCCCCGGCCCGAACAGCGCCCGCATGAACAGCGCCGGCCTCGGCCTGAACTGGAATGGTCCCAACGACTGGCTGGTCAGCGCCAGCATTTCGGTTCCCGTTGGCAACACGCCGGCCCTGCTCAACGAGGAATATTCCACTCGATTCTGGTTGCAGGTGCAGAAGGCGTTTGCGTTCTGACTGGCCTGCCGTGACGTGGCCGGCCAGCCAGGCCGGTGCGGGTGGGCAGGCCGGGTGACTCAGCTGATTTCGTCCGAGCCTTCGTTGACGCCTTCGAACAGAAACGTCGACAGATAGCGTTCGCCGGTATCCGGCAGCATCGCCAGTAGCACCGAACCTTCCGGCGCATCCTTGGCGACTTCCAGCGCGGCGGCCAGCGTGGCACCGGCCGAGATGCCGACGAAAATACCCTCCTTTTGCGCCAGCGCGCGCGAGGTGTCGCGCGACAGCACGTCATCCACCAGCACGATGCGTTCGGCGATCTGCCGGTTCAGCACGCCGGGCAGAAAGTCGGGCGTCCAGCCCTGAATCTTGTGTGGCTGCCATTCCTTGCCGGAGAGCAGTGCGGCACCGGCCGGCTCGGTCGCGATGATTTTCACCTCCGGCCGCGCCAGCTTGAGCACTTCGCCCACGCCGGTGATGGTGCCCCCGGTACCCCAGCCGCTGACGAAATAATCCAGCCGGCGCCCGGCGAAATCGCGCAGGATTTCCGGCGCCGTGGTGTTGCGGTGATAGGCCGGATTAGCCGGATTGTCGAACTGGTTCGCGAGAAACCAGCCGTGCTTCTGCGCCAGCTCGCTGGCCTTGCGCACCATGCCGGTGCCGCGCTCGGCCGCCGGCGTCAGCAGCACCTTGCCGCCGTAAGCGCGGATCAGCTTGCGCCGCTCCACCGAAAACGTTTCGCTCATCACTGCGACAAAAGGATAGCCGCGCGCCGCGCAGACGGCGGCTAGGGCAACGCCGGTATTGCCCGAGGTCGCTTCCACCACGGTCTGGCCCGGCTTCAGCACACCGCGCTTTTCGGCATCGAGAATGATCGCCAGGGCGAGGCGATCCTTGACCGAGCCGGCCGGATTGAAAGCCTCCACTTTGACGTAGACCTGCACGTGTTTTGGCGCGAGGCGGTGCAGTTTGACCACCGGCGTGTTGCCGATCGTGTCCAGAATGCTTTCGTAAATCATGGTGACTCCGAGGGAAGGACAAGGGTGAGCAGAATCATCGCTCGCCGCAGCGAATTTTTTCGTTAGTGATGATGGATCGCGCCCAGTACGTTGCGGCGCGTGCGCTGGTCCGGTAACGACAAGGCTTTGGACGGGGTCCTGCGGAGCGGCGCCATCGCTGCACCCAGCGGCGCCTGACCAAACCAGGCTAGCGACTCGGCCAGGGCCGCAACTTCGCCCAGCACCAGCAGCGCGGGAGAGCGCACCGCGTGGAAAGTGGCGCGCTCGGCCAGCTGCGCCAGCGTGCCGGTAATCACCCGCTGCTCGGCGCGCGATCCGTTTTCGACCAGCGCAAACGGCGTCGATGCGGCGCGGCCGTGCTCGATCAATCTCGACTGCAGCGTCGCCAGTTCGCCGACGCCCATATAGACGGCCAGCGTCTGCCGCTCCTGCGCCAGCGCCGGCCAGTCCAGCGTGTCCATCGATGCGCGGCAATGCGCGGTGACAAAGCGCACCGACTGCGCGTAATCGCGATGCGTCAGCGGTATGCCGGCATACGCAGCGCACGCCACCGCCGCGGTGATGCCCGGAACCACCTCGTACGGGATGCCGTGGTCGCGCAGAAATTCCAGCTCCTCGCCACCGCGGCCGAACACGAACGGATCGCCACCCTTGAGTCGGACCACGCGCTTGCCGGCGCGCGCGTGTTCGAGCAGCAGCGCATGGATGCCATCCTGGGTCGTGTGGTGATGGCCGGCCTGCTTGGCCACCTCGATACGGTCGGCATCGCGTCGCGCCAGATCCAGCACTTCGGCGCTGACCAGCCGGTCGTGCAAAATCACATCGGCTTCGTTCAGCGCCCGCAGCGCGCGCAGGGTCAGCAGGCCCGGATCACCGGGGCCTGCACCGACGAGTACCACCGATCCAGCCGCACGCACCGGCACCGATGCGAGCAGCTGTTCGGCTGCCGCGAGTGCGAGATCGGGTTTGCCCTGCCGCAGCAGCATCGCCGCCGGGCCGGCAAAAAGATCCTCGTAAAACCGTCGCCGCGCGGCCATGTCCGGATGACGCAACCGAATCCGTTTGCGCAGCTTCGCAGCGAGCGTGGCCAGCGCACCGAGCGAATGATCGAGCAGGGTTTCCAGCCGCTCGCGCAGCAGTCGCGCGAACATCGGCGCATCGCCGCCGCTGGAAATGGCTATGGTCAGCGGCGCGCGGTCGATCACCGCGGGCACGTGGAAACTGCACAGCGCCGAGTCGTCCACCACGTTGACGAAAATTCGCCGCGCTTCCGCCAGCGTGGCGACGCGCTGATTCAATGCCTGATCCGACGTGGCCGCAATCACCAGCCACACGGCGTCGAGCCACGCGGCGTCAAACGGCCCGCGGCGAACCGTCAGCTGTGCACCGGCCTCCCACGCCAGAATCTGCGCGGTCAGCTCGGTGGCGTGCACGGTCACCTGCGCCTGAGCGGCCAGCAGTGCGGCGATCTTGCGCTCCGCCACGGCGCCGCCCCCAACGACCAGCACAGGTTTTTTTCCCAGATCGGCAAAGAGCGGATACAGCTTCATCATCGGGCCTGACAGCGGTGCGGAATCGACCTTCCAAGCTAGGCGGCGCAGGCCACGGGAACAAATGAATTGTTCTCACCGGCTTATGCCGCGCGGTTATATGCAACGCATCAAAATGCGTCGCGCAAGCACACTTCGAAAGTACCATCGGCCGTCTGGACGGCCGTTTGATTTTCCTTCGTCACGGTCAGTGACTGATCAAGCCGGTATTGCGCAGCAAGGCGAGTATCTGCCGCGCCAGCACCGCGGGCGTCGCCGCATCGCCATCGATACGCAGATCCGGCTTCTCCGGCATTTCGTAGGGATCGCTGACGCCGGTGAAGTTGGCGATCTTGCCCGCGCGCGCCTGGGCGTACAGACCCTTGCGGTCGCGCGCCTCGCACACCTCGATCGCGGTGGCGACGTGGATTTCGACAAAGTTGCCGTGCGCTTCGACCAGTGCACGTACGGTCGCGCGATCGTCCGCGAACGGCGCAATCGGCGCGCAGATGGCGATGCCACCGTGACGCACGATCTCGCTGGCGACGTAGCCGATACGCGTGACGTTGGCCGAACGATCCTCACGCGAAAAGCCCAGCCCGCGCGACAGATGCTTGCGCACTTCGTCACCATCGAGCACGGTGACGGGACGGCCGGTGCGCTCGAGCAACTGAGCGAGTACGGCGTGCGCAATGGTCGACTTGCCCGAGCCGGACAGGCCGGTGAAAAACAGCGCAAAGCCCTGTCGGGCCTTGACCGGATGACGCTCGCGCAGAATGTCGACCACCTCCGGAAAGCTGAACCACGCCGGGATCTCGCTGCCCTCGTGCAGGTGGCGGCGCAGCGCGGTGCCGGAGATGTCGCGCACGTCATCGTCGGCGGTCACTTCGGTTGACGGCAGGTAGGTGTCGCGGTTGGCGGCATAAACCATCGCCGGAAACGCCACGATCTCGAGGCCGAGTTCCTGCGCGTGTCGCGTCAGCAAATCCTGCGCATCGAACGGTCCGTAGAACGGCTGGCCGTTTGAATCCTTGCCCGGGCCGGCGTGATCGCGGCCGACAATGAAATGACTGGCGCCGTAATTCTTGCGGATGATCGCGTGCCACAGCGCCTCGCGCGGTCCACCCATGCGCATTGCCAGCGGCAGCAGCGACAGTTTCGCGCTGTTGTGCGGATACTGCGGCAGCAAAGCGCGGTAGCAGCGCACGCGGGTGTAGTGATCGACGTCGCCGGGCTTGGTCAGGCCGACCACCGGCTGGATCAGCAGTTTGGCGTCGACCTGCTGCGCGGCGCGCAGGGTCAGCTCGCGATGCGCGCGATGCATCGGGTTACGCGTCTGGAAAGCCACGATGCGGCTCCAGCCGTTTTCTGCAAACCATTCGCGCAGCGCGCGCGGCGTATCGCGCAGCTCGCTGAAGTCATGGTGGTCCGGCGGCTGGATGCCGCGCAGTCGCCCACCCAGAGCCAGCGGTTGCGTGCGCTCGAGCAGTTCTGCCACGCCCGGATGCAGGCGGTCGGTCGTGCCGAAAACCTGCTGCGCTTCGTGCAGTCGATCGGGTCGGTAGATATCCTGCACGTCGAGCACGGCGAGCGGCACGCCCTGGCTGTCGCGCAAGGCCACTTCGGCGCCGATGTCGAGCGAGGCTGCAAAGGCTTCGCTCACGTCCAGCGTGATCGGTATGGGCCACAGTGTGCCGTCGGCAAGGCGCAGATGCTCGACCACCGAGTCGTAATCCTGCTGTCCGAGAAAACCCCGCAGCGGCGAAAACGCGCCGCTGAGCAGCAGTTCGAGATCGCACAGCTGACGCGCGGTGAGATCGACGCCGGGCAGGGAGGCGCTGTGCCGCTTTAGCGCGTCGGCTTCGGCGCGCGGCAGGTAAAGCTCGGCCAGCTCACCGCCGTGCGGCGCGATCAGGGAATCCACCGAAACGGCGGCGAGTGAAGCGTGGCTCATGAAGAATGTCCGGTTGAGGCAGAAGTGCGTGTGTGGTTTTTTCCATCGCGAGGCGACAGCGCGGTCAGGCGATCTTGTGGATGCCACACTCGCGTTTGAGCCCGAAGAAGCGCGTGTCTTCGGGTTCCATGCCCGGCTCCCAGCGCTGGCTGGTATGCCGGTCACCGATTGACACGTAACCCTCGTCCCACAGCGGGTGATAGGGCAGGTCGTGCTTTTTCAGATACTCGCCAACGTCGCGATCGGTCCAGTCGGCGATCGGGTGAATTTTCCAGCGCTCGCCGGGACGTTCGGCAAAATCGATCGCGGCGCGGCTGTGCGACTGGCTGCGGCGCAGGCCGGAAATCCAGGCGCGCGCGCCCAGCTCGCCGAGCGCGCGCTCCATCGGTTCGACCTTGCGGATGTGGTTGTAACGGTCCAGCCCGTCAACGCCCTGTTCCCACAGCCGACCGTAGCGCGCCTCCATCCAGCTGATGCCGATGCGCGGGCGGTACACCTTGAGGTTCAGCGCGAGCCGTTCGGTCAGCTCGTCAACAAAGCGATAGGTTTCGGCGAACAGGTAGCCGGTGTCGATCAGCACGACCGGGATATCCGGCTGCTGCCGCGTGACCATGTGCAGCGACACCGCGGCCTGCGCGCCGAAGCTGGACGACAGCACGTGCGGCCCACCGGTATTTTCCAGCGCCCACGCAACTCGCCCTTCGGCGTCCAGTGCGCTCAGCGCGCTGTTGATGGCCGGCAGATTCCCGGGGTCATTCAGATCATCGGGGAACCGCGGCGCGTTCATGCGACCACCTGCGAGGCGATACGCCGAGGCGCCAGCGGCGCCAGCACAGCCACGCGGAGAAGGAAGTCGCCGAAGCCCTCCGCCTCATCGCGTTCGGCGGCATAGCGTGCGAACAGGCCATCCAGCACGTCGAGAATTTCCGCCTCGTCAATGTTCTGGCGATAAACCTGATTAAGACGCTCACCGCGGAAATCCGCGCCAAGGCGAAGGTCGTAGCGACCCGGCCCGCGACCGACGAGCGCAATTTCACCGAGATAAGGGCGCGAGCAGCCGTTCGGGCAGCCGGACAGGCGCAGCAGGATCGGCGCATCGGTCAGGCCGTGCCGGTCGAGCAATACTTCCAGCTTCGGCAACAGCTCCGGCACATAGCGCTCGCTTTCGGCCATCGCCAGACCGCAGGTGGGCAGCGCGACGCAGGCAACCGTATGACGACGGATGCCGCTCTGTTGCAAATAGCCGTCCAGATGATGTGCGCGAACGATGGCATCAATGTGTGCGCGATCGTCCGCCGCGACATTCGCCACGATTACGTTCTGGTTGCAGGTCATGCGGAAATCGCCGGTGTGCACCTTGGCCAGTTCACGCAGGCCGGTCAGCCAGCGGTTGTCGCCCACGTCCGCGAGCCGACCGGACTCGATTTGCAAGGTGAGATGCCAGTTGCCCTCGTGGCCCTGCACCCAGCCGTAGCGATCGCCGTTGTGGTCGAAGCGGTACGGCCGCACCGGCGCCAGCGCGAAGCCTAGACGCGATTCCATCTCCGCCTTGAACGCATCCAGCCCGCGATGATCCAGCGTGTACTTCAGCCGCGCATGCTTGCGCTCGCTGCGGTTGCCCCAGTCGCGTTGCACCGTCACCACCGATTCGGCGACCGCCAGCAGCTGATTCGGCGTGATGAAGCCGATCAGGCTGCCGAGTCGCGGATAGGTGGAATCGTCATTATGTGTCGCACCCATACCACCGCCGATGGCGACGTTGAATCCGTGCAGCACATCATTCTCGATGATCGCGATCAGGCCCAGATCCTGGGCAAACACGTCGACGTCGTTGAGCGGCGGAATCGCCAGGCCGATCTTGAACTTGCGCGGCAGATAGGTTGGGCCGTATAGCGGCTCGTGATCTTTTACCGCGGGGCGTTCGGCCTTCGGTTCGCCGACCAGCGCCTCGCCGTCGAGCCAGATCTCGTGATACGCGCTGGTCTTCGGCGCCAGCTCGTTCGACAGCATCGTGGCTAGCGCATAAGCCTCCGCGTGCGCGCCCGATTCGATCGGGTTGGCCGTACTCACCACGTTGCGCACCACGTCGCCGCAGGCGGCGATGGTGCCGGCCAGCGACGCGTGGATCGCCGCAATCGTCGGCTTGAGATTGTGCTTGATGATGCCGTGCCACTGAAACGTCTGCCGCGTGGTGATGCGCAGCGTGCCGTTGGCGTGTTCACGCGCGATCTGGTCGAACACCAGCCACTGCGCCGGCGTCACCACGCCGCTGGGCAGGCGTGCGCGCAGCATGAAGGCGAACGCCGGCTCCAGCTTCTGCTTGCGCCGCTCGTCGCGCAGGTCGCGATCATCCTGCAGATAACTGCCGTGGAATTTCAGCAGCTTGTTGTCGTCGTCGCTGATCGCACCGGTGATTGGATCGGCCAGGCCTTCCACGATGGTGCCGCGCAGAAAGTTGCTCGCGGCCTTGACCCGTTCGAAATCGGAAAGTGGCGCGGCCGGGTTCGCCTCGGTTGCATCGGATTTCGTTGACTCAATAGTCGTCATATCAATACACGTCGCGGGCATAGCGCCCTTGTTGCATGAGGTCGGCGAGCCACGCCCTGGCGTCGTCGGGGGAGTGGCTGCCATAAGTCACGGCGACGTCGATCAACGCGGCGTGCACGTCCTTGGCCATATGGGTGGAATCGCCGCAAACGTAGAGGTGCGCGCCGTTTTCCAGCCACGCATAAAGCTCCGCACCGTTTTCACGCAGGCGCTGTTGCACATAGATTTTTTCGGCGGTATCGCGCGAAAAGGCCAGGTCGAGCTTGTGCAGCACGCCGCTCTTCAATGCGGCCTGCCATTCGGTCTGGTAGAGAAAATCCTGGCTGAAATGGCGATTGCCGAAGAACAGCCAGTTGCGTCCAGTGGCCGCGGTTTCCTCGCGTTCCTGCACAAACGCGCGGAACGGCGCGATGCCTGTACCAGGGCCGATCATGATGATGCCCCGCGACGCATCGGTTGGCAGCCGGAAGCGGTCGTTCGCTTCGATGAATACCGGCACCGTGCCGTCTTCGGCGGCCGCTGCAAGAAACGACGATGCCGCGCCCCAGTGACGGCTGCCGTGCGCTTCGTAATCGACCACCGCAAGCGTGAGATGTACTTCCTCGCCAACCTGCTCCTGGCTGGAGGCGATGGAATACAGGCGCGGCGTCAGTGGGCGCAGTGCGGCAATCAACGCCTGTGCCGACCACGTCGCCGGGTAGCGGCGCAGCAGATCGATCGGCTGCTCGCGTTTGAGCAGCTCGGCCAGCGCCGCCGAATTATCCGGCTGCAAAAGTCGGGTCAGCTCATCGTGGCCACTGGCGGTGGCCAGGGCCACGATAAACGCGCGGCTGAGCCGGGTAATTTCGCGCTCGCGCTTTAGCCAGAGCGCCAGCGGCAGGTTGCGGCCGTCGTGTGTGATGTCGACGCCGCCATCCAGCTGCAACGCGTCCAGCCATTGCCATACCAGCGCCGGCGGGTTGTGCGACCAGACGCCGAGCGAGTCGCCCGGTTGATAGCTCAGGCCCGAGCCTTCCAGCGACAGCTCGATATGGCGCAGATCGCGTTCGCTGTCACTGGACACAATGCGCTGGTTCGCCAGCACCCTGGCCTGGAATGGCTGATCGCGTGAGTGCAGCGGTGTGACTTCGGCCTCAGCCTTTTGCACGGCGTGCAGCGGCGTGACGGTGGTAGAACTCTTGAGCAGTTCGCGAGCCTGTTCCAGCGCGTGATCCAGCCACGGCGTCGCCACCGTCTCGATATCGACATCGGCCGCGCCCAGCGGCGCAAAACGCGTGGCACCGAGTTCGGCCAGCCGCGCATCGAGCTGATGGCCGATCGCGCAAAATTCGGCGTAGCTTGAATCGCCCAGTCCCAGCACCGAAAACTTCAACTCTGGTAGCTTCGGCGCGCGCTTGCCGAGAATGAATTCCACCAGGCCGCGCGAATCATCCGGCGGCTCGCCTTCGCCCTGGGTACTGATGACAATCGCCAGATAGCGCTCTTTCGCCAGTTCGCGCGGCGGGTATGCATCGGCACGCAGCAGCCGCACCGGCAAACCGGCGGCCTCGCTGCGCCTGGCCAACTGCTCGGCCAGCCGTTTGGCATTGCCGGTCTGGCTACCGTAAACAATCGCCAGGCTGGTGGCAGGCGCTTTCGCCTGGCTACTTGCCGCAGTCACCCCGCCGGGCTGCGCCTGAGCGGCCAGCGATGCGCTCCAGGCGGCGACCCAATAAAGCTCGGCGGACGTCAGACCTTCGGCCAGCCGCTTGAGCTGGTCAAGCTTGTCGGCATCCAGCGTGCTGGCGGGCAGGTCTGACGCCAGGGCGGCTTTCACGGTCATGTCCTTTAACGATCCAGATGATTGGACGTCTAAACATAAAGAAATTGTTCGGTCTCGTGAAAGGATGATTCGGCATGACCATATGCCGTTGGCTTATTTCACCGCGCGGTCATTTCGCAGATAGGGGCGGTCAGGTGTGCGTTAATCCATCCCGGCACTATGATCGGCAGATCACTTTCTGTCGGAGAAAAGCGCATGGCCAGCCCGTCAAGGCGCAAGAAATCCGGCGAAAGCTCATTGCCGGAGAACACGACTGGCGTTGCGCCCAACAGCTCCGATCAGCCGCTACCTGCGCAGACCCATACGCAGTCGGTGGCCGAACGGCTGGCAATGGCCAAGCGCCTGCGCGCAGACTGCCCGCGCAAATCGCTGGGCGCCTGGACGCCGGCCGCCCAACGCACGGACCCGGTGGATATTCTGGTGGCGACGTCGGCAGGCCGCGTTCCTCATCTGATACCCATCCGCTACGGCCGCATGATGGCATCGCCCTTCGCGTTCTATCGCGGCGCCGCGGCGATCATGGCCAGCGATTTGTCCACTACGCCGTCGACCGGCGTGCATCTGCAGATTTGTGGCGATTGCCATCTGATGAACTTTGGCGGCTTCGCCACCCCCGAGCGGAAATTGATCTTCGACATCAACGATTTTGACGAGACGACCGTCGGCCCCTGGGAGTGGGACGTCAAGCGTCTGGTGGCAAGCCTGGTGGTTGCCGCCCGCGCCAACGGTTTTTCGGAACGTGCCGGCAAGGACGCCGCCTGGCACGCCGCGAGCGCCTATCGCGATCACCTGATCGCGTACGGCAAGATGCCGATACTCGAAGCGTGGTACGACCACCTTGATCTTGAGGAAGTCATCGATCGCATCGCCGATTCGTCGATAAAAAAGCGTGCCGCGGCTGCGGTGAAAAAGGCGACCGAGTACACGGCGCACACCAAGGAGTTTGTGAAGCTGGCGGTCGAGGGTGGTTCACCCGCACGGATTCGCGACGAGCCACCGCTGATCTACCACGACAATTCGGATCAGCTGCTGAGCAATCGCAAGGAGATCCAGCGCGCCTTTGCCAAATACCGTCGCACCTTGCCACCCGAGCGGTTGGTGCTGCTCGACCGCTTCGAAGCAGCCGAGATCGCGATCAAGGTTGTTGGCGTCGGCAGCGTCGGCACCTACTGCGGCATCATCCTTTTCGTATCCGGCTCGGGCGATCCGCTATTTCTGCAGTTCAAGCAGGCCGGCGCGTCGGTCATCGAGCCGTTTGTCGGGCGGAGTGTCTATAAGCATCACGGGCAACGTGTGGTGGTCGGTCAACGGCTGATGCAGTCGGCGAGCGATATTTTTCTCGGCTGGACGCAGGGGCCGAAACGGCATTTCTATATCCGCCAACTTCGTGACGCGAAAATATCGCCGGATACGAGCGTTATGAAGCCGCTGAATCTGCTCAATTACGGCAAGCTCTGCGCGCATACGCTGGCCCGCGCGCGCGCACGGTCCGGCGACGCCCTGCTGCTGGGCGGTTATCTTGGCAAGAGCGATGCGTTCGCCGATGCGATGGCGTCGTTTGCTGTTGCCTATGCCGACCAGAATGAGCGCGACCACGCGGCACTTGTTCGCGCCGTACGCAACGGGCGCGTGCAGGCAACGACCCTCGACTGACGTGGCGAGTTCTCCAATCTGCGCCGAAACAGAGTTAGGCGGATGTGACCGCGCGAGAAAATAGCAGAGCGAACTGATCAACCAGGCGGAGCACTTTCGCCCGCGGCGTGCGAAGCAGCTCGGGGTGCACGAAACCCAGCTGAAAGTTGAGGGTAAGCAGCAGTTCGCACGCGGCGGGGATATCCACGCTGGCGTCAACTATGCCGGCCGTCTGATACTGCGTCAGACGCTTGCGCAGCCCGCGCATGACTTCGCCGCGTATCGAAATGCGGTTGTAGTCTGCACTAAAGGCCGGATTATGTAGCGCGCGGGAAATGACGATACGCAGCTGCGCTGAGCGAGAGGAAAGGCCGCTCATGGCAAAGGTCAACGTCTGCCGGGCTTCTTCGGCCATGTCGGCGCAAAGCGGTCGCTGCATGAAATCGCCAAGTTCGGAATCTATTTCCTTATCGCGCAGCACGGCAAGCAGCAGGCCTTCCTTGCCATTGAAATAGCGCTGGATCAGCACCTCCGAGCAGCCTGCCGTCTCGGCGATGCTTCGCGTTGTCGCGGCATCGAAACCTTTCTTGGCGAACTCGTCGCTGGCGGCATTGACCAGCGCTGTTTCTGTCGCCTGACGATCCCGGCGAGTCATGATTTTCTGTCGAAGGTTTGCATTTCCGTATTATGGCGCCTAGTATGTATGTAAGTGAATACATATATGTGCGGTGAGTCCATGAAAGCACCAACGGGCAGGTCGGCAAAGGGTTCGAACACGCGAAGCTCTTTGGGCGCCGCGCGTCGGCAGCGGCGATGGCCGGCGGCATCGTCGCTGCTTATCACTGTGGCTCTTGCAGGCTGTGCCGCGGGGCCCGATTTCCATCGGCCCGCCGCTCCGAAGGCCGACAGCTATGCGATACCCGCGTCGAGCGCGCCCACGTATCCCGCGCATGGGCCGGTGGCGCCGCAGCTGGTGGTGGGTGCCGAGATCCGACACGACTGGTACCGCATTTTCGGTTCCGCCACGACCGATAGGCTGATCGAGCGCGCGCTTCAGGGAAGCCCGACGCTCGCCGAGGCCAAGTCGAACGTGGATGAAGCCGCGGCGCAGCTGCGCGCGCAGCGCGGATCGCTGTTCCCGCAGGTGAGCGCTACCGCGGCTCCGTCACGCAGCCAGGGCAATGCGGCGCAGCTTGGTCTGGGCAACATGTTCCGTTCGTCATTCGACCTGTACAGCGTCAGCGTCGGCGCCAGCTACGATCTCGATGTTGCTGGCCGGACGAAGCGCAGCATCGAAAGCACCCAGGCCAAGCTGGATGTGGCGAACGCGCAATACCATTCCGCCTATGTGAGCCTGGAATCGAGCGTGGTTTCCTCGGCCATCGAAATCGCTGCGTTGAACGATGAGATCGCCGCCACACAGGCGATTCTGCAAAGCGACACGCATCGTCTGGACATCTATCGCGTGCAGGAGCAGGTGGGCCGAATTGCCGGTTCGGCCGTGCTGCAGCTGCGCTCGCAGATCGCCACGACGCGCGCCACGCTGCCGTCCTTGCAGCAACAGCGGGCGGTCGCGCAGGCGACCTTGGCGACACTCATCGGTGTACCCGTCGGCGAGTTCACGCTGCCGGCGTTGACGCTATCCGACTTCCGCTGGCCGACCACGCTGCCGGTAAGCGTGCCTTCGTCGCTGGTCCATCAGCGCCCGGACATCCTCGTGGCGGAGGCCAATCTGCACGATGTCACCGCCCAGCTGGGTATTGCTACCGCCAACCTGTATCCCAGCGTGACGCTGAGTGCGTCCTACGGTACGTCGACCAACACGTCCGGCGATATCTTCAAACCGACGTCGATGATCTGGTCGCTGGGTTCAAGCGTCGCGCAAACGCTTTTTGACGGCGGCACGCTGCGCGCCCGGCGCGATGCGGCCAAGGCGGCGGTCGAGGCATCGGCGGCGGACTATCGCAATACGGTGCTGACCGCGTTTGCCGACGTCTCCAACACTTTGCAGTCATTGCAGAACGACGCCGAATCCGTCAGCGACCAGGGCGAAGCGCTGGCGACCTCCACCGATGCGTATGCCGTGGTGGGCGCGCAAGTGATCCACGGCAGTTCGGGTTACCTCGATCAACTGACGTCGAATTCGCAACTGCAGCAGTCGCGCATCGCCGATGTCGAGGCGCGCGGCCAGCAGCTGCAGGATGTGGTCACGCTCTATCGCAGCCTCGGCGGCGGTTGGTGGACGGCCGCACCCTTTGCGCAAGGTTTGGCGAAGTCCACCGACGTTCCTCGCGCGCGCTGAAGCCCGCCGCGCTATCAATTCCACGATCAATCCGTTAACGGGTAATACCTCATGGCCACTGACAATACGTCTGACCCAGCAGCCCAGTCCCTTTCCGGGCAGACGCCGGATCAAGGCGAAAAATCCAATGCAGCGACATCCGGCAGTCGGCGCAAACGGCCGATCATTCTCGGCGTGATCGGCCTGGTGGTCGTGTTGGGTCTGATCAGCTACGGCGCGTGGTGGTGGCTCGATGGACGCTGGTCGGAAGATACCGACGACGCCTATGTCGATGGCAACGCGGTCGAACTGACGCCGCAGGTCAGCGGCGTGGTGGTGTCCATCACGGCCGACGCCACGCAACTGGTGCAGAAAGGCCAGCCGCTGGTCGAGCTGGACCCGACCGATGCCAATCTCTCGCTCAGCCAGGCGGAGGCCAATCTGGCGCAGGCCGTGCGGCAGTCGCGCCAGTCCTTTCATACGGTGGCGCTGCAGCAGCAGATGGTGACCGAAAAGCATCAGGCGCTGCAGCAAGTGCAGCGTGATGACGCGCGTAACCAGAAGCTATTGCCGCGCCAGGGCGTCTCGCTGGAACAGCTGCAGCACACGCACACCGACGTCGTCAACGATGAGTCGGAATGGAAGCAGGCGCAGAGTCAGTTGCGCTCGGCACAGGCTGCGGTCGAGGGCACCACGCCTGCGACGTCGCCGCAAGTTCTGCAGGCCGAGGTTGCTGTGCGTAACGCCTATGTGGCGCGGAAACGTACCACCATCGTCGCGCCGGTGACCGGCTACGTGGCGCAGCGCAACGTGCAGATCGGTCAGCACATCGATACCGGCACGGAGCTGCTGTCGATTGTGCCGGTCGATCAGGTATGGGTGGATGCCAACTTCAAGGAGACGCAGCTGGAAAAGGTGCGTATCGGTCAGCCGATCACCATGCACGCCGATCTCTATGGCAGCGATGTGGACTTCAAGGGCAAGGTGGTTGGCATTGGCCTGGGTACCGGCAACGCGTTCTCGTCGATGCCCGCGCAGAACGCCACCGGCAACTGGATCAAGATCGTGCAGCGTGTGCCGGTGCGTGTGGTGCCGGATGCCAGCGTACTGCGCGATCACCCGCTAAGCCTGGGGCTGTCGATGGATGTGTCTGTGTCATTGCGCGATCGCTCCGGCGGGCGGCTCGCAACGATCGCATCATCGTCGTCGCAGCCAGCCTACAGCACGGACGTCTACGCCGATGTCACCCGCGGCGCGGACGCGCTGGTGAATCGTATCGTCGCGGACAATCTCGGCAGCGATGACGCCATGGAGCAGGGCAACGCGCGCGTTGCCGCGAGCACGTCGCCGTGAGCGCAACAGCAAGCGCCAGCGGCGGCCCGAGTTTCTGGCTGGTCGCACCGGTCGTCGCCATGGCGGCCTTCATGGAGGTGCTCGACATCTCTATTGCCAACGTGGCGCTGCCGCACATCGCCGGCAGTCTGGCGTCCAGTCAGGATGAGGCGACGTGGGTGCTGACTTCTTACCTCGTCGCCAACGCGATCGTGTTGACCATCACCGGATGGCTGTCCACGGTGTTTGAGCGCAAGCGCCTGTTTCTTTTTTGCATTGCGGGTTTCGGTGTGGCGTCTCTGCTCTGCGGCATGGCGCCGAGCCTGGGGGCGCTGGTGTGTTTCCGTGCACTTCAAGGTTTGGTGGGCGGAGGCCTGCAACCGTTTGCACAAGCGATACTCTCCGACGCCGCGCCGCCGAGCAAGCGCGGCATCGCGTTCGCGTTGTATGGCATTGCGGTGGTGTTTGCACCGGCGATCGGCCCGACGCTGGGCGGCTGGATCACCGACCATTACAGCTGGCGTTGGGTTTTCCTGATCAATGTTCCCGTGGCGATCGCGCTTTTCATGGCAGCCACGGCCATCGTGAAAGAGCCGGAATACCTCAAGCAGCAACGGGCAGAACGGCGCACACGTAAATTCCGTTTCGACGGTATCGGCTTCAGCCTGCTCGCGCTGGGGCTGGGTACGCTGCAGGTGGTACTCGACCGTGGTCAGGACGACGACTGGCTGGCCTCGCCGTTCATCCTCGTCATGGCTCTGGTCTCCTTGATTGCGCTGGTCTGTTTCGTGGTGTGGGAGTTGGGCGATGACGATCCGATCGTCGATCTGCGCCTGCTGGGCATACGCAACTTCGGCATCTCTGCCGTACTCATGTTTGCGCTTGGCTTCATGTTGCTCGCATCAACGCTGCTGATTCCGCAAATGGCCCAACAGCTCTTCGGCTACAACGCGACCGCA
>Ga0302235_10001006_pt1 | contig 21390 bp, 20 predicted proteins | sample II_Palsa_N3_3_FD_193577 | JGI IMG/M metagenome (GOLD analysis project Ga0302235, IMG submission 193577) | Peat permafrost microbial communities from Stordalen Mire near Abisko, Sweden - II_Palsa_N3_3 | ecosystem: Environmental > Terrestrial > Soil > Palsa > Peat permafrost | place: Sweden... | reverse complement strand
ATCGCTGTGTTCATTCCGCTGCTGCTGATGGGCGGCATCATCGGCCGTCTGTTCCATGAATTCGCCGTGACCGTCACGGTCACCATCCTGGTCTCGGCCGTGGTGTCGCTGACGCTGACGCCGATGATGTGCTCGCGCTTCCTCAAGGACGAGGCCCATACCCAGCACGGCCGCATCTACATCATGATGGAGCGGTTCTTCGACGGCATGCGCGACGGCTACGCCTACGGCCTGCGCTGGGTGCTGCGCCATCAGTTCTTCACGCTCATGGTGCTGTTCGCCACCGTCGGTCTGACCGTGTTCCTGTTCATCACCATCCCGAAGGGCTTCTTCCCGCAGCAGGATACCGGCTTCATCCAAGGCATCTCGGAAGCGTCCCAGGACATCTCGTTCCAGGGCATGATGGTGAAGCAGCAGGCGCTGATGAAGATCATCGGCGAGGATCCGGACGTCTACAGCTACAATTCCTCGGTCGGCTCGACCGGCGGCTCGCGCACCGGCAACAACGGCAATTTCTACATCACGCTGAAGCAGAAGCCGGAGCGCAAGACCTCGGCCGATGCCATCATCGCGCGCCTGCGGCCCAAGCTGGCCCAGGTCGGCGGCATCGCGCTGTTCCTGCAGGCGGCCCAGGACATCAATGTCGGCGGCCGCTCGTCAAAGACGCAGTACCAGTACACGCTGCAGGATTCGAACCTGGACGAATTGAACCATTGGGCGCCGCTGCTGCAGCAGAAGATCGGCACCCTGTCGATGGTTCGCGACGTGGCCACCGATCAGCAAACCAACGCGCCGACCGTGACCATGACGATCGATCGCACCACGGCGGCCCGCTTCGGCATCCAGCCGCAAGTGATCGACGACACGCTGTATGACGCGTTCGGCCAGCGCCAGGTCGCCCAGTATTTCACGCAGCTGAACCAGTATCACGTGATTCTGGAGGTGCCGCCGGCCCTGCAAGGCGACCCGGCCGCGCTCGACAAGATCTATGTCAAGTCGGCGACCAACGCGCTCGTCCCGCTATCGACCTTCGTCAAGCTCGACTCGACCAAGACGAACTATCTGTCGATCGCGCATCAGGGCCAGTTCCCGGCGGTGACGCTCAGCTTCAATCTGGCCCAGGGCGCGTCGCTCGGCGAGGCGGTCAGCGCTATCCAGGAGGCCGAGGCCCAGATGAAGCTGCCGAGTTCGATCATCGGCACCTTCCAGGGCAACGCCCAGGCGTTCCAATCCTCGCTCTCGACCACGCCCTATCTGATCGCGGCGGCCCTGGTCGTCGTCTACATCATCCTGGGTGTGCTCTATGAGAGCTACATCCACCCGATCACCATCCTCTCGACCCTGCCGTCGGCCGGTGTCGGTGCGATCCTGATCCTGATGCTGTTCCACTTCGACCTCAGCGTGATCGCGCTGATCGGCATCATCCTGCTGATCGGCATCGTGAAGAAAAACGCGATCATGATGATCGACTTCGCGCTGGAGGCCGAACGAAACCGCGGCCTGAAGCCCGAGGAATCGATCTACGAAGCGTGCCTGATGCGCTTCCGGCCGATCATGATGACGACTATGGCGGCCATGCTGGGCGGCGTGCCGCTGATGTTCGGCAGCGGCACCGGCGCCGAGATCCGCCAGCCGCTGGGTTTCTCGATCGTCGGCGGCCTGATCCTGTCGCAGATGCTGACGCTCTACACCACGCCGGTCGTCTATCTGTACATGGACCGGCTGAACAACTGGCTGGGCCGCTCGGCCCGGGCCAAGGAGCCGTCGCGCATCCAGCGCGCCATGGCGGGCTCACACGACTGATTTTCCCGGAAGCGCGCAATGATCGGACGGTTCCGACCCTTGCGCGCCGCCGTCACCCGAAGCGGTCGGGTTGGGCCACCTAGCTTGCCGCGCGGAACTGAACTTCGCCGTTGTTCAAGAAGCACGTCTTGCTGAACAGCTTCAAATCCAGCGGGTTCGGCAGCCGGACATCTTCCAGACCCGGGCACGGCTTGATCGATGGATCGTAGGATCGATCAATCTGGGAGATAAAGACAAAGATGAGTCCTCGGTCTCGCGCAAATGACTCCAGGGTACGAACCTGAACCATCAGTTCCGGATTCTCGCGCTTCTGATCGAGCAGTTGCAGGTAGTCTATGACCACCAGGGTGCCGCGGGGCGCGGCGGCCAACTTGTTTGCGATGTAGTCGGCGCTGATGGCGTCGGAACTATCAAATTCAAAAAGACCGTCAAATGTCGCCCGTTCCACACCGATATCGCGGAACCGATCCAGCACATCCTTTTCCGTGTACTCCAGCGTGAAGAACACAGCTCGATTGCCGGCCTTCATCGCTTCGACGGCAAGTTCCAGGCTCATCAGGGTTTTGCCCTGGCCCGGACGCGCGCCCACCAGAACCATGTCGCCGGGAGCCAAGCGGGAGAACAGCTTCCCAGCGGGCGCCGTCGTCGTCGCTTTGGCCGCAAGCAAACTCCAGCCGCCGAAACCTTCCTGCTCAGCGATACGATCGAGCGCCTCGTGAAGCGGGATATTTTGTTCACGGGACAAAAGCTTGGCCTTGCGCTTCAAGTGATAAATGGGCGCGGATAGCCTCATCTAAAGAACCTCCTATTGCGAGCAATGGTCACAACCCCTCCTTATGCTTGGTGCTCGAACAGTTGGTTCGGTAATCAGAGTGCCCTGTATGATTGATACTTTCCCGAATGGAGGGGGGAGGCGCGGGCCGCGCCAGACCAGGATCATAGCCCAATCCTTGCCGATGGAGAATTGCCAACCTTGTTCGAGGTCCGAGCGACGCGCATCGCGACGCGGAGCGGCGATCTGGTATGATCGCGCGATCGGACCCGATAGCGGGGCATCCTTCGAACCATGGCTGAGCGTCGTAGATTCCTGACCGCCACGACGAGCTTGCGTTGGCTCGCGGCGCTGATCGTCTTTGCCTTGCCCTGGACCGCAGAGGCCGCGGCAACGGGATGGCGCGACACGGTTTGGAGTGAAACCACCGAGAGGCTCGCCCGGCAGTTCGGCGCCGCGGCGACGCATCTTGATCGCCCGATCGACTTCGGCGATTCCTATGCCGACCTCGTGCTGAAAAATTACGGGATCGGCGGCTATGGCTTCATCGTGTTCTTCCAGATGGACAAGCATAGCCGCGGGCTGAAACGTATCCAGATCGAGCGGGGACGGCACGGCGCCGTGCCCCTGGTCGCCAAGACGGCATTCGATGCGTTGCTGGCGGATTACGGACGACCGACCGTTGCGTGCGCCATCCGCGCCCACACCATCGACGCGCAGAGTCTGGTCGAAGCGGTCTGGCAGCGCGACGACACGACCGTGCGCGCCGTGTTTCGCGAAGCCAGCCTCAACACGCTCGACCCCTATCTGGCCCGTGCCGTCGGCGACTTCGTCACCGGCTCGACCGCCGCCGGCTTGCCGCAGCAACTGCTGATCCGAATCGCGCCGGCCGGGACGGAACCCGAGGATTGCCGGGCGAGGCAATGAGCAATCGCTCCGGGCACGCTAAGCCCCGCGCCGCAGCCCGGGCAGTTTCACCTTGCGAAACTCCAGCAGCTGCCAGGCCGCCAGCCCCGGCAGGCCGATCGTCAGGTCCGGCAGCCGCTTGACCAGCGACAGCGACAGCGCCGTGGTCGATGACAGGCCGAACAGGCTGCCCAGCAGGATGAACCCGCCCTCCTGGATGCCGAGCGCGCCCGGCACGGCGAAGGCCGCGGAGCGGACCGCCTGGCCCAGGCTTTCCAGTACCAATGCCTCGGCGAAGCTCGACGGCAGGCCCATGCGGCCCAGCGCCAACCAGATCTCCAGAATGCCGGTCGACCAGCCGGCCAGATGAACCAGGCTGGCACCGGCGATGCGGCCGCGGGCGGCATAGATCTGGCGCAGGCCCGCTTGCAGATCGATCGGCTGATCCGGCACCAAGCCCGGCAGAAAGCGCTGAAGCGCGCCCATGCCGCGATCGACCAGCGCGAACAGGCCCATGCGCTGTGCCACGAAGAAGCCGCCGAGCGCCGGCACGGCGACGACCAGCCCCCAGCCAATCTCGCGCACGACCGGGCTATCGCCGAACGCCAGCCAGAGCGCCAGCAGGCCCGAGACGGCGAACAGCCCCTGCGTCACGGTCTGCAGCAGCAGATCGACCAGGATCGAGCCGGCGGCCAGCCCGGCCGGCACGCCGAACTGGGCCAGCAGGCGGCCGCCGACGATATCGCCGCCGACCTGAGCCGCCGGCAGCAGGGCATTGATCGCCTCGCGCACGATGCGCAGACCGACATAGAGCGACATGGGCCGGACCACCCGATGCCCGAGCGTCAGGCCCCAGGCGATGCCGGCAAGGGTCAAGGCGGTCAGCCGGATCAGCACGATCACCAGCAGGCCCCAGCCGATGACGGTGACCCCCCGGACGATATCGGAGAACCCGTTCATCAGCAGGACCGCCACGAAGGCGACGATGCCGATCAGAAAGGCCAGCCAGAAGATCGTGCGAAGCACAGCTTCACCTCATAGGACGCAGCGCGTCAGACCGGCAGGCTGACCGTGACGGTCGTCCCGGCGCCCTTCCGGCTCTGGATCGACAGCGAACCGCCGTGCAGTTCGGTCAGCCCGAGCGCGATCGGCAGGCCCAGGCCGGAGCCCTGGTTCTTGCGGGCAACGTTGGCTTCGACCTGGCCGAACACCTCCAGCGCCAGTTGCACCTCGACCGGGGCCATGCCGACGCCGGTATCCGCGACCCGAATTTCGACGAAGCCAGGCCGTCCGGCCTCGGTCGTGAGGGTGATCCGCCCCTCCCGCGGCGTGAACTTCACCGCGTTCGACAACAGATTCAGCAGGATCTGCTTCAGGCGGATGCTGTCGGCCCGGATCGTCGTCAGCACCGGATCGGGCCTGATCGACAAGATCAGGCCACCCCGTTCCACCATCGGCGCGACCAATTCGCCGCAGGCATCGAGCAGCGCCGAAAGCTCGACCGGCTCGATCGACAGGATGACCCGGCCCGCCTCGATCTTCGACAGGTCCAGGATCTCGCCGATCACCGACAGCAGATGGCTGCCGGCCTCATGGACCATGCCGGCATAGCTGTTCCAGGCGGGCCCTGGAGCACCGGCATAGCCGTCGCGCATCATTTCGGCGAAGCCCAGGATCGCGTTGAGCGGCGTGCGCAGCTCGTGACTCATATTGGCCAGGAACGCCGATTTGGCGCGGCTCGCCTCTTCCGCCGCCGTCCGTGCCAGGATCAGGGCCTGGGCCTGGGCCTCCAGTGCTCCGGCCTGTTCGACCAGCTTCGCGTTCAGCGCCTTCAACGCGCCGGCGATCCGCCGCTGCGCCTCGGCCTCGGCCCGCGCGCGTTCCAGACCGACCCGTGCCGACATATGGCCGGCATATTGCCGTGCCGCGAGGGCGTCGAGCTGTTCGCGCAGATGGTGGTGCTGCTCCAGGCTCGACAGCGCCTCGCGGTCCTGGCCCATCGCCCGATGGATGCGCGACAGCACGAGATGGATGTCGGCGCGGTCGACGATTTCCTCGTTCTGATCATAGGCCTCTAGTGCCACCCGGGCATGCGCCAGCGCCTCAGTCGGACGCCCGAGCGCCAGCAGCGTCTCGGCCAGGCCACGCTCGCCGATCGCGCCGCGCCAGCGATCCGCGCCGCTGCCGTCGGCCAGATGCTGGAACTGGGCCAGCGCCTCGTCGAGCTTACCTTCGAGCAGCAGATTCTGGCCCGACGCCTCGATAAAATCCCGCGTGGCCATGGCGGACACTTTCGATTCGCCCTGCACGATTTTCAGCCCGCGCGTCTCCAGGAGCGTCCGCGCCTCGATCAGCAATGCGTCGGCGCCTTCGCCGGCCGCCAGACGGACGCGCGCGGCATCCTGCAGGATCTGCACCAGATTGCCGACGATATAGACGACGTCGTCCGGGATATCGTCCAGGGTCTGCGGGTATGCATCGATGACTTCGACCGCGCGTTCCAAGGCCTCCCGGGCGCCCGTCGTCTCCCGCATGCCCAGCAGCGCCATGCCGAGATTGTTCAGGCAGCGCACTAGGCTGCTCGTCGAGGGAATGGCCGAAATGTCGGCCTCACCGACGATCTCGGCGTCGATGCCGTCCTGGGCCAGCACGATGGCGCGCTCGAGCAGCGGCAGCGCCGCCGCGATGTCGCCGAGTTTCATCCAGCCGTTGCCGGCGACGCGCCACGCCTCGGCATGCGGACCGGACAGACGCAGCCGTTCGTTTTCCGACAGCCGAGCGAAGGCGGCGATCGCCGTTTCGACGGTAGCGACTCCGGCCTCGATCCGGCCCCAGATCAGCTCGAAACGCGCCCATAGGCACAAGGCCCGCGCCAGCAACGCGTCGTCGCCCAGCTGCCGCGCCGCGGTCAGCGCTTGCTCGAACGGCACGGCGCCCCCCAACAGGAGATTGCCGAATTGCGATTCCAGTCGGCAGATCTCCGCGTGGAGATGCCCAGGATCGGGCTCAGCTTGGGCTGGATAGGACAGTTCGGCCAATTGCACCCGTTCCTAAAATCTGCACTTTTCAGACGCGTTCGTCTCAAAGGCAATTTTCCGCAACCCGACGGATTTAACAATAATGCACCGCATCGAGGGTGAATGCCTAGCGCGCCCGGCTTGACGCCGCAGCGCAGCGACGATCATCGTGCGAACCCGGATCGCTTGAGGGTCGCCCGCCGCCGATGAAGCCCGCCCATGTCTCTTGAACTCTCGCCCGAAGACGAGGCCGTGCTGGCCGGGCGCGACGGACCGGCCGCGGCCATGGCCCTGCGCCTCGTCGCCGACACCGCGCGCATGCTGGGCGCCGACCGGCTGATCGACATCGCGTCGTCCCACATCGACGGCTGCCTGTATCATGGCGACAGCGGCACCTTGTTCGCCGAGCGGCTGCTGGCAGACGGTGGCCGGGTCAAAGTGCCGACCACGCTCAATGTCGGCGCCCTCGATCTGGTCCATCCCGGGCGCGAGCGCCTCGGTCCGGAGCAGGCCGGCATGGCGCGGCGCCTGATGGCGGCCTATGCCGGGCTCGGCTGCCGCGAAAGCTGGACCTGCGCGCCCTATCAGGCCGGTCATCGACCGGCTCTGGGCCAGGATGTCGCCTGGGGCGAATCCAACGCGGTCGTGTTCTGCAATTCCGTGCTGGGCGCGCGCACCAACCGCTATGGCGATTTCCTCGACATCTGCGCCGCCATCACCGGCCGCGCGCCCCGCGCCGGACTGCATCTGACGGAGAACCGCCGTGCCACGATCCTGGTCGACGCCTCGGGCCTGACGCCGGCGCTGACCGCCGAAGACGCGTTCTATCCCGTGCTGGGCGCCTGGCTCGGCGCCACGGTCGGCGACCGGATCGCGGCGATCGACGGCCTGCCCCGTTTCCTGGCAGAGGATCGGCTAAAGGCGCTTGGCGCCGCCGCCGCCTCGACCGGCTCGGTCGGGCTGTTCCATGTGATCGGCGTGACGCCGGAAGCGCCGGACCGCGCGACCGTGTTCGGCGGCCTGGTGCCGGAGGAAATCATCCGCCTCGAACCGGCCATGCTGGAGCAGGCGCGCCGACGGCTCTCGACCGGCACCCTGCCGCCCGACGGCCAGATCGACGCGGTCGCGATCGGCAGTCCGCATCTGTCGGAAGCGGAGATCGACGCGCTGGTCGGCGGCCTCGCCGGCCGCCGGGTCGCGATCCCGTTCTACGCCTGCACCGGGCGCCATGTGCTGGACCGGCTGGGCGACGGCCGCCGCGCGGCGCTGGATGCTGCCGGCGTGACGCTGATCGCCGACACCTGCATCGTGGTGACGCCGATCCTGTCGTCCGCCGCCGGCCTACTGATCACCAATTCCGGCAAGTTTGCCCATTACACGCCATCGACCACCGGTTGGGACGTGCTCTACGGCAGCCTGACCGATTGCATCGAAAGCGCGATCGCCGGCCGCCTGGTGCGCGACGAGGCGATCTGGCGATGAGAGCAGAGATCATCCTGCCCGGCCGGGCCGCGGGCGCCGTGCTGCGACTCGATGGCCCCTTGAGTTTCTGGGGCGGCGTCGATCCCTATAGCGGCGCACTGACCGACCCGCGTTCGCCGCACCATGGCATCCGCATCGGCGGATCGATCCTGATGGTGCCGGAGACGCGCGGGTCGAGTTCATCGAGTGCGGTCATGCTGGAATTGCTGGCGGCGGGCTTCGCCCCGGCCGCGATCGTCATGGGCCGGCTGGATGCGATCCTGGGCCTGGGCATCCTGGTCGCGCGCGAGATGGGCTGGCCCACGATCCCGCTGCTGGTACTGCCGCCGGCGGACCAGGCGGGCTATCGCGACGGCGAACGGGTCGCCATCGCCGAGGATGGAACGATCGGACGGCTATGACCGACGCGGTGACGATCAGACAGGGCCGCCTGACGGCCCGCATCGAGGCCAAGGGCGCGCAGCTGACTTCGCTGACCCAGGATGGCGCTGAGCGGATGTGGCAGGCCGATCCGACGGTCTGGGCCTGGCATGCCCCCAACCTGTTCCCCATCGTCGGTGGGCTCAAGGGCGACCGGCTGCTGCACAAAGGCGAGTCCTACACATTGCCGTCCCACGGTTTTCTGCGCCACACGGTCTGTGACCTCACCGCCAGCAGCGACGCCGCTTGCACTTGGCGCCTGACCGACAGCGAAGCGACCCTGGCCGTCTACCCGTTCCGCTTCGAGCTGGAGATCGCCTATGCGATCGAAGCCGACGCGCTGATCGGGCAGTTCACCCTCGCCAACCCGGGCGACGAGCCGCTGATCGCCAGCCTGGGCATCCACCCCGCCTTCCAATGGCCGCTCGAACCCGGCCGCGCCCGCGAGGATTATCGCCTGCGTTTTGAACGCGCCGAGACGACACCGATCCGGCGGGTCTCGGGCAAGCTGATCGCATCGGACTCCGAGCCGACGCCGATCCACGGCCGTGAGCTCGACCTGCGCGATGCTCTGTTCGAAAATGATGCGGTGATCCTGGACCGTCCGGCCTCGCGCGCCGTTACCTATGGCGCGCCCGGCGGCCCGGCGATCGCGATGGAATGGCAGGATTTCCCGCATCTGGGTATCTGGACCAAGCCCGGGGCGCCGTTCCTGTGCATCGAGCCGTGGCAGGGCCATGCCAGCCCGCTGGGCTTCGACGGCGAATTCAAGGACAAGCCCGGCACGGTCAGCCTGGCCCCGGGCGCCAAACGACAATGGCGCTACACGATCCGGCCGTTCGACGCGTTTTGAGACCGCATGACGAGGTGACAATGAACCAGAAACGCATCGCCCCTTACGGCGCTTGGGATTCGCCGGTCACGACCGATCTGGTCGCCGGCAAGACGGTAGGATTGGGCGCGCTCCAGGCCGACGAAGGCGCGCTCTATTGGCTGGAAAGCCGGCCGAACGAGAACGGCCGCTCCGTGCTGGTCCGGCGCGGCTCGGACGGCCGCATCGAAGACCTGACGCCGGCGCCGCTCAATGTCGCGTCGCGCGTGCATGAATATGGCGGCGGTGCCTATCTGGTCGAAGGCGGGCGGGTCGTGTTCAGCGACAAGGCGACGGGGGCGGTCTGGCTGATCGACGGCGACGCGCCGGCCCGGCAGATCGCCGCGGTCGAAGGCTGCCGCTATGCCGATTTCGCCTTCGATCCGGTCCGCGGCCGGGTGCTGGCCGTGCGCGAGGATCATCGGATCCAACCGGGCAAGCCCGCCGCCGAGGCCCGCGCCGCGATCGTGTCGCTCGACATCACCGGCGGCATGCCGCTCCAGGAGAATGCCGGGCAAGTGCTGGTCGATGGCCATGATTTCCTGGCGTCCCCGCGCCTCTCGCCCGACGGCAAGACGCTGGTCTGGCTCAGCTGGGACCATCCGGACATGCCCTGGGACGGCACCCGCCTGTGGCTGGCGCCGATCGACCAGACTCAATCCTCGACCGTCCGCCTCGTCGCCGGCGCCATTCCCGAAGCGATCGTGCAGCCGACCTGGTCGCCCGACGGCGAGCTGCATTTCGCGTCGGACCGGACCGGATGGTGGAATTTATATGTCGTGCGCGACGGCGGCATTCACCCGGTGGCACCGGTCGAGGCCGAGCTCGGCGGACCCCATTGGGTGTTCGGCCAGCGCTATTTCAGCTTCCTGCCGGACGGCCGGATCGTGGCGGCGCTGGTCGAGCGCGGCATCCGGCGCGCCGTACTGATCGCGGGGCGCACGATCACGCCGTTGGATTTGGGGCCGGTGCAGGAATGCCCGGTGCCGGCCGGCGCCGGTCTCGCCTATATCGCGACGCCGACCACCGCGCCGCCGGCGGTGACGCGTCTGTCCCAGCTGGGCGGCGCGCCGGAGACCGTCAAAGCCAGCGGGCCGGCAGGGCTCGACGAGCGGGATATCTCGGTCGGGGAACCGTTCAGCTTCCCGACCCGCGACGGCGGCGAGGGTCATGGCTTCTGGTACGCACCGACCAGCGCCACCAGCGCGGCGCCGGAAGGGGAAAAGCCGCCTTTGATCGTCATGAGCCACGGCGGCCCGACCTCGATGAGCACGAACGGCTTCTCGCTGGCGATCCAATGGTGGACCAGCCGCGGCATCGCCGTGGTCGATGTGAATTACGGCGGCTCGACCGGCTTCGGTCGCGCTTACCGCCAGCGGCTCTATGGCCAATGGGGCGTGGTCGATGTCGAGGATTGCGCGGCGGCGGCCGAATTCCTGGCTAGCGAAGGCCGGGTCGATCCGGCGCGCATCGCCATCCGCGGCGGCAGCGCCGGCGGCTTCACCACCTTGGCCGCGCTGACCACCACGAAGCTGTTCAAGGCCGGCGCCAGCCATTACGGCGTGGCCGACCTGAAGCTGCTGGCATCCGAAACCCACAAGTTCGAATCGCGCTATCTCGACCGGCTGGTCGGTCCCCTGCCCCAGGCCGAGGCGATCTATCGCGCACGCTCGCCGCTCCATCACCTGGACCGGCTGTCGTGCCCGGTGATCTTCTTTCAGGGACTGGACGACAAGGTCGTGCCGCCGAACCAGGCCGAGGACATGGCCCAGGCCATGGCGACCAGGGGGCTGGCCGTGGCGCATTATACCTTCGAGGGCGAAGGCCACGGCTTCCGCCAGGGCACCACCATCCGCCGGGTGCTGGAATTGGAACTGGGTTTCTACGGCCGAATCTTCGGCTTCGCCCCGCCGGGCGTGAGCGAGACGGTCGAGATCAGGAACCTGGCTTAGGCGAGCGCCTCGATCCGGGCGACGGCGGCGCCGAGGCCGTCCTCGGCCCGGATCCGCGCGCCCAAGGCGGCGGCGCGGGCGCGCATCGCCGGGTCGTCGAGCGCGATCCGCAGCGCAGTCGCGAGCGCCGGCGCCGTCAGCCGGTCGTGCGCGATCGCGGGCGGCGACACGCCCAGATCCCGCAGCCGGCCGGCCCAATAGGGCTGATCGGCCATGAAAGGCACCACGACCGACGGCACGCCGGCGGCCGCCGCCGTGGTGCCGGCACCGCCGTGATGCACGATCGCGGCCATGCGCCGAAACAGCCAGTCATGCGGGATCGCATCGATCGCATGGATCTCCGCCGGCAGGTCGGCCGGCACCAGCCCGCCCCAACCGGCGGCGATGATCGCCCGGCAGCCCACGGTCCGGACGGCAGCGATTAGCAAGGCCGCCATCCCCGCCGGATCCGGCAGACCCATGCTGCCGAAGCCCAGATAGACCGGCGGGGCACCGGCATCGAGGAAGCGAACCAAATCGGCCGGCGGTTGCCAGTCGGCGGCCTGGTCGAGGAACCAGAAGCCGGTGCAAAGGACTTCGCAGCCCCAATCGGGCGGCGGCGGCACGATCGCCTCGCTATAGGCCATCAGCACCGGCACGCGAGCCCGCTCGAATCCTGCTGTCGGCCCGAGCAGCGGCCAGGGCGGCAGACCATAGATCCCGTGCCGGATCCGACTTACCAGCCGGCGCGAGGGTTGCCACAGGATCTGGTCGGCAAAATCATGCGAGAGAAGATTGAGCCAGCGCGGCAAACCGGCCGTCAGACCGCCAACCATCGGGCTCGGCAGAAACGCCGACCGACGCACCGGCTGCAGCAAGACGCGGACGCAGGGCAGGCCCCAGAGCTCCGCCAGCGAGGCCATCAGGACAAAGCTGGTGAATTCGCCGATCAGCAGATCGACGCCGGCCGCGTGATCGCGGATCTCGGGCGCCCAGCGTGGCAACCAGATCCGCGTAATCTCGCTGACTGCGCGGATCATGCGGACCGGATGGCGTCCGCTGGCGAACATCCGTCGTCCGGCGTCGCCCTGGAAAATCGCCTGATGGTCGCCCGACAAGGCCCGGAAATCGACACCGCGTCCGGCAACGAGCGGCGCGTATTCGGCCAGCCCGATCAGTCGGACGTCATGGCCGCGGGCGGCAAGCGCCCCGGCGAGCGCCGCCATCGGTTGAACGTCGCCGCGCGATCCAAACGCCGCCAACGCGACCCGCATCCGGATACTTCCAAAGTGCCACGGGCGATAACTCCCGTCTCAGGACGACCAATTATGCGCGAAATCGCCGTAGAGATTCAATCCGCCGTCGACGAAGAAGGTCTGGCCGGTGATGTAGGACGCATCGTCGGACGCCAGGAAGGCGAACGTGCCGGCAATTTCCTCGGGCGAACCGGCACGGCCCATCGGGATGTGGCGTTCGACGTCGGCGCGCTTGGCCGGGTCGTCCTTCCAGGCGGCATTGATCGGCGTGACGATGGCGCCCGGCGCCACCTCGTTCACCCGGATGCCGCGGCTGGCATATTCGAGCGCCAGCGTGCGGGTGACATTGCCCATGGCGCCCTTGCTGGCCGAATAGCCCAGGAAGCCCGGCTTCGGAATCCGCTCATGCACCGAGCTGGTGTTGATGATCGAGCCCTTGTTGCCGGTCGCCAGGAAATGCTGGAGTGCGGCGCGCGAACACAGGAAGGTGCCGGTCAGATTGACGCCCAGCACGCGCTGGAACTGGTCGAGCGTCATGCTGTCCGACGGGGCGTCGATCTGAATGCCGGCATTGTTGATCAGCACGTCGAGCGCGCCGAATCGCCGGATGATTTCGGCCATCATGCGCTCGACCGCAGCCTCGTCGCTGATATCGGCGGCGAATCCCGCGTGCGCGCCGGCGGCGACCGGGGCCAGCAGGCCCAGCGTCTCGGCCATCGCCGGGCCGTCCTTCACGTCATTGACCGCGACCCGCGCGCCCTCGGCGGCGAAGCGCACCGCGATGGCGCGGCCGATGCCCTGGGCGCCGCCCGTGACCAGTATCCGCTTGCCCTGCAATCCGGCCATCGTCGGCTCCCGCTGTTGTCTTGTGCCTTACTCGAACGAGCGCCGTGGGGTAGCGGTTCCGGTCGCGCGGTCGGTCCGGGCGAACTTCAGCAGGCCGCCCGGCACCGGCGCCAGCAGAGCCAGACCGAGAACGACCGCCCAGATACTCCGGTCCAGCATCAGGGCCGCCACCCCGACCCACCCGATCGCCAGCAGCATTTCGCCCAGACCGAGCACCATGCGGCCCTTATGCCGCAGGCGGAAGTCGCCACGCCGGGCCGGCTGCGCGTAATGCAGATCCAGCATGCCGACCGACAGGCCAGCGCCGATCGAGCAGGCGGCGAGGGTCAAGCCGAGCCACGGGCCGCCGGATCCCAAAGCCGCGATTGCCGCCGCCGGCAGCACGAGACAGGCGACGGGGAAATAGGCTGCCTGCAGCTTGGCCCAAAGCATGGTGCGCGGGCTGAGCGGGGCCGCGGCCAGCAGATCGGGCATCTCCTCGCCGACCACGGCAAGCCAGACGAAGCCGCCGCTGAACAGCCCCGCCGCGGCGACGACGACCAGCCAGGCGAGCGTGCCATAGCCGATATCGTGCCGGAACAGCACGAAGCCGACCGGCAGGATGCCGACGACCTGCTGCGCCACTTGGGTCAGCAGCCAAGGGTCGCGCGCCAGCAGGCGCAATTCCTTGGTCCGCAACAGGGCGACGGTTCCACCGCGAAACCCGCGGGTCCGCTTGGCCGGTCTGGACCGCACGGCCGTGGCGCCGGCGGTCGCGATGGTCGCCCCGGTGAAATAATGGGCCAGGCCCCAGGCCACCAGCGCGAACAGGCCGCCGCCGATCGCCAGCAGCAGAAGCAGCGGGCCGATTTCGCCCATCGCGGCGCGGCCGGGCAGCCAGATCAGCCCCTCCATCGCCCCGCCGGAGCTGGCGAGGCCTTGGAACAGCTCGCGCTTTTGCGTCCCTGACAGCAGGTTCGGTCCCTGAAACACCAGGGCGAAGCAGATGCCGATCACAGCCCCGATGATCTGGGCTACCAGCCGGGTCCGGCGCGGGCCGATCAGGCGAAACAGCCCGAGCGTCAGCGCGATGCCGAGGCCTGTCGCCAGCAAGGCCAGGGCCGGCAGCCAGACATAGGCCGCGAGGGCGTCCCAATAGCCGAACAGGATGAAGCCGTTCGCGATCGGCAGGATCAGAAAGCCGCTGGCGGCGATCTGGCCGACCGCCATGGCCGTCGCCCGGCCCCACAGGATCACGCGGCGCGACAGCGGCGAGGACAGCAGCAGATCCATGTCGCCCCGTTCGTAGAGCGCCTGGGTCGCCGCCACCAACGTGGTCGACAGCATGAACAGCAGGGTGCTGAACAGCATGAGGCTCAAACTCACGAGCACCGTCGACCGCGGCAGGGCCGACAGATGCGTCAGACCGAACGCCGCCATCAGACCGACCAGATGCAGCAGCGCGCAGACTACGCCCAACAGCGGGGCGCTCATCCGGTTGGCCTTGTCGCGAAAGCGCAGCCGCAGTTCGTGGCGCAGCAGCCAGGGGAACGAGCCCGGCGGCAGGGCCGCGAGCCCGCGCGTCAACCCGTTGCCTCCGGGGCCGCGACCAGGCTGAGGAAGACCTCTTCGAGCGACGCGGCCTCGCCGCCGGCCTTGGCGCGCAGCGCGTCGAGCGTGCCGTCGACGATCAGCGCACCCGACCGGATGATGCCGATCCGATCGACCAGCCGCTCGGCGACTTCCAGGATATGGGTGGTGAGGATGATGGTGCAGCCGGCCCGCGCGCGCTCCAGCAGCAGATCCTTGACCTGGCGGGCAATGCCGGCGTCGAGCCCGGTCAGCGGCTCGTCCAGGATCAGCAGCTTCGGATCATGGATCAGCGCGCCGGCGAGCGCCGCCTTTTGCTTCATGCCGCGCGAAAAGCCTTCGCAGCGTTCGCCGCGATGGTCCCACAGCTCGAGCCGTTCCAGCAGCACCTGCGCCCGGCCCTCGGCCTCGCGCGCGTCCATGCCCCAGAGGCCGGCGACGAATTCGAGATATTCGAGCGGGGTCAGCTTGTCGTAGAGCATCGGCTCGTCGGGCAGCCAGGAAATCAGCCGCTTGGCCGCGACCGGATCGGCCAGCGCATCCCGGCCGAAGATCTCGATCGTGCCGGCGTCGGGCCGCAGCAGGCCGGCGATCATGCGCAGGCTGGTCGTCTTGCCGGCGCCGTTGGGGCCGAGCAGGCCATAGAACTCGCCGGCCCGGATCGTCAGATCCAGGCCGGTCACCGCTGGCTTGTCGAAGCGCTTCTTCAGGCCCCGAACGCGAAGTGCCGCCGGTTCGTCCATGGGCCGTCGGCTTTAGGGCGTCGGGGAGAGCTGGGCGAGCGCGTCGCCGAAGCCGGTCAGCTCGATCGGCAGCGCCACCTTCTGGCCGTTGGCCAGCTGGTATGTGACCTTGATCATCTTGCTCTTGACCAGGCTGTCGCGGCCGCCGGCATCGATCGACATGATGATGCGGCAGCCATCGGCGAGGCAGGTCTCGACCGGCAGCGTATTGGTCTGGCCGTCGTCGATCTGGAAGCCGACGCCGGTCGGCAGGTCGACGCCGAGCGGCACGGTCAGCGCCATGCGCAGCTTGGCCTCGCCCGGCAGATAGCCGACCGCGACCGCCAAGGCCCGCAGGCTCTGGTTGGTGCTCTTGTCGGTGATGACGATATTCTGGATGACCACGCAGGTCTGTTTGCCGTCGGGCCCCGCGTCGCAGGACTTGCCCCAGAGCGCGCCCGGCGTCTCGGTCTTGGCCCCGTCGGCCGATGCCGCCGACGCCTTCGTCACCACCTTCGGCGCGTCCGTGGCCGTGGTGGTCATGCGATAGGCGCCGAAGCCGATACCGGCGACAGCCACCAGGCCGACGGCCACAAACACACCCAGTTTGATCGAACTCATTTAGCCACTTTCAGTCATGGGCGGCCCGTTGCGACAGGCGCGCCCGAATTTGCTCCGCTCGCGGGCGACAATATCGTTCCGCAGTCGGTCCGACCATAGGGCTGTGGCGTAAGCGGCGGTTTCTCAGCTGGCCAGGCTGACGTCGACGGCCCGATGGCTGACCTCGACCACGACGTCGCGCCGGATCGGACCGGTCGTGGCGAACCGGACCATCGGGTCGAGCGTCTTGGGCGCGAAGATGATCTCGGTCGCGCCCCCGTCGATCGGGTCGATGCGGATGGCGCCGCCGGGATGCTCCTGCCAGCGGATCTGGCCAACCAACGTCTCGTCACCTTCGGGATCGCGCAGGCTCGCCTGCACGCTGAGCACGACCGGCTGTGCCCATTGCGGCGAGACGACGAGCCGGCGCCAGGCGCCCCAGAGCGAAAAGGCCGGTGCCTGCATTTCGAACGCGAGTTCGCCCATGAATTCCTCCGGCCGCTCCAGCTTACGTCTCCATGAACGCTAACCGGCGCGCTCGCGAAAAGATCCCGGATCAGGGCTTCGCCGTCACCGGATCGAGGCCAAAGCGTTTGACGGTCGGCGCCGCGGCTGGCGAGGTCAGGAACTGGATGAAGGCCTTGGCCGCCGCCGGCTGCTTGGATCCGACCGGAATGCCGGCCGCATAGGGCGTCACCTGCTGCACGCCATCCGGCAGCGGGCCGACCAGCTCGATGCCCGCCACCGGCATCAGTTCGCTCAATTGCTGGAAGCCCAGCTCCGCCTCGCCCTTCGCCACGATCAGGCCGACCGGCGTCGCCGGGATCATCCGGCTTTTGCCGGCGATCCGGTCGGCGATGCCGAGCTTCTTGAACCCCTCGGTCGAGAGATAGACGCCGCTGGCGCTGTCGGAATAGGCGATCGATTTGGCATTGAGCAGCGTCTGTCTCAGCGCCGCCACGGTCGAGATATCCGGCTTGGGCGCGCCGGCCTTGACCGCCATGCCGATGTAGGAGCGCGCGATGTCGACCCGGCTCGACGGCACGACCTTGCCCTGCTTGATCAGCTCGTCGAGAGCGGAGGCGACCATGAGCAGCACGTCGAGCGGCTCGCCCCGCTCCAGTCGTGCCGGGATGGCGTCATGGGTCGCCCCCATCGAGGGACCGAGGATGATCTCGACCTTGTCGTGCGTCGCCTGTTCGAATTCGGGTACCAGCGCCTGCGACGGGGCGGCGAATCCGCCCGATGTCGCCACCTTGATGTCGGCGGCATGGGCGACACCGCCGACCAGCAGACCGGCCAGGACCAGGCCGAGCGCACGCAATTCCATGAAGTTCCTCCCCGATGCGGCGGGCGTCGCCCGCTTCGAGCCGCGAGCTTATCCTGCCCGGTCAAAAATTGTCTCCGTGACATTGTAACGGTGGCCGGCAACCCGCTTCCCGGGCGATGCTGGGCCCCTCGCATCGCCGTCGGAGCAGACCCGTGACCGCCATCGCCGATCCTTCGCCCGAAACGCTCGCGGCTTGGGAAGCCAGCACCCGCGACCTTTATGAAAGTTTCCGCGCCCGCAGGCTGAAGCTCGATATGACGCGCGGCAAGCCGTCGCCGGAACAGCTCGACCTGTCGCTGGGATTGCTGACCCTGCCGGGCAACGGCGATTATCTGAGCGAGGCCGGCGACGACGCCCGCAACTACGGCGGAACCCAGGGCCTGCCCGAGGTTCGCCGCCTGTTCCAGGCGATGCTGCAGGCACCCGCCGAGCAGATCGTGGTCGGCGAGAATTCCAGCTTGGCGCTGATGCATGACTGCCTGGTCTGGGCGCTGTTGAAGGGCGTGCCGGGCGGCACGGCGCCCTGGTCGAAAACCCCGGCACCCGCGTTCATCTGTCCGGTACCGGGCTATGACCGGCATTTCGCCCTCAATGAGGAATTCGGCTTTCGCCTGCTGCCGGTCGCGATGACCGACGACGGCCCCGACATGGACGCGGTCGAGGCGCTCGCCGCCGACCCGGCCGTCAAGGGCATGTGGTGCGTGCCGAAATATTCCAACCCGACCGGGGTGGTCTATTCGGCCGAGACCGCGCGCCGCCTGGCGACCATGAAAACGGGCGCCGCGGATTTCCGCCTGTTCTGGGACAATGCCTATGCGGTGCACGACCTGACCCCGACCCGGCACGCCATTCCCGACATCCTGACGCTGTGCGCCGAAGCCGGCCATGCCGACCGGCCGTTCCTGTTCGCGTCGACCTCCAAGATCACGCTCGCTGGCGCGGGGCTTGCGTTCTTTGCCGGTTCGCCCGCGAACGTCGCCTGGTATCTGGCGCGGGTCGCCAAGCGCACGGTCGGCCCGGACAAGCTGAACCAGTTGCGCCACCTGCGCTTCCTCAAGGACCATGACGGCATCCTGCGCCACATGGCGGCGCAGCGGCGCCTGCTCGCGCCGAAGTTCGAGGCGGTGCTGGCCGCGCTCGACCGGCATCTAAGCGATCTGGACCAGGTGCGTTGGACCCGGCCCGAGGGCGGCTATTTCATCAGCGTCGATGCCATGGACGGCACGGCCAAGCGGACGGTCGAACTGGCGCGCGCGCTGGGCATCGCGCTGACGCCGGCCGGGGCGACCTGGCCCGGCAGCGAGGACCCGAACGATCGCGTGCTGCGCCTGGCGCCGAGCTTTCCCAGCGTCGAGGCGGTGCGGGTCGCGGCCGAGGGTATCGCGCTGTGCATTCGGCTGGCGGCGCTGGAGAAACTGCGCACCGCGTGACCGAGACGCATGGCTGCCAATAGGGCATCGCCGGCCACGCAGAACTCACGCGCTCTTGATGGATCAGAATTCCGCCACACATGTTAATGACGAGGAATGCACGACTATCAGATGAAGGGAGAAGGGCCGTGACCTGGACGGAGATCGCTCTGTTTTGGATCGTCCTCTCGATCGCTCTGCCGGTTTTGTTCGGCATGCGCTATACTCAATTGAAAGAATATCGTGAAAGACTGGCGAACGCGCGGGCCCGGTTCCACCGTTTTCGCGTGCGTCGCTTTCCGAGCCTGCGGCTGATCCATCGCGCGCGACCGATCGCCCGCTGAGCTGAAACCGCCCCGGGGCTGAAGCCTGGGCGCTACCAGAGCGGAATCATCATCCGCGCCAGCAGCATGTCTTCCTGCGTCTTGGCATGGATGACGATGCAATGCTCGTGATCCTCGGTCCAGGTGAAGGCTTCGGCATCGGAGCAGGCGCTGGATCGGATATCGGCACAGACCTCTTCGGCGCGCGCGCGGGAGAGGCCGATCCGCTCGTAGGGCACTGAAAAGCAAATAGGTCGTGCCACACTGGCCCCCGGGGTAAAACTGCCTGTTCGCCCCCCTCAGGATCGCCCCAACTCCTTACCAAAATTTTGAGATTGGGCGGCCCGAACGCGCGTCTCCCCTGAGTTCGGCGAAAAATATGCACGGGGTTTTATGGGGTGGGGCTGGAGGTTCCTCGAAGGGATCGAGAGCCGCGTTGGACGCGGCTCTCGTCACGGGAACCCTCCCAGGCAGAGCCGGCGGAAAGGCCGACCCAAGCTCGAGAATTTACCGACAGGGTCATTTCAACTGCGCAACCAGCGCATCCGCGCCCTTCTCGATTCCGGTCTTCGCCGCCCCCAACGCACCGAAGCTGGCCCCGATGTTCAGCGCGCCCGGATATTGCTTGGTAATGTAGGCGCTCAGCAGGCGGGAGGACGGAGCGTCATAGATCTCCACGGCATAGATCACCGAGCCCGCGATCATGCCCTCCCCGCCCCGGACGGCCTGCACGCTATTGTACAGATTGCCCGTAATGTCGATATGGGTGAAGGCGCTGATCACCGGCGTATTCGTTACGGCGCCAGTCAGCGTCAGCTTGATGCGCAGTGTATTGGGACTTGGGTTGTTGGTGACTTGGAACCGCTTCGACAGTTTCTGCGTGAATTGCGCCTCCATATCGCTGGCGAGGGACGCCTTGTCGCCGTCGGACATGTCACCGAACTGATTATCGGTGCCGCGATAGACCGTGACCGGGTCGATCATCGCCTTGGTGTAGTTTTGCCAATTCACCTGGGTCGCGTAGCGATAAGGAATGCGCCCGGACTCGTCATTCGGGTCTGGCCGCAATTGGGGCGAGGACACGATACCGGTATAGGCGACCGGCTCGACGCTGCCGCAGCCGGCCAGCATCGCGCAAACGGCAGCTACCGATACGCGCCGCATCATGATTGACTTCAACATTCAAATCTCCGTTTCAGATTAAGCAGGAAAGACTTCGACCCTTCGGTCGGCCAGATGGGTTCGGGTCTTGCGACAGCACTTGGATGATCCTTTCGTCCAGCGCGCTGGCTGCTCATCGGACGGGGTCCCAGTTCAGATCGACCGGGCAGACCTCGGTCACGTCCCAGGTCAGAAGGGCATCAAGGGTTTCGGCGGCCAGCGTGCCGAGGGGGTCGATGGTGTCCGGCGGACCGCAGGTGGCCCAGACGGCGGAGCCCAGATAACAAGCGATGACGGCAGCGGCGATCGGGATCAGCCAGATCCAGGAGGCGTGCCGCTGGTGCAGCCAAGCCTCGGCGACACCGGGCGCGAAAGGAGTGTCGCTCATCGGACGCCCCCGTTTTTCGGGGTATCGCCACCGGATTCTGCGGCGTCCCACATCAGTCGGGGATCGAAACTCGCGGCGGCCTGACCGGCGAGCCGAAAAGCGCCGGCGCTTCCGGCGTCCACGGCTCGATCACGCCCCGGCGCGACGGAAAGGCGCCCTTTCGCAGCCGTGGTACCGCCAATGTCGTGATGCCCTGCCCCTGCCGGGCCCAACTGCGCCATGTCTTCCGCCTCACATTCACATGAGGCGGGACACTAGCCCTTCACAAACAAACCGTCTAGACGGTTTGTTTGTGAAGCATAAAAAACCCGGCTGCGCGGGCGCGTACCAAGACCGCCACCCCGGCGAGAACGCTATTGGTCGGCCTTGGTGAAAGCCGCCCATTGCCGGTTGTCGAGCAGGCGTTCAAACAAACGCTCGCGATCTTCCTCCGGCAATGCGTAAAGTCCGAACAGGGCCGACAGAGCCAGCCCCCGGGCGGCCGCCCAGCGCAGCATCGCCAGATCCGGGTCGGCCGCCCCGGCCTTGATGCGCTCGATCGCCTCGACTTCACCCTCTCGGGTAATGGACAGAAGACCGGGTTC
>Ga0302235_10001001_pt1 | contig 21458 bp, 16 predicted proteins | sample II_Palsa_N3_3_FD_193577 | JGI IMG/M metagenome (GOLD analysis project Ga0302235, IMG submission 193577) | Peat permafrost microbial communities from Stordalen Mire near Abisko, Sweden - II_Palsa_N3_3 | ecosystem: Environmental > Terrestrial > Soil > Palsa > Peat permafrost | place: Sweden... | reverse complement strand
CCCGGCCCGCCCAGCCCCCGCAGAGACCGTTCCGGCCCGCCCGGAAACCGCGCTGCCCCGCCCGGCTCTCGCAGAGACCGCGCTGGGCCGCCCGGCTGCGGCGGAGACCGCAATCTCCCCGGCTCAAATCTCGTGGGCTCAGGACGCGGTGGCGCACGAGGGCGAGACTGAGACCAAGTCCAAGCGGCGGATCTCGCGGCGCGCACTGATCCAGGCTGGCCTGATTGGCGGGGCCGGGGTCGCCGCGCTGCGGGTGCTGACCCTGGTCGGGAGGGTGTCGCGGCCGAACGAGCCGCAGCCCACCAACCTGAACTTCTCGCTGAACTCGAACTGGCTGTTCGGCGGGCAGTACATGGCGGGCTCGGAGAGTTCGTTCTACGACGACAGCGGCTTCGCGCTGGTCACGGTGCCGCACACGGTCACTCCGCTTTCGTGGCGTTATTGGAACGCCAGCGAGTGGCAGCAGATGTGGATCTACCGGCGCCATTTCAACGGCGGGCCACTGCTCACTACGCGTCGGCCGGGCAACAGGATCATGGTCGATTTCGACGGGGTCATGGTCAACGCGACGATAGTGATCAACGACCACACGGTCAGCACCCACCAAGGCGGGTACCTGCCGTTCTCGGCCGAACTCACCGGCCACGTCACCTCGGGCGACAACCTGCTCGCGGTCCTGGTGGACGCCAACTGCCTGCCGGTGCCGCCGATGAGCCTGGGCGACGGCCCGGTCACTATCGACTTCTTCCAGCCGGGCGGGATCTACCGCGACATCAGGCTGCGGGTGCTCCCGCAGGCGTTCCTGTCCGACCTGTTCGCCCTGCCGGTCGACGTGCTCACCTCGCAGCGGCGGGTAGACGTGGAGTGCAGTGTCGACTCGGCGCTGCCAACGCATGCCAACGGCAGCCTGGTGGTCGAGCTGTTCGACGGAGGCCGACTGGTCGCCACCCAGGCCACATCGGTCAGCCTGGACACGCCCGGCATCACCACCTGGAAGCTGAGCCTGACCGGACTCGGGAATATCACCCTGTGGTCGACGGACAACCCCAAGCTGTACACCGTGCAGGCCACGCTGGCCTTCCCCGGCGTGGGCAGCCACGTCCTGTCCCGGCGGATCGGGTTCCGGGACGCGTCGTTCCAGCCCGACGGCTTCTACCTGAACGGCGAGCGGCTGCAGCTGTTCGGCCTGAACCGGCACCAGCTCTACCCGTACGCTGGCATGGCGATGCCCGGCCGGGTTCAGCGCACGGACGCGGAGATCCTGAAGCAGGAACTCAACTGCAACATGGTCCGCTGCTCGCACTACCCGCAGTCGCCGCACTTCCTCGACGCCTGCGATGAGCTCGGGCTGCTGGTCTGGGAAGAGGCACCGGGCTGGCACAACGTGAGTGCCGCCCCGGGCTGGCAGGACCTGGTCGTGCAGAACGTGCGCGACATGGTGACCAGGGACCGGAGCCGGCCGTCGGTCATCATCTGGGGCACCCGGCTCAACGAGACACCGGACCTTCCCGGCCTGTGGGCCGCCACCAAGCAGGCCGCCGCCCAGCTCGACAGCTCGCGGCCCAGTTCGGGGGCGATGGCCCACCACGAGGTCGCCGGGTGGAACGAGGACGTCTTCGCCTACAACGACTACCACCACGACATAAAGCTCGGTGAGGCGTTGCTGCGGCCGCCGATCCCCGGCCTGCCTTATCTGATCACCGAGGCGGTGGGAGTGGACGAGTGGAAGCCGCATCGCTTCGCGTGGACCGACTCGCCCTCCCAACTGGCCGAGCAGGCTTCCCTGCACGGCCAGGCGCAGAGCCTGGCCCGGTCTAATCCCAGCTACTCCGGGATGCTGGCCTGGGCCGCGTTCGACTACGACTCACCAGAGGGCCTGGATCCGGAGTCGGTCAAGTGGGCGGGAGTGGTGGACCTCTTCCGGGTCCCCAAACCCGGCGCCGGCATCTATCAGTCGCAGGTGGACCCGAGTGTCCGCCCGGTCATCGTGCCCGTGTTCTTCTGGGAACTTGCCGGGGTGTTCCCGATTACGTCCCCGACCTCGATGATCGCCAGCAACTGTGAGCGGCTGGAGATCTTCGTCAACGGCGCGCACGTGGCCACCGGGCTGCCGGCGACCGGGCCGTCGCTGTACGGTCACCTGGCTTACCCCCCGTTCCTGGTCACTCTCCCGGCCCGCGTCAAGGGCACCAGGCCGGAGCTCATGATCGAGGGGTACGTGGGCGACCAGCAGGTGACGGAGCTCCGTATGTCGTCGGACCCGACCGGTGACACGCTGGCCCTGACGGTCGATGACGCGACCATCGTGGCGGACGGGTCCGACGCCACCCGGGCGGTGTTCCGCGCGACCGACAAGTACGGCAACCTGCGCCGGTACCCAGCTGGGGAAGTGACGCTGACGCTGACCGGTCCGGCCACGCTGATCGGCGACAACCCCTTCGCCTTCGGTGCCTACGGCGGGCTCGGTGCGGTCTGGATCCGCTCGCTGCCGGGCCAGACCGGGACCATTATCCTGGCCGCCAGCCAGCCGGAACTCGGCCAGGCGCAGGTCCAGGTGCGGTCGGTGCCCGCGACCCGAGGCAGCCAGCTGGCGTGATCCGCTGGTCGGCCGACAATCGGCCTTCTCCTAAGCTTGCGAGGATGCGGCGAGTGCTTTCGGTCAGCGAACTGAGTCCGGGCGAGTTCGTCGCGCGGCTCGAGCAGATGATCACGGTGTACGCGGCGGCCATGCAGCCGCCCGTCGAGATGCTGGCGGGCCGGCGGTCGATCATGGCCGGGCACGCCGCCAACCCGCGGTTCCGCGCGCTGCTGGCCACCGAGGACGGGTCCGGAGCGCCGGCCGGGTTCGGCTACGGTTTCCACGGCGCGGCCGGCCAGTGGTGGCACGACACGGTAGCCCGCGCGGTGGCCGCCAGCCACGGCACGGCGGTCGCCGCGGCCTGGCTGGAGGACTCGTTCGAGGTTGCTGAGCTGCACGTGGCCCCGGACCATCAGGGCCACGGCGTCGGGGCGGGCCTGCTGCTCCAGCTCACTTCGGGTCGGCCGGAACGAACCGCCCTGCTGTCGACCAGGGACGCCGACTCACCGGCCCGGCGGCTGTACCGCGGGGTGGGTTTCAGCGACCTGCTGACCGGTTTCGCGTTCTTTCCCGGCAACGAGCCGCCCTACGCGGTGATGGGCGCCGAGCTGCCGCTGCGCGCCGCGGCGGGCAAGCCACGCTCAGCCAAGCCCAGGCGCTGGTAGATCTCCCGGGTGGCCCGGGACCAGTTGAGCGTGTAGAAGTGCAGGCCGGGCACGCCCTCGGCGAGCAGTTGCTCGCACATCCAGGCGGCGTATTCCACACCGATCTCGCGGACCGCGGACCGGTCCTCGGCCACCGCTTGCAGCCGCTCCCACAGCTCGGTAGGAATCCGGCAGCCGCCCAGCTCGATCGCGCGCTCGATCACCCGCAGGCTGGTGACGGGCATGATGCCGGGGATGATCGGCACGTCGCAGCCGTAGGCGGCGACCCGATCCCGCAGTCGCAGGTAGTCCTCCGGGTAGAAGAACATGTTGGTGACGGCGAAGTCCGCGCCGGCCCGGCACTTGGCCACGAAGTAGCGCGCGTCGGTGTCCGGATCGGGTGAGCCCGGGTGCTTCTCGGGGAACGCGGCCACCCCCACGCAGAAGTCACCGACCGACCTGATCAGGCCGACCAGCTCCGCCGCGTGGTTGAGGCCCTCCGGATGGGCGACCCAGTCGGCGTTCGGGTCGCCGGGCGGGTCACCGCGCAGCGCGAGGACGTTACGCACCCCGACCGCGGCGTACGAGCCGATCACCTGGCGCAGTTCGGCCACCGAGTGGTTGACCGCGGTCAGGTGCCCGACGGGGGTCAGCGTGGTCTCGGCGGCGATCCGGCCGGTCATCCGTACAGTCCGGTCCCTGGTCGACCCGCCGGCCCCGTAGGTCACCGAGACGAAGGTGGGCCGAAGCGGTTCGAGCTGCCGGATGGCGCGCCACAGCTGCTGTTCCTCCGCCTCGGTCTTGGGCGGCATGAACTCGAACGAGAACGCCTGGCCGCCGACCGCGAGTAGGTCGCGGATCAGCGGCTGGTGCGACAGTCGCGGCTGGCCGGCAGCGCGCTTCGATGTCGCGCCCGCGGTTCGCCGCGGGCGCGGTGGGCTCGGCGGCATGCCGTCAGCCTAGCCGCTCCTAAAAGGCCATGGCCTGAGCTCGCCGGTTCACCTCGGTCGCCCGGTGCTTGACGATCGCGTCGATCGGCGTGCCCGGCAGCGAATCGTCCGCCGTGAACAGCCAGCGGAGCGCCTCCAGCTCCTCGAATCCGCAGTCGAAGAGCAGGGTGAGGGTTCCGCATAGGCCCTTGACGACCTGGTGGTCGTCCAGGAAGGCGGCCGGGATCGCGAGCGTCCCTTCGGGACGGGTCACGGCGAGGAGTTTCCGGTCGCGCAGGAGCTGCTTCACTCGCCCTACTGGCATGCCTAGCACGCCAGCTACCTCGGGGAGTGACAGCCATTCGCCGACGAGAGCGTCGGTCGCGAGGTCGATCTGTGCCACGAATCCAATGTCCCACGTCCGGGCGTGCTCCAAACACCCGGGTGAAGGGTGGGTTACCGCTAAACAAAAACCGCGTCTTTGACCGGCACGGCGGGGTCACTCAGGCGGCCGGGATCGACCGGACTGGCCGAGGCGATCACACGGCGGCCCTGGAGCAGGTCGCGAGGGCGATCCACGGTTACGATGGCCACCAGCCGGCCAACGGCGAGCCAGCACGCCGCCCAGGCCGGATCGGCCGGGTCGCCCCGCCAGACCAGCCGCTCGGCGTCGCCGTGGTATCCCGCGTACTGCACCATGCGGCCGAACTGCTCCGACCAGAAGTACGGCACCGGGTCGTACACCTCGTCGCCGCCGAGCACGTTGGCCGCGACCACCTCGGGCGCGTGCAGGGCCACATCCCAGTGCTCGAACCGCAGGCGCCGGCCGAATCGCCGCGACTCGAACGCGGCGCAGTCGCCCACCGCGTAGACGCCGGGCAGGGACGCCCGCAGGCCGGCATCGACGGCCACGCCGTTCTCCAGCCAGATACCCGAGCCCTCCAGCCAGCCGGTGGCCGGTCGGACCCCGACCGCGGTGACGATCTCGTCCGCGGCGATCCACCCGCCGCCGGCCAGGGCGAGGCCGCCGGGCTGGACGGACTCCACCACCGCTCCGGTCTGCAGTCGCACGCCCGCGGCCGCGTACCAACGGGAGGTCTGCGCGCCCACCGGGGCGCCCAAGGCCGAGGCAAGCGGAGCGGGTCCGGCTTCCACCACCGTGACCTCGCAGTCGTGGGCGGCCGCCGCGGTGGCCAGCTCGGCGCCGATCCAGCCGGCCCCGACGATCGTCAGCCGGAGCCCAGGCCGGAACAGGGCCCGCAAGGCCAAGGCGTCGTCGTAGTTGCGCAGGAACCGCTGCCGCCCGGGACCGGGAAGCGCCACCGGCAGGGCCCCGGTGGCCAGGATCAGCCGGTCATAGGGGTACTTGTCACGATCAGTGGCCAGGGTCTGGGCATCCATCGCGGTGGCGGCCTCGCCGGACCGGAAACTCACGTCCAGCGCGCCGAAGTCGGCCTGCAGCGACGGGTCGACACCGTCGTCGGTCAGCACCTTCTTCGACAGCGGCGGCCGGTCGTACGGCGGCCGCGTTTCCGCCCCGATCAGGGTGATCTGGCCGGTGAAGCCGCGCTCACGCAGTCCGGTGACGGCACGGAGGCCGGCCAGGCCCGCACCGGCCACCACCACTCGCCCGCCATCGGTCACAGTGTCCCAGGCTACGCGGGCCGACGGGACGAGCTGATAAGCAACGCACATCCGCCCAACCACCGTAAAATCATCGCGATGGACGATACCCTGGCCGACTTGCTCGCCGGGCGCCTCCTAGACGGGCGCTACGCGGTGGCGGCGCGCATTGCGCACGGCGGGATGGCCACCGTCTACCTGGCCATGGATACCAGGCTGGACCGCGAGGTGGCGCTCAAGGTCATGCACGCCGAGCTGGCCAGGGATGAGGAGTTCGTCCGCAGGTTCATCGGCGAGGCCAAGTCCGTCGCACGGCTGTCGCATCAGAACGTGGTCGCGGTCTTCGACCAGGGCTCCGACGGGCCGTTCCTGTACCTGGCCATGGAGTACGTGCCCGGACGCACGCTCAAGGAACTGCTGAGCGAACGCGGGCGGTTCGCCCCGGCGGCGGCGCTGGACATCATGGCCGGCGTGCTCGACGGCCTCGCCGCCGCGCATGCGTCGGGCATAGTGCACCGCGACGTCAAGCCCGAGAACGTCCTGCTGGCGCCCGACGGCCGGCTGAAGGTGGCGGACTTCGGCCTGGCCCGAGCGCAGGCGGCCGCCGCGCACACCCGGGCGGGCCTGCTCATCGGGACCGTCGCCTACTTGCCGCCCGAGCAGGTGACCGGCGACAGCATGGGCCCGCGCTCGGACGTGTATTCGGCGGGCGTGGTCCTCTTCGAGCTGCTCACCGGCCGCCAGCCGTTCACCGGCGACACGCCGATCGCGGTCGCCTACCAGCACGTCAACCAGGATGTCCCGGCTCCTTCCACGCTGGTGCCCGGCATACCGGCCACGGTCGACCGGCTGGTGCTCGCCGCCACCAGCCGGGATCCCGCGATGCGTCCGGCTGACGCCGGGGAGTTCGCGCGCGCGGTCCGCCGGGTCAGGGAGGGCATCGGTGAGCCGAGCGGGCTCACCGGGGTGATGGGAGTAGGGGTCCAGGGCCTGGCCGAAGCCCCCTGGCTCAACCTCGACACGCCCGCCGCCACCAACGGCTGGTGGGCCCGCGGTACCGGGGCCATGCCCGCGGCCAGCCCGTCCGGCACCGGGGAGTGGCGGGGTCCCGCCGACACGGCACCGCCGTCAAACGCTCCCGGCACCGGGCCATCCAGCACCGGCCCATCCGGGACCGGGTCGTCCAGCACCGGCCCGTACGGCACCGGCTCATACGGCAACGGGCCGTCCGGCAACGGGCCGTCCGGCAACGGGCCGTCTAGCGGCATCTGGCCGTCCGGGTATCCCGGGCAGGAAGACGGCAGCTCGCGGACGCTCGTCGTGCACCGCGAGGAGAGCGGCCGGTACCGGGGTACGCGGGAGCCGTTCCTGCAGCGCTGGCTGTTCAGCCCGCGCCTGGTGATCGTCGTACTGATCCTGGCGCTGGGCATCGGGCTCGGGCTCGGCGGCTGGTGGCTGGCCTCCGGCCGGTACGCCTCGGTACCGGTTGTGGCCAACGATTCGGTGACCCAGGCGACCGCCGTGCTGACCGCGGACGGCTTCACCATCGCCAAGGTGTCGTCGGTGCGCAGCAACGAGATAGCGAAGGGCACGGTGATCGGCACCCGCCCGTCCGGCCGGGTCGCGAAGGGCTCGGCGATCACCATCGTGGTCTCCGCCGGGCCGTTCACCTCCGTCGTGCCCGGCGTGAGCGGAGACAAGCTCCCCGCCGCCCAGGCTGCCCTGCAGCGGGTGCACCTGACCTACAGCGTCGACCGGGTCGGCTCCGACGCGGCGGTCGGCACCGTGCTGGGCACCAAGCCCGCCGCGGGCACGTCCTGGCCGCAGACCAAGCCGGTTACGATCATGGTCGCCGAGGGCCTGCCGCTGCCGGACTTCGTCGGGCAGAACGTGCAGGCGGCCGAGCAGTGGGCGTCCGCGCACGACGCGAACCTGCAACAGCAGCAGGTGCAGAACAGCCAGCAGCCGCAGGGCACGATCACCGGCCAGGAGCCAGCGCCCGGTGCGCTGTATCAGCGGGGCGAGACCGTGGTGGTGAACGTCTCCGCCGGTCCCCCCGAGGTCAACGTCCCGGACGTGGCCGGCCTGAGCGTGCAGCAGGCGACCCAGGAGCTCGAACAGGCGGGCTTCCAGGTCCAGGCCAACACGTTCGGCCTATTCGGCAGCCGGGTGTTCGACTACAGCCCGGTCGGGCAGGCCCCGCGCGGCAGCACGATCACCCTCGACGTCGGCATCTGAGGGACGGGGAAGACTGCTACGCTGTCTGCCATGCGTGAGCAGTTCTGGTTTTGGTTTGGCTACCGGCCCGGGTCCCGGACGGTCGCCTGCCAGACCTTGCTCTGACAGAAGCGACCTAGCAAGAGCCCCGGGCCAGCGGCCCGGGGCTTTTCTTATGACTGGAGGCGGACGACATGGTGGTAGTCATGGCGGCGGAGGCCGGGGCGGCTGAAGTCGACGGGGTGGTCGAACTGGTCCGCGGGGCGGGCGGCGACGCGTTCGTCAGCCGCGGCGTATCCAGGACGATCGTCGGGCTGGTCGGGGACATCGATCAGCTGGACGCGCTGAACCTGCGCGGCATGCCCGGCGTGAGCGACGTGGTGCGGATCACCGCGCCGTACAAGCTGGTGAGCCGGGAGCACCGCCGGGAGCGCTCGGTGATCCGGGTTGCGGGGGTGCCGATCGGCCCCGACACGCTGACCGTGATCGCCGGGCCGTGTGCGGTCGAGACGGCCGAGCAGACGCTGGCCTCCGCGCTGATGGCCAAGGCCGCCGGGGCGTCGCTGCTACGCGGCGGCGCGTACAAGCCACGCAGTTCGCCGTACGCGTTCCAGGGTCTCGGCGAAGCCGGGCTGAAGATTCTCGCCGACGTGCGCGCGGAGACCGGCCTGCCGATCGTGACCGAGGTCGTGGACCCGGGTGACGTGGACCTGGTGGCCAGCTACGCGGACATGCTGCAGGTCGGCACCCGCAACATGCAGAACTTCCCGCTGCTCCAGGCGGTCGGCGGGGTAGGCAAGCCGGTCATGCTCAAGCGCGGCATGAACGCCACCATCGAGGAATGGCTGATGGCCGCCGAGTACATCGCCCAGCGCGGCAACCTCGACATCGTGCTGTGCGAGCGGGGCATCCGCACCTTCGAGACGGCCACCAGGAACACCCTGGACATCAGCGCGGTCCCGGTCGCGCAGCGGCTGTCGCACCTGCCGGTCATCGTGGACCCGTCCCATTCCGGCGGCCGCCGGGACCTGGTGGTACCGCTGTCCCGGGCCGCGATCGCGGTCGGCGCTGACGGCATCATCGTCGACGTGCACCCGCACCCGGAAAGCGCGCTATGCGACGGTCCGCAAGCCCTGGTGGAATCCGACCTGCGCGAGCTGGCCAGCGTGGCCGCCCACCTGTCCCCGCTGGTCGGCCGGACCCTGACCCCGGCACCGTCCGTCTTCGGCGGCCCTCCGCGCGAGCCCATCCCGGCCTGAGGCCGGTCAGGGCTGGGTAATGGCCAGGAGGGGTTGGGTCTGGCGGGTGACGTACAGGTCGGCGCGGAACCGTTCGGAGAGCTGGTCGTGGGAGGCCTGGATGTCATCGATTCCGGTGGCGGGGGTCGCAAACAGGGCCGTCATGGAATCGTCCCACCAGCTCAGTTTGCGGCGGTCGCCCCACTTGGAGTCGATCGGGGCGCGCAGCAGGGCGTCGGCGCCGGTGGTGGCGTACATGGCGAACAGGGCGGTCATGAAGTGGTGGTAGGCGGCAAACAGCTCGTCGGAGAACAGCACCCGGCTGGCGTACATGGTCTCGTCCAGCTGGCGTTTGGTGGCGATGGCCTGGCGGGGCTGGATCTCCTTCCAGGCGCCGACGAAGGTCGCGAAGCACAGTAGCTGGTTCAGGCCGGGAGCCAGCTGGGCGAAGATGTCCAGGCGGCGGGTGACCACCGTCTGGTTGGCCCACTGGACCTGCTCGATCCGGCGGCTGGCCCGGGCGAAGTAAAAGCCGAGCCCCGCCACGGTCAGCGGGGTCAGCGCGTCCACCGTCACGGTGACGATCTGCACGCTGGTCCACGAGTCCGCCATCAGTCGTCGCTCTCCTTCTGGCTGGCCTCGGCGACGAGCCGCTCGACGGTGGCCAGCGGGTCGGGGTCCAGGCCTGGCGGGACCAGCCGGGCATGCAGGACGTCAGCCTTGGCCGCCCAGCCATGGTCGACGTGCTCGGCCTGGTCGAGCAGCGCGTGGGCGCGCAGGGCGTCGAGTTCGTGCCAGGCTAGCTGGTGGCGGACCGCCAGCCGCAGCGCGGCGTCCGCGGCGTCGCGGCCCTGGAACAGCAGATCCGGGTTCATAGTGATGGTGGCCTGGGTGGCGCGGATGCGGGCGCGTGCGGCCAGGGCTGCGCAGTGGGCCGGGGCCAGGCCGCGAGGGCCGGCGATGGTGATGGCCTCGGCCGCGTGCCGGTTGGCGCCGTCCAGGTCCCCGTCGACCCGGGCGTGCTCGGTCAGGTCGGCCAGGGTGACGGCGAGCTCGGTCAGGTAGTCCCCGTCCCGGAACATCGCGGCCGCCGCCGCCAGGTGCCCGCCGGCCGCCGCGATGTCCCCGGAGGCCAGGGCCAGGCGGCCCAGCATCCTGCCCGACCGGGCCACATCCTGATTCCAGCCGTTTCTCCGGCAGATGTCGGTGTTGCGTTCGGTCAGCGTCCGGGCCGGGCCGGGCCGCCCGGTGCGGGCCAGCCAATCCGCCCACCGGGTCCCTCGACCCCCGTACAGGTGATGTCGCTCGCTGTCGTCGATGACTTCGATCTGGTCGGCGGCGGTGAACTGCTGCTCGGCCTCGGCCGCGTCGCCGGCCAGGCCAGCCAGCCAGCCAGCCTAGGAACGCGTGCGCGTACCCCATCTGCTCTCGGTCGTGGGTGGTCTCGGCGCAGGCGAGCGCTTCGGCCGCGGCGTCGCGGGCCGGGCCTAGTTGCCCGAGATAGCCGAGGCACTCGGTCAGGTTCTGCGAGCTGATTCCCAGGTTTACCGTGTCCCCGGCGTCGCGGAAGTAACGGGATCCCAGCGATATGTATTCGCGTGCCGGGGCCAGGTCACCGGCGTACATCGCGAACAGGCCGACGGCGCTCACGTGGAGGCTGAGACGTCGGGGGCTGAGCTGGGTCACGCAGGCGTCGCGGCGGGCGGACGTGGCCACGAACGCGGCGGCGGCGCGCTGGCCGAGCCGGGCCGCGGGAAGATCCCTGAATACATATCCTCCATCGCAGCGATTCTGGTACATGTCGTCGGCGGCCCGCCATTGGCCGACGTCGAGCAGCAGTTCGATGACCTCGACCACCCGCAACGCGTCCGCCCGGGTGGGCACGGTCCCGGCAGGCATCCCGGCCAGGGCGGTATCGGCGGCGGTCCGGGCGGCGGCCATTACCAGCGGCCGGAAGGTATCGCGGACCAGCGGGTGGGCGGAGATCGTACCGTCGGGATGCCAGGACGCCAGCCCGGCCAGCCGGCCGCGCACCGCGGCCTGCACCATCACCGGAGTCCACCCGGTCAGCCGCGACTCGAACGCCTCATGGTCGGCCACCGCCAGTACCGCGCCGGGATCGGCGGGCCGGGCGAACAGCGACACCGCGGCGAGCAGGTACCGGTCCGGCTCGGCCATCGTTCCGGCGTAGAACTCCAGCACCTTGCCGACCCGCATATCGGTACGGGTGGCCTCGGTCAGCCCGGCGCGCAGCGCGGCCAGGTCGCTGGCAGGCGGGCGGGCGGCCAGCAGCCCGGCCAGCACCCCGGTGGCCAATGCGTGCCCGTCCACTTCCCGGACCAGGGCCTGCCGCTCGCTATCGGGCAGCCAGCCGCCGCCCGCTGCGGCCAGCAGAGTCGACCCCTCCGCCGGGGTGAACGGCGGAACCTCCAGCATCCGGGCGATGCCGCCGTCGAAGGTCTCCAGGTCCGCGAACGGGAACCGGGACGTCAGCAGGACCAGGCCGCCATGGTCCAGCTGGCAGGCGCCGACCAGCACTTCGCGCAGCGTGCTGTCCAGCAGGCGCCCGAATCCGTTGCCGGCCGGGCCCTCCTGCAGTCGCTCCAGGCCGTCCAACACCAGCAGCAACGGCAGCGAGCACAGCAAGGCCAGCGCCGCCTCGGCCGGTCGGCCGGTGCCAGCCACCACGATCCCGAACTCCTGCCGCGCCCACTCCAGCAGGCTGTCGGCCCAGTGCTCGGCGGAAGGGTCTGCGTAGAAACTCCAGCCAAAAACCCCACGCAGACCGGGATGCTGCGCATGGAGTACCCAGTGGGTGACGAGAGCGGTCTTGCCGGCGCCGCCCCAGGCGGTCACGCCGACCAGGGAGACCTGGGGGTCGGCGGCCCAGCGGTCCAGGCGGGCCAGTTCCTCAGACCGGCCAGTGAAATGCTCTACCGGCTCCGGGCCGGGTACCCATCGCACCGGGATGCCCGGCGAGGTCTGGGGGACAGGGGCGGCGCGGGCGGGGAGGTCGACGGCCGACGGGAAGCGGTCGTCGATCAGGTCGGCCAGCAGCCGACCCAACACCGTATGATCGCCGGCGGGCGCCGGGTACAGCACCAGGTGGGCGCCGTAGGCGATCTCGGCGCGGCGGGCCAGGATCCCCGGGTCCCTGGCCTCGGCGGCCGGGTCCCAGGCCATGACCGCGACATGACGAGGCGCGGCGCCCGGGTCGATCCGGGTGCCGGTCCGGTTGTCGATCTCCCGCAAGATTGCCGCGATCCGCTGGTCGGCGAAGCTGAACCCGAGCCACACCAGGTGGCCGTCCATCAGGCGGGCTAGGACGTGGGGGAGCTTACCGGCGTAGGCCCGGCGATACTCGGTGGTAGCCAGCACGATGCTGTCGGGGCGGTTGTGCTGGCCGTGAGCGAACAGCACCGGGAGTTCGGACTCGCCGAACACGTCGCCGGTCCGCCAGCGGTCAAGGCCCAGCTCGTCTTCCCAGGTGGTGAAGCCGGTGGAGGAGGCGCCGGGGCGGACTCGGATGCGGGCGTCGACGATGCCGGGGTCGTAGTTGGTGGTCACGACCGCCTTGAACGCGCAGCGGCACACCAGCTCCTGGACTGGCGTCCAGGAGCAGCCGGTTTCCGGGTCGGTGCGGGCCCGCAGCACCTGACGCAGCACTTCCCGGTAGGCCGGTACCCCAAGCTGCTGGCGGATGATCTCTACGACTTCCTCCGGGCTGTCCCGCGCCAGGGCCCGGCAGGTGTCCGCTTCCTCGGCGGACATGCGCCCGGCCGCCGCGTCGACCAGGTCGCCGATCAGGCCGACCCACAGGGGGTACAGCGGTGCCGACGCGCCGGCGCCCAGGAACGCCACCGCCTGGCCCGAGGTCAGGTACCCGCGCAGCGCACTTAACCCGGGTTCGTTTACCCGGGTCAGCTCGGCTCGCTGGTCCGCAGGCAACCCGGCAAGGTAGTCATCGGCATGATCCCCGCTCATGGATCCGATCTTGCCGCATCCGCGGCGTGAACGGGGGCGGAGGCGCGCGCCACGGCCGTTCCGTATAAAAAGGGTTTTACCGGCGATACTCCTGCGCGCTCAGGGCCAGTTCCTCGGCCAGGTCGGCGGCGTCCAGCCGGCCTTCGATACGGCGCAGGTCGTCGATCCGGGCCTTCGTCTCGACCCGGCGCGGGGTGAGCAGGGTGCAGCAGTCCTGGTCGGGGAGTTCGGAGATGGACAGGGTGCGGATGCGCCGGGCCTCGGCCATGATCTCGGTCTTGTCCCAGCCGATCAGCGGACGCAGGATCGGCAGTCGTACCGCGTCGTCCAGGGCGATCAGGTTGGTCAGGGTCTGGCTGCTGACCTGGCCGAGCGAGTCGCCGGTGATCAGGGCGGTGCCGCCGAGCCGCCGGGCGAGCGCCTCGCCGGTCTTGAGCATCAGCCGCCGCTGGGCCATGATCTGCAGCCGGTCCGCGCCGGAGGAGGCCAGCGCCTGCTGAGCCTTGCCGAACGGCACGACGAACAGCCGCGAGCCGCCCTGGAACCGGTCCAGGCCGCGGACCAGCGCGTAGGCCTTGTAGATCGATTCGGGGCCGGTCAGCGGCATACCAGAGAAATGCAGGAAGAAGCAGCGCAGGCCGCGGCGCATCATCCGGTACGCGGCCACCGGCGAGTCGATGCCGCCGGACATCAGCACGACGCCGCGGCCGCTCATCCCGACCGGCAGACCGCCCTGCCCGGACAGGCCCTCGGTGAAGACGAAGACCTCATCGGAATCGACTTCGATGAAAACCTTCATGTCCGGGCGAGACAGGTTGACGGCCAGCCCGTGCGCCTCCTGGACCTCGCGGCCGACCAGGACGGCTATCTCCGCCGAGGTCAGCGGGAAGCGCTTGTCCCGGCGGCGGGCCCGGACGGCGAACGTTCCATTCTTGTTCGCGGTCAGCGCCACCGCGGCGGCCACGACCGCCTCGGGCGTCTTGGTCACCCGCAGCGGCCGGGCCACCGTGACGATGCCCGGGACGTCCCGGACCCGCTCGGCGATCTCGCTCGCGGCCGCCGTCCAGCCGGCCGGGCCGCGCTGCTCACCGTCGGCGATACGCAGCAGGATGACCCCTTCTCGCTGCCGGACGTCGACCGGAATGCCGGTGTCCTTGAGCGCGGCGCGGATGTTGGCTTGCAGCATGCGCTCGAACTGCTGCCGGTTCCGCCCCTTGAGCACGATCTCGCCCAGCTTGAGCAGCACGCAGGGCTCGTCCTGGCGCGGCGTACGGTCCTGGACCTGCGCGGTCTGCGGGGCGGGGATCACTGGCACCCCCCTAGTCTGCCAGCAGAAATCCGTATCCCGAACGGTTCGCGGGGGGTCGGTTTCGCGGCTTTTGCCGCCGGGCTTTGCCGCGGGCTTTGGTGGGGCCAGCCTGAGCGTAGAACCGGGTGGTAGCCCCAATGTCCCGCGCGCGGCCCGCGGTTAGCGTGGCGCCATGAGCATCAGGGATGAAGTGCGGGCCTCGGCGGAGGCGCATCGCGATCTCGGCCCGGGGTACGACACGGCCGTGGCCGAAGGCCTGGTCGAGCGGATTGGCGAGGAGATTGACCGGCGGGTGGACGCACGGATGTTCGGGCAGCTGCAGGCTCCGGTGCCGTCGCGGCCGCGCCGCGCCCCGGTGCCGGGCCGCATCGGAGTGGCGCCGGTGTTCCTGGCCCTGGGCTCGATGGGGTGCGCCATCGGGGGAACGGCAGCGGTACTGCACCCGGGGAACTCGACGGGAGCCATGTCGGCCGGCCAGGTGCTACTCATCGCGCTGATCTGGATCGTCATCGGGCTGGTCAACATCGCCTACGCCCGCCGTAACTGAGATATTTTTGACTTCCTCTTCCCGTCTAGAGGCGGGAAGGTTCCTGCCGTACCGCTTCACGCGGCACCTCGGAGGGTTCCTGCTTCACCGCGCTGTGCCGGGATCACTCCCGGTCTTACCTGCGCTCCACAGGCTGACACCGCCAGCCCGGCGGCCCTAGCGACGTTCACTGCCGCGTTCACGTCCCGGTCCAACCACGCACCGCATTCCCGGCACTGCCAGGCCCGCACATGCAGCGGCTTGGGCCCGTCTTTCACCCCGCAGGCCGAGCACACCTGGGACGTGGGCTCGAACCGGCCGATGCGGCGGAACTCCCGCCCGTACCGGCGGGCCTTGTACTCCAGCATGAGCAAGAACGCCGACCACCCGGCGTCGTGGACAGCCTTGGCCAGCCGGGTGCGGGCGAGACCCCTGACCGCCAGATCTTCCACGGCGACCGCTTGGTTTTCGCGGATCAGCGCCGTGGACAGTTGGTGGTGGAACTCTCGCCGCGCATCGGCTACCTGGGCATGCACCCGGGCGACCCTGAGTCTGGCCTTGTCCCGGTTCTGGCTGCCGTCCTGCTTGCGGGACAGCGAGCGCTGCGTCCGCCTGAGCTTCTTCTCCGCTCGGCGCAGGAACTGCGGGGAGGCGATCTTCCGACCGTCCGACAGCACCGCGAAGTGACTCAGCCCCAGGTCGAGGCCGATCACCGGCTGGGTCTCAGGCAGGGTGACGGGCTCGGATTCCACGACGAAGCTGGCGAAGTACCGGCCCGCTGAGTCCTTGATCACCGTGACCGATGACGGCGCCGACGGCAGCGCCCGCGACCATCGCACTGGCACCTCCCCAATCTTCGGCAGCCGCAGCTTCCCGCCCAGCGTGACCTGGAACCGGGCATTGGCGGTGAACCGGACCGCCTGCCGGCCGTCCTTCCGCGACCGGAACCGGGGCGGCCCGATCTTCGGCCCCATCCGTGTGCCTTTGATGGAGGCGAAGAAGTTCCGCGACGCCGTATTCAGGTCCGCCAGGGCCTGCTGTAGCACTACGGAGGACACCTCACTTAGCCACGCCCGCTGCGGGGTGGCTTTAGTGGCGGTCAGCCGCGCCGACAACTCCGCGTCGGTGAGGTACGGCAGCCCGGCCGCGTGCGCTTCCTGCCGGGCGCGGAGCGCGTCGTTGAACACAAACCGCGCGCATCCGAACGCCTTGGCTAGCGCGGCGCGCTGGCCCGGGGTCGGGTAGAGGCGGTAGTTATACCGAAGATGCACATCTCGATCGTACTTACGCTTTTAAGGCAGATACAGCACATCCACGTCATGGAGGCATCGTGTCGCCCTCCCCGTGCCCTTCATCGGTCTCCACCACCAAAGACCGACACAAGGTGTTCGCCGCCCCGCAACCCATCGGACAGACCATGCCTGACGCGTGCTGACCCCGGAACCGAACCGGACAGAGTCCCACCGCCAGCCCGACGACCTCCACCACCGGCTGGTGAACGTCCCACCGGCTGCGGCCATCTCCCGGGCGTTGAACAACTTCACGGGCAACTCCTTGCGGCCAGAGTCCCGGGCCAGTGGCCGCACCGCCCAACGCCTGGGCTCCGATGCTACGTCGCAGGGCCCACCGACGGCGCCCTCTTCCGGTCTGGCCCAGCTGAACCGACAGTACAACCGCTTCGTCTGACCGGCTCACGTCCGTCCGCTGACACCACCAGCCAGAAGGCCGAGGCACTGGCGGACAACTTGGTAGCGGCCCTCTACACGTTGTACCGTGCGCACATGGGCAGCGACCACGAGGCGGAGATCCGCGCCTCCGTGAGCGCGCGCCACGACCTGGGGCCGGGCTACGACGACGCGGTGGCCGAGGGCTTGGTCGAGCGGATAGGCGCGGAGATCGACAAGCGGATCGACGCGCGGCTAGGACAGTATGGCGCACCGTTCGGGCCGCCGTACGGCCCGTACTTCGCGCCGGGCGGTCCGTCGGCCGGTCCTCCGCCCAGTCCGCCGGTCGGTGAGTCGGCCGAGCCTGCGGCGCCTGAGGTAGCTGCGGCACCGCAGGGTTATCTCGCTCCTTCCGGATACCCGCCCGCCGGTTACCACGGTTATCCAGGGTATCCCGGCTATCCTGGCTACTCTGGGTATCCTGGCTACCCTGGGTATCCTGGCTACCAAGCGCAGGTGCCAGCGGCCCGGGCGTCCGCACGGTCCGGCGGACAGCACAGCGTGGCGATGACCGTCATCGCGCTCGGGTCGATGACGCTCGGCGTCGCGGCCACCGCGATCGTGGCGCACGCTCAGCACGGCGGGCAGGCCGTGATGGTCTTGCTGATCTGGGCCGCCATCGCGATCGTCAACATCGCCTACGCCAGGCGCTGCTGATCCACCCGACCCCCATTCCGGGAGCGGAACGATGTTCGAGCGTTTTACCGACAGGGCCCGGCGGGTCGTCGTCCTAGCGCAAAACGAGGCCAGGGACCTGGGGCACAACTACATCGGGACCGAGCACATCCTGCTGGCCCTCATCGACGAGGGCCAGGGAGTAGCAGCCAAGGCGCTCGAGGCGCAGGGCATCGACCAGGACGCGGCGCGGCAGCGGGTCGAGGAGATCATCGGCCGTGGCCAGGGGGCGTCCGAAGGCCACATCCCGTTCACCCCGCGGGCCAAGAAGGTGCTCGAGTTGTCGCTGCGCGAGGCGCTGCAACTCGGCCACCACTACATCGGGACCGAGCACATCCTGCTCGGCGTCCTCAGCGAGGGCGCAGGCGTGGGCGCGCAGGTCCTGGTGGGCTTCGGCGCTGATCTCGACGGCACCCGCGAGCAGGTGATCCAGATCCTGCACGGCAGGCAGCCCGAGGGGGCCGCGCCTGCCGATCTCAGGGCTGAGCTGGCCGCCGTGGCCGCCCGGCTGGCCGTGATCGAACGCAAGCTCAGGGACCAGGGCGCCGGGGCGGGCTAGCTTCCGCTAGCTAGGGCTGGCTTCCGGCAGCCGGGGCCGGGCAGGACAGCGCATAGCAGGCGGTTGTCGCCGCGCTGCCAGAGCGTGCCGATCTCGGCGAACCCGGCCTGGGTGAGCGCCTCGACGTGGGTGGCGAGCTGGTTCGATTCGCTGCCATGGTGACCGGCATCCACCCGGCGGCGCGCGCGTTCGGCTACGTGTCCGGCCAGCAGCGGGTCAGCGGCGGCGGCCTGCCACCAGGCGGACCAGCTCTCGGAGTGTCCGCCGGGAAAGCGCCGCTGGTCCTCGCGCCGCCGCAGGGCCAGGTCGAGCCGGGCCAGCGTGGGCGACTCCTTCACGTCGAGAGTGAAGTGATCGCCGTCGAGCAGCAAACCGCCTGGACCGAGCACGGTGGCCAGCTCGGCGTACATGGCTCGCAGGTCGCGTTCGGGCAGCCAGTGCAGGGCGGTGGTGCTGACCGCCGCGTCCGCGGGCCGGGCCAGGTCCAGCCGGGCGGACCAGCCGGGCTCGCGCAGGTCCAGGTCGATGAGGCGAAGTCCAAGCCGGCCGGAGTAGGCGGCTTGGCCCAGCGCCAGCGACACCGGGTCGGCGTCGATACCGATGACGGTGGCGCGCGGCAGCCGGTCGAGCAGACGGACCGACAGCGAACCGGGGCCACACCCGAGGTCGAGGACCAGCGGGTCCGAGCGTCCGGTCCCCTCTTCGACCGCGTCGATCAGGGCGGTGAACCGGTCTTCGCGATCGGGCAGGCTCTCCTCCTGCTGGCGGTCCCAGCGCTCGATCCAGTCCAGTGCGGTGTCGCGGTCAAGTTCCGGCACGCCGGGCCTCCTTGCTCAAGGGCTGTTACTGGCTAAGCTTCTTTGGACAGTAACAACCTAGGCGCCGAGGTGTAACTGGTCAAGTGAATTTCAACAGTCACACAGATGTCGTGGTCGGGGTGGCAGTGGCCCTGGTCAACCTGCTCACGCCCGGCGAGGACCGTGGCCGCGGCTACCAGCCGCCCGAAGGCGACGACCGGACGGCGGCCGTGGGGGCGGTCCTACTCGCGAGCGGCGGGCGCGAGGCCACCTGGGAGGAAGCGGCCGAGCTGTGCTTCGTCGCGGCGGAGCTGCGCGGGGTGTTCGAAGCGGTCGGCGCGGGCACCATCGATGACGCCGCCGCGCAGGTCAACGCGCTGCTGATCCGCACCGGCGCCCGGCCTGAACTCGAACGGCACGACGGGCAGGCCTGGCACCTGCACTTCCACGCCGCCGACGACTCGCTGCCGAACGGGTGGGCGGCCGGCTGCGCCACGGGCCTGGCGGTCGTGCTCGGCGGCTCCGGGGCCGATCGGCTCGGCGTCTGCACCGCGCCGGGGTGCGACCGGGTCTACGTCGACACCTCCCGCAACGGCACTCGGCGGTACTGCTCCACGTCCTGCCAGAACCGGGTCAAGACGGCCGCCTTCCGGGCCCGACTGACCTGACCTCGATGAGGTGCACACTAGAGAGGTCGGGTCCTGCCTTCGAAGGATCAAGATCCGGCGGCGGGGGGCCGGCCTGAATCGGAGACAGTCATGTTCGAACGGTTCACCAATCAGTCGCGGCGCGTTGTCGTCCTCGCCCAAGAGGAGGCACGCACACTCGACCACAACTACATCGGCACCGAGCACCTGCTACTCGGCCTGCTGCACGAAGGCCGGGGTTCGGCCGCCCAGGCCCTCGAGGGTATGGACGTCACGTTGGTCGCGGCCCGGGACCAAGTCGTCGCGATCATCGGCCGGGGCAAGACGCAGCCATCCGGGCACATCCCGTTCACGCGCCGGGCCAAGAAGTCCCTGGAGCTGTCCCTGCGGGAGGCCTTGCAGCTCCGCGACGAATACATCGGCACCGGCCACCTCCTGCTGGGGCTGATCCACCAGGACGACAACATGGCGATCAAGATCCTGGGCAACCTCGGCGCGGACCTGAAGGAGCTCCGGGCCCGGGTGACCCAGGAATTGCGGGATCATCCGGAGGAGGGCCAGGGCTTGCCGTCGGCCGGGCGCGAGCGGCACCAGCTCGATGTGATCCTGCGCGGCCAGGTCCAGGGCCTGCTGGACACGATCGACGATCGGCTGAGCACGATTGAGCGGCGGCTGGGCATCACCCGCTCCGTTTCCACGGCGCTGAGCGGCCTGGAAGAGCGGATCGCTCAGGTCCGGCAGGCCAAGGAAGCAGCCATCGACGTCCAAGACTTCGGCCAGGCGGCGGTGCTGCGCGATACGGAGAAGCAGCTTATCGAGGAGCGGGCGCGGGTCGAGCAGGAAACGGCAGCCGGTGCGCAGAGCGCTGGCGACACGGGCCCGGAGGGCGACGCGCCCCCGGAGGTCGACGCGGGCGCAGGCGTGGATGCGCAAGCCGGCGCGGGCGCCGAGCCGGGAGCCGGCGCCGGCACCCGGGAGTCTGATGAGCTCGGGCGGCTGCGGGCGCGGGTGGCCGGCCTCGAGGCGCGGCTGCGTGAGCACGGCATCGATCCCGATGCGCCCGCGGAGCCTCCCGCCGCCGCCGGGTAGAGCCCTTGCGGTGGCTGTGTGCCGACGGCCAGCGGGAGATCAGCGGCCCGTCAGCGCCGCGCGGATCCGAGTCGCGATCATCTCGGTCAGGGCCTTCGTCTGCGACGCGGCGCTTATGGCCTCCGTCGGGGTTATGCGTCCCATGCACACCGACCAGGCGCTGAGGATGAGGGGACGGGTCCGGGCGACCGCCCCTAGGCGGTCGAGTTCCTCCGCTTCCAGCGTGACGTGCTCCCGGTAGCCAAGCAGCACCGCACCTGCCCGGCGCGGATCCTTCGCGGCCTCCGCGTACAGGAGGAACGCCAGTGACCACAGGCGCGGCCCCCGGCCAGCGCCTGCCCAGTCGACGAGGACCATGCCGCCCGGCGTCGCGACGACGTTCGCCAAGACGAAATCCGGGTGGATGAGTCCCTCGGGCAGACCCTCCGCCGTGTCCAGTTCTGCGACCTCCGCCCGGAGCGCGTCGAACGCCGCACGCTCGGCATCGGCAATGACGGGCGCGGCCTCGGCGAGCATCCCGCTAGCAGCTGCGACCTCCGCCGACGGCGGCCCGTCCGCGAGGTGATGCCAGGCACCCCCCGGCCGCGCGGCCGCCCCGTCGCCAGCGCTTGTGGCCGGCGTGGTGTCCAGAGTGTGCAGGCGGCCGAGCAGCGCGCCGAGGTGGCTGAGGCCGCCCGCCGCGAGGATCGCGTCCCGCCGCTGCTGCCGGGGAACTGTGTCGGCCCACCCGGTGACCAGTACGGAGCGGCCGTCGAGGACGGAGACCGGCTCGTCCGCCGCGCACCGCTCGGCCGGGAACTCGTGCGCCGCCAGGTAGCGGAGGATCGCGGCGTCGCCCGCCACCGCCTCGGCGGCCCTGCGGGCGGGGAACCAGCGAGCCACCCAATCCGGGCCGTCCGCTCGCCCGACCCGCCATACG